>Ga0070706_100006424_pt1 | contig 11104 bp, 5 predicted proteins | sample KBSK5501metaG_FD_65476 | JGI IMG/M metagenome (GOLD analysis project Ga0070706, IMG submission 65476) | Corn, switchgrass and miscanthus rhizosphere microbial communities from Kellogg Biological Station, Michigan, USA - KBS K5-50-1 metaG | ecosystem: Host-associated > Plants > Roots >...
CCCGATCAACAAGCACTTTCAGCCAATTGCTGAAGTGCGCTCGACTCAGTATGTGGCGGGTCGAACGCCGAACGCCTTCCAAAACAATCCAGTCGAACTGCTGGGTGGTGTGAAGATTTACCCGCGCAGATGGTTGGGCCTCGGAGCAGCGTACCGCAGGCATCTGAACTCGCAGGATGCTGGCCACTTCAACGCGGCAACCGCTAGCACTACGGTTAATCTGCTGGTTCCGGGAGTTGTGGGGACAACAACTCTTCCCGCGACGGCAAGTGGAGCGCCACTTGGCTTTAAGTTCTCTGACGATCCGAATGGCTTCTTAGGACAAGTTTGGTTTGGTCGCCGCAACGCGAGAGCATTGCCGCCGCCACCAAACGTACCTCCCGTCCTGAGCTCAGTTTCGGCTTCTTCCACCAGCATAACGACTCCCTGTCCGGAAGGAACTACCTCCGATACATGTACGCCGAGTGCCAGCCGGAGCGTCGAATTGACCGCCAACGCCACTGACGCGGACAACGACACTTTGCTCTATACCTGGTCGGTCACCGGCGGCAAGCTGTCCGGAGAAGGCAAAACGGTTACTTGGGATCTCTCAGGTGTGCAACCCGGAACGTACACCGCGACCGTCGAAGTTAATGATGGTAATCCTGGCCACACTGTCAGGGGTTCTGCGACCGTCACGGTTGCGGAATGCACTGGTTGTAAGGCTCCATGCCCGGTGGTAAATGTGACTTGCCCGGATGCGGTTGATCTGGGTTCGCCCATTGCGTTCAACGCTACCGTCACCGGCGGTCCTGCGAATGTGACTGCAACCTACAACTGGTCTGTCTCAGCCGGCACGATTACAAGTGGCCAAGGAACGCCTTCAATAAGCGTTGAAACCGCCGGACTCGGTGGCCAAACAGTAACCGCCACAGTGGAAATCGTTGGGTACGATCCGGCATGCGGTAAGACTGCCTCCTGCTCAACGCAGGTTCGCGTACCACCAAAACCACCCGCAGTGAAGTTTGACGAGTATGGGAACATCAAATTCAATGATGAAAAAGCCCGCCTCGACAACTACGCAATCCAGTTACAGAACCAGCCTGGTTCCGAGGCCTACATCATTGCCTACGGCGCTTGCGCTGGTCAGGCCCAGGCTCGAGCCGACCGCGCCAAGAATTATCTGGTGAACACGCGAGGTATCGAGGCCGGACGGATCACGACAATCGATGGTGGGTGCCGTTCTGACCTGTCAGTTGAGCTTTGGATCGTGCCCACGGGCGCGGACAAGCCGGCTGCAAGTACAGAGAACATCATCTCGCCTTGTCCGCAATGCAAGAAGGGGAAGGCTTTGCGTCGTCGCGGTGCCAGACGAGGCAGCGACGACGAGGAGTAGGCAAAGAAAGATGTCCGCGTTGATTTAGCTGACGCGGCCTCTCCGAAGCGGGCGGTATTCTTCTAAATAAGAAGGTATCGCTCGCTTCTTTTTTGGGTGTCTAAACCCCTGTGCAACGAGCCGGTGAGAGCTGTGCATCGTATCCGCTGCGTAAAGTTCTTGGATACAAACTTGTAAAATTGTATTAAACTCGTAACCAGTGCCCCAGGTGGCGCGCAGAATTTCTGAGATGATGGTTTTCCGAGTTGTCTGAAGATGATCACCAAATTGAAGCTGATTCCTCTCGTTGTTCTCCTCTTTGCTCTTGCCAACCAATCTTTTAAGTCCAGTTCGGAGCGGGTTTTAGCTACTGATGGATCGATAGATCCCGCGAGATACTCTGATGACTGGCGGGCTACCGGCCCGCCGGGCGGCGATGTACGCAGTCTCGTCGTAGATCCGAACAATGCGGATCGCTTCTATTTCGGAACCCTGGACGGCCAGATTTACACGTCGGCGGATGGTGGCAAGCACTGGGAATTGCTTCATAACTTTAATCGCCCCAAGCTGTTTGTTGACCATATCGTTGTCGATCCACGCGACTCAAGGACGCTCTACGTAGCTGCGCACCGGCATAAAGAATCTGGCGGATTCTTCAAGTCAACGGACAGCGGACGCACATGGCGGGAGAGCCCGGAACTGAAAAATGAAGCTTTGCATTCACTGGCCCAATCTGAATCCGAGCCCGATGTCTTGATCGTCGGCACTTTTAACGGCATCTTCCGATCGAATGATCGAGGAGATACTTGGACGCAACTACCAACTTATGACATCGCTGGCCTGGTGCATGTTGAGTCGCTCGCAATTGATCCGCGAACAACCAACATCATCTATGCGGGTACATGGTATTTGCCTTACAAATCAACAGATGGCGGGAAAACGTGGGAGTCGTTAAAGAACGGAATCATTGACGATTCCGATATTTTCGCGATCGATATCGACCCGAGGAATCCCAACCACATCATTGCCTCAGCCTGCAGCGGCATCTACGAAACGAAGAACGCAGGAGGCAACTGGCGCAAAGTCCAGGGCATTCCTTCCCAGTCGCGAAGAACGCGGGCCATTCTTCAGCACCCTTCTGTTCCCGGTCTTGTCTTCGCGGGAACTACGGAAGGATTCTGGCGCTCGGAGCGCGGAGGAGATGCTGACTCATGGATGGTAACCACATCACGCCAACTCGAGATCAACTCAATCGCAGTTCATCCTTCTCGTCCGGAAACTGTCTACATCGGTACGAATAACTACGGTGTGATGGTTTCGTACGACAGCGGCCAGAACTTCGCGCCTACTAACGGCGGTTACAGCGGCCGATTCGCCAACGTGATTGTTGCTGATCGCGAGATGGCGAATCGAATCTACGCCGCGACCATTAACACAGCTACCGGAGGGGGTTTTCTTTTCGTAAGCAATGACAATGGCGAAACATGGCGTCCGTCGACGCGGAATATGCCGGCCCGCCTTATCACTTACTCAATACTTCAGGACACTCAAGACGCTAACATCATTTATCTGGGCACGAATCTCGGAGTATATCGTTCTGTCGACAGAGGAACCTCGTGGGCCCCAATATGGGCCGCTAACTCTCCTGCTTCGGACGAGATCAAGAAGCGTGCAACCCGCGGAAAGAGACGAGCTATAGCCGCGCGCGCGCGACCACCGCAACGCGAAATTGTCTCGCAGAAGCCCGACGAAACAGTCCAGAGGGCACAAGAGGCTCTGAACGCGATCGGCTACAATGTTGGTCTGCCAGACGGAAAAGCTGGTAAACAAACACTGGTGGCGGTAAGGCGATTTCAAGCAGACAGGCATCTCCCCCTGACGGGAAAGTTTGATGAGATCACACTTGCGGCGCTTGGCCTGTCGAGGGGTGACGGTGCTAACTTGCCGGGAGACCAGTCTGCATCAGCTTTGATTTTGACCGATGCGGTTAACACTTTGGTGCAAACCGTGGCTGTAGATACCAGAAGAATCACTTTTTTGGCAGCCACGAATTTGGGCTTGTATCGCACCCTTGATCCCACAAAGGGATGGCAGAAGCTGCCTTATGGTTCTGGTCTTGATTCCCGTACAACCTGCATCTCAACTAATGCACGACACTCGGAAACGATCTGGGTTGGCACTGCCGCTTCCGGAGTCTTGGTCTCGCATGATGGAGGGAAGTCCTGGCAGCAGGCGTTTGGCATTCCGACTGACGCGCCAGTGAACACGATCGCGCAGGATTCTCAGAGGCCAGATTACGTCTATGTCGGTACAAAGCAGGCGTTCTATTCAACACATGATGGTGGCACAAACTGGAGCCGCCGAGGTGGCAATCTTCCCTTCGGAGATTTCACCAGCATTCTGGTCAATCCAACCAACGGCGATGAGATCTTCGTTGGCAATGCTTATCAGAGCGGAGAAACAGGCGGCGGCGTGTATCGTACGATCAATGCCGGAATGACCTGGGCGCGAATTGATCCGAAAGAGCATCGACTGCCAAGCCAGCGCATATGGGCACTTGCATTTGACTCGCAGGATCAGAACACACTCTTCGTGGGATCGCATTCCGCTGGCGTGTATGTCGTGCCTCGGAGCCCTGACAGCCTTTCAGCCGCCAGTCAGTGAACTCGATGTCTGCTAAGAAATGCATCAACCGCGTGCCACTTTCACGCTTTACAGTCTGGCGCGCTTGATGTTACCACCTGATGTTACCGCCTTGACACGTGCTCATTCCGGCGTGTACATTGCCGACCTGCCCGGTAAACGGCAGGTGATTGTCGGACCAAGCGGGTGACTACGGGCACGGCGGAAATCGAAACACATAAGACCTCCTTTTCCAAATCTAGACGGCTCGCATTCCTCGCTCCAGCTTTAAACCCGACATATCGCCAAGGGTCAATCAACTAACGGGCCGCTAAGACTGTCCGCCAGTCGTGACCTTTGCTACGCCTGGCGCATCAAGTGAAGTGCGATGTGGTCTCTAACGCGCTGAAATTGTCCGGGAGGTTACAGGAGTTTGCATGTTTAGTGAAGAATCCAAGCTGAGTAGCAGCGCTAACGATAAGGAATTCTCTTCCGGTGAGCTGGAATCCTCGCCACAGCAAACGGCAACAGCCCAAACAAACGAAAACTCAACAGCGGTAAGTTCAACGGCGGACGAAGAAGAGTCGCGCCCGGCTGGCGACGTCGACTTTGGGCAATTACTGGACCAGTTTGAACAGGAGCAAGCGACGCTGCAAGAGGGTGAAGTAGTCCGGGGTACGGTCGTAGGAATAAGCGAACGCGGCGTGGTGATCGACTTCGGATACAAATCGGAAGGGATCGTTAATCCCGCCGAGTTTACCGAGAATGGTGTGCTAACCGTTAAGCCTGGCGATGAAGTCGAAGTGCTTGTAAAGAGCATGGAGACGGCGGACGGCTTGCCAGTTTTATCCCGTGCTGACGCAGTCCGGATGAAGGCTTGGGATGATCTAGAAAGGGCCTACAAAGATGGGACCAGTGTTAGAGGTCGGGTCATCGAACGCATCAAGGGAGGACTTCGTGTAGATATAGATGGCATTGCGGCATTCTTGCCGGGTTCGCAAGTTGACGTCCGCCCAGTTAGAAACCTGGACAGCCTGAGAAACCAAGAGATCGAGGCGAAGGTCATCAAGCTTAACCGAAAACGATCCAACGTCGTGCTTTCGCGCAAAGCTGTAATTGAGGAAGAGAACACTGGAAGAAAAGATCAGACGCTCCAGCACATCGAAGAGGATATTGTTGTGGAGGGCCAGATCAAAAACCTGACTGACTATGGCGCTTTCGTTGATCTCGGCGGTGTTGATGGCTTGCTCCATGTTACAGACATGTCGTGGGGACGGCTGCAGAATCCGAGCGAGCTTTTTAGAGTCGGCGAAAACATTCAAGTAAAGGTGCTGAAGTTTGATCGCGAGCGCGAGCGAGTATCGCTGGGCTACAAGCAGTTATTGCCTGATCCCTGGTCTAGTGTCGAAGAGCGCTTTCCGATCGGGACAAGAATAACGGGGCGGGTGGCGAGCGTTGCGGATTACGGTGCGTTCGTGGAACTCGAGAATGGGGTTGAGGGACTTGTTCACGTGTCGGAGATGAGCTGGTCGAAACGAGTCAAGCACCCAAGCAAGATTGTGAACCCTGGTGATACAGTTGAAGTGGAAGTACTTAGCGTGGATCCAAAGGCTCGTCGTATCAGCCTGGGAATGAAGCAAGTCCAGGAAAATCCGTGGCAGACGCTGCACGAGCGTTATCAGGTGGGTACCCGTGTACACGGTCGCGTGAGAAACCTTACTGACTTTGGCGCTTTCATAGAGATTGAGGATGGCGTTGACGGCCTCGTTCACGTTTCCGACATCTCCTGGTCCAGACGTATCAAACATCCGAGTGAAGTGTTGAAAAAAGGGCAGGAGATCGATGCGATTATCACGAGCATCGATACCGAGAACCGCAGGCTTTCACTCTCGATTAAGGACCTTGAGCCAAATGCCTGGGATCGATTCGTTAACGAACACAATCCGGGCGATGTCGTACGTGGCAAGATCGCTCGGTTCGCAAACTTCGGTGCGTTCGTTGAGCTGGACGACAATTTAGAGGGCCTTTGTCATATTTCAGAGTTGTCAGAGGAGCGCGTAGCAAAACCCGAAGACGTGGTTCAGCTTGGCCAGGAAATGGACTTCAAGATCCTGAGGATTGATCCAGAGAGCAAGAAGATAGGGCTTTCCGCGAGAGCGGTCGGCAAGGACGAACCCATCGTAGATACAAAGGTCTATTCATCGGAAGTGGGTAGTGGAATGGCATCGCTCGGTGAACTAGCGGACTTCGGTATTGGCAGATCCGAGCCAGGAGAAGAGCAGGAATAGCCTCGGCAGATGACTCTGACCCCGCACACGATCAAAGCACAAAAGCTGGTCCGCGGCGGGGTTTTCTGTTGTCTCCTGATTTCCTTCCTGCAGGTCCATATATTGTCGGTGATTGCAGTCTTGCCCGGTATGATTGTTTTCTGATAGTGTACGGCGTTGGGCACACCTCGCCACTTTCAAGACGTACAGTGAATTTTCGCTTTCGGGACTCATTTTGTTTGGGCATGAAACATCCTTCTCCAATTCGAGGTGATGCATGACTAAAGCGGAACTCGTCGAAGACGTCGCCCGAGCGGCGGAACTCACAAAAAAGGATGCCGAACGTTTAGTCGAAATTGTTTTTGAGAGCATTATCGAAACACTGAATCAAGGAGAGAAAATTGAACTCCGAGGTTTCGGCAGCTTCCGTGTGCGTGAGCGCGGTGCTCGCCGCGGTAGAAATCCCAAAACGGGAGACCCTGTCAGCATTCCCGCAAAACGAGTACCCTATTTCAAGCCCGGCAAGGAACTCAAAGAGCTGATAAATGAGAACAGCTCTCAATCCCACAATGCATCCGAAAGCCCAAGAGCAGTTACTCCGGATGATACCCGCCAGCCACCGGTTTTGTAAGATTCAGACCAGAGGATTGAAAGTTGGACACGTTATGGAGTCCCTGGCGTTCAGAGTACATCGCTTCAGGCGGGGATGCGGATTCGAAGTGCGGTGCTTGTATTTTTTGTGAGCTTGAAGCCGATCCCGGCAAGGACGAAACGAATTTTGTCCTCCTGCGAGCCTCGTTCAATTTCATCGTCCTCAATATCTATCCCTACATAAGCGGCCATCTACTTATTGTTCCCTACGAGCATGTTGGGGATCTAGATGCGGCCTCAAAAGAGACAACTGATGAATTGATGGATCTGATAAAAGCTTCCCAGACCGCGCTTAGGGAGGCCTACAAACCGACGGGCTTCAATATCGGTATGAACCTGGGCCACTCTGCAGGAGCCGGTATTGTAGACCACATCCATATTCACATCATGCCGCGCTGGACCGGGGATACAAACTTCATGTCGACCATAGGTCAAACACGCGTCATTCCCGAAGATCTCCCCACCACATATCGCAAACTACGCGACCGCTTCTGACGAGCCGGGAAATCCTTTATTTTTTGATTAGCGCTTGGCTACTTTGCGGGTTATAGCTTCGTCTTCGACTTCGCCACCCTCGTTTATTGGGATTTCGGAAGGCCGGCTGTAGGTGATTCCACGTTCTTCGCTGTCCAGATTCGCAGGCGGCAGTGTAGGAAGTGGACCGGCCAGAGGCGGATTGAAACCCGGGTAATCGATTCGCGCGTGATAGATGGCGGTTAAGGCGCTGATAATAGCTTCCCTGATTGTTGTTAGTTCTCGTAGAGTCAAATCGCATTCATCGAGCTGTCCGTCACTGATGATTGCATCAACGATCTTAAGTACGATCGTGCGAATATTGTCAGGATCAGGCCGCGCGAGCGAACGCGCTGCTGCTTCGCAGGAATCAGCGAGCATCATGATTGCTGCTTCTTTGAACTGAGGCCTGGGGCCGGGATAACGAAACTCCTTGTCCTCGATCGTCTCGCCCGGCTTGGCCTGCGCCTGTGCTTTGCGAAGAAAGAAGTGTAGTGTGCGCGTGCCGTGATGTTGTGGAATGAAATCCGCAATTTTTTTCGGCAGGTTAATCTCCTTTGCCAACCTTAGGCCGTAGGTAACATGGCTGGTAATGACCCGGGCACTCTGGGAAGGACGTAACCGATCATGGGGATTCTCACCCTGTTGATTCTCAACAAAGTACTCTGGCGCTGCGAGTTTGCCGATGTCGTGATAGAGCGCTCCGATGCGCGCCAGTAACGGATTGGCCCCGACCGCCCGACACGCGTCTTCCGCTAACTGGCCAACCGCATGCGAGTGCTGATTGGTTCCGGGAGCCCGCAACGCGAGTTGGCCGAGCACCGGTAGATCGGCATTGGAAAGCTCCAGCAACTTAACGTCCGTCAGAATACCGAAAAGGGTTTCATTTATGGGCAATCCGCCCGCGGCAAAAATCGCGCAGAGCAGACCGCCCACAAATCCGCAGCCGACAGCGAGCAGGATGGTACTCAACGTAAAGGGCTGCTCAGCGTAGGCAATCAACGCGAGGGCCATTAAGACATTCATCCCTCCCACAAACAGCCCGGCAATGGTAACTGACTGGCGCTCTCGGTAACGTCCTATTCCGTAAACAGCTGCCGAAGAAGAGATCAAAGCATAGACGGCTTTCTGGATACCCGGAGGCGCAAGCATTCCGGCAAACAGAGCGGTAATGACTCCAGTAAGAAAGGCGAGCTGCGTATCCACCAACATCGCCACCAGGAGCGCGGCGGCCGCAAAAGGAATAGCGAAGTTCCAAATTGCCGGATCGTTGAGGGGTGCGCGTACCATCTGGGCCGCAACGCTGTCTGCAAAAGTAAACCCCACTCTCATCAGCGCAGTCTCGATAACTATCGCGGAACCCACCAGTGCAAAGGCTCTTCTTTTCGACAGAGACAATGTTGCCGTAGTGCTTCTGTGTTCCGTAAACTTCCACGCTGCCCAGTAGACTGCCATGACGATCAACAGCAGTCCAACGAGGTTGTGCCAGGGCCTGCCGCTATGTCCTGTGCTCTTCATAGCCGCAAACTGAGCAAGCATACCTGAAGTTACGGTATCGCCTTCACGGGCAACAACCTGGTTTCGTTTTAACGAAATCAGAATCGGAGAAATCTTATTGACCTCGGTCTCACGCACGGTTGCTGTGGCCGTCTGATCGAGCACCACATTCGAACGGATGAGAGGCACCATTGCTGAAGCGAGAGCGGACTTCTCCTCTCGCGACCCGCCGGAAAGGTTTCGCACTCGCAATTCCAAGTTTCGGCGCGCGGCGGAGAGCGCGGTCATGCGAGTCAGTGGCGCCGGGACGATCATCTGAGCCGCTGGATTTCGGACGTCGACCAGCACGATCTCTTGCTTCAAACGATCAGAATCATTGTCATCATAGATGTAACCGTCGCCGATCTCACGAATCAGTGCTGTAAGGCGATCAAGTTCATTCTCGTCAAAGTTGTGCGAGATGATCGCTCGGGCGACCGGTGCTCCTCCTTCACCACTCCACGCCGGTGCTCTGGTCTTGGCTTCAACTTGTTTCTTGAGGTCTTCCCACTCAGCGCGAAGGCTCTCGGCGGAACTTTCACCTCGGGTAGAGTCGAAATTGAAACTCGAACGAGTGGATTCCCGCACAGCGTTACGGCGCTTTTCAGTCTCGGCAGTGTCTATCGTAGTGATGTCGGCTGGCGCAACCACCGTCCTCGTGACTACGTCACCCTCTCGATAGTTTTCTGCTAAGCCAGACGAGTAGCTGCTGAGCAGTAACAGTGTGGTTACTACGACAAGAAGGCCGAAGCCTACGAAAAGCCGAGTTTGCGGTTTAAATACCTCAAACGGGCGCACCAGGTAGCGCACGAATGTTTCGCGCGCCTGGCTCAATGGAGTTGTGAATCGCGGACGAAGGCCCATTGTCTATGCAATACGGGATCGACGCTTGGTGGCGAAGCCCTCTTCGTCTGCAAACCGAGTGACCAGATTGTGCGCGATAATAGCGCCTGCTTTCTCAAGCAAAGGTTTCAAGCTGGCTGCGTCAGTCGCGGAGATAATGACAGCATCGCGCGCACCGACTTGAGCAACCTGCCCGAAAACCACATCCATCGTTCTGGCCCCAACGAGATCCGCCTTGTTCAAGGCTACAACAGCCGGAATCTCCCTGAGTTGCAGCTGACCTAAGATTCTCTCGACTGATTCAATTTGTTGCTGCCAACGGGGATTCGAAGCATCGACAAGATGAATAAGCAGTTTGCTCTCACGGATCTCTTCAAGAGTCGCCCGAAAAGCGGAAAGAAGATCCGGCGGCAGGTCGCGAATGAAACCGACCGTGTCATTAATGATGACTTCTTGTTCACGTGGCAGGCGCAGCCTTCTGGAAGTCGGATCGAGCGTGGCAAACATTCTCTGCTCCGTGTGAACTGCGCTATTCGTGAGGGTATTCAGCAACGTCGATTTGCCGGCATTTGTATAGCCGACAATCGAGATAATAGCAAGACCATCTCTGGTACGTCCTTTGCGATGCTCGTGGCGCCGCTGTCGCTGTGCCTCAATCTCCTTCTCGAGACGATTGATGCGATCGCGGACACGGCGGCGATCGGTTTCAAGCTTTGTCTCACCAGGACCGCGTCCCCCAATGCCGCCCGCCAGCCGTGAAAACGCCGAGTCTTGGCCGGTAATGAGTCGCGGCAGAAGATACTTCAATTGGGCCAACTCCACCTGAATCTTACCTTCCCGTGATTGTGCGCGTTGAGCGAAGATGTCGAGAATCAACTGGGAACGATCGATGATCTTTAGATCTGTTGCCTCCGAGAGAGATCTTACTTGCGCAGGCGTCAGTTCACGGTCGAACACCAGCATGTCAGCGCCCAACTGAAATGCGCGAATGAGAAGTTCATCAAGCTTGCCGCGTCCCAGGACAGTGCGAGGATCGATCGCGGCCCGACGCTGAATGATCCTGTCCTGCACCACAATTCCCGCAGATGTTGCCAACTCGTAGAGTTCGGCCATCGATTCTTCGGCGTCAGCGAGAGGACCCGTCGTAACGCTCACAAGAATAGTGCGGTCCCTGACTGCTGCTTGCCTCGTAGTGCGGCGATTTCGGGCCATCTCTTCCTCGAGTGAATTGATCAATGCAACAAAGTCAAGGTCCATCTGAGACGGTACCTTCGGCTCAAGAAAAGCATATTGCTTGTGCGTGTTAACGTTCCCCAAT
>Ga0070706_100006427_pt1 | contig 11102 bp, 14 predicted proteins | sample KBSK5501metaG_FD_65476 | JGI IMG/M metagenome (GOLD analysis project Ga0070706, IMG submission 65476) | Corn, switchgrass and miscanthus rhizosphere microbial communities from Kellogg Biological Station, Michigan, USA - KBS K5-50-1 metaG | ecosystem: Host-associated > Plants > Roots >...
TAGCGCTCCCTCACGATCGAAGGGCCGCCGACCGGGCCGCTAGCGGGAGAGCCGCTCACTCTGCTCGTGGACGGCCCGGCATCCGCCCGAAGGGGAGGGGCCGCCCTCTTGAGGCCGACCCTTCGGGCTCACGAGTCGCTGGGGGTTCAGTAAGCGCATGACCCGGACCCAGCAAGCACACAGACCCGGTGCGCCAAATCTGCGCGGAACTGACGTTTTCTGTCAAGAAGCCCCGGGCGCCCGGGCCTGAAACTGGCGTCGAAAAACTTTTCACCGCGGGGCCAGAATGCGGTAGTTTCGGCCGCGTGAGCCTGGGGTGGCTGGCCCGACTGCGCTCCGTCCCCTACCTGTACCGCCCTGGCATACCGGATGCAGTTCACACGTCCTACCGATGAGGTCCGCGTGGGCTGGCCGAGGGGGCATGGAAGTGTTACCCTCTCCAACCCCGAGCGGGGAGGGATAGTGACTATGCCGGAACACCTTCGGATGGGCGCGTGGCTCGAGAGGCTGTTCGGCGGTTTCTGGCGCCAGGCGCGGCTCGCTTCACAAGCGCGGGACGACGCGCGGCCGTACGGTGACGTAATAGACAGAATTCAGGGCTTTCGCACGCTCGACGCTGGCTGGAACTCTTACCACGCCGGGCGGATCGAGAAGGACGCGCGTGCCCGCGCCATCAGGTTCGTGGGTTCTCTGCCAAATCTTGGACGGCGTGTGCCGCCTCCAGTTGTAGCCCCGACGCCGAATGGTGGCGTCGCGCTGCACTGGGACGCCGGCGACCGTGAGGTCGATATCGTCTTCCTTTCGCGTGGCGGCGAGTACAGCGTCGCGTTGAGGAAGAGCGACGAAGTGCTCGCCGAAGGTCCCGTCGATCGGGTCGACCTGCTCAAGGACGTGATTGGTCGGTACGTGGTGCAGCGCTAGGGGGGCGCCGCTAGATACAAGCCAGTGAGCCCCGCTGGCTACGCCCAGGGCGATCCAATCACCGAGGGCTCGCTCTACCGCCGCATCCCACCGTTGGACGGCTACTACGTTTACGATCTCCAGCGACCCTCTAGCCTGGCATTTCTTCCCGACACCGACGACGAGTATGTTTCCATGGAACTTGCCTCGATGGTGCGTCCTGAGCAGGCCCTCGCGAGCTTTGCGGGGTTTGGCCTCTGCGAGATCGCGGTGTCCGTCTTAGTAGACCTCGGGCTCCGGGTGACATACGAGCCGGCTTACGGGGACGGGCACGTGGCCGTCTGGGGCCTGGATAGCAACAAGCCGGGTATCAAGATCGCGAAGAAGATCGCCCACCGAGCTATTGTGATTCAGCCCCCACTTCGGCGCTGAGTCTATCGTCACCCTCAGTTCTCGAACGCCAGCAGCGCCGACCGGAACGGACATGAGGCCGAGTGGCCCCGCTTGTTTTTACCGGGAGGATCCCCCCTCTGAGGAGGGTGAGCGCCATGCCGAGGATCATGAGGTGCGCGGATGAGCGTCACGGCAGTCTTCCCTGCGGGAATGACGGGAATCCTATCGGAGTTCAGGCAGAGGACCATCACTGGCATCTCGATGACGACATCGGCACCGCGTACCATGCGGCCTGCAAACCCCGCGGCGGAGCGGAGGTGAACATGTCCGAAACACCGGCACCGCGAACCCTCTGGAATTGCGCGAGCTGTGCGAGAGACTTTGTCGCCGCTATTCCCTCATCGCTAGCTCATGGAGTGGCAAGCATCCGGGATTCCGGCGTGCCGAAGTTTTGCCTCTTCTGCGGCCGTCCCTCACTGCGTCCCTACGGAGAAATCAGCCCGGACAGTCTCTTCTGGCTCTAGCGCCTCCCCCCAGCACCGGCACGAACGCCACGAGACCGTCCTCGCGCGGGATCGGGATCACCTCCTGGGCGTGCCCGCACCAATTCACGTAGCTGGCGACCCGGTAACGCTTGCCAGCTCAGCCTTTCGACCCCTATTGACGAGACAACGGAGTGCTCGGTTCCGAAGTGCGCTGAAAATCTACGACCTCGAAGCTAGCAGCACCGCTCTGCGCGTGTTCGGTCAACTTCACGTACGTGCGAGCCTCGGGGGCATACCAGAACTCCTTGAAGGGCCGGCCCGCAAAGGTGGTCCTCACGTGGAAGGCCAGGAACTCGCCCGCTCCGGTCTTGACTGAATCGTAGTCGACCACCTCACCCGCAAACTGCGTGCGGCCTTCCTGCTTCGTGCCGCCGCGTGACACCACAAATCTCACGGGGTGCGACCACGTGTCGCCGACCCTGAGCGGCCATTGGAAGAGGCGGAGTGGCGGATCATAACGGATGACCGTCCCCTGCGGCGATCGATATTGCGCCTCTCCGTAGTCAGGGGTGTAGACGTGCTCGATGCCGTTGCTGGCCACGAAGACGTTGCACGTCTGGTGGTCGCAGGCCTCGGTGCGATCCAAGACATACTTCCCACCTCCGAGCAGCGACCCGAATGTGAACCAATAGCCCTTCGGGAACGTCGGCAGCGTCGCCAGCGGCGCCATAGCGAGCCGGCGCCCCCGGGTCTCCCGTGCCTCCGCAATCCGCCGTTGCTCCGCCTCTCTCAACCGGGCCATCTCGCCGAGGTCTCGCGGCAGCGGCAGGCTACGGTTGGCGAAGTAGAGCTGCGCATCCGGCAGCCATTGACGGATCTGCGCCTCGCGGGTGGCGGAGCTCGGATGGCTCGACACGAACTCCCACGGGCCTGAGCCCTCATGCGCCGCCATGCGCTGCCAGAACGCAATCGCCTCGGCCGGATCGTACCCGGCCCTCGCCATGAACAGCAGGCCCAGCCGGTCAGCTTCAGACTCCTGCTCGCGATCTGAAGGCAGCAGGAACCCGTATTGGGCGCCCAGGCCGAGCGCTGCCCCCACGAGAGGACGGTAGCGAACACCAGCCAGCGCGAGAACCAGGTCAAGCGTTTGAAGACTTGCCTCAGCGAGCACCGCTTGGCTGAGACGCTCCCCCTGGTGCTCGGCGACGAGATGGGCAACCTCATGCCCTAGCACGGCGGCCAGTCCGGCCTCGTTCTGCGCAAGTGGCAGAAGACCGGCGAAGACAACGATCTTCCCGTTGGGAAGGACCAGGACCAGAGCATTCGCGTGGCGAGCCCTCACGACCGTGACATCCCACGCGTAGCGTGAGGACACTTCGGCCGCATCCGTAATTTTGGCCACGACCCGCTCGATCGTCTCGATCGTGCGAGCGGCATCCGGCGAATCACTGCGTGAGACCAGCAGTCCGCGGCCGCTCACCTCCGCGACCAGAGTGGCGTACAGGCGATCCGCCTCCGGGGCCAGATCGGCGTTTGAGATCCACCGAACCTGGGAGCGGCCAGTGATGGCCACGGTCGCGCAGGCCGCCGCGGCCAGCAGGAGAACAGTAGCCACCATGGCCCGGCGCACGAACCGTGGGGCGTTTTCTCCGCCCCGCCTGGCCCAACTGGGGAGCCTGAGATTGGAGGTCACGGCACGATTGTTCGCGAGCGCCTAGGGAGTTCTATTCCGGAGTATCCGTCGAGCGGGCGCCTCGATTCTCTACCTTCACGTTGGGACCATGCTTCTTCTGGATCTTGCCTTTGTAGTACCGTTTTGCCTGCGCCCTTCTTCGAGCAGGGTGTTTTTCACGGTAGCGGCGGGCCGTCTCCGCATTGGCGCACTTCCGTCCGCAGAACATCTGCCCTTTTTGCCCCAAAAAGACTTGCTTGCACCGTCGGCAGCGTCCGATGCGCTCCGTGGCCGCTTCATCCAGATCATCAGCGCCCACCATCAAGATCGCATCCTCGAGACTCACACTCTGGTAGGTGACGGGGCGGGCACCGCTCGCATCTACACGGATCATTCCGGCCTTGTGCTGCCATTCTCCGCTTCTCCGGTCCGCAATCGTCTCGACCAGCCCTCGCGCAACATCGATCGCTGCTCGAAGTTCTTGCCGATCGGTCTCTGCCCGCTTGAGGGCGTCGGCGACACGCCCGGGACCTTCGACATTTAGGTAACGCCGGACATCGTCGACCAAGTCCAGGTATTCCCCAGGCCGGACCTTGTCGAGGTCGACGGTGGCGAAGCGCACCAGCATGTTGAGTGCCTCCTTCTCAGATAGTTGCCGCGGCGGAGTTGGGGTCAATGCCTTGGCCGGCGTTCTGTCACGGACACGTTTCTCAATCGCCATGTCGGCACCTCCAAGCCCGTTTTGTGGATCAAACCGTGTTGATCATACCAGAGTCGATGATCATACGAGAGTTTATCCAGGTATTGCGTGAATATACTGGCGCCACCTAGACTATCCCCCATCAAGCGCGAGTGCGCTGATGGGATAAGCAAGCAGCAAGGAGGAGGACGCCACATGGTCCCGACGGCGAGAGAACGCAAGGTCGACAAGCTCCTGGGCGTCCATTCGCTCGAGGAGCGCACGGAGGTCTCGCGCCATACATGGCGACGATGGATCAGTGAGGGGCGACTCCCCTGTATCCGTTTGGGCCGGCGCGTGCTTGTAAGCGAAGCCGCGCTCGCGGATTTCTTGGCCGCGCACCGGCGGCCGGCTCGCTAAGTGGGTGGCGGGGGGCGCACCGAGGAAACTGTCGGCGCAGTGCTGGCGGCGCTCGACGCTAAGGCGAGGGCCGGGGCCGCTGGTGCAGATCATCTCAGAGCTGATCGCGCCGGAGCAGCCGGCAGCTACCGCCGTGCTGCTGCTCCACTGTTCGCCTCGGCGGCGGGCGGGTTGGACGCGAGTCCAGCGGGCGCGGCGCGCTCAAGCGACATGAGCGCCGCCGCCACGCAGGCCGTGCAGACCGACTCCGCACCCGTGCCGGAAACCACCCCGAGTTTCACGCCGCCCAGCGTCTCTGACGTGGTGCGGGGCGGGGTGGCCGCGCCGCCCTTCCGCGCAGGCGACATGGCCGATCCGGCAGCGGCCGTCGTGAGTTCATCCGGCGCAGGCCGGGACGTGCTGGCGCAGCTCAGCAGCACGTTCACGACGTCGAATCTCAGGTCGGCGCGCGAGACGCTGCGGCTGGCTCAGGATCTCGAGACCCTCGTTGGTGGGGATCAGCCGCCGCGGCTACCGCCGACGCCACCGACGATGAAGTTGCCGGCCGGCCGCGCGCGGCCCGCGCAGCCGCCGAAGGCTGCGCCGAGGACCGCCTCGCACCGCGCGCTGGCGCTCTCAGGCTCGCGCGGCCGACAGCAACAGCAACTCCAGCAGCTCCTGCTCAAGCTCCTCGGGGAGCGGACGGGCTAACACAGGCCCGCCGACCTCGGGTATGCGGCCCGACGGTCGGCGGCGAAGCAATGAAGGGACAGTCAAGTGACGCGGAACATACCACGGGCAACAACGCAGGCCTGGAAGAATCTCACAGCTCGACCGCCACGGGAGCGAGCGAGGCAGGCGTGGCACTTGCTGCGGGAGGGCGAGATCGCCCGGGCCCGCCGCTAGCGCGCCAATGCACGGAGCGCCGACCGTGTATAGCAGGCTCCCGCGTCTCCCGCTCCGCCGGCAGGCTCAGGCCGCGCGTGCGCACGTAGAGTACGCGCTCGATGCCACCGGCTGGCGCTGGTCGCGCCGGCTCTCCGGCTGGATTGATGCCCTCGTGATTCTCGAAGAGACGGAGCCGTGACGAGCGCCGAGTTCCTCCGGCCCTTTCGGGCTGTGCGGCAGATCGGCCCCGGGACGTGGTGCGCGCGATGCCCGAGGCACGACGGGATGAATGAGTTTCTGAGTATCGCGCGTGGCGACCAGGAGTTCCGCGTCTACTGCCGTGAAGGCTGCCGACGCGCTGAGGTACTTCAAGCTCATGCCCTGACGGACCGCGATCTCCTGATCGAACCTGACGGTGAGTCACTCCTCGGTACCGACGGAGCGATGGCCGAATCCGCTGCGCACGACGCTGGACCGAGAGAACCCGCTGGCGCGCCGCTGAGCAGCATGCTTGAGGCCTTCGTCTCCGCGCTCTTCGGCGGTGTCGATTCCGGGTCCGTCGAATGCCGCGCGTTGCCGTCGAAGACTCGGCGGTTCCTTGAGGTCGCACAGGTCTCTCGCGTCCAGGAGTTCGTCGCAGCACAGCGGCACGAGAACTGCTATGTGGGCGTGGCGGTTCGGAGGGACGCCACCAGTGGCGAACTGAAGAACTGCACGCTCCTTTCGGCCGTGTTCGTCGACATCGACTTCAAGTCCCTCGCCGAGGCGGACGCCCGGGCGGGGCTCTCCCGCTTCGCGCTGCCTCCGAGCCTCGTTGTCGCGACCGGCGGCGGACTGCACGCCTACTGGCTCCTGCGTGAACCGTTGGACCTGTCCTTTGACGGGGAGATGGCGCGACAAGTGCTCCGGCGCTTGGCTCGACACCTGGGGGCGGACTTGAAGTCGGCGGAGTGCGCGCACATCCTCCGCCTCCCCGACACGAGGAACTACAAGTACCAGCCTCCGCGTCTCGTCACGCTGGAGCGGCACGAGCCTGACAGGCGATACAACGCCTCGGAGATCCTGGACTTGCTCCCCGTCGAGGAAGACGCCTCAGACGACCGACAGGTCGCTCCGCCCGTTCAGGAGGTGCTCCCGGAGGGCACCCGCGATGCGGCGCTGACATCGCTCGCGGGAACGATGAGGCGGCGCGGCCTGGGGGAGCTGGAGATCCGCGCGGCACTCCTCGAGGTCAACCGGCAACGCTGCCAGCCCCCGCTGCCCGAGGCGGATATTTTTAGAATCGCGGGGAGTGTGGCTCGGTACGCTCCGGTGGGCCCGCTAGGCGCACGCGCCCTGCTACGGCCAGACGAGCCCGCTGAGACGATCGTGGCTGTGCTCGACCCCCTCGAAGAGAATCTGCCGCCTATCGGCGAGGTGGACTCGGCTGGCCGGCCCGCGGGTGATCGGGCGCTGGCGCTCAAGCGCGAGGCGTTTCATGGTCTCGCGGGGCGCTTGGTGGAGTGTATCGAGCCCACCTCGGAGGCTGACCCGGCCGCGCTCCTGGTCCACGTGCTGCTCGGTATGGGAAACCTCGTGGGGCGTAACGTCCACGCGAGGGTAGAAAAGACCATCCACCCCTGCAATGAGTTCGCGGTCCTCGTTGGGCAGAGTGCGAAGGGTCGCAAGGGCCAGGCGTGGTCAACGCCGCGGGCGCTCTTCGAGTTGGTGAGCCCGGAGTGGGTGAAAGGCCGCGTGCGGACGGGCCTGTCGAGTGGAGAGGGGCTCATCTATCACGTTCGAGACAAGCGCGAGGAACTGCAACCGGTCAAGAAGGGCGGCAAGGTGGTGGAGTACGACCGAGTCATCGTCGATGCCGGCGAGGACGACAAGCGGCTCTTTGTCTTCGAGTCGGAGCTCGCGGGCGTCCTGCGACGAATGAATGGGGAAACGTCATCGCTCAGCGCGGTCATGCGGCAGGCGTGGGACTCGGGCGACCTCTCCACCCTGACCCGCAATAACCCCCTCCGCGCGACCGGCGCCCATGTGTCGGTCATCGCCCACGTCACCCGCGAGGAGCTGATCGCCAACCTCACGGAGACGGAGCGCGCGAATGGGTTTGCGAACCGGTTTCTGTTCTGCCTGGTCAAGCGGTCGAAGATGCTGCCCGAAGGTGGATCAGTCTCTGACGGACTCCTGCTCCCGCTCGCGGAGGAACTGCGGCAGGTGGTCGCCTTCGCCGCGGATCCCCACGAGCTTCGGCGCTCGCCCGCCGCCAGGGACATGTGGGCCGCCGTCTACCCGACCCTGAGCGAAGGGGAGGCTGGGCTCCTCGGTGCCATCCTGGCCCGCGCCGAGCCCCACGTCCTGCGACTGTCCCTGCTGTACGCCGTCCTGGACTGCGCGCCCGCCGTGGAGCCCGAGCATCTCGAGGCGGCCCTCGCGCTGTGGGAGTACGCCGAGGCGTCGGCCCGGGCCATCTTCGGCGGCCGCAGCGGCATCGCAGATGAGGACGTCCTGGTCGACGCGGTTCGGACCAGGGGCCGCCTCAGTCAGACCCAGATCTCGGCCCTGTTCCACCGCAACAAGACCACGGCCCAGCTCGAGGCACTCCTCACGTTGGCCGAGCAGGGTGGAAAGATACGCCGGACTACGGTCTCTCCAGAGGGCGGCCGAGGTCGGCCGGTCACCGTGTGGGAGGCCGTGTGATGGCACTTAATTCGTTACTTCGTTTATTTCGTCCACGGGCTCACCGCACATGAGCTACCTCGACCTGGCTAAACAGGCTCTAGCCCGCCGGTTGGCAGAATCTGCCAGCGAAGCAACCCCTGTGGCCGAGCCCGTGAATCCTGACGCCCCAGACGAAATTGACGAATTTACGAAAGAAGCCCGGCCGGCTCCAACCGCGGCCCTGCGCGCCGCCTACCGCCGGTGGTTCGAGTTGACCGTGGCCGAAGCCGATGGCCAGCGGATCCCCCCGGCGGAGGCCAAGGCGCTCCACCAGGAGATCGTCAGGTTGACGGACGACGCCGGCCCCCTGTGGGCCGATGCCGTCTTCGCGGCCGAGCTCCGCCGCTTCCGGTGGGAGACCGCCCGGTGTGGCCTCTGCGGCGGCGTGGGGCACGGCCACAACGAGGGCGACCCGCATGCCTGAGGAGGCCGCGGTGGTCGTCCTGGTCCAAGCCCTCGGCCGGCATGCGATCGCCACCTGCCCCCACCCCGCGCGCCAGCCGGATGATCCAGCCCGCCCCTGGCTGGTCCGGGCGGTGTCGCCGTGTCCGGCCAGCTGTTCCCTGCGCTCGGCCTTGCGGAAGAGAGTCTAACCCCATGACGGCGCCCCGCCTGTGCTCCAAGTGCCGGGCCCGCGTCCGGGTCCGGGACCAGCGGTGGTGCCGGGAATGCCGGAACGACTCCAAGCGCCGCGCCAGGGGAACGGCACGGGGAACGGAGGGAACCACCCGGGAGGGCACGCAGTTCGGTGGGGCCCCCGGTACCGCGCTCACCCCAGCGTCCCCACCTTCAGCGCAGGAGAACGGGCCCTTAGCCCCCCCTCAACACCTCGGGCGCCGGTGGCTCGACTACGATGACGCCGCGCAGATTGCTGGCTGCAGCCCGCACACGATTGCCGACGCGTGTCAGCGCGGCGTGCTGCCGTTTCGGGTCGTGATGTGGCGACGGCGCAACTTCCGGCGGAAGAAACGCATGATCGCGGACGTCGATCTTCTCAACTGGATCTATCTCCGCCCGCATTGGTTGCCGCAGCGCCGCGCTTGGCGGGAACCGGACGCGGGTCTCCTCGAGAGCCCGCCGCTGTGAGATCGTCGGCGCCAGCGGCGGGGGAGCGCGTGGCCCAGGTTCGCGGGATCTTGGCGGAGCAGGTCATCGTCAGCATCGCGCTTGATCCCTTCCTGAGCCTGAAGGCGCTCGCTGGCTACGCCGGCCTCAGCGTGCGCAAGCTCCGCCAACACCTCGAGGATCCAGGCCACCCCCTGCCCTGCTACCGCGTCGGCGGGAAGATCCTTGTGCGCCGCGGCGAGTACGATGCGTGGGCCGCGCGCTATCGGCAGGTCGGCCCCGTGGCGTTGGATCGACTCGCCGCCGCGGCCGTGCGAGCGGTGACGGCCTCCGGAACCCCACCGCGCAGCGCTTGACAGCACTCCGGTACTATGATACTTCATAGGGCATGGCGAAACGACGCGCGGAAAGTCGGGCGGGGATGGTAGTGACCACGATTGCGCTGCCGTCGGAACTGCACAAGCGGTTGGCGATCGCGGCGATCGAGGATGGCGCGGCGAGCGCGGAGTTGATCCGCGAGGCGGTGCAGGAGTGGCTCGACCGCCGCAAGCGGACCAAGGGAGGCCGATAGCGATGGGCGTCCGAGTCCGCGAAAAGCCGAAGGGTTCCAAGATCTGGTGGGTGTTCATCAACTGGAAGGGCCGGCGCAAGGCCCTGCGCTGTGGGAGCAAGAAGGCGGCGGAGGTCACCGCGGTCAAGATCGACGCCGCGCTCAAGCTCGGGCAGGTCGACGTGCTGGCGCCGCCGGCGCCCCCCGTCCGCGTGCCGACGGTGGCCGAGTTCTCAGAGCAGTGGCTCCAGACATTGACTAGGCCGCGCCCGGCGACGCTCGACGATTACCGGCTGCGCTTGCGTGTCCGGATCCTGCCCTTAATCGGCGCGCTTCCATTGACGGCGACGGCGCTCACGCGCGAGCGGGTCCGCGGCTTCATCGCGGAGCTGATCGCCGTCGGCAACCATCGCGCGGCGAAGGACGCCGAGGGTCGCGCCCGCGCGTTGGCTCGCGGAACCCTCAAGGGCACGCTGCAGACCCTGTCCGGGCTCCTCGACCGCGCGGTCGAGGACGGCTGGTTGCCGAAGAACCCCGCCCGCGGGCTGGCGAGCGAGCTCACGCCGACGGCGACGGCGACCGAGGTCGAGGAGATCGAGGTCTTCACCCCCGACGAGCTCGCCCGCCTGCTGGTGGTCGCCGAGCAGGACTACTCAGCGTGGCATCCGTTCCTCCTCTGCCTCGCCCGCTCGGGCATCCGGTTGGGTGAGGCCGTAGCGCTCGAATGGCGCGACGTCGATGTCGAGCGGCGGGTCCTGCTCATCCGCCGCAGCGAGCGCCGTGGCCGGGTCAGCGTGCCCAAGAGCGGCAAGGCCCGGCGCGTGGACATGTCGCGGCAGCTCACGCGCGCCCTGGCCGACCTCAAGAGCCTGCAGGAGGCCGAAGCCGCCCTCGCGGGCCGGCCCGCCCCCGCGCGCGTCTTCCTGTCGCCCGGCCCCGCGGGCCCAATCCGCGACGATGCCTTCCGTAACCACGTCTGGACGCCGATATTGCGCCGCGCCGGGCTCCGCTACCGCAAACCGCACACCCTCCGGCATACCTTCGCAAGCCTGCTGATCGAGGCGGGCGAGGCCCTCAAGTACGTCCAGGAGCAGCTCGGCCACCACTCCCCTGCCTTCACCCTGGCGGTGTACGGCCACCTTCTGCCGCGGGGCGACCGGCGGGCAGTCGACCGCCTAGACGATGCGACCGAACGCAACCCCCGCGCAACCGGGCAGTTCGAGCCCGAGTCACTCGTCAACGAACCCGACCAGATACGCGGCGAGGTATCCATTTCGAGACATTGACGGGTGGGATCGATATTCCCACACTGGGCCCGTGCTCGCGCGCGTGCGCTCCGCGACGCTCTCCGGAATCGAGGCG
>Ga0070706_100006428_pt1 | contig 11102 bp, 11 predicted proteins | sample KBSK5501metaG_FD_65476 | JGI IMG/M metagenome (GOLD analysis project Ga0070706, IMG submission 65476) | Corn, switchgrass and miscanthus rhizosphere microbial communities from Kellogg Biological Station, Michigan, USA - KBS K5-50-1 metaG | ecosystem: Host-associated > Plants > Roots >...
AAACGCGAAACGCGAAACGTTCGATGACTCTCGCATTCTCGACCTGTTGGAATTCGGCTCGCCATACGCGGGGCGACCAAATGCTCGAGGAAATATTTTTGCTCGGAATCAATCGGATCGAATTGGGCCATGGCATCCGGCTGTCGCTTTGGGAAGGCATCGAACAGTTTCTGGCAGATCACCCGGTCACTTTAACCAGCCTGCACAATTTTTGCCCGTTGCCGATTGAGGTGCCGTACGCCGCTCCCGACTGCTATCAATGCACATCACCGCGTGTCGAGGAACGCCAGCGATGCTTGCGGCACACACTTCAAACAATCGACTACGCACAGAAACTTGGCGCGAATCGAGTTGTGATGCATCTCGGTTCAGCGCCGATCCCCGATTACACGGGTCGCCTGGTCGATCGAATCAAATCGGGGCATTATCTTGATCGCAGATACGTCGCGTTGAAACTCAAAGCGATCCGGGAACGAGAGGCGAAATCTGTTTTCGATCGAGTATTCGATTGGTTGCAACCGGTTGTAGCTCATGCCGCGGAAGCGGGGGTTAAGCTTGGAATCGAAAATCGCATTGGGATTGAGACTTTCCCGTCAGAACGCGAGTTCGCGCAACTGTTCGCTCAGATACCAAACGGATCGATTGGGTACTGGCACGATTTTGGGCACGCTCAGGTACGCCATAATCTAACGTTCATCGATCACGCGGAATGGCTAAATCAGATGCGTCCACATTTGCTGGGATGCCATGTCCACGATGTAAAATTCCCGGATCAAGACCATCAAGTTCCATTCAGCGGCATGATTGAACTGGAACCACTGATCCGTTCAATCGACGCCGATATTCCGTTTGTCTGGGAACTGAGCTCCAAAGTATCGAAGGACGAGATCGTTGCTGCGCTAGCACATTGGCAGCAACGGTTTGGGTAGCGCGCCCTTTCAGGGCGCGGTTGCCGGTTATCTGGTAGGGTTCGCGCTCCTGCGCGACCTGGACCCAACGCTCGTCACCCTCATTTTCATGGGCGATTTTATCATACAAACACGTTTATGGAATGTTATATATATATTTCTCATGGCCGAATTTCATGAACGCTCTCGTCCCGCTCGTGGCTTGTTATCCGACGACGCAATTCCAACCCTCGTCTTTCTAACCGTTTGTACCCGAGGTCGCTCGGATTGGCTGGCTGACGATCAGGTCCACGCGATGCTGCGACAAATCTGGTCCACGGCGGACAAATGGAAGGTGGGCCCATATGTACTGATGCCCGATCATGTGCACCTTTTTGCGTGGCCAGGTTCGGATCCCTGCCTTTTCGACCCTTGGGTAAAATATTGGAAAAGCCGATTCACGGCGGCGTTTCGAAATCCGTCATGCCGGTGGCAGAAATACTCCTTTCACCATCGAATTCGGTCACACGAGAGCGCAGAGGCCCGGTGGCAATACATCCGCAACAATCCGGTTCGAGCTGGTCTTGTGGAACACGCCGAGGCGTGGCCGTACCAAGGTGAAATCTTCAAGGCCTCTATCTGGTGGTAGGACCGCCACGCTTCCGTGCGACATGGATCGGGCGCCGGGTAGGGTTCGCGCTCCTGCGCGACCTGGACCCAGCGCGTGCTACCTTATGTTCGCTTCAAGCCCCATTTCTTAGAAGGCGCTCGATTTAGGTCGCGCAGGAGCGCGAACACTACCCGGCGCCCTTTCAGGGCGCGATGGAATAAAACCCCCACTCGTGGAGGTCGACATCTATGCGCGTTTAGCCGATAAGACACCCAAATGAGCCGGCCGAAGGTCATTCTCAACTTCGCTATGTCTATTGATGGCAAAGTCTCGACCAAACAGTATCAGCCTGCCGGTTTTACATCGCCGGAAGATAAGCGCCGGCTGCTGGAAATCCGCGCCCTGGGAGATGCGCTTCTAGTCGGCCGCAACACGGTCGCGATCGATAACATGTCGATGGGACTACCGGTTCAGGCGTTGCGCGACGCCAGGGTCCGTCGCGGACAAAGCGAGTATCCGATTAGAGTCATCATTTCCAATTCTGGGAACATTTCGAGCGACCTCAAACTATTCCAGAGTCAATATTCTCCCATCGTTGTTTATTCAACGACCCGCATGCCGGCGTCGGTAAAAGAAAAGCTGGCGGATCATGCGACCCTGCACCTGACGGAAGAACCTCGGGTTCGGATCGACAAAGTCCTGGCGAACCTTTACCAGGAGCACCAAATCAGGGTACTCGTTTGTGAAGGCGGGCCCAGTGTTGCCAGGTCACTCGCAGAAGCCAACGCGATCGACGAGATTTTTCTGACTCTCGCACCGAAACTGTTCGGTGGCTCGCAGGCGCCCGGGCTGCTCGGACCGCCTGGAACCTTTCTGAGCTCAAGCCAAAGGTTTCAACTGGTTTCAATGAAAGTTGTTGTCAACGAGTGTTACCTCCACTACCGAGCGGAAAGATCCTGATGCATCAATCCAATACGATTCTAATGGTTGCGCCAAAAGAGATCATCTTCGATGCAGCTGCGAACCTGGAGCGATGGCCAACCTTTTTGCCACACTATCGTTACATTCGTTACCTGGAGCGAGGGCCAGTTCGCAACGTTGTGCAGATGGCCGCCAAACGAGGAATGATACCAATTTCCTGGCTCTCCGAGCAGATCATCGACCGAGAAAAATATGAGGTCCGCTTCCGGCATTTACGCGCATTCACCAAAGGCATGGAAGTTGTCTGGACCTTTGATGAGACAGCGGAAGGAACCCGTGTGGAGATTGAGCATCAACTGCAATTTCGTGTACCTTACCTCCGGCCCGTAGCCGATCCCATTATCGGCGGCTATTTTATAGATTACGTCGCGTCTCGAACATTGAAATACATGAAGGCCTACGTCGAAAACAGATGAGACGCGTTGTGATAACAGGCCTTGGTCCGATCACACCGATCGGGGTTGGAAAGGATTCCTTTTGGGAGGCCGTCAAGGACACGAAATCCGGCATTGGACCGGTTACGTTTTTCGATCCCTCAGTTTTCCGCACCACGAGTGCAGCCGAAATTCCCGGATGGACACCAGAGAAGTTTTTTCCACCGCAGCGGTTAAAGCGCCTCGATCGATTCGCTCAGTTTGCCGTGATTTCAGCGAAGCTCGCTCTGGAGGACAGCGGCATCGAATATTCGGTTGATAAGCCGCAAGACCGCATTGGCGTCAGCTTCGGTACAGCCCTGGGCGGGGTTTCGAACGCTGAAGGCCAACACAAAGCTTTTGTTCACGGCGGTACTCGATCTGTTAATCATCTCCTGGCGTTGCAGGTTTTTGGTGGGTCGGCCCATTGTAACGTGGCGATTGAGTTCGGATTCCGAGGCGTCGGCACAACCAATTCCAATAGCTGCGCGAGCGGTAATGTCGCGATCGGTGAAGCCTTACGTTACATCCGTGAGGATTGGGCCGACGTAATGGTAGCGGGAGCTGCTGAGGCGCCTTTAAGCCCGCTGACCTATGGCGCGTTCGCGTTCATTCGGACAATGAGCCGCGCGCATCCTTCCGTCGCCTGCCGTCCGTTTGATTTGGAACGAGATGGATTTGTGATGGGTGAAGGAGCAGCTAGCCTGATTCTCGAGGAGTACGAACATGCCAAGGCTCGGGGCGCAAACATCTATGCCGAGGTCATCGGCTACAGTCTCAACAACGACGCCTTCCATATGACCACACCTTTGCCTACCGGTGAGTCATGTGTCAGAGCCATGTGTGATGCCTTAGCCCATGCGGAGATCAACCCGGAGGAAATCGATTATATTAACGCGCATGCCAGCTCAACGCAGCTGAACGATTCCAACGAAGCGTTCTGTATTCGGAAAGTTTTCGGCGAACGGGCAAAGACCTTACCGGTCAGCGGCACAAAAGCGTACTATGGCCATCCTCTGGGCGCGAGCGCGGCGATCGAAGGCGTCATTTGTTCTCTAGCCCTGCGAGACGGAATAATCCCGCCAACTCTCAACTACAAGACTCCCGATCCGGCATGTACTCTCGATGTCGTCCCAAACGAACCGCGTGAGCGACCATTGACATATATTCTGAGTAACGCTTTCGGATTCGGCGGAATCAATTCGTGCGTAGTCTATAAGAGGATATAGGAGTCGGAATACAGGAGTCAGGAGCGAGAATAAAGAGATGCCCCGTGCAGCCGTACTAGAACGATATGTATGGCCGCCTTTTTTTACTGCGTTTTACCCGCTGCCTTGCGTCACAATTTTCGCCTGTGACGCAAACTCCTCGCTCCTGACTCCTGACTCCTGTATCCTTGTCTCAATTGCGTCTGGTCATGGTTTGGTTGCTCGCGTTTTCATTGGGTCTTGCCAGCCTCGTGCAAGCACAGGAGACCGGTGCTCCTGAGCAAATCAATCCTCCATTTGGGCTTTATTGGGCTGAACGTCAGAGCGAGATCAGCCAGGTTCTCGAACGTGCCCGAGCGAAAGTGATAACCAAGGAGGTCCAACAAGGTCGCGAAGCCTGGACCGTCACTGGGCTCATTCAGCCCGCCTTGAAGCGCACGGTGCTCTATTTCGGAGCCGAGAAAACCTTGGTTGAGGTCGAACTACAGTATGAGCATCCCGAATGGGATTTGCTCGCTTACGAAGAATTCTTTAACAGCGCCAGAAAGCGGCTTGAATCGAGGTACGGCGTCCCGACGGTACTGGCCCGCGATAAAAAGGCGGAGGGTGATGTCATGCAAACCGTCGTCGGATATCGATGGCAACAAGCCGGAAGCAGCATCGAGCTTTTCTTTTATTCCGCCGAACGAAACAATGATGTCTATCGTTCAGTAAGCCTGCATTATCGAGCAGGATAACAAATGGGCGGTTTCACGCGTTGGGTCCAGGTCGCGCAGGAGCGCGACCCTACCAATCCACCCCCCAGCGTCGGTAGGGTTCGCGCTCCTGCGCGACCTGGACCCAACGCTTACCACCTCATCTCCCCACCGTTTCCCCACGTCCATCCGACTCTACCCGGTTGCACAAAAGAACTTCGGACCGCTCGCTCAGCGCAATCTGAGCCGGGGTAATACCCAAGACTTGCTGCCACTCGCCCAACATCCCAGGCCGGATCAAAAGAAACACTGATCCCGGCCGATTCCAGAGTTCTACCACCTGTTCCTGCGTCAAATAATTTTCTCGCCCGATTCCAAGCACTCGTGTCGCGAACTCCATTTCCGGATGGCCGTTTACCCACAAAATCGGCCGTCGCAGATAAAAGAAGAGACTAGTTCTGTCATTTGAATCGCCTTCAACCACGATTGTCGAATTCGTGTTGGAAGCAGCGCTGATGATCTGGGCGACTTTAGCGGAGGAGAACTCATCCTGTGCAATAGCCAGACCGCGCGTGCAGACCGCGAAAGTTGTGACCATCACAAAGGCGAGCGCTGTCAGACCGAATGTCTCGCTCCGGCGATAGAAAAAAATGAGGCAGCCTCCCAGGAGCGCCGCTGTGGATACAATCCAGAGCAAGGGCAGCATTTCTGACCAGATGAACGCCGGCATACTGGTGATCACTCGCAACATGTGCTCACCACCAGCGAGCGCAGGTACGCCGCCATTCCCTGCATGGGTTTGAAAGCTGACCAACGCCGCGATGGCTAGCCCTGCTGTTCCAAGACCTGCCAGAACGAGCCCCGTCCATATGAACGAAGTCTTTAGTCTCGTGAGAGCCCAGCCGGCCCAGATAGCGACCGGCGACCAGGAAATCATCAAGTAATAGTCTTGAACATGGGAGAACGTTATTCCAACCGTATTAAGCAGGAACCAGAACGGGATGAGGTGCCCTTCGCCTTGAAGCCACTGCCCATTTTGCGGCGTGGCCGGGCCGCCGGTTGACTTCGCGCTGCTTGACCGGGCAAGTAATCCTGCGGTCGCGCTGATGGCGGCGGGAAGGAATAAGACTGCAGGAAACAGCAGAACCAGATGCTGCACCCAAAACAACGGCAGCGAGACCCGATCGCTGTCAGGAGGCCACCGATGGCTCAGCAGTTGACCAATCTGCTCGTTGAAAATGTGATCTCTTAAGAAGCCGGGAAACCGCACCTCCGTTACCGCGTACCATGGCACAACCAGCGCAAGGAATAGCAGCCAGCCGTGCGGTCGAAGAAGGAAGCGGCTGCAGGTAGAACGGGTGGCTGGCTTCAGAAATGCGCTGACCGCTGTCACTGCAACGGGGAACACCAACGCGTGAACCCCCTTGGTTAACGCGCCGAGACCGATAAGGAACCATGCAGCCAAGAACCATTGATCTGTTTTGCTGATCGACCTGGCCTGGAATCCCCTGATCAAACACCAGAATGTGAACGCGATAATGCACGCCAGGAACGGCTCCGGCATCACAAGATGGGTAAACAAAAAACTTCCAGCCGAGATTGATAGTAGCAGCGAAGCGGCAAGACCCGCTCGGCGCGATCCGGTGACCCGATACGCAATCAGCCCGGTTGCAATGAACCATCCAATTGTCGCGACAGCGACCGGAAATCGGGCGGCGAATTCGTTCGTGCCCAGAACGGAAAACGATGCAATCTCACACCAGTAAACCAGCGGCGGCTTTTGCAGACGGGGTACGCCGTCCTGAGTCGGTGTAAGCCAATCGCCGCGCGCGATCATTTCTCGCGCCGCGCCCGCATACTGACCGTCGATCTGATCAAACAAACGCGGGACCCCGCAGGTTGCGACATAAATGAGCGCCACTAGGCCGAACGCCAGAACCCAGGATCGCGGCAGTGGATCGCCGCTCGATATTTTCAGCCTTGAAACGGCGGCTTCACGCGGAGACAAGGCCAGCGTTTCAGGTGCACTTTTCATGAAAAATGTGCGACACTACCGCCCCAGCCGTTTCAATTTTCCGCTCAGCGAAGCTTTCGCGGCCGAGGACATGCGATCGATAAACAGAATTCCGTTCAAATGATCGTTCTCATGCTGGACCGCCCGGCCCAAAAGGCCGGCGGCTTCGAACTCGACATTATTCCCGTCGAGGTCTCGTGCCTTAACCTTGACCTTCGCTGCCCGCGGTATTTCGGCAGTCAGTTCTGGAAAACTCAGGCAACCCTCTGTTCCGATCTCGATTTCTTCCGAGAGCTCAAGCTCAGGATTTACGAGGATCAACGGCATTCGCTCTTTCGGATCGACTTCCTCTCCATTCACCCACATCTGGCTCGGACGATTCTCTGCGTCGCTGATATCGATGACGGTCAGTTGCAGTGGCAGCCCAACCTGCTGCGCAGCCAGTCCGACTCCGCTTGCAGCGCGCATCGTCTCGAGCATATCGGCTGCCAACGCGCGAATCTCGTCGTTCACTTTCTCGACGCGTTTCCCTTTGGCCCGGAGTACGGGATCACCATAGATGACAATCTCCCGAATCATTTCTCTTGTTTGGTTTGCGTGAAGGTCGGCAGATCCTTCACACCGGCCTCCTTGAGTGCGTCCAACACTTGAACCAGGAATCCAAACGAGACTTCCTTCGCAGCGTTCATCATCAGTTTACGGGCCGGCGAAGTTTTCTGCAGGTCTTTCAGAGCGGGAGCCAGTTCCTCAACGCTAGCCAGTTGCTTGTCGCCCAGGTAAATCTTTTCATCTTTGGTTACCGACAGCACAACCGGCTCATTAGGGTTATCGCTCTGCGACGCTGTCTTGGATTCAGGAAGATTTATCGAAAGCGTCGATTGAGCGGTCTTGAACGTTGTGGTCACGATGAAGAATATCAGCAGCATCGCAAAGATGTCGATCAACGACACGATGATGATCTGCGGTGTTCTCTTTCGCTTGCTGTAGAACCTCATCGCGTGACTTCTTCTAAGCGTTCCTGTTCAGCGGCGCTCAAACCTTGATCGACGTTCTTCTGGTAAACCTTCTCAATAAGATCGGTCAGCAACGCTTCCATTTCCACCGCGAGCCGTTCGACCCGGCGCGAGAAGTAGGTGAAAGCCACCAGTGCGGGAATCGCAATCGCTAATCCAACGATCGTTGTGCTCAGGGCTTCACCGATCCCGGAAGCAATTCCGCGCAAATCGGCGGTGGACATTACCCCTGAACCTATATTTCCAAAGACCTTTACCAAGCCAGTCACTGCTCCAAGCAAGCCGAGCAAGGGCGCGATTCCGGTCACAATCTCCAGAATAAAAAAGCCGCTTTCCAGGCGCACGATCTCCTGGCGCGCGCGCGATTGCACAACTTCCAATGTTTCTTGTTTCGTTCCGTTCGTCGGACGGACGGCAACAGAGACGATCTTAGACAGAGGGGACTCGTCGTCTTGCACCAGATGCCGAAGATGTTCCGGGCGTTCGCCTGGCTTCAGCTTATTGATTTCCTTTTCGATCAACGCCGGAATCACTGCTTTTCTGCGCAACGCCACAGCCCGAAGCAGAATGACCACGAGAGCAACGAACGAACAGAGCAACAAGAGCGGCATGAAAATGCCTCCTCTCGTGAAGAAGTCCATTGTGTTTTGAAATAAAGCGAGGTTGGTCATAGCAGATTAGTTTGGAACAATCGAAAAGCTCTCGGTGAACTCCATGCGCTCGCCGGTCACTGGCGCTAGCTCCTCAGGCATGGGTGGGATGTCGGCATTGATAATCGCTCGTATTGATTCGGAAGCTAGAGTTTCGTTCGAAGTATTGCTGAGGACCTTGACGTCTTCAACCTTGCCGTCAGCACGAATATAAAACCGGATTTGCGCGGTCCCGAAGGACGGCGTGGTGTTTCCGTCTCTAATATAGTAGTACCATCGCGATCCAATGGCGTCCTGAACCGCTTTCTGGAACCGGCCCCAGGGCGTACCCATCGCGGCGATCGAAGATCGTCCACGATTCGTGATGTTCCCCTGCATCCTGTTCGTGCGCTGTTCCTGTCGATAGGCTGTAGGGGGAAGGCTTTGTCGTTCCGGCGTTCTACTTGCCTTCGGGCTGGGAGGCTGCTGATTCGGGGTCGGGGCAGCAGGCCGCAGCATGGCCAGTTCGGTCGGTGTGGAGGAAGCCATCGGCGTTGCCGTCGGTGTCGGTGCAGGCGTCGGACTGGCTTGTTCCCGGGCCTGTTGGGCTTCCGCCGCTTCTCGCGCTTCTTTACCCGGTTCAGTCGAAAAAGTCTGCCCTTTGTCCGCAAGGGAGTACCGTTCATCCTTGAACCCGATATCAGGCGTATCTTTGCCATCCTGCGTCGGAATCGGCGCCCCTGTCTTCGCCTCTTTTTCGCTGGCAGCAGCGGTGTCCTTGTCCGATTCGAACATCGCGTCGTCCGGTTTTTTGTCGGTCTTTTGATCGTCGTTTGTTCTCAAGTATTGACGTTTCTGATCGGTTTGGGGCGGAGGCGAGTCGAGCAATGTCAGCTCGGGCATCGTTTTTTCCTGGCTCGCTTCTACCGGAGCAGCAGGCCAAAATCGCACCGCCTCGCCTGCGCCTAAGATCAGAATGATGTGCAACAGCAGCGATCCAGCAATCGCCAGAGTGATCTTCTTCCTATCGGACATCGGCAAATCGCGGTAGAGTAGTTCCGGTGCGGCAGGTGCTCAAGTGTTTAGTGGGGTCGGTTCCGTCTGTAGACGTGGAAAGTCAATTCAAGGTTAAAACGGACATTGACAGCCTTTGAAGCTTCCAGCTTCATCGCGCCATTGGCGGGTTGAGCTTCCAGCTCGCCGGTTCTTCGCTCGACCGGCGTCTCCCCTGCTGCGTCAACCGCCAATGATGAAACAAATACTGCTGTGCATATCCGCCGTACGGTCCAAAATATTCTGCTGCGAATTCCTGCAGATCCCCTAATCGAACTGTCGCGCGTTTTGCAAAGTAACGTTCCCTCAGCATCCGAGCGATCCAGACGTCTATCGGGAAAGCATCGAGACGTTCATAGGCAAAGAGCAAAACACAGTTAGCAATCTTTTCTCCCACACCGGGTAATCGACATAGCGTTTTGCGAACCTCCGATGTTGGTCGTTTGCCCAGCTCTTCCAGATCAATTTCCCCCGAAGCAATAATCTTTGCCGTAGCCAACAAATTCTTGGCTCTGAACCCCAATTTACATTCGAGCAACGCCTCGAGGTTTGCACCTGCCAAGACCTCTGCCCTTGGATAAGCGCGAGCTTCAAATTTTCCGTGATGGACACTCCGCCCAAACCTTTGGCGAAGCGCCAGCGAAATCGCCCGGATATGCTGTACCTGTTTCAACGCCGAAGTAATAAACGTCGCAAGGCATTCCCAGTTCGGTTGCCGGATGATCCGCATCCCTTTAGAAAATTGGACTGCTTGGATCATCGTTTCGTCGCGGGGAAACGTCGCGAGGATTCGGTCCATCGGATGATCAAGAGCAAAATAGTGTCTGACCAGTTCTGCTTGCTCGGCAGAGGCGTGCAAGTTTTCGCCTTTTTGTTCGACGTAAACCGCGTGGTCGCCGATAGCTCCGAGAAAGCCGTTCCCGTGCCGTAACCAATGAAAAACCTGACCAGAATGCAGCGTCATCTCCAAGTCAAGATCAGAGCCTGGCAATAAGCGGAGCGTTTGATCCGTCACGGCGACAACCGATCGATTCGCCAAGCACCACCCGATCCCAAGGTATAAAGGAATCGATCATGCAACCGATTTTCTCTTCCTTGCCAGAACTCTATTCGCGTTGGGATCACGCGAAACCCTCCCCAAAAATCGGGAAGCGGAGGTTCGGTGTTTTGTGGGTATCGCCTGTTGAGTTCCTCCAGCTCTTTCTCCAGAACAGCCCGGCTTTCGACCACTGAGCTTTGCTTCGAAATAATGGCGCTCATTCGGCTCAGGATCGGACGCTTTCGAAAATAGGACTCTGACTCTTCACGAGTCGTCTTCTCAACCGATCCCTGCACCTGAACCTGGCGTTCAAGCCACGGCCAATGAAACGTCAGCGCCGCGCGGGGATTGGTCAGCAAATCCTGAGCTTTCCGGCTTTCGTAGTTTGTAAAAAAGACAAATCCATGATCGAACCCCTTCAGAAGCACGACTCTGGAAGAAGGCATGCCCTCCTTCGTCGCGGTTGCAAGCGTCATCGCGTTTGGCTCCTGGTCGCCCGCTGTTCTCACCGCCTCTTCGAACCATCGGGTAAATTGCTCAAGCGGATTCGAAAGAAGATC
>Ga0070706_100006429_pt1 | contig 11102 bp, 10 predicted proteins | sample KBSK5501metaG_FD_65476 | JGI IMG/M metagenome (GOLD analysis project Ga0070706, IMG submission 65476) | Corn, switchgrass and miscanthus rhizosphere microbial communities from Kellogg Biological Station, Michigan, USA - KBS K5-50-1 metaG | ecosystem: Host-associated > Plants > Roots >...
CCCGACCTGGCCTCGATCACCGAGGAGTACTACGACAAGGTCCAGGGGGTGAACCTGAAGGGGCCGTTCCGGCTCGGGGTGCTCGCCGGCACCCGGATGGCCGCGGCCGGGGGCGGCAGCATCATCAACGTCAGCACGATCGGCTCGCTGCGCCCGGGTCCGGACGAACTCGTCTACGCCTGTGCGAAGGCCGGCCTCAACGCGCTGACCATCGGGCTGGCCGGCGCGTTCGGCCCGGTGGTCCGTGCGAACGCGATCCTGCCCGGCGGCGTGCTCACCGACATCGCGAAAGCATGGCCGGAGGAACAGCTGCACCGCATCGCCGAGAACGTGCCGCTCGGCCGGCCGGGCCAGCCCGCCGACTTCGCCGGGACCGCGCTGTGGCTGGCCAGCCGCGCGTCCGAATGGGTGACCGGTGCCCTGATCCGCGTCGACGGCGGCCACTACCGCCAGACAAGCTGAGGAGCAACGCGTGATCGACTTCACCATCCCCGACGACGTCCAGGAGACCCGCGCCCGGGTCGCGGCCTTCATCGACGAGCAGGTGCTGCCGGCTGAGGCGGAGGTCGGCACCCGGCCGTACTTCGACATCGTGGCGAGGCTGCAGGCCAAGGCCCGGTCCGCCGGGCTGTGGTGCCCGTTCATCCCGGCCGAATGGGGCGGCATGGGCTTGGGCCCGCTGGCCAACGCGATCGTGCAGATCGAGGTGGGCCGCTCCAAGCTCGCGGCCTGGGCGATGAACTGCATGGGCCCGCAGGACGCCACCATGCTCACCCTGCTGGAGCACGGCACTCAGGAGCAGAAGGAGAAGTTCCTCGTGCCGCTGGTCAACGCCGAGCGGCGCATCTGCTTCTCGATGACCGAGCGCGCGGCCGGCTCGGACGCGACGGGCATGCGCACCACCGCGGTGCGGGACGGCGACTCCTGGGTGCTCAACGGCGAGAAGTGGTTCAGCAGCAGCGCCAGCATCTCTGACTACGTGCTGATCATGGCGCGCACCGATCCCGATGCGCCCCGGCACCGGCAGTTCACCACGTTCCTGGCCGAGCTGCCCGATCCCGGCTACCAGATCATCCGCGACATCCCCACTCTGCACGAGGCCGTCGAGCCGCGCTTCGGGGACGAGGCGACCGGCGGGCACGCCGAGGTCCGCATCAAGGACCTGCGGATCCCGCACGAAAACGTGGTCGGCGATGTCGGCGGCGGGTTCGCGATGGGCCAGCACCGGCTCGGCTACGGCCGCCTCCGGCACGGCATGTGGAGCATCGCCAAGGCGCAGCAGGCGCTGGACATGGCCGCCGCCCACGCCCTCGAGCGGCAGACGTTCGGCAAGCCGCTGGCCGACCGGCAGGGCGTCCAGTGGATGCTCGCCGACTGCGCCCGCGACCTGTACATCGCCCGGCTGATGGTGCTGCACATCGCCTACAAGATGGAGCACGGCCTGGACATCGGCCAGGAGAACTCGATCGCCAAGAACTTCATCGCGGACATGCTGTCGAAGGTCGTGGACACCGCCCTGCAGATCCACGGCTCGCTCGGCTACACCTTCGACACCCCGCTGGCCGCCTGGTACGCCGAGGTACGCATGCAGCACCTGGTCGACGGCCCCGACGAGGTGCACCGGTGGAGGATAGGCCGCAACGTGCTCACCGCGCAGCGCAAGTACGGGACCACGGCCCCGGCGGCCGGCGGAGACCTGTTCTAGTGCGGGAGCGGGCTTCCCTGTGTCACGGCTTGAACGCTGTTGACCCGGGAGTACCAGGCATTGTTCACCGCGGTGCCGCAGCTGGCCGTGAGGCGGCAGCCCGCGGCCGGGCACAACATCGGCCTGGCGTGGGCGGCCTGCTCGTACCACCTGAACGCGCTGGCCTTCGCCGAGCAGTGCCTGCTGCGACGCCGCGGAGACCTATTCTGAGGCTTAGCCCGCGTCCAGGCCGCGGGCGAAGAACTCGCGCAGCCAGGCCCTGGCGTCGTCCGTCGCGTAGGACGCGCACCAGGCTTCCAGTTCTAGCGTGCCCGCCTCCGCGCCGGAAAGTCCGTAGCCGGCGTCGATGAGCCGCTTGAGGTCGGCCTGCGGGCCCGGCGTAAGCGGTGAACGACCGGGCCAGTTCAAGGGCGCGAGCGACTGTTCCGTCCGCGTCGGCCACCTCGTCGACAAGCCCGATCCGCAGCGCTTCGCGCGCGGAGACCGGCAGTCCCCCCAGGTGCATCTTCTTCGCCATCGAAGGGCCGATGAGGCGAGGCATCCGGAACACGCCGCCGCCGATGCTGCCGCCCCCCAGTGTGACCTCGGGGGCCCCCAGCTTGGCACGCTCGGAGGCGACCGGTAATCGCAGGCCAGCGCCAGTTCGAGCCCGCCACCGAAGGTAATGCCCGTGATCGCGGCGATCACCATGCACGGCACGGCGGCCAGCGCGTCGAACGTGGCGAGGTACTTGCCGCCCAGTTCCCTGATGTAGGCGGGCTCGGTCACGGCCCGCACGGCGTCGCCGAGTTCGTCGTCACCGATGTCGGTGCGGCCAGCGAAACGCACGCGGTGGGTCTCGGAGATCTCGCCGCCAAGCGCGAACACCTTCGGCCGCCCGGCGAGCACTACGGCACCAGGCGGGTCGGCCGTAAGCTCGCCGATGATCGCCATCAGCTTGGCGAACAGCGGCGTGGTCAGCGCGTTGACGGGCGGGTTGTCGATCGTGATCAGCGCGACCCCGTCCGGTCGTCGCTCGAGCGAAACCAGGCTGGCGTGTTCGGTCATCTCAGCTCCCGGCTCTTCGCGCTGGATCCGGCGGTGCCCGCGGGTGATGACCTCGTCGCGGCGGGCGGAGGCTCCGTCCGCCGCGATCTCGCGGCGTGACGACGCGGCGCGCTCGGTGTCTAGGGCGTCGTCCGTGCCGAGGTTGCCGCGACGCTGGTAGGCGGCGCACAGCTCCGTCAGGAACGTGGCATCGACGGCGGCGACGGCCGTGGCTACCTCGCGAGCCCGGGGCAGCAGCCCGGCGTGCGGCAGGACCTCGTTGGCGAGGCCGAGGCGCAGCGCCTCCGCGGCGTCGATGAGCTCGCCGGTGTAGCTCAGCTGCCTGGCGCGGCGGACGCCGACGGCCTGCGCCAGGTACACGGTCATGCCGCCGCCGGGGAAGACCCCGACGCGCGCGTGCGTGTCGCCGAAGAACGCGCGCTCGGAGGCGCGGATGAAGTCGGCGCCGAGGGCGAGCTCGAAACCCCCGGTAATCGCGGGCCCGTTGACGGCCGCGATCACGGGCTTGCGCACCGCGCGCAGGGCACTGGCGAACGTGTCGCCGGCTTCGACCCGGGGCCCGGTGGCCCAGGACAGGTCGCTGAGGTCCATCCCGGCGCAGAACGCCGGGTCCGCGCCGGTGAGGACGGCGACGCGAGCGTCCGCGTCGCCGTCGAACGCGCAGGGCGGCGACGATCGCCGTGTTCAGCTCGCGGTTGATCGCGTTGCGCCGCCGCGGCCGGTTCAGGGTGATCTCGTGCCGGCCCTCCCCCCGCCATACCTGCAGGATGTCCGTCATCTCACTGCTCCTCGTCGGCCGGGCCGTCGAGGTAGCGGACGCCGTCGATCTCCACGAGTGCGGGCTCGATCGCGGTGATCACGCGACCTATGGCCGCCTCCTCCACGGGGAGGTCTCCGATGGCGCGCAGCTGCCGCAGGGTGTGGCGAGTCGGCCGCATCATCTCCATCGTGCCGCCGCGCACGTCCGCCAGTGCCCGCTCGATCGTGACCCACTCGCCGCGGTCGGACTCTGTGGTCAGCACGCCGGCCGACTGGCCGAGGGGAAGCATGGCCACGAAGAACCGGGTGTCGAACCGGCGCGGCTGGAACCGCGGGGTGATCCAGTGCGCCCAGGGGCTCAGCAGGTCGGCGCGCAGCCACAGGCCGCGGGCGCGGAGGAACGCGCCGAACGTGACCTCATGTGCCTCCACGGACCGCCGGTCGTCCGCCAGGCCGTCGATCTCCCCGGCGCCCATCTCGACGGTCGCTGTCATCCCGTCCGCCCCGGCCAGCAGCAGGCCGGTCTCCTCGAACAGCTCGCGGACCGCGGCGACCACCAGGGCCCGGGCCAGGTCCTCGCGGCACGACAGCCGTTGCGCCCATGTCCGCGGCCCCGGGCCGATCCACGGGACCGGCTCGAAATCGGAATCCTGGACGCTGCCGCCGGGGAACACGTACTTGCCCGCGGCGAACGCCATCGTGGCCCGGCGGCGGAGGAGGAACGTCTCACGCCCGGCGGGCCCGTCCCGCAGCACCGCGACGGTCGCCGCGTCCCGCGCCGGGACCGGCTGCCCGTCCCAGCGGTCCACCAGCGCGAGCTGCTGCGCCGACAGCAGGCTCAGTCCGTTCGTCACCACAACGCCGTCCCCCCGTCTGGCCGCGCCCGGAGCGCCGCCTTGTCGACCTTGCCGCCCGGATTGCGCGGCAGCGCCTCGGTGCGGAACAGCACGTACTGCGGGACCTTGAAGTCCGCGAGTTCCTCGCGGGCGATGCGGACCAGGTCCAGCGGCTCCACCGTCTCCCCGGCGCGGGGGACGACGACCACGCCGACCTTGCTGCCCATCATCGGGTCAGGGACGCCGACGACCGCCACCTCGGCGACGCCCGGGTGGCGGCTCAGCACTCGTTCGACCTCGATGCTGTAGACGTTCTCGCCGCCACGGTTGATGAGGTCGGTGCGGCGGTCAAGAATCCGTACCCGCCCGGCGGGATCGACGCTCACCAGGTCGCCGGTGTGCAGCCAGCCGCCGCTGGTGGCGGCCGCGGTCGCCTCGGGCCGCTGCCAGTAGCCGCTCATCACCTGCGGTCCCCGGACGAGGAGCTGGCCGGTGCCGACGGCGGCCTCAGGGCCGAGCAGCGCGAGTTCCGTGCCTGGGACGGCGGTCCCGACCGAGTCGGCGTGGTCGACGGCGTCCTCGTGCGCGAGGCACGTGACCGAGGGCGCCTCCGTGAGGCCGTAGCCGGGCGCATCCGCGCGGCGGGAAACGCCTCAAGCAGCCGACGGACTTGGGCCGGGGGCGTCGGCGCGGCCCCGTAACTCAGCAGCCGGACACCGGACACATCGAGACCGGGGAACTCGGGGTGGCGCAGCGCCTGCCAGCACATCGCGGGGACCCCGTTGAGCACGTCGATCCGCTCGTCGCGGATCGCCCGCAGCCAGCCGCCTGCCTCGAACGCGGGCGCGATGACCGCGGTCCCGCCGCAGGCCAGGGCCGGGATCCCCTGCATGCCGCAGGCGAGGATGTGGAACAAGGGCGCGACCACGAGGTTGCGTGTGGGCTCGCAGGACCCAGGCCGAGCACCAGTCGGCACTGCTCTGCGGCTGACAGCAGCGCGCGGTGCGACAGCACGGCACCCTTGGGACGGCCGGTCGTCCCGCTGGTGTAGAAGATCGCCGCCGGCGCTTCTGAGTCCGGATCGGCTGGGCCGCGGGCGGCCCGTCGGGCAGCTGTCCGTCCAGCACCGCCGAGGCCCCGCTGTCGCGGACGATGAACTCGGCCTCGGCCGGCGTGAGCCGCGTGCTGACCGGGACCGGAATCGCGCCCGCCAGCGTCACGCCGAGGAACGCCAGGCACCAGTCGGCGCCATTCGGCAGCCGGATCGCCACCCGGCCGCCCGGGCGGACCCCGGCGGCCAGCAGGCCACCGGCGACGCGGCTGGCCTCATCCCACAGGCCGGCGTAGCGGAGCCGGCGCCCGGTCCCGAGGTCGGCGATCGCCTCCGCCTGCGGGCCGCGGCCGACCGTGTCCTGCACGAGCGCGGCCAGGTGCGGGGCGAGCCCGGTCAGCCGCGGCTTCCGCGGCGTCCGGGTCACCCGGTGAATATCGGGAGTGACCACATCAGTCGCCGACCGGGAGGGGCTTGCTCTTATGCACAACCTGGCCGGTGATCTGGCGCGCTCCGGCGAGGCACAGGAAGCCAATCACCGCTGCGACATCCTCTGGCTCGGAAACGGGCGCAGCAGGTTTGCCAGCGGTCCCTCGCGCACGGCGGCCGCCATGCCGTTAGGGCCGCCAAAAGCCGATTGGTCGCGGGCGTGCGAATGACCCCGGGCGCGACCACGTTCACGTTCACGCCGTGCGGGCCGAACTCCCACCGCTGCGGAACGCGTCAGCGACCCCAGGCCGACCTTGGCCGCACCGTACGCGCCGCAGGATACCGCGCGGTACGCGGAACTCGAACCGACATTCACGATGCTTCCGCCGTGGCCGTGCGCCATTATGCGTCGGCCGACGGCCTGGAGCAGCAGGAACGGCGCCGTCCGGTCGATCGCCAGCACCCGCTGCCACTCCTCGAGAGAGGTCGTGAGGATGGTCTTGCCGATGATCCCGGCCGCGTTGGCGAGGACAGTCACCGGACCGCGCTCGGCCGTGATCTCCTCGACGAGGGATCGATACCGTCCAGGTCGGCGAGATCGAACACGACATGGCGCAGTCCGCGGTTGTCGGCGTGAGGCACGGCTTCGCAGCGGGCCGAGAGGGTGGCCGCGTCGCGGCCGAGCGCCACGACGACGGCACCGAGGCCGACGAGCAGCCGGGTGGTGGCCCGGCCGATCCCGGACGCCGCGCCTGTGACGAGAGCGACCCGGCCGGAGAGGGCGTTCTTGGCGAGTCCGGCGCGTGACGCGATGCTCATGCCACCATGCCCATGAATACGAGTAAATTAATAAAACTATATCAAATATTTACACTAAATGTAAGCTTGCTCTGCAGCGGGCCGGCCGACGGCATCGGTACTCGGGAGGATCGCGGTCATGGCGAGGGCAGCAGGCAAGGGCGCGGTCGCCCAACTAGGCTCGCTGGCTGGCCAGGTGGTGGACGACGGCGCCGCCGCCGCTCCGCTGCCGCAACTCGGCCGGATCAACAACCTGGCCGACATCGCGGGAGCGGTCGCCTACCTGGTATCCCTGGACGCGCGCAACGTCAGCGGGCAACTGATCACCGTAGCGGACAGCCTGAACCCAGCACTGTAGCCGGGCGCGCCGGCTAACCAGGGGCGCTACCCCAGCAGGGGCGCCAGCCGGGTGCAGACGGTCTGGATGTGCCTGGCGACAGCCTTTTCCGGCATGCCGCCAATCGAGGCCCAGAAGTACACGGTGTCCACGGGGGCGTCGCCGACCTTGTCCCGCACCCGCCGCGCGACGTCCTCTGGCGTGCCGTAGAAGAAGTGGTCCAGGGGCGTGCGCGGCTCGCGCGTCCGGAGCTTCTCCGGGTCCACCGGCTTCGGGACCGGCGCGTCCGTCCCCTGTGCCATGTGCCGCCGGTACGAGTCGACCTGATAGGCGACGTGACGAGCGACCTCCGGCCAGTCCGCCTCCGGGTCCTCGCTGATCCAGCCCTGGACTCCGCCGGCCATGCGGGCGGCGGCCGGGTCGTGACCGGCTTCGGCTAGCGCGTCCCGGTAGGCGGGCCAGCTCTCCTTGTTCGCCGTCAGCAGGTACTCGCCGAGCAGGCCGGCCCGGCGGGCACCCTTGGGGCCCTGGTAGCCCATCCACAGTGGCGGCCGCTCCTGGACCGGGCGCGGGGTCACGCCGCCGGTGTCCCAGAGGCGGCGCAACTCCCTGGCCATGTCATCGGTCGCGCGGTACCGCGTCGCCATCTTGGCGCCGAAGAGCTCGAACTCAGGAATGCGGTATCCGGCGCCGAGCCCCAGGTCGAGCCTGCCGTCGCTGACGATGTCGACGACCGCGGCCTGCTCGGCGACCTCGGCCGGGTGGTGCAGCGGCGCGATGAGGATGCCGGTGCCGATCCGTACGCGCTGGGTCCGTGCGGCGACCGCCGCCGCGAACGTCAGCGGCTGCGGCAGGTAGTCGTCGTCGAAGAGATGGTGCTCGGTCAGCCATACCGAGTCACAGCCGAGCAGCTCGGCCTCGCGGCACATCTCGAGGGTGAAGCCGTAGAGGCGGGACGGCGGGACACGCCAGGCCGGAGGGTTCCGCAAATCGAAATAGATACCTACGCGCATGGCTCGTGTTCCCTTCCCGTCTTCGGTAGAATCATATTACCTATTGAACTGCATTACTGTATAGCTATATTGGATCATGTCTAGGCTTCCGCCGGCTCAGGACCAGATCCACCAGTAGGGGAGGCAGCAGTTTCAAGCTGTCCAGCGTCGATGACCACATCGTCGAACCGCCGGGTGTCCTGGGTGGACCGGGTGCCGGCCGCGTACAAGGACCGGGTGCCACACGTCGTCGCGGCCAACGGCCGCCAGTGGGACCGCCACCAGTACTGGACCCACGTCCCGGACGCCGACGTGCTGCCAAGCACCATGGCGCGGCGCAACATGTGGTTCTGCATGATCGAGGAACCCGTCGGCCTGAAGTACCGGTACGACTTCACCGTCGACCACATCCTCTGCGAGACGGACTACCTGCAGCGGACACCCCGTTCCCCACGCAGGCGGCCTTCAAGACCCTGTTCGAGGGAGTGCCCACAGATGAGGTGGCGAAGATGACCCACGCGAACGCCGAGGAACTGTTCCACTTCCCCATGACGGTCCCCGAGGGGACCCCCGACAACTGAAGCCGCATCTTCCTCTAGCTGGCCGGGCGGCATGCGCGCGCCGCCATTCCGGCCTTTTTGGTGTCACTACCATCAAAGTAGTATATTAATAGTACTTAGTTCACTAATAAGTGATCGCTATGACTGAGGGGTTCTCATGCTTGTGCGGGTGATCATCGGGTTGGGGCTGACCGTTATCGCGTTCGCGGTGGCGGGGCGGCGGGTGCGGTGGCTGGGTCGGCTGGCGTTTTCCGGGCAGCCGGCGCCAGAGCGGGTGGCGTACGCCAGGTCACACCCGGCCGGGGAGGCCGAGACCCAGCTGACCGAGGTGATCGGCCAGCGGAAGCTGCTGAAATGGTCGGTGCCCGGGGCGGCGCACGCCGCTACGTTCTGGGGCTTCATCGTCCTGCTGCTGACGATCATCGAGGCCTACGGCGCCCTGTTCTCCCGGACGTTCGCGATCCCGGGGATCGGGCACTGGGCGTTCATCGGGTTCATCGAGGACCTGTTCGCCGTCGGCGTCCTCGCCGGCATCGTCACGTTCACCGTGATCCGGGTGCGCAACAACCCGCACAAGGAAGGCCGCCGGTCGCGGTTCTTCGGCTCGCATACCCGGGCCGCGTGGGTGGTGCTCGCGATGATTGCGGCGGTCATCGTCACGCTGCTGATCTACCGCGGCGCGCAGCAGAACACCGGCACGTTCCCCTACCCGCACGGCTGGGCGTTCGCGTCCTGGATCGCCGCGCAGATCCTGCACCCCCTCGGCTACGGCGTCAACAGCGTCCTCGAGGCGACCTTCATCCTCCTCCAGCTCGGCGTCGTCTTGACGTTCCTGGTAATCGTCACCTACTCCAAGCACCTGCACATCGGCCTGGCCCCGCTGAACATCATGTTCTCCCGCCGTCCGAACGCGCTGGGCCCGCTCGAGCCGATGCGCTCAGGGGGCAAGATGCTGGACTTCGAGGAGGCCGACCCGGATGTCGACGTATTCGGCATCGGCAAGGTCGAGGACATGACCTGGAAGGGCCTGCTCGACCTGGGCACGTGCACGGAATGCGGCCGCTGCCAGTCGCAGTGCCCTGCCTGGGCGACCGGCAAGCCGCTGTCGCCAAAGCAGGTCATCCTGGACCTGCGCGACCACGCGTTCGCCAAGGCGCCGTACCTCCTGGCGACGGAGGAAGACCGCGACAAGCTCCCCGACGCCGTCAAGGCCGAGGCGGAGCGGCCTCTGGTCGGGACCGCGGAGGCGGGCGGCGTGATCGATCCCGAGGTGATCTGGTCCTGCACGAACTGCGGTGCGTGCGTGAACGAGTGCCCGGTCGACATCGAGCACATCGACCACATCAACGGGATGCGCCGCCACCAGGTCCTCGTCGAGTCCGCCTTCCCGCAGGAAGCCACCACGATGCTCAACAACCTGGAGCGGCGCGGCAACCCGTGGGGCATGGCCGAAGACAAGCGCCTGGAATGGATCACCGAGCTGGACTTCGAGGTCCCCGTGCTCGACGGCCGCATCCCCGACGACGTCGAATACCTGTACTGGGTCGGCTGCGCCGGAGCGCTGGAAGACCGGGCGAAGAAGGCCACCAAGGCCATCGCCGAGCTCCTGCACGTCGCGGGCGTGCAGTTCGCCGTACTCGGCCCGATGGAGGCGTGCACCGGCGACCCGGCCCGCCGCCTGGGCAACGAGTTCGTGTTCCAGATGCTGGCGCAGCAGAACGTGGAGACCCTCAACGAGGCCGGCGTAGCTGCCGGGACCGGCAAGAAGGTTATCGCCTCCTGCCCGCACTGCTTCAACACCATCAGCCGCGAGTACCCGCAGCTCGGCGGCAACTACGAGGTCATCCACCACACGCAGCTGCTGGCACGCCTGGTGGAGGACCGAAGGCTGACCCCGGTCAGCCCGGTCGAGGAGAAGATCACTTACCATGACCCGTGCTTCCTGGGACGGCACAACCAGGTCTACACCCCGCCTCGCAGCATCATCGACGCCGTGCCCGGCACCCAGGCCGAGGAGATGCACCGGTGCAAGGGCAAGGGCTTTTGCTGCGGCGCCGGCGGCGCCCGCATGTGGCTCGAGGAGCGCACCGGCAAGCGGATCAACGAAGAGCGAATCGACGAGGCCCTGGCCCTCGACCCCGACACGGTGACGACCGCCTGCCCGTACTGCATGGTCATGCTCGGCGACGCCGTCAACGCCAAGAAAGCCGTCGGCCAGGCCAAGCCAGAACTCGAGGTCATCGACGTTGCCCAGCTGCTGGTCCGGTCTGTCAAACCCCGCGAGCAAACCGCCAACGCCGCCGCCCAGAACGAGGAAGGGGCGGGCCCCTAGAGTCGGTCGGGTACGTTCTGAGGGTGAGCATGCGCGGCCCGAGAGCCGCCAGCACGCGGTGCAGCGGGGCAGCAGGAGCGGCGCCGAAGTAGCGGGCGGCATCCATCGCCTCGAGGTAGTCGCAGGTGGCCTGGACCGGGCTGACCAGCGTATGCCCGCGGTGCGCCACGGTCGGGGTGTGGCTGACCCCGATGCCAAGCAAGAACCGCTCGGGGAATCCTTCAGTCAGCGTGCGCTGCGCGTTGATCATCGCGGT
>Ga0070706_100006433_pt1 | contig 11097 bp, 5 predicted proteins | sample KBSK5501metaG_FD_65476 | JGI IMG/M metagenome (GOLD analysis project Ga0070706, IMG submission 65476) | Corn, switchgrass and miscanthus rhizosphere microbial communities from Kellogg Biological Station, Michigan, USA - KBS K5-50-1 metaG | ecosystem: Host-associated > Plants > Roots >...
CCGGCGACCGTCAGCGCGTACGGACGATTCCGCAGCAGGCGCCGGTATGTCGCCCAGATACTTGAACCCTCCTTCCGCGAGAGGAGGACCGGGTGAGAGAGAAGCCTCGAGTCCTCCTCTCCATCCTGCCCTCCGCGGGGCGGATCCTTCAGGCCCAGGCACGCGAGCGCGAGGAGAAGCCCCGGCACGCCTGCAACGAAGAAGGCCGCCCGCCAGCCGAAGCGCTGGTCGACCGCGCCTCCGAGCACGTAACCGGCCGCCGACCCGATCGGGATCGCCGAGAAGAAGATCGCGAAGACCCGTCCCCGCTTCTTCCGGGAAAACGAATCTGCCAGAAGAGCCGGGGCGATCGTGCCGTAGGCCGCCTCTCCGACGCCGACCGTTGCACGGGCGACGAAGAGAGCCGCGAAGTTTCGGGCAAACCCACCGAGCGCCGTGGCGACGCTCCAGATCGCGACACCGATCGCCAGCAGCCGCGGGCGCGCGCCCCGGTCCCCCAACCTCCCAAAAACGGGAGACGTGAGCATGTAGACGACGATGAAGCCAGTGAAGAGGGAGCCAAGCTGAGTGTCCGAGAGCGAGAGGGGCGGGGTCTTGAGGCTCTCGGCCAACGCCGAGACGACGAAGCGGTCGAGATAGTTAAAGAGGTTGACGAGCGTCAAGACCGCCAGAGCGATTCCCGGCGCGCGGCTGGTGCGGTTGCTCTTTCGGTCCGACAGGCTCTCGAGGATACGCGAGCGCCAAGCGCTGCGACAGGGGCGCCGGTCGGAACCGGAGCCGGCCTCCTGCCTTATGAGATCGGCTTGTGGAACGGCACCACGATCGGACAGCGGCGACAGCGGGGCGTAGCTCCGGCGGTCGGCGTCGGAGTGGGTGGTCGAAGGGTCGGCGTGGAGGTCGGAGGGGGAATGGGTGTCGGCGTCGGCTCGCCGGGAGTCTCCGTTGGCGTGAGTGAGCGGGTAGGAGTAGGCGAAGCCGTTGCGCTGGGAGTGGGTGTGGGACTCGCCGTCGTCGTCGGAGTCGACGTAGGTGTCGTGGGAGTCGGCGTCCTGTTGGACGTCGGAGTCGCTGTCGGCGTCGACGTCGCGATCGGCGTGGGCGTCGGCGTGGAGGTCAGCGCATTGACGACGATCGTTCCCGTCATGCCGACGCCGCAATGAGGGATGCAGAAATAGGAAAAAGTGCCTGCCGTCGTGAATGTGACGTCGAAGGAGAAAGGAGTTCCTTGAACACCACTGTCCCAAATCCCGTCGGACGTGCAGGGGTTGCCACTGGTGGTCGAATGTCCGCTGCCCGCCCAAACCCAATGCACAGTGTCGCCGACGTCGATGGGCTGGACCGCCGGAGAAAAACTGAGAGATCCTCCCGGGGCGATCTGTACGGTGAAGGTCGCAGCAGGAGCCGACGCGGCAACGGCGAAAACCAGAAACATCCACTTCGCCCGGCTTCTGCGTTTCATCGCGGCACTTCCCGCTCCTTCGCAACCCGAAGGTGGGCGATTCTAGTGAGGAAACTGTGGACAACCCGAGCGTCTTAAGTCCGGACTCAGAATCCGGCGCGATTACTGGAAGTAGCCGTTGACGTCGATCACCATGTCGACGGTCCCGGTGCCCTGGCCGCAGTGAGCGCTGATGTCCGCGAGCGCTCCGAGCGGGATGATCGCGTTGTTCGCGCGGATAACGCCGAGGTTGTAGTTGATCGTGGCAGCGAGCGGCCTCGGCAGACCTGCGGGCCACAGCGTCAGGAACCCGGGGCCATCCGTCGGAAGAACGGCGACGACATTCAGTGCCACGGCGACGGCGGTCGGCGGAACGCCGCACTGGTTGCCGAAGACGAACGTGCGGTCCGCGCCGGCGATGAGCGAGGGACCCCCGTAAGGCCCCACCGCACCCCGCGTGTCGACGACGCGGCAGGGAGTGAGCGTGTGGAACTGTGTCGCGACCGGCGGAGGATTCACGACGATGGTGCCGGTCATGCCGCTGCTGCAGTGGACGATACAGAAATAGCTGAATGTGCCCGGTGTGAGGAAGGTGTGGTCGAAGGTGAACCCAATGTATTGCACCCCGCTGTCCCAGAGGCCGTCGGCCGTGCAGTCGGGGCTCCCGCTGGTCGTCGAGTGGTTGTATCCCTGCCAGACCCAGTGGACCGTGTCGCCGACGAAAATGGTTTGAACGGCCGGCGAGAACGTCATAGAGCCGCCCGGCCCGACCTGGACCGTGTAGGTCGTCGCCCCGGCCGCGGCCGCGAGGTGGAGGCCGAAGCCGAAGAGAATCCAAGTCCTTGGGTGGCGATCGAGTTTCATGACCTGCTCTCGCGTCAACCGAGAGAGAATTGAGGCGATTCTAGGTAGAGATCACCGGCCGCGCCGGGGTCTTAACCTGAGCCTCAGACTGGGAGTTGCCCCTCGGGCCGCGCCGCGCTACTGGAAGTAGCCGTTGACGTCGACGACCATGTCGACCGTCCCGGACCCCTGGCCGCAGTGCACGGTGATGTCGTGGAGGACTCCCAGCGGGATGATCGCGTTGTTTGCGCGAATGTGGCCGGCGTTGTAGTTGATCGTCGCGGCGAGCGGCCGCGCCGTCCCCCCTGGAAAGAGCGTCAGGAATCCCGGCCCGGTCGACGGGTTGATCGCCACGACGTTCAACGCGACCGCCGTCGCGGTCGAGGGGATGGCGCATTGACCTGTGAAGACGAAGGTGCGGTCCGCGCCCGCCGCCAAGGACGGAGCTCCGTAGGGCCCCGCCGGACCGCGCGTGTCGACGACCCGGCAGGGCGTGAGCGTGTGGAATCGCGCCGCGGGCGTTCGCGTGCGGGTCGGTGTCGGAGGCGGAGGAGTCGGCGTATTGGTCGGGATTGGAACGGTCGGCGTGGGCGTCGGATCGGGAGGAACGGAATACTGAAAAAGGTTCGCGCAGACCGAAGTCGTGCAGGCGGTGCAAGTGGCGCAGGTGCCGCTGTTGCCGAAGATCTCCGGTCCGGCCGCGGCGCGCCAGGCGCTGACGACGTACTTGACCGTCGTTCCAGCGGGCTGGGCCGGAATGGTCGCGCTGGCCACGTCCACGACCTGGCCTCCCTGAGACAGGTCCACAAAGGTACAGGAGTAGGCCGCCGTCAAGACCTGCGTGGTTCCGGAGGGCACGCCAAACGCGCCGGAGGGCGTCGTTCCGTCCGTCGTGTAGTAGACCCGCGCCCGATCCGTGAAGGACTGAAACTCGATCTTGAACTGCAGGGCATAGGCCTGAGAGCTGGTCGGAGTCAGCGTGGTCACGTACGGCCCGCAGATTCCTCCGGTGTTGTTGTTGGTCCGTTCGTGGTACACGAAATTGGCGGCTGCAAACAGAGTTCCGGGGATCGCCGCCAGAAGCGAGCAGGAGACCAGACCGGCGCGCAGCGGAAATCTCATCCGGACTCCTCTCGCCGACCGAAATGGGCACCGAAGAGGACAGTATGTTCTCGCGAGAACTGTCCCGCAAGGTCCCTACGCCGTCGCGACGCTCCTACTGAAAATAACCGTTGACGTCGATCACCATGTCGACAGACCCCGTGCCCTGGCCGCAATGAACGGTGATGTCCTGAAGAGCCCCGAGGGGGATGATGGCATTGTTGGCGCGAATGTTTCCGGTGTTGTAGTTGATCGTCGCGGCGAGCGGACGCGCCAGGCCGGACGGCCAGAGCGTGAGAAATCCCGGACCGTCGGTCGGAAGGACGGCCACGACGTTCAGCGCGACGGCGGTGGCCGTCGAAGGAATGCCGCACTGACTGCCCAAGACGAAGCTGCGATCCGCCCCGGCCGCGAGCGACGGGCCGCCGTAGGGGCCGGACGGCCCACGCGTGTCGATGAGGCGGCACGGAGCAACCGTGTAGAACCTCGAGGGTACCGTTGCACATGCCGAGAACTCCGAAGTGTTTCCGTTCGGGTCCGTGGCCGTCGCGGTGATCACGGTCTCGGAGGGATCCGCCGTCGAGAAAGTGACGTTGAAGCTCGCATTGCCGGATGAGTCTGTCGTTAGCATCGTCGATCCGACGAAGGTCTTGCCTTCTCCGTAGCTCGAGGGACTGCACACGGGATTTGAGTAGAACTCGAGCGTGTACGCGGTGCTAGGCATACTGTTGAACGAACCGACGATCGTCGTGTTCGAAGAGTCCTCAGTCGTCGATCGGATTACCGGGAAATTCTGGAGGCCGTTCGCGCCCGAGTCAGTGTCTCCCGGGTCGTTTGGGGTCGGACCGTCGTTCTCGAGATCGATTCCCATTCCGGGAATCCCTATGAACGGGTTTGAGTCATTGGCGAAGATGCGATTTCTCCGGACGGAGACACCGTTGGTGCTAACCACGGCCACTCCTCGATATCCATTGAAAGCGATGGTATTGGCGCCCCCGGCGGTCCCATCTCCGATGTTCGCCGCCCCCTCTGCAAGGATTCCTCGATCCTGGTTTCCAAACGAGAGGGTGCTGGTACGGTCTGTGCCGATCCAGTTGCCGAGAATCAATGTGGATGCTCCTTGAGATATCTCGATCCCGATACCGCTCGCGCTCACCAGGTTCCCGTCGCCAGCTCCGACACCCCCTATGGCCGTTCCAATCGTAGAGATCAAAGCCAATCCGGGTCCGGTGTTTGCGAGAACGGCATTTTCAGAGACGTTTGTGCCGATTGTGTTTCCGCGAATCGAAGCATTCCTCGAGGACGAGAGCAGGACTCCGCCGAAGTTGCCGGAGATGAGATTCCCGGCTCCCGGAGCTGCCGAGCCAATCACGAGCGCCGAGGAGCTGTCGTCAGAGATCGCGACGTTGTTGGGAATCGCGACCGTTCCGGCCAAATCGGTGCCGATGAAGTTACCGAGGATGTGTGTCGAGTCCGCGTGACCAAGGGAGACTCCGGAAGCGCCGTTTCCTGAAATCACGTTGCGTGATCCGGTAGAACCGGATCCGATAGAAGTATTCGCAGCGGAGAAGATCGATATTCCGAAGGCGAGGTTGGGGATCGCTGCAGTGCCGGTCGCGTTCAGGCCAATGAGGTTTCCGCCGATGAAGGTGCCGGCCGCGCCCGGGGAGGCGATCTTCAGGCCGATTTGATTCCCGGAAACGACGTTTCCAGAGCCAACGAGTGCGCCTCCGACTATCGTGTTCGGCGCATCGTCGATGCCGACACCCCGAAGGGCATTACCCACTCCCGACGATCCCGAGGCGTTGGTCCCGATGAAATTCCCCTGAATGACATTACCTGCCGAAGCGTTTCCCGCGATAACCAATCCTTCGAAGTTTCCCGAGATCACATTGCGTGCACCTGGAGAAGATCCGCCCATCACGTTGTTTGGAGAATCGGTTATCGAAATCCCGGGTGAATTGCTGAGCGCCGCTGTTCCCGTCGCGTTTGTGCCAATGAAGTTGCCTCGGATCAGGTTGCCGGAAGAGCCGTCCCGGATCCGAATTCCGTCGCCGCTGTGACCCGAAATCAGGTTGCCGGCGCCGGAGGACGACCCCCCGAGGATGTGCGCCGTGCCGGTCACGTCGATTCCGATAGTGCCCCCCAGCGCGGCGGTTCCAGCGGCGTTGGTCCCGATGTAGTTGCCGAGAACGAAGTTGTTCGTTCCGGAGATCACGAGGTCGATGCCGCAACCCTGGGTTGCGGCGATCACGTTGCGATCGCCCGGCGACGATCCGCCGATCGTGTTGGCCGGCGAGCTTGCGCGCACTCCCGCGCATCCGTTCCCGGCCGCGGTCACGCCGTCGGCGCGCACGCCGATGAAGTTGCCGGTGGCCTGGCTCCCGCCGCCCGAAAGGGCGACTCCGTCGCCCCCCTGGGCATTGATGACGATAAGACCCCGGATTGTCGTCGCACTTGCCGGCACGTTGACCAAGGCCGCCACCAGTCCCGCTCCGGCGCCGTCGATCTCGATGAGAAGAACCGCATTGTCGCCGATCGACAGCGTGTTGGGCGAAGAGCCGGGCTGCGTGTAACCGTCGACGAGAACCGGGTCCGTGATCGCGGGAAGAGGCGAAGAAGGTTGAACCGTATGGACGCCGCCCCCGGGTATCGAGAAGGCGATGGTATCGGTTCCGGCGTTCCCGTTGGCGTCCAGGATCGCCTGTCGCAAGGTTCCCGGACCGCTGTCCGCGGTGTTCGTCACCGTGAACGTGGCGGCGCATAGGGGCGCGGCGAAGAGAAAGAGGGCAGAGAAGGGAATCTGACCTCGAGGTCGCGAGAGGCCTCTCATCATCGGAACCTCCGAGAATCTGGGTTGGTTTCCGACAGAGTGTACCTTGAGCCAACGCTCCCTCGAGCGGGCCGGTCCGGGTCCGGCGGCCGCTCGCTCGCTCGTCTACGGCCGATAGGTCGCGCGATTCTCGGGTCCCTCCAAAACCGTCACCTCGGCCACCCGAGCCTGCCCGAGCGCGCTGGAAGCCCCGACTCTCTCGGCGAAGTGGCGGGCGAGGTTTTCGGCGGAGGTATTGCGGCCGGCGAAAGCCGGATGCTCGTTGATGTAGGTGTAGTCGAACTCCTTCACGATTGCGTCGAGAGCTTTTCTCGCCGCGGCGAAGTCGACGGCCAGATCGTGCTGCTGCAGCTTCTCGACTTCGAGAACAATCTCTACCTTGTAGGAGTGTCCGTGCAGCGGCTCCGGGCCGCCAGGGTAGTCGATCAGGTTGTGTGCCGCCTCGAAACGGGCGGACACGGTCACACGATAGGCCATGGGCAGACTCTATTCGAGTCCGGACCGGTGGACGGCTCGTCTCGGCGGGAGCTACTGGAAGTAGCCGTTGACGTCGATGACCATGTCGACGGTACCGGTCCCCTGGCCACAGTGAACGGCGAGGTCCGCCAAACTTCCGAGCGGAATGATCGCGTTGTTCGCGCGAATCTTGCCGAGGTTGTAATTCATCGTGGCCGCGAGTGGTTGGGTCGTTCCGCCTGGGAAGAGCGTCAGGAAGCCCGGGCCGTCGGTTGGCAGCACGGCCACGACGTTCATAGCGACTGCGAGCGCGGTTGCCGGAATCCCGCACTGGCCGCCGAAGACGAACGTGCGATTCGCGCCCGCCGCGAGCGACGGGGCTCCGTACGGTCCCGCCGGGCCGCGCGTGTCGACCACCCGACAGGGCGTGAGGGTGTTGAACAGCGCCGCGAGCGGGATGCAGGCGGAGAACTCCGATGTGTTTCCGCCGGGGTCCGTTGCCGTCGCGGTCACGCGGCCCTGCGCGGAGGCGGCGACGGGAAGCGTGACGTCGAAGCTGCCGTTGCAGGATACATCGGTTGTCACCATGCCCGAGCCGAGGTAGTTCTGCCCCTCGCCATTGCCGGATGGGTCGCAGGCGTCGTTGGAATAGAAGTCGAGCTGGTAGGTGGTCGAGGCCTTGCTGTTCAACGTTCCCAAAACCCTCGTGCTGGCGCCGACGACGACGGCCTTGGTCAGAACGGGGAAGTTCTGAAGGTTGTTTGGGCCGAAGCCCGTATCGCAGTTGTTGTTTGGGGTCACGCCGTCGTCCTTCAGGTCGATCCCGAGGCCACTGTTGGAGTAGATCGAGTTGCCGCGGATGACGTTTCCCGTTCCTCCGGTGCCTCCGGCAAATAGGACGACGCCCTGGCCGTGACCGATCTGCGGTGAGCTCGGGGGCGGACCCTGGTTGAAGGCGATGATGTTGGCCGCCCCCGCGGTCGTTCCGCCGATCGTGTTGTTGTTGCCGGCGATGAGGATGCCCGCCGATCCGTTGAGGCTGTTGCCGTTGGGGACTGGCGACGTGCCCGTGGCGTCCGTTCCGATGAAGTTGCCCTGAATCGTGTTGGAGGAACTACCGGCGAGATAGACGCCGTAGTAGAGATGCCCCGAGATCAGGTTGCCGGCACCCGCCGCCGTGCCGCCGATCGTGGTGTTGGTCGCGGCACCGCTAAAGCTGATTCCCTCAAAGGAGTTTGCCGAGATGGATGCAGTGCCGGCCCGATTCGTGCCGATGTAGTTGCCCTGAATGACGTTGCCGGTCGCGGTGCCGGTGAGGGTGTTGATGAAGATGCCGCTGCCGTGGCCGCCGGCAATCATGTTGCGGTCGGCAGGCGCGGTGCCGCCGATCGTGTTGTTCGAGCTGTCTTCGAAGTAGACGACGTAAGTAATCGACGGCCAGTCGACCGTGGTGCCGGTCGCGTCGATCCCAATGAAATTGCCGATGACCTTGGTGCCCGTCACGCCTCGGATGTCCAGCGGCTCACCGCAAAAGTGAATGGCCAGGCCGCGGATCGTCGTGTTGTTGGCTCGGATTTGCAGGGCATTACAGGAGTTGGGGAAGTTGGCGCCCGAGAGATCGATCGTGATGACGGCGTTGTCGCCGACGGCCAGCGTGTTCGGGCTCGAGCCCGGCTGCGTGTAACCGTCGATCGTGACCGGCTTCGTAATGTTCGGGAGATTCGATGCGGGAGCGATGGTCTGGATTCCCGTTCCGGGGATGTTGAAGACTGTCTGGTCGCTGACACCGTAAGTCCCCACCGCGACGACGTCCGCGTTCACGTTCGCCCCGTTGTTGATCGACGTGATCGCCTCGCGCAGCGTGACCATGCCGTCCACCGCGATGGTGTCTCCCGTCCCGGTGACGGTGATCGTCGCCGCGGGCGCGTCGGCCGCCGCGAGCGCGGCCCCCGCGATCAGAATCGCGTCCAGGAATCTCCGTGGAAGCCGCGCTGGGTTCATCGGGGCTCCACCTCCCGAGAGCTGGTGACGCGACGTTATGGGTCCAAAGACGGGTTGTCAATGAGGCCCTGAGGATCCCCCCAAGGAGTGGCTATGCTTCCGGGAACGCTAGGGGCGAATTGCCTCGTAGCGCCACGGCGTTCGCTCAACCCAGAAGGGTCGCCTCCCGTGTGACCGAAAGCGCCGCCTGGGCCTCGGGGGGAATCGCGAGGAGGGTCTCGAGAATCTTTTTCGCGGTGGCAGTCGGCCCCGAGGACTGGTCGAGGTTGACCTCGAAGCGGAGACGGGCTCCGGAGGGCTCGGCCTCGATGGCGAAGGCGCGAAGCGCGGGCATCGTCTCGCTTGAGCCGTTGGCCAGCGCCTCGCCCGCGCGCGCGATCTGCTCTGGGCAGTCCAGGCGCACCGCGTAGCGAGCGCCCTTGACCGCCTTGGAGAGCGCCGGCTCGGCGGGAGACAGCTCTCGTACCTCCAGGACTCGCAAGCCTTGTGGCAACTTCGCGTTGATCCGCTCGGCCGCCACGGTTTCGAAGGGAGTGTTCCCGTCGACGTCGAAGACCTCGTGGAGGCTCTCGAGCCCCAGGGGCAGGGCCGGTCCCATCGAGAGACGCATATGGGGGTTGAAGCCCTCGGTGTAACGCGCCGGGAGCCCCGCGGCCCGGATGGCGCGCTCGAACGCGTCCATCGTGTTGCGGTGGGAGAGGAAACGCGCGTCTCCGGTCTTCTGGAAGGTCACGCGGTGCCGAACCACATGTTCGGACTGGCGGGGCCGGATGCGCGTGGCCGAGGCGACGTCCGGCATCGCCTTATGCCGGTAGGCCGCTCCCTTGGCCGCCTCACGGTAGGAAGCGGGATCGTTTGCCGGAGAGGGGGTGAGGGGGAGAGTGGGAGAGAGGGAGAGTGAGGAAGTCGGGAAGGAGGAGACGTCAGCGGTCGCCCCCTCGCCCACTCGCTCCCTCGCCCCCTCCAGTTTCGGTACTGCATAGATCGATGCGCCGCTAAGCGAAGTCCGAGCGAGGACGGTGTCTTTTCCGTTTCCGGGCACCCCGCAGGCATAGCAATGGCCCCACTTGCAATCTTCTGTCCGCATCTCCTTCTTGGCCTTGACGAGCTCGACCTTCAGAAACCGTTTCGTGATCGAGGCGTCCAGCACGTCCCACGGGAGGATCTCCTCCGTGTCGTAGCCGCGAAGGTAGGACTCCTTGGGAATCCCCTCCGCCTCGAACGCCTTCCGCCAGAGGTCGTAGCGGAAGTGCTCGCTCCAGCCGTCGAACTTCACGCCGCTCTTCCACGCCGTGTGGAGGACTCGGCCCATCCGGCGGTCGCCGCGCGAGAGGACGCATTCGATCTCGGCCTCCCGCGGTTCGTGCCATTTCATCCGCGCGCCGCGCAGCCGGCGGAACTTCTCTTTCAAGTAGGAGAGCTTGCGCTCGAGGATCTCTACGCCGTCGAAGGGCGCCCACTGGAATGGAGTCCAGGACTTCGGCACGAAGGAGCCGACGGAGACGTTGACCTCGACGCGCCGACCGTGCTTCTTGCCCTGCGCGAGGACGTTCTCGACGAGGGTGACGAGCTCGTCCAAATCCTCCTTCGTCTCGGTGGGCAGGCCGATCATCGTGTAGACCTTGATCAGGTCCCATCCGCGCGAGAAGGCAACGTCGGCGGCTGCGACCATGTCGGCATTGGTGAAGGTCTTGTTGATGACGCGGCGCAACCGATCCGAGCCCGTCTCGGGGGCGAACGTGAAGCCGGACTTTCGGACCTCCGAGACCGCGTCGGCGAGGCCGACCGAGAAGGCCTCGGCGCGAAGCGACGGAAGCGAGATCGAGACACGCCGATCGGATAGCTGCGGCGCGAGGCACGAGACCAGCGGCTCGATCTGCGAGTAGTCTGCGGTCGAAAGGGAGAGCAGGCCCACCTCGCTCCAGCCGGACTCCGCGATGAACTTCTTGGTCATCTCGACGACGTCGCCAGGGTCGAGCTCTCGCACCGGCCGGTACCAATAGCCCGCCTGACAAAAACGGCAGCCCTGCGTGCAGCCCCGCATGATCTCCAGCCCCAGGCGGTCCTGAACGATCTCGACGGAGGGGACCATGGGCTTCTCGGGGTAGTAGTCGGGCTTCAAGACGGGGACCCAGGTCCTCTTCGCCCGCTCCGGGACGCGCGGATCGTTGCGGGTGATAGCCGCGATTCTCCAGCGATCGTCGTAGGAGACGTCGTAGAAAGAGGGAACGTAGATCCCTTCGATCTGAGCCAGCGCCGCCAGAATCTCCCGCCGTTCGCCCTTCGGCTGGCGCCCTTCGCCCACCACCTCGAGCACGCGTGGCAGCGCCTCCTCGGCGTCGCCGATCAGGAACGCGTCGAAGAAGTCGGCGATCGGCTCGGGGTTCGCGGTGCAAGGGCCGCCGCCCAAAACGATCGGATCGGT
>Ga0070706_100006438_pt1 | contig 11089 bp, 7 predicted proteins | sample KBSK5501metaG_FD_65476 | JGI IMG/M metagenome (GOLD analysis project Ga0070706, IMG submission 65476) | Corn, switchgrass and miscanthus rhizosphere microbial communities from Kellogg Biological Station, Michigan, USA - KBS K5-50-1 metaG | ecosystem: Host-associated > Plants > Roots >...
CCGGCTTCGTGAGCCGGAATCACCCCATCTGTTCCAAACACGGTGCCAGGGGTGGAAGTGCGCCGCTAGGCGCAAAAAGCCCATTGCGGGGGGTGTGTCCCGCTCAGTCCCTGCCGCGCTAGGGCAGGAACAAGCAGCTGTCGCCGAACTCGTGCCAAAGGTATTTCTCTTCGAGCGCGGAGTGGTATGCGGCCGTCACAAGCTCCGCGCCGGCAACGGCTTCGAGCAGGAGCAGATGTGACGACTCCGGTGTGTGCCAGCCGGTGATCAGTGCGTCGACGACCCGCGCTGGTCTTTCGGGACTCAGCACGAGGTCGGTCCACCCCTCCTCGGCGGCAACGCTGCCGCCTTCGCGCGCGACGGTCTCGAGCGCGCGCGTCACGGTCGTTCCGACTGCGATCACGCGTCCGCCGTTGCGTTTGGTGTGCTCGACGAGGCGCGCGGTCGCAACCGGGACGCGGAAGCGCTCGGGGAGAGGCTGCTCGCCGGCTTCAAGGGAAGAGACGCCGGCGTGCAGTGTTATCGGGGCGATCGTGACGCCTTGCATCGCGAGGTCCGTCACAAGGCGGTCGGTGAACGGGCGCGCGGCGCTCGGCATCTCGGCGCTGCCCGGATCGCGCGCGAAGACCGTTTGGTACGCGGAGAGTGGGAATCGGCCGCGAAGGTAGCCGTAGGTGATCGGCCGCCCGAACCAGGCGAGGTACGCGTCGGTCGGTCCTTCGATCGAGATGCGCGCGCGCCAGAGGCGGCTTCCGAGGTAGCGGTCGGGGTCGGGGTAGGGAGCGACCAACAGCGCGCTTGCGCCACCCGGTAGACCAACCGTTTCGCCGACGACGGCGTCGCGGATCGGGCCCGAGCCATCGTGGTGGCGCAACTCGATGACCCAAGTTCCGTCGTCGAGCGGCGACGAGAAATGAACGACGATCGGCTCGTGGCATGCACGCACCCCGTCGACGGCAGCCGCAACGGTTGCGGACGTGTTCACGACGACCATGTCGCCCGGCTCCAGGAAGCGACCGATGTCATGGAAGCGCGCGTGCGTGATCCCGTCCGTTCCCGCGACGAGCAGCCTCACCTCATCGCGCGCAAGCCCGCGCGCTTCTGCAGGTTCGGTGGCGGAGAGCTCGGACGGGAGAGTGAAGTTCATCCGATCCTCCATGATCGAAGTGCTCATCGGCGACCCCCGGCGTTTGCGGCGACGTCGCTCGCCTTGTAGCGCGCGCTCGGCGGGCGGTCTTCGATGAGGCGGAGGAACGCGGGAACGACCGTTTCGGGCTCCGGTCGATCCGAGATGTCCTCGTCGGGGAACGCCTCTTGCTGCATCTGCGTGCGCATGTCGCCTGGATCGAATATGTAGACGGCGAGCGAGGGCTGCTCGGCTGCAAGGATCGCCGTGAGCTGATCGAGCGCGGCTTTGGACGAGCCGTAGCCGCCCCATCCTTCGTAGGCCTCAACGGACGCGTCCGAGGTGATGTTGACGACGATGCCGCCGGCGCTCTCGAGATAGGGGAGGAGTAGCTGCGTGAGTGCGAGCGGCGCTAGAACGTTCACTCGATATACCTTTTCGAGGGCGTCGAGCGGATAAGCGGCCAATCGTGGCTGGGGGCTCGGGCCGAGAAGGCTGGCGTTATTAACCAAGAGATCGAGCGCGCCCAGCGTTCGGACCGCGCGCGCAAGCTCCTCTCGATGGTCCGGCGCTGCCACGTCGCCGGGGATCGCGAGGACGGTGCCGCTCCACCCCTGGACCGTTTTGGCCAGGGCTTCGCCGTCTCGAGCGTCGACGATCAGATCCCATCCTTGACCTGCCAATTCGGCGCCGAGCGCCGCTCCGAGCCCTCTCGAGGCTCCGGTGATCAGTGCGACGGGCATGTGGATCCTCCATTCACATCAGGTTCGAACGAGCGTAGACTAAGAGTTGAAGTTAACTTCAAGTCAAGAGGAAGGCATGGCAACGGAAACTCTCTCGGTCGGCGAGGTCGCAGAGCGCAGTGGGTTCGCGACCTCTGCGCTGCGCTTCTACGAACGCGAAGGGCTCATCAGCGCCGAGCGTACCGCCGGCGGTCAGCGTCGCTTCGAGCGCAACGTGCTGCGACGGCTCGCGTTCATCCGGGCGGCCCAACACGTCGGGCTGACGCTCAACGAGGTGAAAGACGCGCTCGGGAAGCTGCCGGCTTCTCGCACGCCGACGCGCGCGGACTGGACGCGGATCTCGCGGATGTGGCGGAAGCGTCTGGACGACGAGATCGACGCGCTCGAGGCGCTTCGCGACGGACTTGATTCGTGCATCGGGTGTGGTTGCTTATCGCTCAAGACGTGTCTGCTGTCGAACCCGCACGACGTCGCAGCGGCGGACGGGCCCGGAGCCGTGTACTTGCCCGAGTGGTTGCGAGAGCCTTTGCCTGCCGACCAGCGCTAGGCGCCGGTCACATGTGCGGCATGACCGCAGAGAGATCAGGCTGCTGCGGGAATGTCGTGTCGAAGCCGGGCGGGAGGAGAAAGTCGTTGGCGAACAGAGGACACCGCTCGTACTTCGACCAGTACGTCATCGGATCACCCATGAGTATGTCGCCGGCTCCGCGCAAGAAATCACACGTGAGCCGCTCGCCGAACGTGTGTGAGACGTTGAAGAAGTAGTTGTCGTTGCCGATAGGGTCGGGGCAGCCGATCGACACGCCGCCGGCCGCGCACGCCGGATCACCGGCCGGTGGGGGGTCGCCGCTTAGCAGCGACCGCCTGATCGGTTCGGGGTACGCCTCCAGGGGCGCGATGATGTAGCCGAGGAAGTCTCCCGCCGTTCCGATGTTCATGTAACCGAGCATGCCGGGGACGGTGTCGCGAACCTTCTGCGAGATCTGTGCGTACGGCTCTCCGGGAGCGCCGGTGAAGAGCACGTCGCCGATGCGCCCGACGAAGTAGGTAGTGCCGATCACGTTGCCCGTATACCACGGCGGATTCCCGGCACGTCCGGCCGGAACGCCGATGACCGAGCCTCCGTAGACGAGACCCGCAAGGAGTGGGTTCGTCGCGGGATCCGTCAGCAAGTAGCTGTTCAGCGCAGCGATCGCCGAACCGGTCAAGGGCTTCGCCGTTGCCACCGCAGCCTTCACCTTGACCAGGACGCGCGCGGCGTACGTATCGAGCGTGCAGAGGGCAACGTCCGGGTTGGTCTGGTCACCCTTGATCGTGGGGCAGCCGCCGCGAGCAGGCTGCTCGCGGCCAAGCGTTGCCACCTGCTGCATGCCGAAACCACCGAAGGCCGCTTCGATGGCAAGGTTGAGCCGGCCCGTGTAATCGGCGGTCACGCGACGATTGCTCGACCCAAGGACCGTCGGGTGCGACGAGTAGTTGACGTACGTGTCGAGCACCGTCCCCGTTTTCAGGTCGTGCGCTTGCAACACGCGGATCTCGTCATCCATCACCTGGTTGTTCGGGTCGCGGCTGAACTGGTTCGTCAGCACTGGGTCGCTGCCGCCGGTCGGCGGGTACTTCGTCGTTTCGCCTTCGACGCCGGCGTGCGCGACCCCATAGCTCAACGTCGCCTTCTGCATGTGCTGCCAGGCATCGACGATCGCTCGGACGGTCCGGTCGTGAACCAGTTTTAGATACGACGTTGGAACGCCGCCCCAAACTCCGGGCGTGTCCGGCCCGCCGTGCGAGTGGTTCGAGTCGACGAGGATCTCCGACGCGGCCGGCACCGGCGCGGCGTGCTTCTGGGCGGCGGCCAGCTTCGCGATAGCAGCCGATGCGTCTTCGCGGATCTCTACGATCCCGAACGGCCCTTGCTTGTACACGGCGAAATAGCCCTGCGTCTCGATCTGTCCAAGAACGATCGTGTGCTTCGCATCGCTCACGGCGAACGCCCGGCTGTGCACGCCGTCGCCGAGGATGCCGATCGCGTACCGCTGCCCGAGCATGTCGGAAACCCCAGGCACGTTCTGGTTCGCGATCTTGCCGTTCCCGAACCCATAGCCTCCGAGGTAGAAGTCGTTGTGCGCGAGCATCTCCGGGGTTGGGTTGATGGATTCGACTCCGCCGCCGACGAGGTAGACGGCCGGCTTCGAGGCGCCTTTCGCCGCGGTGTGAACGTTGGCGGCGTGGGAGATTCTCGCGAAAGCAGTAGGTGAAACCGCCGCCACGACGGCGGCGAAAACGACAACAAGGCGGGATCGGCGGCGCAAGGGTTACTCCTTCGATGGTGGTCAGTTACTTGTTCGCCGAGCAGCCCTGCCGGTCCTGCCTCATGAGGCAGGTCGCACCGAGAGGACGACGGCCGAGTTCGGACCCAGGGAAACCGGCAGACCCGCCGCGAGCTGCGCCCCGGTGAATGTGCCGAACAGCGTGCCCGTGCGGACGTCGGTGACTGCATACCTAGTGGTGCTCTTGACGCCGTGGAGCCCGAGCACCTGCGTATCCGGGCCGGACTGCCGGAACGCGAACACGTAGCCGCTCGTCCCGTTCCACGGTTGCCACGCCGCCCACGAGCTACCGTCGATCGGGTCGGTGGTCGTCAGCTCATACACCGCCGGCCCGAGCGCGTTGCGATGCGCGGTGTACCACCGGATCCACCATCCCGTCTCGGCCTGCTGCCCGGGCGTGAGCTTCGTTAGGTCGGTCCAGAACGTCACGTGCGTGAGCATCGCGAGCGGGAACATGAAGTCGACGCCGTTCAAGCCGGCGTAGGGACCAGCCAGCGTCCCGTCGTAGGTTCCGATCCCGAGCGTCCACGTGGGAACCCACGGTGCCGCGGTCCAGACGTCGTGCAGAAGCTTCGCGACCTGGGTGCTCCCGTGTGTGTGGCCGTTGTCGAACCACGACGGCCCGATCTGCGCCGACTCGAACGGCCACGAGCGCTGATCGTTGGTCTCGTCGAGCTCGAAGGTCACGTTTGGATGGCGCGCTTGCATGCGATGCACGATCGACACGAACGCGTCCTCGTAGTCGGCGTAGTCGTGCGGAAGGCAGTCCACCCACGTCATGAAGTCGAACTTGAACTCGTGCACGTCGTAGTCGCGCACGAGGCGGTCGACAACGCCGACCAAGTAGCTTTGGAACGCAGGGTTCGTCGCGTCCCAGACCCCGAGGCCGGCGTCGTCCTGTACCTGCGCAGTGACATCGCCAACCGGGAAGCACGCCCAATCCGGGTGAGCCGCATACGTCGCCGACGCCATGTTGAACTCGATCGGCGACATCCATAGACCAAGCTGCAAACCTTTGCTGTGCACGTAATGGACGAAGTCGGGTGTGCCGTCGTGGTTAGCGTCGGGGAATCGTGCCGCGTCGAAGCGCCAGTCGCCGCTTTCTCCGTTCGGGCCGCCTTGCCACTGGTCGTCGAGCATGAAGGTCTCGACGCCGAGCGCGGCTGCAGCGTCTACTTGGTGGCGCAGGTTCGCGTCGCTCATCCCCGAGCCGTGGCTCCACGGATGGAACGTGTTGAGGCTCACCGATCTCGCGAAACTTGGTTCGGCCGTCCCGACGAACGCTTTCGAGAATGCGGCCGCAGCTTCTTGCCGGCCCCCGTCATACACGCCGACGAACGACGTTCCGAGGTCGAGCGTCCCGAGCGGCGGCAGTAAGCGCGCGCGCACCGGCACCGGGTACACGGGGTTCTCAAGCCTGTTGTAGCTGGGTGGAGACGTCTGAAGCGGACCCCAGTCGAAAAGGTCGCGTGCCCAATCGACGCCGATCCACGAGCGGCCGGTGGCATCGCGCCCGGCGCGGCTCATAGCACCGCCGCGTCGTTGCGACACGAGGAAGAAGCCTGCGTCGGAGCCGAAGCGAGCGACCTCTCCCTCGGCGTCGAAAACTCCGGCGGGGTTCGAGGCGTGGCGATAGTCGTCCCGCCAGTCCGAGCCGCCGTTGTAGGCGTGAACCTCGGCGGACATGACGCGGTCCTTGGCCACGATCTGGTCGAGGGTGTACGAGGCAACACGAACCGGGATCGGCCCATGATCGATGAGGGTCGTCGTCGTCTCGATGACCGCCGACCCGGGATGCAGCTCAGCCAGGCGATCGAGCTCCAGGCCGATGGGTGCGAGGGCCGTGTTTCCGAGCACGTATCGGAAGAGGAGCGCGGCGCCTCGGCCGGATCCGGCGCTGCCCGGCAGCGCGCGCGGGGCGCGCGGAGTGACCGACTGGAGCACCCATCCCGACGTTGAAGAGGTCGGGACTCCGTCGAGGTTGATCGCGAAGTCGGGACCCGGGGCGGCCCACTGTTGATGCCCCGGACCGGCAAGAGAGGTCGTCTGCACCGCCCCGCCCACGGCGATCTGCCACGTACGCGTGACCTGATGGTCGCCCAGCGCAGCGGTCGTCCCTGTAACGGACGCCGTCACCCCGCGGTCCCGGAGAACGGAACCAGCGGCCGGGACGGCGACTGCGAGCGGCATCGAGACGGCCAACGCCAGGGAAGCGGCCAGACCGCGGGAGAGGGTCATTCGACGCATCGACCAGAAGATTCGCCCCGAGGAGACCCGGCTCCTGTCCCGTTGATCATTCCTGCAGGGAAGTCTCATCGGCGTATCGAACCCGGATGCCATGTCCCGGTTGACGTTTGCGCTCGCGGTGCTCGTCGCTCTCGGCGCGCCCGCGATCTCGGGGGCGGGGCCTGGCCATCCCGGACCGCCTGCTGGATTCTGGGTGGCAGGCGATCTGCACGTGCACACGATCTACGGGCACGACACGTGCATAGACCCAACCACGGCGTGGGACTACACGAAGCCCGACCGCGCGGCAAGGAAGTCCTGCAACGATGCGTATACGGTCAGCTTCACGCCGATGCAGCGGTTGCAAGAGGCGAGCGATCGCGGCCTCGATTTCGTCGCGATCACCGATCACAACAACGTCGTCAACCAGACCGATCCAGAAGAGCTTGCGTGGCTCGGCGCGCACCCGAGCTTCGTCTACATCCCCGGATACGAAAACTCGCAGCCCGGCCATGTGCAGATGCTCGGCGCGCGCGCCTGCTACTCGAACACCGGCGCCATCGCAGGTTCCACGGTGATGTGCGAGCGCGCCGTCGCGGACCAGACCGGAAGCGGCGAAGCCGCTCTCGCCACCGCGCTGCGCGCGGACGGCGGCGTGTTCCAGATCAACCACCCCAGCGACATGAGCTGGCTCTCGCACATCGGCTACGCGGTTGTGCCGGACACCGTCGAGGTGTGGAACATCGGACCGTGGGCCTATCAGCATCCGTTCCCGGCGAGCAACGACAACGACTTCTCATTGCGGTGGTACGACGGATTCTTGGATCGAGGCTTCGAGGTCGGTGTCACCGGTGGCAGCGACACGCACTGGGTTGCAACCGACCTTGTACAAGGCGTCGGCGAGCCGACCACGTGGGTATTCGTGAAGCGGCTAAGCCTGGAAGGCGTGCTGGACGGATTGCGCGCGCATCGCACATTCGTCTCAGCCTTGCCTCCCGTGCTGCGCGGTCCGCAGCTGTTCCTCGAGGCCGACCGCAACGGCGACGGCGTTTATGAAGCGATCGCGGGATCGGAGATATCGCCGGCCGCAACGTTCCGAGTGCGCGCGCCCGGCGCGATCCCCGGCAGCATCGTGCGCATCGTCACCGACGCGGGAACCGTGGACCTGCAGCCAACAACATCCGATCTCATCTTTCGCCTCGGCGCCGCCGGCGTGCCTGCGGCAACAAAATGGGTGCGCGCGGAGCTGCTCGTTCCGGATGCCAAGGATGTCCGCCGGACGGCCTGCGACCCGGTGATCGGCACGCAGACCACCCTGTGCCGGAACGACCTCCTGATGGAGGCGCTGAGCTCGCCGATCTTCCTGCGCTGACACTCACTGGCAGGGGAGCCCGGAGCCTCCGTCGAATCTCTTATCCCATGCGACGTTCCCTCTCTCTCATCGTGGTCATGGCCGTCATCGGCAGCGGCGTTGCCGGAGCCGCTCCCTCGCGCAGCTGGCACGGCTTGCGCGCGGGTGTCGGCGTCGTCGACGCGACCTGGCACGTCGGCGCGGGAGCCGGCCAGTACGCCAGCGACCAGAGCACAGACATCCAGAGCGAGTGGGACCCCAACGTTCAGCACGTCAAGCAGGCCTCTTCGTACGGCATCGCTTCACGGCTATCGATCCGCGCGATCGTCCTGCAGAGTCCGAGCGGCCCGCCGGTCGCCCTCGTGAAGGACGACAACTACCTCGCCCAGGACATGCTCACCCGACGCGTAGGGCAGATCCTCGCGGCCGACGGTAGCAAGGTCACCTACGACCACATCCTGCTGTCGGCAACGCACGACCACAACTCGCCGTACTACTCGACGCCCGCAGCCGGTGTCTGGCTGTTCCAGGACGTGATGGACGTGCGCATGTTCGAGTACCAGGCGCGCGCAATGGCGAAAGCCATCGAGACGGCCGAGCGCGGTATGCGGCCAGCGCGCGTCGGCGCAACGACGGTTCAGTTCGGCGATTTCCAGGGGAACATCGCAGGAAGAGGTGTGAACGAAGACGGCTCGCCGACGGGCTACCCGTTGATGGACAACGACCACGGTGTGGTTGTCATGCGCGTCGACGACATGACAGATCCGCATCACCCGACGCCGCTCGCAACATGGGTGAACTACGCTGAGCACGGCGAGTCGCTCGATGGCTACGACCTCGTCAGCGGCGACTGGATGGCACCGTTCGAACGCTTCGTCGATCGCGGGACCGGAGCACCGATGGTGTTCAGCCAAGGTTCGGTCGGGTCGGCAGAAGGACCGTACGAGCACGCCTACCCGGCCGGCCACGTTCCGACGACGACCGATCACGGCGACATCGTCAACAAGATCTACGGTCATATGGGCTACGCGCAGGCAGAGCGGGGCACGCATCTGCTCGCCGAGAAAGTTATCGCCGCGTGGCAAGCGATCGGCGGCGCGCGCAACGGCATCACGGTGCAGGTTCCGTTCGACGACGACCCCGTCGTGAGCATGCTGACGCATTTCGTCCCCGGGCCGGTATCGCACCCGTACCCGTCGGTGGGCAACTGCCGCACGCAGAACACGCTGGACGGCGACCCTGGTGTGCCCGCGGCCGGCCTTCCCGACTGTCAGCGCATGGGCGACACGCTGGGCCAGAGTCTGCCGAACACCGGGTTATACGAAAGCCTGACGGCCGCGGGCGTTCCGGTGCCGGCCAACTACGACGTGTCGTCGTTCGGTACGGTCGAAGAGAACCTTCGGATCAAGCTACAGACCGTGCGCATCGGCAAAGTGCTTCTCGCATCGTGCTCGTGCGAACCGCAGAGCGATCTCATCAACGCGCTCGAGACGCGCACCGACACCACGCAGAACAACCGGTGGAACGGCTTCGACTATGCGAACGCGGCAGACGTGGCGGAGGGTTGGCCCGACGCGACCGTCGCCCCTTGCCACATCAGCGGAAGTGGTTACGACTGCCCCGACCCGCGCGACGTGACTGGGGTGCATCGTTTGATCGTGAGCGCAGCTGCGTTCAAGCACATGGAAGCCGAGATCAATAATCCGTCGAACGGATGGGACGATCCGTCCTACGTCCCTCAGGCGAACTCAGAGCCGGTCGACCTCGCGGCGATCAAGGGGAACTTCACGTCCAGGGAGCTACCGGCAAGCTGCGGCTACGCGCTACCGGTCGGACTCGGTCACACCGGCGACTACGACGGTTACACGGTCTCCTATCGCGAGTACATGGCGCGAGATGCATATCGCAAAGCATTGACCTCGTACGGTGCGCACACTGCGGACTACATGGTCACCCGGCTGATGTCGATGGCGGCCAACCTCATGTGTGGCACGCCGATCCCATCAGAGCCATTGGATGCAGTAGCGGCCGCGGATGAGCAGCGTCAGCAGACCGAAGCGATCGTGCTCGGCCAGATCTCGTCCGCTGCGTACGACTTGTGGAGCGCGCAGATCCCCGACAGCGCGGGACCGGCAGGGCCGCTCGCGCAGCCGAAGAACATCGAGCGATTCGACGCGGCGACCTTCCGCTGGACCGGCGGGGACAACTGGACCGACAACCCGACGGTCGTGGTGCAACGGTCGGCCGGCGGGCAATGGAAGCCGTACGCGAACCAGAGCGGTGAGGTGCAAACGATCCTCGATCAGCCGCCGGACATCCTGAGCGGCCTGGTCGGGTACCGGCAAGGCACGCAGCGATGGACGTGGACCGCATCGTTCGAGGCGTTCGACGCTTACCCGCGCGCGGATGTTCCCGGTGGTCAGGTACCGACCGGCACGTACCGGTTCGTCGTCGACGGGTTCATCCACCAGGGCGGCACGATCAAGCCGTATCACTTGACTTCCAACGCGTTCACGGTCTCGCCGTGGCAAGGATTAACCGGCAGCGGCATGACGCTGAACGCCGACGGCACGGTCTCCTTCGTCACCGCGAACGTCCAGTACCCGCGGACCTACAAGTCGCCGATCAAGTTCGTTCACGACGATCTCGGTGGTATCAACGCCGGTTCCGGCGACACCAACGCCAGCATCATCTGCAAGACCTGCACATTCCGCCCGTGGGCGACAAGCGGTCAGATCCTGAAGGCCACCGTCACGGTGCTCGACTCAAACGGACACGTTGTGAGAACCGTGGCGGCTACGTTCAACGGCGCGCGCTGGGTTGCTCAGGTGAACCTCGCGCCCGGCCAGTCGGCCGAGGTCGCGCCGGGCGGTCTCCTCGATGCGTACGGCGAGACCAACGCGACGGCGATCGGGCCGGTTACCGCGAGCTGAGTTTAGACCGCTTGCCCCTGCTCGATCCGCTTCAGGATCGCGATCCGCTCTGCGAGCGGCGGGTGCGTGTCGAACAGATGATGGAACCAGCTCTCGTGGTGCTGCAGCGGATCGTCGATGCACATGGCCGCAGTGGCGTGGTTGAACTTCGCGAACGGCTTGTCGTTCTGCTCGAGCTTCTCCAGCGCGCCGATCAGTCCCGCGGGGTTGCGAGTTAACGCCACCCCGCTCACATCGGCGAGCTCCTCGCGCCGTCTCGAGATCGCCAGCCTGATCAGCGGGCCGACGACGAATCCGACGATGCTCAACAACAACCCGGCAGCGATGACCACGATCATCGCGTTCCCCGAGTCGCGCCCTCGCGGCCGCATGTAGAACATCGA
>Ga0070706_100006446_pt1 | contig 11078 bp, 10 predicted proteins | sample KBSK5501metaG_FD_65476 | JGI IMG/M metagenome (GOLD analysis project Ga0070706, IMG submission 65476) | Corn, switchgrass and miscanthus rhizosphere microbial communities from Kellogg Biological Station, Michigan, USA - KBS K5-50-1 metaG | ecosystem: Host-associated > Plants > Roots >...
ATGGTGGACCTGGTCGGGATCGAACCGACGACCTCTTCCATGCCATGGAAGCGCGCTCCCAGCTGCGCCACAGGCCCACGTCCTTGATTTCAATTACTTAGGAAGGGCTACAACAACCACTCCGTGCTAAATCGTACCAAAGTTAGGAAGCATTAGCCAGCCGCAACCATCTCCGGCTTGAGCCTCAGTTCCGTGTTCACGGCTTCGATCACCGCCTCGATGGAATCTTCTGCATGTAAACATCCGTGGTGGTCGCCGTGCGGCTGTGACGCAACATTCCCTGGACGTCTTTCACGCCGCCCTTCTTCCGTGCCAGCGTCGCGATGCTTCGCCGAATCACCTGGAAGGCCAGCTTGAGCAATTTCAATTCCTCTGAATTCAACCGGAAGTGTGCTGGTTGAAAATAATGTTATTACTGGGAATAGCGGGAGCGCTGTAACATTTATCAATGATTCCGTCGCCATCATTGTTCAGAATCTCATCTACAAGAACGGACAGGGCATTTACCTATCGCCCTCCTACGGCACAGCGGGTTCAGTGATCGTTTCCAATACTATTGTGGACAATGGCGGGACTCAAGCGTCGGCACTCTTTGCTGGCGGCTTTGATTCGAGTGCTCAGATCGCTGACAACCTTTTCGTGGACAGTAGCGGGTTGACTGCCGTCTACTGTGATAATACTTATACTGCTGCACCACCTACCTTCTCATCCAACGATGCCTATTCTAGCGGCGCTAGTTGGGCTGGAAGTTGCGCAGCGGAAACTGGAACAAACGGTAACATCTCTGCCGATCCGTTATTTGTCAAGGCGAGCGCGAATAACTATAGGATTCTGGCTGGGTCACTAGCAATCGACGCCGGTAACAACTCTGCGCCATATTTGCCTAACACAGATTTCGCGGGTAATACGCGCATAGTCAACGGAAACGGCGGTTCAACTGCGATTGTTGACATGGGCGCGTACGAGTTCCTCCCTGTCACCCTGACGCCGAAGACCCTGAATTTTGGGCTACAGGCTGTGGGGAGCACCACTATAAAGACGGTCACCCTGACGAACGCTCAGAACAAGTCTCTTAACATTTCTTCAGAGATGGTTCCGACTGGATATAAGGTAAGCGGGTGCGGAACCAGCGCGGGAGCGTTTAGCAGTTGCTCCTTGACCGTGACGTTTCACCCGTTGACGACTGGATTGTTCAAAGGGATGCTGACGGTGAAGGACGATGCCGGAAATAGCCCTCAGAATGTCAGTCTGTCCGGCAGTGCCCATTGAATCTAATTAGTTCAGTGGTGGGAGATAAGTTCCTGCAAATAAAGAATGCCACCTCGTGAGGAGCGGAGGGCGGAAAGAGCGGCGTAAACATGCGAAATCTGGTTATAACGTTCGACACTAACGTCTGGCCCAAATCGAAAAGAAAGGGGTTCTTTTCCCGCAGGCATTGGCTGTGGCGTTCGGAAAGATAGGAAAGCAAAGACATGCGCGTCTGTCCCTAGATTTGAAGGTTGCGAAAACCTCGGAACCCTCCAAACCGATCTTTGACGAACACGTGCTTCTTGTATCGGAAACCGAAGTGACAACACCGAGATTATTCCGTAACCTCAAATGTGGGGACGAAATTCGAGTGACCGCTTGTAACCCACGGGTTCGCAATCAAGATTCAAAGTAGCCCACTACCCGAAATTTCGAAACTGTGTCCGCCGCGAAGCGGATTGACAAGAAGCTTATCCTTCACAGTTCGTTCCAGGCAGCGGGAGCAACAGCCGACAAAGGAGCTGCAGATCTCAATCCCATCCACGGCGGCGACCACCAAGCCACGAGACCAAGTGGAGGCCAAGACTTGATTGCGCTTCAACTGGCGAGCGAGGTCACAGCCCAGGGCAAAGATAGCATGGGGGTCTTGGCGTTCCAGGGTGTAGCCGATGGCATCCTCACTGACACGGCCAATGCGGCGGCGCGCGCCTTGGCGGCATTCGGTCTCGATGCGATGCAGAGGGCCGAACTGGCATGCAGTTCCCAAGAAGACGGCCTCGAAGATTTTTTTGCAGGGAGTGATTCCCGTAGCATCGACCGTCCGGCAAGGCGGCGAGCCGCGTAAAGAAATCAAACACCTGATCGAGATACTTCTCGAATTGGTGCCGACTCAAGCTCTGGCCGTCACCCTCTCTCCCGCCCCTGGTTCTGCTGCTTGCGACGCAACAGGCGACGAAGATTGATACGACAGATGGCAGCGGCGGCCTGCTGGAAACGTTTGTGTAATTCCACCTGGCTACGAGCCTCTTGGGCCAACTCCAGGGGAATGTGCAAGGTGCGCAGCTTGCCCTCGGATAAGACCGATAACAAAAACTGGGTATGCAGGTGTTCGGGTCGGCCGTCGGCGCAGCGACAGGTGGGTTTGCCGCACTTGCGGCGACGCTCAACGAAGGAACCGGGAAGCATTTCGCGCAAAGCGGAGAGGCTGCGAACCAACCTGCCGCGGGCTTCGAGTTCGGGGTCACCGGACATGGCTGGGAGCCATCATACCGCATCTACTGGCAATATAACTAATGTCAGAATAAAGACAGTTAACAGCCAGCAAGGATTTGCAAAGATGATGTTGCCCAAGCAAGAATCCGCTCGGCGCTTCCCAGGCCCGTAGAACGGGAGGATTGCTACGCTACTCTACCGACGTTTGCGAAATCGCTGGATTTCTACCGTTTCTTTTCACGGCTTTTTCTGCCATAATTGAGCGTGCACGCCACCTGCACAATTTCTCACATACAATTTAGAGCGAGGACGAGATGCCAGCGAAGTACATCTTTGTGACCGGCGGAGTTGTGTCTTCACTCGGCAAGGGATTGGCCGCAGCTTCGATCGGCTGCCTACTTGAGAGTCGCGGGCTGAAGGTCAACATCATGAAGTTTGATCCATATCTCAACGTCGACCCTGGCACTATGTCGCCGTTTCAGCACGGCGAAGTCTTTGTTACCGACGACGGCGCCGAGACTGATCTCGACCTAGGCCATTACGAACGCTTCACGCATGCGAAGCTTTCTCGCGATAACAACTGGACGACCGGTCGCCTCTATGAACAGATCATCGCCAAGGAGCGCCGAGGGGATTATCTCGGCAAAACCGTCCAGGTAATCCCTCACGTCACCAATGAAATCAAAGCGGCCATGAAGAAAGTGGCGCAGGATGTCGACGTCGCCATCGTTGAGGTTGGCGGTACGGTGGGAGACATCGAATCGCTGCCCTTCATGGAGGCCATCCGCCAGATGCGCCAGGAGTTGGGTCGCGACCACACGACGTTTGTGCATGTCACATTGGTGCCCTTCATTGCGGCCGCTCAGGAGTTGAAAACGAAGCCCACGCAGCACTCAGTGAAAGAGTTGCTGAGCATTGGAATCCAACCCGACATTCTTCTTTGCCGTACCGATCGCTTCCTCGCGAAAGACATTAAGTCGAAAATTGCCCTCTTCTGCAACGTTGAAGAAGAAGCTGTAATTACTGCGAAGGATGTGGCTTCCATTTATGAAGTCCCCCTCAATTTTGCTCACGAGGGTGTGGACACCCTCGTCTTGAAATATCTGCGCATCGAGGCCCCGAATCGCGACCTATCGAAATGGGAAGATATTGTCCACCGCAGCTACAATCCGAAAGACACCGTCACCATCGGCATCGTCGGCAAGTATGTGGAGTATGAGGATTCCTACAAGTCGCTAAAGGAAGCGCTAGTCCATGGCGCGCTGGCGCACAACTTGAAACTGCAGCTCAATTGGATCGAAGCTGAGGGCCTTGAGACGGGCGACAAGAGTTACGAATCTCAATTGGAAGATTACGACGGAATTCTGGTTCCCGGGGGCTTCGGTAAGCGTGGCATTGAGGGCATGCTGATCGCCATCCGATATGCCCGCGAGAACAAAGTTCCGTACTTTGGAATCTGTCTCGGCATGCAGACGGCCTGCGTCGAGTTTGCCCGCAACGTGGTCGGACTTGCGGAAGCGAACTCCAGTGAGTTTGATCCCGCCACGCCTCATCGCGTGATCTACAAACTGCGCGAGCTGCGCGGAGTAGAAGAGCTTGGCGGTACCATGCGTCTGGGCGCGTGGACCTGCAAAATTGAGCCCAACACGCTGGCCCACGAAATCTATGGCGCGCTCGAAGTCAGCGAACGCCACCGCCATCGTTACGAATTCAACCGCGAATACGAAGAGCCGATGACGGCTGCGGGCCTACGCATTTCCGGCTCAACTCCCGATGGGACGTATGTCGAAATGATCGAACTTCCGGAGCATCCACACTTCATCGGGTGCCAATTTCATCCCGAGTTCAAATCCAAACCGCTCGAGCCGCACCCACTGTTCAGGACATTTATTGGCGCGGCCTATGAATACGGCCAGAAGCGACAGGCTGAAAAAGAATCTACAGCCGTCGAGATGTTCCATCGGCCGGAAAAAGTAGGAAGAAGATAGTTCGCCGCCGAGATCGCCGAGCACGCCAAGAAAAACAGGAGGAGAAATGGTTTCGCTCCAACTTCGATCCCCGGCGAACTTGGCGGCACTCGTCGGTTGAACGCTCTTGACTGAGACCTTAGAACCGAGAACTGAAGCCTGAAAACAGAATTCCAAGTCGACGATGTCCGCATCGGCAGCGGCAGTCTCTTTCTCATTGCCGGCCCGTGCGTCATCGAAAGTGAAGAGCACGCTATCCGCATGGCGGAAATTATCAAGGGGGTGGCTCGCTCGCTCGAATTCCCATTCATCTTCAAAGCCAGCTATGACAAAGCCAACCGCACTTCGATTCGCAGCTTTCGCGGTCCCGGCATTAAAGAAGGCCTGCGAATATTGAAAAAAATCAAAGATCAATTGAGCATTCCAATTCTCACCGACGTGCACGAAACCGCCGACGTGGCCAAGGTGGCCGAAGTCGTCGATGTTCTCCAGATTCCCGCGTTTCTCAGCCGCCAGACCGATCTGGTAGTCGCTGCCGCGCTCAGCGGTCGAGCAGTCAATCTCAAGAAGGGCCAGTTCATGTCTCCGTGGGACATGCGACATGCCGTGGAAAAATGCCGCCAGGCTGGCAACCAGCAAGTCTTCGTTACTGAACGGGGCGCCAGCTTCGGCTACACCAATCTGGTCGTGGATATGCGATCGCTCCCCATCATGCGCAAGTTTGCTCCTGTCGTGTTCGATGCAACGCACTCCGTGCAGCTGCCATCCGCTTCAGAAGGGACTGCTGACCGTCCCGCGGCGAGTGGTGGCCAACCTGAATTTATACCGGTGTTGACGCGTGCCGCTGTTGCGGCCGGCGTTGACGGCATCTTCATGGAAGTCCACGACAATCCTAAAGAGGCAAAGTCCGACGGGGCAAATGCGCTCGAGTCCACCAAACTGCGAGGATTGTTGAAGGAATTGCAGGCGGTAAAGAACGCGCTAGACCTGGCGCACGCCACACCATAAGGTCTGCGTAATCGACAGCTCCTGTCGCTGTGGTAGATTTGATTCTCTCCCCCATGAACCACGTCGCCAACTGGGCACTGAACGTCGCCACGCTGCGCGGTGCAACTTACGCCGACGCACGCATCGTTGCTCAGCGCAGTCGCGCACTCGGTACCAAGAATGGCAAAGTCAGCAGCGCTTCCGATTCCGAATCGACAGGCATGAGTGTGCGCGTCATTGCCAATGGCGCTTGGGGATTCGCCGCCTCCGACAACCTTTCCCGTGCTGCAGTCGAAGCCACCGCCGCGCACGCTGTTGAAATTGCCGAGGCTTCGGCCCGGGTGAAACACCACGACGTACGCCTAGCGCCGGAAAAAGCCGTTACCGCCGAATGGACGACGCCGCACGAAATTGATCCGTTCGCTATCTCGGTAGAACGGAACATCGATCTCCTTCTAAGGATTGACTCCGAATTGAGGGCGGTGAAGGGCATCACGCTGGCTGAGACCAACTTGAACTTCAACCGCGAAGAACAATGGTTTATCTCTTCTGAAGGTGCACGTATTCATCAGACAAAGTATTCGACTGGCGCGGGCTATGCTGCCTACGCGTTTGCGGGCAATGAACTCCAGAAGCGTTCATATCCCAATTCTTATGGCGGACAGTGGCAGAACAAAGGCTACGAACTGATCGAAGAGTTGAAGTTGGTCGACCACGCGGGGCGCATTGCCGAAGAAGCCGTAGCGCTTCATCAGGCAGATCAATGTCCCGAAGGCATGTTCGACATTATTCTTGACAGCTCGCAACTTGGCCTGCAGATTCACGAATCCGTCGGACATCCTATCGAACTCGACCGCGTCCTCGGCATGGAGGCCAATTTTGCGGGGACGTCGTTCCTCACCATCGACAAGCTGCGCAGACTTCGCTATGGCAGTGACTTAGTCAATGTGGTTGCCGATGCCCGCCAGCAGCATGGTCCGGGGCTTGGTACTTTTGCCTTTGATGACGAAGGGGTCGCGGCGCAATGTACGCCCGTCATCACTAATGGACTATTCACCGGTTATCTCAGTTCGCGTGAGACCGCGCACACCATCGGCGCCGAACGTTCGGGGGGAACTCTGCGCGCCGAAGGATGGAACCGGCTGCCCATGATCCGCATGACTAACATCAGCTTGTTGAGCGGAGAAAAGCCACTCACTCTTGAGCAACTGATTGCTGCGACCGAGCATGGCATTCTGATGCAGACCAACCGCTCGTGGTCGATTGATGATAGACGCTACAACTTTCAATTCGGCTGCGAGATGGGTTGGGAGATCAAGAATGGCAAGCGGGTCCGCATGTTGAAGAATCCATCTTACTCGGGAATCACGACGGAATTTTGGAATTCGCTCGACGCGATCTGTTCGCGTGACCAATGGATCCTCTGGGGCACGCCCAACTGTGGCAAAGGTCAGCCGCAACAAGTGATGGGCACGGGACACGGGGCTGCACCGTCGCGGTTCCGGAACATAAAGGTCGGATCGGCATTTAAAGGAAATTAAATTTCTCGCCAGGAGACTCACCGCGGCAGACATTGGAGACACGGAGAGGAGCTAAGGCAAGATCAGCGGATGCTAACTCAAGATAAAGCTGGCGAGATTTTCGAGCGAATCAAAACGCTTTCTACGGCGGAGGAAGTTGAAGTTCTGTTCTCCGGTGGCAAGTTCGCGCTTACGCGTTTTGCCAACAACACTATCCATCAGAATGTTGCTGAAGAAAACTACACCATCTCGGTCCGTACGGCGTTCGATGGACGCACGGCGCGGGCCACGACCAACAAGTTTGACGATGAGAGCTTGCGCCGGGTTGTGACTGCCTCCGAAAGCATGGCGAAAGTGCAGCATCGAGACCCAGATCTTTTGCCCATGCCGGACGCGCCTGAAGCTGCCGCTAGTGTGGCGAAGAAAGCAAGGCAAATCCCTTCGCGATATTTTGCTGGTACTGCAGCCATCACGCCCGAGTTGCGCGCGGACGGCGTTGAGAAGATTGTCGGTATCGCGCGAAAGCACAACCTCACGACCGCGGGGATTTTTTCAAGCTCCGAATCCGTGGAAGGTATCTTCAACTCGCGTCGTCTAAGCGATTGGTATACACAAACCGCCGCCGACATTTCGGTTACGATGCTCGCGGCGGATTCATCAGGTTGGCAGAAAGCCAATTCGCCCGACGTGGCCAATCTCAACCCATCGAACTTGGCTGAGATCGCGGCGAAGAAAGCCCTCGATTCAGCACATCCGCGTGAAATTCCCGCAGGGAAGTATACGGTGATTCTGGAGCCGGCTGCAGTTCTCGATGTTGTGGGCTTCATGTTCTGGGATTTCGGGGGCATGGCGATTCTCGACCAGCGGTCGTTCCTGACTGACCGCATCGGTACTAGATTATTTGGCGAGAACATCAATATCTGGGATGACGTAGCGCACCCCATGCAATCCGGCGCTCCATTCGATGGCGAAGGTATGCGTCGGCAGCGCCTGCCGTTGGTTGAAAGCGGTGCGGTTAAGCGTGTGGTCTATGCGCGGTCGACGGCTGAAAGAATGAAGCGATCGGAATACAAGGACAAAGTCGGCCCCATTGAAGCCACAGGTCATGGTTTCCCGCTACCCAACGAAATGGGAGAGATGCCGCTTAACATCGTGTTTGCACCACCGCAAAATCCGCAGACGGTGGAGCAGATGATTGCTTCCACTGAGCATGGAGTCCTGGTCACGCGACTTTGGTACATCCGCGAAGTCGAGCCATACGAGAAAATTCTCACAGGCATGACCCGCGACGGTACTTTCTTCATTGAGGATGGACGCATCGAAGGTGGGATACGTAATTTTCGCTTCAACGAAAGCCTCATCCATATGCTGTCGAGCGTCGAAGCCATGAGCACTCCGGTCCGATCGAGCGGGGAGGAATCGTTCGACATGGTGGCTCCAGCAATGAAAGTAGGGGCGTTCAACTTCACCGAAGTGACGAAGTTCTAGCTGGTATCTGCGATGCGATGAGTATGCACAATATAATGAGAAGAGCCGTTCGACAGACATTCAAAGAGCGTTCGGAGAAAATTTCATGAGCAATCATATTGGTTTCAAAGCGTGCTTTTTGTTCGCAACCGTGGTTGTGGCTGCGAGTCTCCTCTCCCAGGAGCAGACTGAGAACAAAATTGCTGCATCCGCCCTGCCGCCGGCAGTCCGAAAAGCCGCAGCCGAGCAGAGCAAAGGGGCGACCGTCCTTGGTTATTCGAAGGAAACCGAAAAGGGCAAGACTTACTACGAACTAGAAATGAAAAGAGATGGTCTGTCAGAAAACATTCTGATGGATTCCACCGGCGCCGTCACGGAAATAGAAAAAGAAGTGCCGACAGATTCTCTTGCTCCGACGGTTCGCGAAGGATTGCAGAAAGCCGCGGGCGAGGGCAAGATCGTAAAAGTTGAATCGCTGACAAAGCACGGCACCCTCGTAGCTTATGAAGCCCAGGTACGAAAGGGCGACAAGACCAGCGAAGTCCAGGTAGGGCCTGAGGGCGGCACTCTCGCACACGAAGAGTAGAGCGCTCCTTCCAAACGTTTCGCAATTCCGCTGATCGGATTTTCGCGGCCGGACCGGTTGTGATATGCTGCCCTCAGTTTCACCTCGTAAATTCGCTCTAATCCATTCACCCACAAGCAGTTAGAACCCCTTCGTTCCATGACTTCCGTAACTTTGCACCCCTGGTTCCCCGGTGTAGGCTGCCTTCTGAGTCCATAGAATTCCGGACGAAGTGTAAGAGGGTGCGCCGCGAATGAGTTTCATAGATGCGGCTACCCGAGTGGGATTTCGCACTTCGGAGCGCCCGGAAGGAAGGTTTGCTCGAACGGTGGCAGCCGACTTCAGCAAAGATCCGACGATTCAGCCTCCGACCGAAGGCCAACACTTTGCGGAAATGCAGAGTGCGCCCCGATTTCCGCTGCAGTTGGCGGTATCGCTGAAATCGCAAGACGGCGCGCATGCAGCTGAGACGCGGAACATCTCGGCTAACGGCGTGCTTTTTGCGATGGATAGCGATGTCCCCGTCGGGTCCATGGTGGACTTCACGATCGTGTTGCCGGGCGACGTCGTAGGCTCATTGAGCGATGTACAGCTCGACTGCCGCGGCCGTGTGGTGCGCAGTTTCGAGGAGAGTGGCCGCCGCGGTGTGGGCGTAGTGATCGATGAATACCATTTCGAGCGAGCGTAGGTAGCAAGGAAATCGATGGCAAGCATTCCGGTGAGCGTGGAAGAAAACTACGGTGCCCGCGAAGAGGGTGGCCAAGGCCACTTTATTCGTGTGATCGTGGCCGATAGCCAAGCTATCTTCCGCGCCGGCCTGCGCAAAATCTTTGCTCTCGAAGACGACATTCGTGTAGTCGGACAAGCCGAAACACTCGCGCAGACAGTTTCGGCAGTGAAGAAGTTCTCAGCCGACGTTCTGCTACTTGAGTCCACGATGGCCGCAAGCCCGGCAGAAGTGGTGGCAGACTTGCTCCGCCAAGCGCCGCAACTTCGCGTCGTGGTTGTTACGCCCACATCTGATGAAGAATTAACCCTGGAACTGTTCCGCCGCGCCCACGGAATCCTATCGCGCGAGGTGGAACCTGAATTGTTGGTCGATTGCCTGCGCAAAGTCGCCGGCGGTGAGAGTTGGCTCGACAGCCAGGGAATCCACTGGGTATTAGAAGCCTATCGAAATCAGAATACTCGGCCGGCAGGAGCGCGTCCCAAGGTTCAACTAACGCCTAAAGAAACCGTCATCGTGTCCTGCGTAACTCAAGGCATGAAGAACAAGGAAATCGCACTGCGCGTGGGCACGACTGAGCAGGTCGTAAAGAATTACTTGCGCAAAGTGTATGACAAGCTGGGTGTGGCGGATCGTCTGGAACTCGCTCTCTATTGCCTTAACCACCGTGTCGTCGACGCCAACGCTAAGGTGCCCGCTGTGCCCGCAGTGTCGCCTGAGAATGGCAACGCAAGCGCCGCTGCGGTTGCAGCTTCAGGTATCAGTTCGACCGGAAAACCCTCATAAGTTCCTGTGGCGATGTCTTCACTCCCTCATTCATTCCCGCTCGCCAACATAGAATTTCCTGAGTTGCCTGCAAGAATGCGCAATCGGCACTTTTATTAGCGTTAAGCCCGCCTTAGAGATCGACGCCGCCTAGCCGGCAAGTTGCCATTGTAGGAAACCATCCATAGAATTGAAATCAAGACCACCAGTTGCATGAGCGAGTTGTTCTTCGCTTCTGGAAGGTTTCCGACAAATTCGTTTCTGAGACGGTGAATCCTCACCGGAGAGATGGCCGAGTGGCTGAAGGCGCACGCTTGGAAAGCGTGTTTACTCGAAAGGGTAACGTGGGTTCGAATCCCACTCTCTCCGCCATGTTTTTTGTTGATGCCAATAGACTTATGCGATCGGCTGACGTCCACTGACGTCCATTAACGCGCCATCGCCTGCTTCACCACTCTCCCATGCGCCTCCCGCATCGATTCCATCATCCCTCCGCCGTAGGTATTCAGCGTGGTCTGGATGGATGCGTGCCGCATGAGCTCCTTCTGCACCGTAAGCGCCTCGCCATTATCTCCGAGCCACGCCCGGTAGGTGTGGCGAAGCGTATGCCAGCCGATCGG
>Ga0070706_100006447_pt1 | contig 11078 bp, 9 predicted proteins | sample KBSK5501metaG_FD_65476 | JGI IMG/M metagenome (GOLD analysis project Ga0070706, IMG submission 65476) | Corn, switchgrass and miscanthus rhizosphere microbial communities from Kellogg Biological Station, Michigan, USA - KBS K5-50-1 metaG | ecosystem: Host-associated > Plants > Roots >...
ACGCGAAGATTCATCCCACGACGATTGTCGATCCAGATGCGCAAATCGGCGTCGACGTAGAGATCGGCCCGTTTTCGGTGATTGGACCACAGGCAGTGATTGGTCAGAAAACGATCGTGCAGTCACATGTGGTGATCGAAGGACAGGTAACGATCGGCAGTGGCAACTTCATCGGACGCGGCGCGATCATTGGTGCGCCACCGCAGGATCTTTCGTTCTCGCCGGAACGAAAAACGATGGTGGAAATCGGCAACGACAACGTCATCCGCGAATACTGCACGATCCATCGCGGCAGCCCGGAGGGCAGTGTCACCAGAATCGGCAACAAAAATTTTCTGATGGGTGGAGCGCATGTCGGGCACAATTGTGCCGTTGGGAACAACGTCGTTATCGCGAATAATTGTTTGTTGGCTGGGCATGTTCGGGTGGATGACGGCGCGTTTCTCGGCGGTGGATCGACATTTCATCAGCACATGCACGTCGGACGCCTGGTGATGGTGCAGGGTAGTTCCGCTTTTGGGAAGGATCTGCCGCCGTTCGTTATCGCCGCAGAGCGCAATTCGGTTTTTGGAATCAACGTCATCGGTTTAAAGCGGGCCGGTTTTAGCGTGCAAGATCGCGATGAAATCAAAGCTGCATTTAAGCTTGTTTATCAAAGCGGATTGAACATCGGACAAGCGCTTGAAAAAGCGGCGATGATGAAGTTCGGCAGACCCGCTCGCGAGTTTCTCGATTTCGTCGTAAACGCGAAAAAGCGCGGGATCTGTCCGCTCAAACGCCGCGCGGACGAGCTGTAGCCGCTTCGCTAAGCGCCGCGCTGATGTGTTTGCAACCCGCGCACCACGCGTCTCACAGAGACGCGGCTACAGCAGCCCAAGCAACGCGAACATGCGCCCAGTACGCCCTTTTTCGGCGCGGTAGGAATAGTAAAGATCGGGATGACACGCTGTGCAGACGCCGCTGTCGTGGATTTCTTTCACTCCGAGCGCGCGACATTGCCTGATAATTTCCGACGCAAAATCGACTTCATAGTGCGGCGGACGAATACACGGACTGAGTTGCACAATCACGCTCGCGGGATCAGACCCGAAGTGATCAATCATTTGCGTAATCGCGTTGCGGACCACGCCCAGCCCGGTGCCTTTGCGTCCGGAATGCACGAGACCGATGGCGGGTGTTTTTGGATCGACAATGTAAATAGCGCAGCAGTCGGCAACGTAGATTCCCAGCGCGACACCGCGTTGATTCGTGATGATGCCATCGCGGCCGGGAAATTCTTTATCAGTTTTTAATGACGTATCTACAACTGCGATTTTGTTCCCGTGAACTTGTTGCGCGGTGGCTAGCGGCCAATCGCCGACTCCAATTGCCTTGCGAATTTCGCGATGCGCGGAATCGAGGCGCTTTAATACCTCCGGTTTATCATTCGAAACATCGATGCCGGGAATTCTTTGCGTAAAAACGTGGCGACAAATTTCGACCGTGCTGAGCGCGGGAAATTGCTCGAATGGAAGCTGCATCGCTTAAACCTGAAATCCCAAATCCCAAAAAAATCCAAATCACCAAATCTCAGAAAAGGGTCAATGCGAGTTTTGAACTGGGATTTGAGAATTGTTTGGGATTTGGAACTCGGGATTTACTTCGAATACGAAGTCCGGGATCTCGTGGCCGAAGTCCGCACCTCGGTATCGTCAGCGCGTTTTGGTTTTCCTTCTGCGTCGACGCCGCTGCCGGTATAATAGGTCTTCGTTTTTGTGGCGCGCGGCGTCAGGTTGGCGAACATCTCGTGATAGGTGCTCTGCGCGCCTGTGGCCCGGTCAAATTCCGCAAGCGACGAATTGTATCCGAAAAGCGCCTGCAACTGCGTTGTTTGCGCCGTGAGCAACTGGACCTGGGCGTTGAGGACATCCAACTGCACCCCTGCGCCAGCATCGAGCCGGGCTTTGGCCAGGCGTAGCGCTTCGTCAGCTAGCTCCACGTTTTTTTCCTGACTCTTAATCAGCTCCTGGTTCTGCAACAAATTTGAGTAGGCCTGTTGTATCTCCAGTTCCACCTGCCGGACATCATCTTCGTAAGTGAACCTGGCTTCCGAAAGGAGGGCACGCTGTTGTATGACCTGGCCAGCAATCGCGCCGCTGTCCCAGATTGGCAAACTGCCCTGCACCGTTGCGATCCAACCTTTGGAAATATCGTGCCAACTGGAATTCGTAGGCGAGCTGACCCATTCGCCGCCCCCTGTTGTGGTGATGCTTGGGAGCCACTGACCAGCTGCCGCGCGCACTTGCTGAAACTGGTTTAAGACATTTGCCCGCGCCTCCTTGAGAAATGGGCGCCGTTCTTTTCCCAACTCGATGGCGTCGGCCAACGCGATGCTGCGCGGGATGTAGGGCATTTCTCCTATCACTTCCAGCGGCGGACTTTCACCGCGGTGTGGCTGAAAATCGAGGCCGAGTGTCTTGGCCAGAGTGATCTTCGAGATACGATAATTATTTTGCGCGGTGATCAATAGCGGAAGCTGATTGTAAAGGGCCACTTCCGCCTGCAGCACGTTAAACCGCGGGACCGTTCCGGCTTCGAACCGATTTTGCTGGTCCTTCAGCTGAGTTTCCAACAGATGTACCGACTGCTCCTGGACTTTGATGAGCTCTCGATTGACCACGACTTGATAGAACTGTGTTTTCACGGTCGCGATGAGTTGGTCCAGAACATTTCGGAACGCGAAGTAGGCGCTGTCTCTCTGAAAAAAGGTGCCGCGAATTTCCGGGAAAGTCGTGCCATTGAAAATCAGTTGCCTTCCGAGAACGGAGATGCTGTAGGAGACATCGCTCGCCTCTCTAGCCGTACTGGCTGGGGTTGGCGATGGATCTGCCACCTGCGATCGCGGCGAGTCAACAACCGATGCGGCGCCGGTGGCCGTTCCCGGCGTTGTGCCGGTTCCCGTCGTCGTGCTAGTTGTTCCAAATATGCGGGCGCCAGTCAGGTTTGGGTCAATCCATTCAAATTGCGCGTTCGCGTTGATGTGCGGCAGGGCCTGCGCGCGGACCTGAATGATCACGCCTTTGGTCCGTCTAATCTCTTTTTCCGCGATGAGGAGAGTCGGATTGCGCTGGAGCGCCGTCAGGATCGCTTGATCAAGTGTAAACGTGGGAACTTTGCCTGAAGAAAATGTACTACTGCCTGTCGATGTCGATCCTTCGCCTGTGCCGCCACGCGCCACCGAGCTTGCCGCAATGACCGCGGCGGCGAACCCAAAAATTACAAAATATTTTCGCATAAAGAGGGTGTAGGCCGAGAGATTAGATGCGTAATCGTAGGCGCGTAGATTCAAACTGCGCGCTTTTTACCGTGGTGTGATAGCACTGCCGGCCAATAGATGAAAATCATTTCGATTGGCAGTAATCATAAATTTTACTGTAAATCTGCAACCAGGCCCTTTGTTCCTCGGGCGTCAGGTGTTCCAAAATCTTCATAAGATTGCCCACCATTTCCTCGCGAATCCGACGGACCAGGGCCGACCCTTTCGGCGTGATACAGACCATCACCTTGCGTCGGTCGTCCCGCGCAACCGAACGCATCACATAACCAAGATTTTCCAGGCGTGCTACCAGCCCGCTCGCCGCAGCAGTAGTGTGCCCCATTTTCTGCGCAATCGCGGACATGGTCAGGACTTCTTTTTGGTCGAGGAAGGCAAGCAGGAAAAATTGCGAAAAGGAAACGTTGCCCGGCGCAAGTTCCTTACAGAGATGCAGCATAAAGCAGCGCTGCATTTCGAGGACGATATGGGAAAGACGCTCCGCATCCGCACGAATTTGATCGGTCGGATTTCGTGCAAACGCGATGGAAGCTCCGGTATTCAACGCGCGCTTAAGCTAAAAGCGCCTTGTGGTCTGTCAACGTCGCTGCGAGAAGAAATCCGCTAATCGAACAGCTGAACGCCGACACTTTCGCCGCCTGATCGGGCTTCGCCAACCCCAAGACGCAGCAGCGCGTTCGATTGGCTTAAGCCGAAGAGCGCGTGGGACTCTTGTCGCCCAACGGGGGAAAATTTCCCGTTTTCAAGTCTTCCGCGAACGTAGTGCGGCCGATCACTTTCGTTGCGCAGATCGACAGCCAATTCCGCAGATACTTTCAGATCGAGCTCGCCAGTTGACGCTCCCATCATCTTCAAAACTGCCGGACGGACAAATTGCAGGAATGTGATAAAAGCGGAAACCGGATTACCGGGCAGCCCAAAGACGGCGCATTTCCCGATTTGGCCGAAGAGAAATGGTTTCCCTGGCTTTATGGCGACCCGCCAGATGTCGATCTTAGCGCCAAGGGACCGCAACGTTGCTTGAACCAGGTCGTGTTCCCCGACAGAAACGCCGCCGGTGATGACGAGAATGTGATTCTTAATTCCGCGCTTGATCGCTTCGATCAACGATTCGCGCTGGTCGCGACAATGTTCCGCCGATTTCACAGACGTGCCGCATCGGTGCAGCAAGCCCTGAAGCAACACCGAATTGCTTTCGTAAATTTGTCCCGGCTTGATTTTCTCCCCCGGTTTCACCAACTCGTCGCCGGTGGAAATGATCGCCGCTTTCACGTCGCCGCCGACCGTCATGTCCGTAAAACCTTGCGACGCCAGCAGAGCGATCGTCGCCGGACGAACCCGTTCGCCCTTGGCCAGAACCTTCTGACCCTCCGCGAGATCGCACCCACGTCGCCGGACAAAATCGCCAGGATCGACATCGACATTCAGAACGATCGCATCGCCTTCGCGGGAGACATCTTCCTGCATTACAACCGCGTCCGCGCCACGAGGCATTGGCGCGCCGGTAAAAATCCGAACCGCTTCGCCGGGAGAAATGCTAAGCTGGCTGTCAAGACCGGCCGACTGTTCGCCGATCACACGCAATCGTTCGCCCTTTCTACACGAGCTTGCGACGACCGCATAACCATCCATTGCCGAGTTGTCGAAGTTCGGCAGCGGCAGCCGCGCGAAATAATCTTCGGCTGCAAAAGAACCCAGCGCGTGTGAAATCGGCACGCGCCGCGCTGGCAACGGCTGGATGCGGTCTAGAACTTTACTGCGCGCTTCTTCTTCGCTTATCACGCCAAACTTAATCAATTGGCAATTGGCAATTGGCAATCGACAATTCTTCGCGATATTCTGGCTCTGTTTTTGGTGAGGTGGCTGAGTGGTTGAAAGCAGCGCTTTGCTAAAGCGCCGTAGCCCAAAAGGCTACCGAGGGTTCGAATCCCTCCCTCACCGGTTCCATCGTGAGACGCCAGCGGAAGTTCAAAAGCATAACAGATTGGCGTATTTGCGGCGTGAGCGTTTTGGCCAGCCGCTTGCCCCGAGGTTTTTGCCCGGCTTATTTATTTCGTGAATCCTGTCTCCTTTCTTCCGCTCATAGAATCCACCAACGGCAAGAATGTTTGGATTCGATTTCTGTTGCTTGGCAGAGGGGCCTTGAACCGAGATCGGGGCACGAAGGAGTTGTTTTAATTCCTGCTGGTTTCGGTAATCACCAACAGGAACGAGTTTCGGGTGGAACCAGTTACTCTCGTCAATGACAAGACCTCGGCCTGCAGCCTCGGCGCGCAGCATCGCCCAGTCAGCGCCTTCGCGCGTTGCGCGGCCCTCTCGGCCTCTCGCTGCACAGCTAAAGTAGCTTGTTGCCTTTCCCACCCCTGCTGATAAAGAGTGGATTGAATTTCCGATGTTTGGTTTCAGATTTCCTGCTCGATCGCATCGAGCGGGGTTTGCAGTTCCCAATCATAACCAAATGCACATGCCGTTGCGGAAATGAGAGCACTTCCAAACGTTGGGCAACAGTGTTAACGATATCATAGATATTTCAAAAACGTGGAATAGAGAATTAAGTTAAGGTGCGCGGAGCCATGACTAACCCAGTTGTGTTCATTGTTGGATGCCCACGCTCTGGGACTACTCTGCTCAGGAACATTGTGAGCTCACATCCGAGGATCGTGATTACACCAGAAGCACATTGGATTCCACTGTGTTACGAGAATCGGAAAGGTCTTACCCCAAAAGGTCTGGTGACCCCGGCCCTGATTTGTGAGCTGCTTGCTCATCCCACGTTTGCCCTTTTTCACCTTGGCAAAGAGGAAGTCATGGGCCTGACTAGCAACTGTGAGCCAATGTCATATGCATCTTTCCTTACGGCCATTTTTGACCTGTACGGCAGAATACGCGGCAAGGACTTAGTTGGAAACAAGACCCCCGATTTGGTGCGAAAGATTGATACGTTGCACTCACTTTGGCCCAACGCCCGTTTTGTTCATCTAATACGCGACGGTAGGGACGTAGCGTTATCTTTGATGAACTGGCCCAGGGTGTCACACAAAAAGCCAGGCACATTCAAAACCTGGAAGGATGACCCTGTGTCAACTGCTGCATTCTGGTGGGAATTAAATGTGCGAGCCGGACGTGATGCCGGTAAGTCATTGGATCCTGATCTGTATTATGAAATGCGCTATGAATCTTTAGTGTCCGATTCTAAAAACGAATGTGTGAGACTATGTGACTTCCTTGACCTACCTTATGACAATTCAATGCTGCACTACTATCGCGAACCGGTGTTAAAGACTAACCCGGAGCTAGGCGAGAGGCGTGATAGACACCCGATCACTCGGGGTCTCAGAGACTGGTGTAAGCAAATGAGTCATAATGATGTAGAGCGGTTTGAGGCGGCTGCAGGTGTTCTCCTTGAAGAGCTAGGTTATGAGAGGGCATGTCCCCACGCTGTACCTATTGCCCGACAACATGCGGCAGCTGTCCAAAGCATCCTCACAAAAAAGTTCGCAGTCCTCTATTGAGAGCGAGCTATGCTGCTACCTTTTAGCTACGCGTATTGGAGTCAAAGCAATTGATGAATAACCCTTACCTTTTTATCGTGGGCTGTCCGCGCTCTGGAACAACTTTAATTCAGCGCATACACCCCGAGCCTGACGACTTTGTAACGTGGAAAAAGATAGAGTCTCAACTGCTGCTTATGGTGGGAAGTAAACGTACAGCTTGGCCGGTGAGCTGGCAAGTCGCTGGGGCCTGACCTGTATTCTGAAATACGGTACGAATCACTCGTTAATCATCCTCGATAGAAAAGCGAAGCGCTCTGTGTGTTTCTAAGTGTTCCATATGATAACGCCATACTGCGTTTTCATGAGGTCTCCCCCAGCACGCTACGCTGGACTTGAGGCTACACGAGCTCGGTTGTCTGCAACCTCAGGCTTGCGAAACTGACGGGCACAGATGCTGGGCCGGGATGTCGAAACTTTTGAGGCGATGGCGGGACATTCACAAATGCGTCTCTACCAGTTACTCGTAGCGCAAAGCCTCAATCGGATCGAGCTGAGCCGCTTTACGTGCCGGATAAAATCCGAAAAAAACGCCCACCGCCGCGCTGAACAAGAACGCAATTGCGATCGAACCAATCGAAACGAGTGTTGGCCATTGAAATTTCCAGGCCAGAAATTGCGATGCACCAACACCTAGAATAATCCCCAACATGCCGCCAATGGAACTGAGCGAGACCGCCTCGATCAAAAATTGCATGAGGATATCGCGGGCGTGCGCACCCACGGCAAGTCGCACACCAATCTCCCGCGTTCGTTCGGTTACGCTGACGAGCATGATGTTCATAATACCGATCCCGCCGACGATCAATGACACACCTGCAACGGCGCCGAGCAAAAGCGTCATGACCCGTGAGGTTGCCGTTGCGGCGTCCACGATTTCCTGCTGATTACGCACGGTGAAATCGTCGTCCTGTCCGGCGCGGATATTGTGACGTTGTCGCAATAGCTGGATGATCTGTTGCTGCGCTCCACTCAGATCGTTAGCGTTGCCGACCTGCACGTTCATATTACGCAACCTATATCCGCCGATGACGCGTTTCATCGCGCTCGTGTATGGCATGATCACAATATCATCCTGGTCAACGCCGTGGGTGCTCAAACCCTTTGGCGTCAGCACACCGGTTATCACGAACGGCACATTCTTAATTCGCAAAATCTGACCTACCACGTCATCATTGCCGTAAATTTGCGAAGCAGTCGTACGTCCAATTACGCAGACTTTATTGGCGCTGCGCACGTCCTGTGGCGTAAACGGCGCGCCATCCGCCAGGGGCCATTGTCGAATATCAAAATAATCTGCCGACTCACCATAAATTCGCGTAAACCAATTTTGATTTCCGGCTGCCACTTGCGTGGTTGATTCGACTTCCTCACTCAGCGCGATGACACCTGGGACTTCGCGCCGGATCGCTTGGGCGTCTTCGATCGTTAGTGTGCCCGCACCGTGCCAACCGGTGCGAATGCCGCTCGTGGTCGTGCTGCCGGAAAAAACCAGGATTATATTTTGTCCAAGACTAGCGATCTGGGCCTCGACTCGCGCTTTCGCGCCGTGGCCGACTCCAACCATGGCGATAAACGCTGCGACGCCAATGATAATTCCGAGCGCGGTGAGCACAGAGCGCATTTTGTTTCGGCGCAGGGCGCGGAGTGCGACATTAAATGTGGGTGCGATTCGCATGTTATTCGTGAACTAGTTAAAACGTTACATCGTCATATGAGTTTGCTGCGCGTCCGGCCGTTGCGCCGTACCATGTTGAAGCTGCGCTGCTGCATTCGAGCGTTTTGAAACCGCATGACCCTCCAGAATTACTCCATCACGCATAATGACGTTGCGTCGCGCGTAGGCGGCGATGTCCTGCTCGTGCGTGACCATCACAATCGTGATTCCACGCTCGTTGAGTTGCTGAAAAATTCCCATGATCTCGACGCTGGTCCGGCTGTCGAGATTGCCGGTCGGCTCATCTGCAAGCAGCATCTCGGGTTCATTGATCAACGCGCGCGCAATCGCTACGCGCTGTTGCTGGCCGCCGGAGAGCTGGCTCGGGTGATGATCTTCGCGCCCGGCAAGCCCAACCGAATCAAGAACGCGATCTGCTCTTTCGCGAAGCTGAGCGTTTGATAAGCCCTGGGCGCTGTAAATCAGCGGTAACTCGGCATTCTCGCGCGCGGACGTGCGCGGGAGGAGATTAAAATTCTGAAACACGAAACCGATTTTGCGATTACGAATATCGGCGAGTTGATCGCGATCCAGCCCTGAAACGTCTGCGTCATCTAGGAAATAATGGCCCGAGGTCGGGCGATCGAGGCAACCGATGATGTTCATTAGCGTGGATTTACCAGAGCCGCTCGCGCCCATGAGCGCGACGAATTCGCCGCGCTTGATTTCCAGCGACACGCCGCGCACAGCGGGCACTTCCATTTCGCCAGTGTGATAAACTTTGTGCACGTCGATGAGTCTCACGAGCGCGCCGTTATTCATGTGGCTTTCGCGCTTTACGGAAAACGTCGCGGGCCGCCGCCGAAGGGATTTGCGGGAGGTGAAGGCGCAACCGAAGTAGAAGTCAGTTCGGCGGTCACAACGCGATCACCCTCTTTCAAGCCTTCGACGACTTCGGTCACTACGCCGTCGCTGATTCCAGTTTTAATCTGCACCGGTTTCGGCCGCCCGCCGGACAAAAGATAAACCGTGCGCTCGCTCTTTCGCCGTTCGCGCCCAGCACCCCGGGCTCCTGCTGGTGCCGGCGATCTCGATCCTATTTCACCAGGTGTCGTCGCTTCCGCCGGCCGATAGCGCAGCGCGGCGTTCTTGATTTGGAGCACGTTGTCTTTATGGGCGACCATGATTGAAACGTTCGCCGTTATTCCCGGTTTCAATTTCAAATCCTGGTTGCTCACACCGATGACGGTGTCGTACGTCACCACATTTTGTACGGTGATCGGGGCGTTTCGCACTTGCACCACTTGGCCGTGGAACGTCCGCATCGGAAAAGCGTCCACGGTAAAATCGACGTTTTGTCCGACTTCCACGACACCGACGTCCGCCTCTGCGACATTCGAATCGATCTGCATTTTTGTGAGGTCATTCGCGATCATGAAAATGACCGGTGCCTGCAAACTGGCGGCGACGGTCTGGCCGACATCAACATTGCGCGAGATCACGACCCCGTCGATGGGCGATGTAATCGTGCAGTGCTCAAGGTCCGCCTTCGCTTTATCCAGCGCGCCTTGTTTGATTTTCACGTTGGCTTCCGCTTGATGAAGATTTGCCATCGCTTGGTCTAGGTCGGCCTGCGAGGAGGTATGTTTGTTTACCAATTCCTGGATGCGAGCCGCGTTGGTACGCGCAAGCTCCAGCGCAGCCTGCGCACTGGCCTGATCGCCTTCGGCTTGAGTGACCGTGGCCTGAAACAACGTCGGATCAATTTGCGCCACCACCTGACCTGCTCTCACCTCTGAATTAAAATCCACAAACAATTTCTGAATGTTGCCGGAGACTTGGCTGCCGACTTGAACGTTAACGACTGGATTTAGCGTGCCGGTGGCAGTCACTGCTTGGGTGATCGGGTCGCGGGTTACGACTGCGGTCTGGTACCTTAACGAACCATCGCGATGGCATTGGCGAAAGAGAAGCGCCATAACGATCAGTCCAACGACGAGGAAACCGAGTGGAAAAAGGCGCTTCACGGTATATGAGCGTCGATCAAACCAAACCTGCTGACTGTCAAACAAATTCCCCCTGGAGTGTGTACGAGTCCCACGCGTGCAGCAGACCATCTTGGACCGCCGATACGCCACAGCGTTCCTGTCCCAAACCTGAAATTCGGGCAATTCGTGTGGCGCACCCGTGCAAGCGCGAAACGGATGGTAATCTGCGACGCATTGGAATCCCTACGTATCTTTGGGCGGACTCCATAGGAAAAATCTGGAGTTCTCGAATATACGTGTAACTACAAAAACAATATAACATATTTATAACGGACAGCGTGTCGGCCCCGATACAGCAGTGTAAATAAATTCGACACAGCCAAGCCGACGCACGCCGCGCTTCCCTAGGGAAACTGGCCGGCATGGGTATTGCTTGCGTTTCACCGGGGGGGTGGGTAGTGGTATAGCCCGGCTCCGAAAATCAGAAAGGAGGTGAAGGCAATGAGGATACTACGGCTGCTCATACTCTTGGCCGCGTTGGGGGGTCCCGCGATGCCGGTTGTCAATAT
>Ga0070706_100006451_pt1 | contig 11072 bp, 8 predicted proteins | sample KBSK5501metaG_FD_65476 | JGI IMG/M metagenome (GOLD analysis project Ga0070706, IMG submission 65476) | Corn, switchgrass and miscanthus rhizosphere microbial communities from Kellogg Biological Station, Michigan, USA - KBS K5-50-1 metaG | ecosystem: Host-associated > Plants > Roots >...
TTCGATTGCCCGGGGCGGCGGATATGGGCAGGCGCGCAATGTGGCGGAGGAAATGATCCACTCTTTGTGTTCGATGCGAACACATTCGCCTTGATTGCGGGGCCGATTGGGACTGGGGGTGTAATGGGGCCTATCGTCGTTAATCCAATTAACGGGAAGCTCTACGTCACGGCCAGCGGTGTTTCCCAGGAGGTGGATCCAACAACTTTTGCGGTGACACCGACCGGTTTCGGCACCGTACTGGCGGCTGATGCGCACAAGGCGAAAGTGTATGCCACGTCAGGAAACAACCTGCAACTCATTAGCGCAGGAAATGACACCATCATAAAAACTATCCCACTTGGCTACACTCCAGGGAGCCAAATAGCCGTTAATACTGCCCAGCTCCACATCTATCTGCTCAACCCGGCTGCGAATAAGATTGAGGTTCGGGGGGTAGAGCAAGGCGGTTTGGTGGGGACACTTTCCCTTGGGGCGGGAAACACGCCACAGGGAATCGCGGCAGATTCAGTTCGCGGACTCATATACGTGGTTGTAAACACCTCAGGCTCGTACTCTGTTTGGGTCATTGAGGATCTCGTCTCAACGAGACAGTGCGGGTCTCTCGGCGGCGGCTAAATTACTCGGCCCCACGCGCAGCTTGGTATTGAAAATAAAGCGCAAATGACAGCAAGCGAGTGAACCCCCTAGGCTCCAAGATTCTCCGCTCGCCAGAGAAATGTCCCGGTTCCTGTGATGCTACTGCGTCGCCAATTCCACGCTCGAGCCCTTCGTCGCCGTGCGGCGGTTCCACTCGCTGAGCAATTTTGACAAACCGAGCGCTGTAGTCACTGAAAGGTCCGCGCAGTTTGCGGCCCATCCCCTCAAGATTGGCGCGGCGTCTCTGCGTTCGCAAGGTAATAGGGCCCGTCCTGCGGAATCATGCTTTAAGGATTGTGCAAGAATGAGGAATTTTCTACCCACCCCAGCGTGTAAGTCCGTAAATCACGAACTTGGGCAATTTGCCTAGGAAAGCGGTGTCGAATTGACGTGCGACGAAAGGCAAAGAAACCGCGAAAATCGCAATTTTAAGTCCGTTGCGTCTGCCATTTCGCCACATCGGCGTTGCGCACCGCAGTTTACCCAGATCGGCAAACAGACAAAGACGTTTTGTAGTCGCTGATTCCATTGGCGCGCGGACCGGGGAAGAACCAGACAGGCTTAACCGGATTTCTTAGATTTCTTGATCCGGATCATCCTGGCGCAACAAGATTGGCGTTTCACGGAAACGCCCTACAATGTCTCCTCGAAGCGCCCAATGACGACGGCCAACAAAATTACCGTAGTTCGCATCCTCATGATCCCGGCGTTCGTGACCATGGCGATTTACTACGGCCAAAGCATCCAGCGTGGCGCGCCGCTCGAGTGGCAGCGGTTCACTGCGATCATCATCTTTTTGGCCGCTGCTGTCAGCGATGGCCTCGATGGGTACGTCGCGCGCCGCTACAATCAGCGCAGTTCGTTAGGCGTAATTCTCGATCCGATTGCGGACAAAGGGCTGCTCCTCAGCGGCATTATTACATTGAGCATCAGCAACTGGAGCGAGGTCGATCCGGAATACGGACGATTCCCAGCGTGGTTTCCTGTTATCGTGATCACGCGCGACGCCGTGATCCTCGTCGGTGCTGTCGTGTTGCATTTATTGGTCGGCAAAGTGCGTGTGAAACCGAACTGGACTGGCAAAGTCGCGACCGTTTTGCAAATGATCGCCATCGCCTGGGTGATGCTGCAATTGCGCTTCCTTCCCCTGCTCTTCGTCGTCATTTGCGCCGGACTTTTCACCTTCGTGTCTGGCGTGGTTTACGTGATGGACGGTGTGCGCCAATTGCAAGCCGAAGGCCACGCCAACGCAAAAGTGGGTTAAGCTGTCGTCGCATCTCCCCGCCCGACCATGAATGGGAAGAGCGAACCGGCAGTCGTGGGGAATGTCGCCATCATCGGACGTCCAAACGTCGGAAAATCGGCATTGTTTAATCGGCTCATTGGCCGCAAGATCGCGATTGTTCACGATCAGCCGGGCATTACGCGCGATCGACTTTCGGCAATCTGCACGCGCGGCGAACGGCCATTCAGGCTTTGGGACACGGGCGGGGTTTTTGGCGCCGGCGAATCGGAGTTGACCGCGCAAGTGCGTCGCGCAGTGGAAGAAGCGTTAAGCGAAAGTGATCTTCTCCTATTCGTTGTCGATGCAAAAGATGGGTTGTCACCCATCGATCCGGAACTCGCGCACGTGCTGCGCAAATCGCAAAAACCGGTCGTACTTGTCATTAACAAGATCGACGATCCAAAACACGAGGCACTTGCGACCGACTTCGCTTCGTTAGGCTTCGAAAGAAGTCTCTCAGTTAGTGCGGCACATGGCCGCGGCATTTCCGACTTGCTCGAAATGATTGTCGAACTTCTCCCCTCGCCTGTCTCGATCCAGCATCCAGTATCCAGCATCCAGCATCCTCTAGCCGCGGCGATCATTGGCCGGCCCAATGTCGGCAAATCGTCGTTGATCAATTCGATTATGCGGAGCGAACGCGCCATTGTGAGCGAGCTGCCGGGAACGACCCGCGACGCGATCGATATCTCCTACCAACGCGGCGGCGAACAATTTCTGTTCATCGACACCGCGGGAATCCGCCGGCGCGGCAAACACTCCAGCCCGGTTGAGGTCTTCAGCGTGATGCGCGCGGAGCGAAGTATTCGCCGCGCCGATCTCTGCGTCTTGATTATCGATCTTAGCAGCGGTATCACCGCACAGGACAAACGGATTGCGGGTCTGATTCAAAAAGCGCGCAAAGCTGCGCTGGTTGTTTTGAACAAATGGGACCTGATCGAACCGAAGCGCGGCGAAAAGCAGTCGATCAAGCAACTCGTCGATGAAACGCGCGAACAGATTTTCTTTCTCGATTATACGCCGGTCCTGATTGCGTCCGCGCGCACCGGACAAAACATCGACAAGTTATTTGGGCTCATCAGAGAAATTCAGCGGGCCGCCCGCGCCCGGGTCGGCACCGGTGTTCTCAATCGCTTGTTGCGCTCGGCCTTCGCGGCGAACCCGCCGCCGATGAGGAAAGGTCGGCGGCTAAAATTGTTTTACGCCGCGCAAGCCAGCGGAGCCAAGGATCGGCAAGTAAGCGCGCCGGAATTCGTTCTTTTCGTCAACGATCCACGATTACTGACCGAGCAGTATGGGCGTTATCTCGAAGCACGCATTCGCGAGGCGCAACCTTACATTGGAGTGCCTGTGATCTTGACGCCACGTTCGCGCAGCGAAAAGTTGTAGCCGCCGCCCTGTGGGCGGCGCTTCGCATAGCGAAGCGGCTACAGCGCGAATCGAACATTTTGCCAGGGAATCTGTCTCAATCACACCGTATGAAATCGACCCAGGAAATCACGCAGGAAGTGCAGGAGCTGGGCCGTTGGATTCCTCCTTTGCGCGAACAAATCGGGCATGTCGTGGTCGGGCAGAAATATCTGGTCGATCGGCTCTTGCTCGGCCTGCTCGCCAACGGTCACATCCTGCTCGAAGGTGTTCCGGGTTTGGCGAAAACGCTCACCGTGAAAACGATGGCGGCCTGTATCCAGACCGGCTTTCAGCGGCTGCAATTTACGCCCGATCTTTTACCCGCAGACTTGATCGGCACGCTCATTTACAATCCGCGCACCGGCGAATTTACAACCAAACTCGGTCCGATCTTTTCGAATTTGATTCTGGCCGATGAAATCAATCGCGCGCCGGCAAAAGTGCAGAGCGCGTTGCTCGAGGCGATGCAAGAACGTCAGGTCACGATTGGCGAACAAACTTATCCCCTTTCCGATCCGTTCCTCGTGCTCGCCACGCAGAATCCGATCGAGCAGGAAGGAACCTATCAATTACCGGAGGCGCAGCTCGATCGCTTCATGTTGAAATTGAATATCGGTTATCCACAAAAGAGCGAAGAGAGAACAATTCTTGATTTGATGGCGACCTCTGCACCCGATTTGCGCGTGAATGCGGTGATCGAGCCGAAGCAGATCATCGCCGCACGCGATGTCGTGAACCAAATCTACATCGACGATCGCGTGAAAGATTACATTGTCGATGTTGTTTGGGCGACTCGCCAGCCGGCAACATACAATTTGCGGCTCGAGGGGCTCATTCGTTACGGCGCATCGCCGCGCGCCACGATTTATCTTGCGCTGGGCGCCCGCGCCCACGCATTCCTCAACGGTCGTGGTTACGTCACGCCGCAGGATGTAAAGACCATCGGCCCAGACGTTCTTCGCCACCGGATCATCGTCAGCTACGAAGCCGAAGCAGAAGCGGTCACGAGCGAGATAATCGTCGAGAGAATTTTCGCCGGGCTGCCGGTGCCGTGAGCACTTTCCAGTCATCCCGAGCGAAGTCGAGGGATCCCGTGATGAATCCGAGAAGATGACCATGACACATCAAAATTATTTCGTTTACATCCTCACAAATCGGCGGCACACCGTCCTCTACATCGGTATCACAAACGATTTGCAACGGCGTCTTTGGGAGCACGGCGCGAGTAGGCGCAGCCACTTCGCGCGACAATACAATACGGACCAACTGATCCATTTCGAAGCCTTTCCAGATCCGGCAAGCGCAATTGCGCGCGAAAAACAATTGAAGCGCTGGCAACGAAGTAAAAAGGAAGTGCTGATCGCACATTCAAATCCGGAATGGCGCGATCTAAATTCAGAGATTGGGCTGTGAAATGAAAATCACATTAAGGCGACGGGATCCCTCGACTTCGCTTCGCTCCGCTCGGGATGACGAGGTTGGAAACGCACAAAAAACGGCGGAAATCTTAAAGAAGATCCGCGCACTCGAAATCAGAACGAAGGGTCTCGTGGAAACTGCCTTCGCCGGCGATTACCACAGCGTTTTCAAGGGGCGTGGAATGAATTTCGAGGACGTTCGCGAATATCAACCGGGCGACGAGATTCGCGCGATCGACTGGAACGTGACCGCGCGGCTAGGCAGCGCCTTTGTGAAAAAATTTACTGAGGAGCGCGAATTGACCGTGATTTTGATTGTCGATGTCAGCGCATCGGGCAATTTTGGCAGCACGACGCAATCAAAGCGCGAGCTCGCCGCGGAAGTCGCCTGTCTGCTCGCGTTCAGCGCGATCAGAAACAACGACAAGGTCGGCCTGATTCTCTTCACAGATCGGGTCGAACTTTTTATTCCCCCGAAGAAAGGGCGTTCACATACCTTGCGCCTGATTCGTGAAATTTTGTTTTTTCAGCCGGAAGGATGCGGCACTGACCCCGCGCTGGCGCTTGATTATTTGAACAAAATTGTGACGCGCCGCGCGGTGGTCTTTTTTATTTCCGATTTTCAAGCACCTGATTTCTCGGATGCGCTTGCGGTCAGCGGCCACCGGCACGATTTCATCGCGATTCATATTCACGATGAACGGGAGAAAGTGCTGCCAAACATCGGCATCGTCACATTGGAAGACGCGGAGACGGGCGAGCAAATTGAGATCAATACGGCCGATCGCGCAACGCGCACGCGCTTCACCAATCTGGCAGACGAGCAAGCGGTCGGACTTTCGCGCACGCTGCGCCGCAGCAACATCGACGCGATCCCGTTGCGAACCAGCGAGGATTATTTGCCGGCGCTGCGTGCGTTCTTCAAACAACGCGAGCGCCGGCTCGCCATCCGATAAACGACAAATGTCGATCTTATCCATGTCGATCTTGCTTGCCGAAGAATTTCATGATATCGCGCCGCCGCTTAATTATTCGCTAATTCCGCCGTGGCTGATTATCGTCACCACGCTTGTCGGATTGACCCTTCTTGGTCTGCTTACGTGGCTGATCTTGCGAAAGCGTGAACGACCGCAGCCGCCAAAATTGCCGCGCGATCTCGCGCTCGAAGCGCTGGAGCGAATCAGCTCTGAGATCGAGAGAATCAATCCGTATCGGTTCAGCATCCGCGTGTCCGACATTCTTCGTCGCTACGTCACCGAGCAATATGCGTTGCCGGTGACGCGACAGACATCGGTGGAGTTCCTAAACGCGCTTAGGAAAACGTCACCGTTTTCGGAGGACGAAAAATCGCTGCTCGCTGATTTTTTGAACCGATGCGATTTGATCAAGTTTGCGCGTTACGAAGCGACGCCGGCAGACAGCCGGCTGTTGCTGGAGGAAGCGACGCGTTTTGTGAAAGGAGGGCTACTTGCGACTGCTTGACTGGTGGCCGGCAAACACCGCGCTGACGTTTGCGCGACCGTCGCTGCTCTTATTGCTTTTGGCCATTCCATTGCTCGCGTACTTGCGCGGCAAACGCGGACCGGCCGCGGCGCTGACGTTTTCATCGACAGCCACTCTTCAGGAGATTGGCAAACAAAGCGCGGCGCGCGCGGGCAAAATTTTGCGCGCGTTGCTCCTGGTGACGCTGGCGATTTTTGTAATTGCACTGGCGCGGCCGCAACTCGGCAAAAGTCTCACTCAAGTCGAGGCCAGCGGGATCGACATCATGCTCGTGCTCGATGTCTCCGGATCCATGTTGACAAAAGATTTTACGATCGGTGGAGCGGAGGCGACCCGGGTCGATGCGATTCGCGAAATGACGCGAAAATTCATCGAGGGCCGGCCGAACGATCGCATTGGTATCATCGCGTTTGCCGGCCGGCCCTACGTTATCAGTCCGATGACGCTGGATCACGATTGGTTATCGCAAAATCTTGAGCGGGTGCGAATCGGGCTGGTGGAAGATGGAACAGCCATCGGATCGGCCATGGCTGCGGCCGCGAATCGTCTGAACGATAAACATTCAAAGAGTCGCGCGATCGTCCTTTTGACGGACGGCGAAAACAATGCCGGAAAAATTTCGCCGAACACAGCCGCGGAGGCCATGAAGGCGCTAAAGATCCACTTCTACGCCATCGGCGCCGGAATCAATGGAATCGCGCCGGCTCCAATCTTTACGCCAAAAGGTCCGCTGACCGACGTGCTAGGCAATGTCCTCTACGAAAGTCAACGCGTTGAGTTCAACGAAATGGGCTTGAAAGAAGTGGCGAAGATCGCCGGCGGCCAATTTTTCCGCGCCACCGACACGAAGTCGCTCGAGCAAATTTATCGCGACATCGACAAGATGGAAAAATCAACTGTGAGCGTGAAGAAATACGAGCAATACCGCGATCTTTTTCCGCTCTGCATCATGAGCGGCTGCGGTTTATTGCTGGGACAATTTTTGTTGTCGCAAACGATCTGGAAAAAATTGCCATGAATTTCATTTCCACAAAGTTTAGGTGGATCGAGCGCTCGGCGCTCGATGCGAAGAAGTGGGCCGGAACGCGTTCGGGGCAAAAATTTAACATCCCGCGGCGCGGCGCGCGATTCACCATATGAGTTTCGGCGCACCGGAGTGGTTTTGGGGGCTGCTTGCGCTGCCGATCCTCGCGGCGTTGTTTGTTCATGCGGAGCGACGTGGCGCCGAACGGTTGCGCGAATTCGTTTCGCCACGATTGCTGCCACAGCTATCGGGGACTGTGAATCGATTTCGCCGCGTATTACGTTTCGCTTTGCAATTGTTCGGCCTCACCTTTGCGGTCGTTAGTCTGGCTCAACCGCGCTGGGGTTACACATTCCAGGATGTGAAACGCAAAGGCCTCGATCTGCTCATCGCCGTGGACACCTCGCGCAGCATGCTTTCCAACGACGTGCAGCCGAACCGTCTGGAGCGCGTAAAACTCGCCGCGCAGGACTTGCTCAATGAATTGCAAGGCGATCGTATCGGCTTGATTGCATTCGCTGGTCGCGCTTTTATGCAAGCGCCCCTTACGATCGACTACGAGGCCGCCATTGAATCGATCAACGACCTGGATACAAAAACAATTCCCGAAGGCGGCACGAACATTTCGGAGGCGATCACCCTCGCGACGCGCACCTTTGGAAAAAGCGCAATCGGAAATCGAGTGCTGATTATTTTCACCGACGGCGAGGAACTCAGCGGCGACGCGGTCAAGGCCGCGAAAGCAGCAGGCGATGAGGGCGTGCGCATCTTTACGGTTGGTGTCGGCACGCTACAAGGGTCGCTCATCCCGATTGCGGGCGAGGACGGAGGCACCGCATTCGTCAAAGATTCGAGCGGACAAGTTGTGAAATCAAAGCTGGACGAAAAACGGTTGCGCGAAATTGCTCAAGCGACCGGCGGCTTTTATTTGCATCTCGAAGCCGGCCCGCGCACGATGCATCAGCTTTACGCGGAGGGCCCGGCTAAAATGCAGGCCAGCGAGATCGACGCGCGCTTGTCGCGACGACCAATCGAGCGCTACGAGTGGCCGCTCGCGGGAGCAATCACAGCTCTCGCCATGTCGATCTTAATCGGTGAGCGCAAACGCGCGCGGGCGCCGTCGCGGTTGCGACAATGGACAAAAGTGGCTGCGCCCGCAACTGCTCTGGTTCTGCTCGCAACGCGGCAGGCTTATGCGACCGCGCCCGGCCTTGATGCTTATCGTGACGGCAAGTTCAATGATGCCTACACACAGTTTCAGCAAACTTTGAGGGACCATCCGCAGTCGCGCGCAGAGGACAAACTCCAGTTCGATTCCGGCGCTGCGGCTTACAAAATGAAAGATTACGGGAAAGCGCTCGAGTCCTTCAGTCAGGCGTTGCTCTCACCCGAACCGGAACTGCAAAGCAAAAGCTATTACAACCTCGGCAATACTCTCTATGAACGCGGCGAAACGCAGAAGAGTGATGATAAGAAATTAACCGATTGGACGAACGCACTGCAGCACTATGAGCAGACCCTCAAGCTCGAACCGCAGAACAAAGAGGCGAAAGACAATTACGATTACGTAAAGAAAAAGATCGAGGAGTTGCAGAAAAAGCGCGAGCAACAGCCGCAGCCATCGCCTTCGCCGCAATCAAAGCAGCAAAAGAACGACAAACAAAACCAGCAAAATAAACAAAACCACCAGCAGCAATCCTCAGGACAAGATCGACAACAACAGCAGAACGAGCAGGAACAAGAGCGGCAATCACAAGCTCAGAACAAGCCCGAAAGCGGACAGAATCAGACACCTGAGAACGAGAAGGATCAATCTCAGGCAAAGAACGAACAGCAGAAGAATCAGCACCAACAACCTGGCGAAAGCCCATCGCCTTCGCCTGGCGGCGAACAGCAGCAACAAAATCAACCGTCGCCATCCCCTGGTGAACAAAAAGGCAGGCAGGCGAAGGAAAATCAATCGCCAGGTGAGGGGCAGGCAGAGCAATCACCAACTCCAGGTGAAGGCGAAAATGAAACACCGTCGCCATCGCCAGGAGAAGGCGAAGGCGCAGATGAAAATGCAACGCCTTCCGCGACGCCTGCGGAATCGCCTCAGAAAAAATTCGCCGGTGAAATAAAAGGCGCCGGCGGCGAAAAACCGCAGAAGCCGCCGGAGAAAGCCGCGCAGATTGCCGAAGCCGAACCGGAGAAGGAAGGTCAAATGAGCGAACGCCAGGCCGAGGCACTCTTGCAATCGATGAGAGACGAAGAGCAACGCGTCCAACTTGATGAACGCAAGCCTACACGCCATGTCTATAACGATTGGTAGAAGCGAGAGCGGTTTGATGGTTGATAGTTGATGGGGAGATGTCGATGCACGGACCAAAAGTTTCGATCGTAATTGGCGCGCTGTTTGTCTTTCTCGCGCTCGATTCCGTTCGCGCAGATTCACCGAGTGTAACGGCGGTGCTGAGTAACTCCGAAGCTGCCGTCGGAGAAACGGTCCAGTTGCAGATCAGGGTGACTGGAGCTGGCGAGGCAAGAACGCCGGGAACAATTTCGATCGATGGTCTGGAGATTCACCCGACCGGAACATCCCGGCAGTTTGAGATGCGCAATTTCAACGTTGCCTCCAGCGTGACTTACAACTACACAATTCTGCCGCTCAAAGCGGGCACGTTTAAAATTCCACCGCAGACAATTCTGGTCCGCAGCAGTTCGCTGCACACACCGGAGCTCACCTTGAACGTGATTGGTGCACCGAATCGTTCGGCACGCTCCAATCCGAACGCACAAACGGCCAGAGCCAAAATTGCATTCGCAGAATTGATCGTTACCAAAAAAACTGCCTACGTCGGCGAAACGATCCCGGTTGAAGTTCGGCTCGGGCTCGATCCACGCACTCATCCGAAGCTTGTGGATGGCCCGGAGGTCACCGGACAAGGCTTCACGATGCAAAAGCTACAGCAGCCGCAGGAAAATATAGAGACGATTGGCGGCATATCTTACGACGTGCTCACCTTCAAGACCGCAATCGCCGCGGCGCGCGCCGGAAAATTTGAGGTCGGCCCGGTGGAAGCAAAGGCACAAGTGTCGATCGCCCGAAGACCGAGCAGCTCGCGTCCACGTTCACCACTGGACCTGTTCAACATGGACGATCCGTTCTCCAATCCATTCTTCAGCGACCCGTTCGGAACTTTTGGTGAACGAACCGAGATACCTCTCAAAAGCGAACCGGCCACGCTCGAGGTGAAACCGCTGCCGCCGAACGCGCCAGGCAGCTTCTCCGGCGCGGTGGGAAATTTTGCCATGACGGCCGATGCGAATCCGAAAAGTGTGCAGGTGGGCGACCCGATTACCGTAACATCGACAATCTCCGGCCGCGGTAACTTCGATCGCGTGACGGCGCCCGCGTTTGAAGATGATCGAGGCTGGCACAAATATCCGCCATCTTCAAAATTTAAACAGGATGATGATGTAGGGATTAGCGGCGCAAAGACTTTTGAGATGTTGATTTCGCCTAACGAGAAGAAATCGGCCACTCCGAATCTTTTGTTTTCGTATTTCGATCCAATCAAGGAAAGTTATGTGACATTGCAGAACCAGCCGATTCCCGTGCAGGTGCGAGGCAGCGCGACTGCGTCTCAGCCCGCGTCAGCGGTGCCAGGTCCATCGGCATCCCAGCCGGCGTCAGCGGCGCCAGCGACAGGCGCCGCCAAGCCATCGCCGAAACCGCCGGATATTTTGTATCAGTTGACTGAGCGCCCGGCTCGCGCGCAGTCGTTCACGCCGCTCTATGCGCGACCGATTT
>Ga0070706_100006452_pt1 | contig 11071 bp, 7 predicted proteins | sample KBSK5501metaG_FD_65476 | JGI IMG/M metagenome (GOLD analysis project Ga0070706, IMG submission 65476) | Corn, switchgrass and miscanthus rhizosphere microbial communities from Kellogg Biological Station, Michigan, USA - KBS K5-50-1 metaG | ecosystem: Host-associated > Plants > Roots >...
CGCACGAGCACGTTCGACGGCTTCATGTCGCGATGCACGACGCCGCGGCCATGCGCGTACTCGAGCGCCTTGAGCACGTCGACCGTGATCTTGCAGCTCGCCTTCCAATCGAGCCGCTTGTTCTCGAGGATCAAACGCTCCCACGTGCGGCCCTGCACGAACTGCATCGCGAGGATGAAGCTTTGACCCTCTTGGCCGAAGTTGTAGAGGTGGACGATGTTCGGGTGATCGAGCGCGGCGAGCGCCTTGGCTTCGTCGAGGAACCGCGACTTGACCTGGCTGTGCGCGGCGAGCTCCGGCGGCAAGATCTTCAGCGCGACCTCTTGGTCGGTCATCTTGTGGCGCGCTTTGAACACGACGCTCATGCCGCCCTGGCCAAGCACGTCAACGAGCTCGTACGTGCCGAGGATGAGCTGGCCGATCATGCGGTGCGCGCCGGTCGCACCGAGCGCGGTGCCGCAGTGAGGGCACTTGACGTCGATGTCGAGGACATCGTTCTGGCAGCTCGGGCACTTCATCCCGCGGCCTCCGATGCGCTGCGCTCCCACCCGGGAATGCGGTCGAGCAACCGCCCGAGCTCGTCGACGACGATCGCCGGATACTCGACCGGCGTGTAGTGCGTGCCACCTTCGATCACGACCATGCGCGAGCCGGGAATCGTGCGATGCATGTGCTCCGCGGTCGAGGGCGGCGTGATGAGATCGCGATCGCCGGTGATGATCGAGATCGGCACCTTGATCGTCGGCAGCATGTCTTCGGCGTCATGCTCGTCGAGCCGCTGCAACAAGTCGCTGTAGATCGCCAAGTCGACATGCTGAAAGCCGGCGGCGATCGCACGTAGGACCTCGAGGTCGATCGTCTGCGACACGATCCCGACGCGCTTCATCACCGCGATCAGCGCGTCGCTGCCGGCGATCCGCTTCGTCGCGCGCGCAGCGAGCTCCGCCTGCGCCTTGACGAGCCGGAGCAACATCGGAATCGTGCGGCCGACGAGCCGGCTGCCCATCACGGTGCGAAACGTACGACCGTACGTACCGTTGATCGCGAGCATGCCGCGCACGCGCTCGGGAAAGTGCCGGATCGTCTCGAACCCGACCTGCACGCCCATCGACCAACCGACGATGACCGCCGGGCCGACGCCCTCCGCGTCGAGGATCTCGATCAGGTCACGGGCCTGGTGCGCCACCGTGTTGGCCTGCGGGTCCTTGCTCGGACCGCTTGTATACATCCCGCGGTAGTCCCAGCTGATCGACTTGTAGCTCGTGTCGATCGCGTCATAGAGGTGGCGAAACGCGATATACGTGCCGCCGAGACCATTCGCGAACACGATGCACGGACCCTGTCCGCGCACCTGATAGCCGATTCGGGTGCCGTCGCGCGCCACGAGCTGGCGCTGCTGGATCCCCGGGACCATGTCGCGTCGATCGTAGCTCAAAACAATGACGGCCGGGCCGATCTGGGATCGTCCCGGCCGCCATCAACCAACAGTCAACCAATCAGGACTAGAAGTAGAGAATCGCGTTGAGCCGACCGCGCGTGTACTCCTCGGTCTCGTCGCTGCTCTCGCTCGGCGGCGTGATCGTGCGGGCTGCCGTGCCGGGGTACGTCATCACTTGCGAATCGCTCGACACGGTCGCGCGGCTGCCGGCGCGGAACTCGATCGCGAGGTGGAACTTGTCGGTCACCGCCCAGCGCAGACCGGCGCCGATTTCGCCGTAGTCCTGCGTGGTGGTGAACTGGCCGCCGACTTCCGCTTGCTGCACGCCGGTGCCCACGAGGATGTACGGAGCCCACCGGTTGTACGCGCCGATTTCATAGAGCAGCGACGCGCCGAGGCGGCGGTCGACGCGCGCGTTGTCGACGCCGTCGACGTTGTAGCTCATCTTGCCGACCTCGCCTTCGATGATGAGGCCCGGCGTGAGGCGGAAGCGCGCGAGCAAGCCGAGGTCATCCGACTCGTGCGTCGAGTCGCCGCTCTGCGATTCGACCGCCGAGCCACCCGCGAAGAGGCCAACGCCGAGCTTCGGCAGCTCGCGGCGCGGCGCAACGACAGCAACCGTGCTGGGCGCGCTGACCGCCGGCTCGACCGGGTAGTAGCTCGTCGTTGCGTAGTACGACGGGACGTAGGTCGGGTAGTAAACGTAATAGGGCCGCGGGTAATACGTGTACGTCGGGCCGACGTAGATCGAGCCGCTGACTTGCCAGCGGTTCGGGCGCCACGCGGGCCTGGCGAAGTGCCAAGAACCTGACGTCACGCTGACACCGCCGCTCCAGCGAACACCGCCGCTAAAATGGACGCGCTGCGCCTCGGCAACTCCTGAAACGCCGAGCGACGAAGCGACGAGAGCACCGAGTACGATAGGTAGGCGAACGTTCACGTTGGTGGACCCTTTCTAGAACTACAAGGACGCTCGAAGAGGCCGAACGGTTTAGTGCATGCGTGGGGCCAGCTCAGTCTTCGTCGGATCTGACACCTAAACGGTCAAGGATCCGCTCGCTTACAGGCAGCTGAGAGATCTTGAGGTGTGACCACTTTTTCACGACTTGCGGCTGTGTGGCGATGAGAAGACATCCGGGGGTGCATCGGGCCCAAGCCTCGGGCATCCTTGACACTCTCGTCGGTAGGTTCATACAGTCACCCTCCGGAGGAACCACATTGAGCGACGCAAAGAAAGCGGGCAGTAGAGACATCAGCGAGCTCAAGCAGCGCCTTGGACTCAAGAAAGGTGGAGCCGCACAGCCTGCTGCTGGTCAGCGCTCGAATGGTGGGCAGTCGGGTGGAGTCGTCGCACCGCCAGGTCTTGCCGTTCCGCAGCCGCAGCAACCCGCGATCCCCAACGCACACGACGATCCGTTCGGCGCGATGAACGCGATGGCTGCGGTCGCGCAGGTGCAGCGCGCGCCCGAGAAGGAATACATCGTCGTCACGCACGACGGTAAGCCGGTCGAGAACGTCGGCCAGGAATCACACGGCGCGACGATTCTCAAGATCGCAGTGCCCGCGGGCATCGCGCTCATCATCGGCATCGCGGTCGGCAAGATCGGAACCGGCGCGAGCAACTACAACGACGGTCTGCGCGGCGCGCGCGCGATCCTCGGCGACAAGACATCGCCGTCGACGGTCGCGATGCTCAAGAAGACGCTGTCGGATCTCGACAACCTCCTCGACGAAGCGAAGACGAAGAACAGCTTCAAGCCGAACCTCGACCTCGACAAGAAGCTCAAGGAAGTGGCGGCGAAGCTCGAGGTCAACAGCGAGATCGTGTTCCGCGCGAAGCAGAACACGCTCGATCCCGAGCTCTCCGGCAAGATCCTTTCGTTCTACGCCGGCGTGATCGAAGTCAAAGACATGATCGACCTGCACAACAAAGCAGCGACCGGCGACGACATCATGCTCAAGAAGGCGAAGGAAGCGCAGGACAAGGCGACCCAGGGCGACAACGATGCAAACCCGGGCTCGCTGCGCTACGCGGTGCTGCTGTCCGCGCCGACCGATACCGACAAGAGCGATTTCGGCGCGAAGGTCGTCGAGATCGCCGGCGTGTACTGCGGCGCCGGCAGCAACCCGGTCGCGAAGTGCCCCGACGGCGAGTTCCCGGCGGCGTACGCGTATCGCAATGACCCGGGCAGCACGCCGATCAAGGGCGACTTGATCCAACAAGGCAGCGACAACCTGCCGCCGAAGAAGATCGTGCCGCTGCTCGCTAACGGCGTGCGCGACTCGTTCATCAAGGGCGGCGAGCCGACGGTGTCGGAGTTCTACTACACGCGTCGTCTGCGCATGCTCTACGACCGCGTTCACGGCAAGCCCGGCCAAGATGGCAAGCCCGTGGGCGGGCTCATCGAGGACGGTAACAAGCTAGAAACGCGACTGCAGACGGAAGCCGGCAAGAGCACCCGGTTCTCGTTCTTCATGTGATGAATCTTCTGGGGCTCAGAAACGTCGGAGCACGTATGCGTCGGATCCGCACTGCATTGATCATGGCTGCCCTCGTTGGCGTAGCGAGCCCGGCGTTCGCCGCCGCCCCCAAGAAGCCCGCGCCTGCGAAGAAAGCGCCGGCAAAACCGGCTGCGAAGAAGCCGCCCCCACCGCCGAAGAAGGTGCCGCCGCCGGTGGTGTCGGCCGAGCACAAGAAGTCGCTCGCCGAGAAGTTCGCCGGCTTCAAGTTCGGCATGACGAAGGACGAGGTGCTCGCGGTTCTGCAGAAGCAGATCAACGAGCGCTTCGAAGAGAAGATCAAAGCGACGACCGACGTCGCGATGCAGGATCGCTATCGCAAAGACAAGAAGGCGGAGCTCGCACGCACGTCGAGCACGTATGTCGAGTTCAACGGCAAGAAGGGCGGCTGGGACGTCTCGATCGTCGAGAACGAGTTCGCCCACAACACCGGCGAGTCGATGATGGAGCGGTGGGAGAACGACGGCGGCAAGAACCAACGCCGCTTCTTCTTCTTCTACAACCAGAAGCTCTGGAAGATGTACATCTCGCTCGACGTGTCGATGATTCCCGACGACAAGCGCAACTTCGAGACGTTCAAGGGCGTGATGGAAGGCCAGTACGGCAAGGGCGGCATCGACGGCGGCACCATCGCGTGGCGCGCCGGCGAGTTCGACGTCCGCGCGATCGATCGCCTCAAGGACTACGGTGCACTCGGCCTCGTGCTCGAAGACCCGAAGGTCCGTACCGAGGTCGTCGCGCTGCGCGAGAGCAAGGCGGCGCCGAAGCAGGAGACGCCGTCGGTGATCAAGGCGGTCATCGATCCCGAAGGCAAGGATCACCCCGACGTGAAGTCGAACACCGGCGCCGTCGAGGCCGTGATTCAAGGCAACGGCGGAACCGCACCGAAGAAGTAAGCGCGAGCGATCGCGAACCGGAGCCCGCCGCGTGCGGGCTCTTCGTCGTTTCGGCGACTCGTCGTCGTCGGAGACGCGCTTGGTCTCGGGTCTTCGATCGAGAAGACACGATCCGGCCGGCCGGAACCACGGTCACCGCCTCGGCGGCAACGGATCGTTGGGATCGAACGCCGGCGGCTTCGGCTCGGGCTTGACGACCGGCTTGACGACGGGCTTGACCGGCTTGCTCGCTTTGCGCGCCGGTCGCGAGGTCGGTTGGCGTTTCGGTTTTTCTTCCGCAGGCGGCGCGGCCTCCGCGACCGGCGCCGGGGGAGCGGGCGCCGCTTCGACCGGCGGTGCCGGCGCCGGGGCAGGTGCCGGCGCTGGTGCCAGCGACGGTGCGGGCGCCGGTGCAGCCGGCGAGACCTGCATGCGCACGGTGTCGGGTTCGCGCGCAGACCCGCCGCTCCTGCCCGCGATGATCGCGATCGCGATCGCCGTGCATGCCGCCGAGCCCGCGACGATCCACATGCGCAGCGATCGCGGTGGTGGCAAGGCGGCGATCGACGGCGCAGTCTGCGGCGACCAAGGTTGCTGCGCGCTCCACTGCGCGATAGGCAATGGCGTGCCATCGGGGCGCAGGATCTGCTGGGGCATCGCCGTCGTCGGGAACTCGGCGTCCTCGTCATCGAGCGCGTAGACGTCGCTGCCGCCGAGTGGCGTGGTCAGCTCGGGATGTTGGGTGACGTGCTGCGCGAGTGACGCACCGGAGGCCTGTGCCTGTTGCCACACGGCGAGCTCGACCGCGAACAGCGCATGGATGTGTGCGCGGAGCGCGACCGTCGATTGCGGGAGCTTGTGCTCGCGCGCGAGGTCTTCGAGTGCGAGCTGCAACGCCTCCGCGGTCTGGTAGCGATCGTCGGGACTCTTCGCGAGCGCGCGCAAGATGATGCGCTCGAGCTCGGGCGGACAATCGGCGCGCAGCTGGCTCGGCGGCGCCGGCGTCGAGTGCACGATCTTCTGGAGCGCGAGCAGGTCGTTGTCCTCTTTGTACAGTCGAGCGCCGGTCAACATCTCCCACATGACGATGCCGAGCGAGAACACGTCGCTGCGCCGATCGATCGGAAAGCCGCTCGCTTGCTCGGGCGACATGTACGCGATCTTGCCTTTGATCGATCCGGTGCGCGTCTTCGCCGAGCTCGTCGCCGCCTTCGCGACACCGAAGTCGACGAGCTTCACCGTGCCGTCGTACGAGATCAGGATGTTCGACGGCGAGACATCGCGGTGCACGATCGCGAGCGACGCGCCGTCGGGGCCGCGTTGCTCGTGCGCGTAGTGCAACGCGTTCGCGACGGTACCCGCGATCAACAGCACCTGCTCGATCGGCATCGCGACGCCCTGCTCTGCCGCGCGCCGCATCAGCGAGCGCACATCTTGGCCGTGCACGTACTCCATCGTGAAGAAGTAGTCGCCGCCGACCGTGCCCATGTCGTAGACGTGCGCGATGTGTGGATGGTCGAGCGCCGCGGCGATGCGCGCCTCGTCGAGGAACAATCGGACGAACCGCGTGTTCGATGCGAACTGCGGCAGAATCTTCTTGAGCACGACGAGCTTTGCGAATCCTTCGGGTCCGATCGACTGCGCGAGGAACAGCTCGGCCATGCCGCCGCGTGCGAGCAGGCGCATGATCTCGTAAGAGCCCAGCCGCGTTGCCCCGGGTATGCGCGATGGATCGCTACCCGCCACGCCGCGATGGTACCGCGCGATTACCAGCGCGCCTGTACGAAAATGCTGCTGGTCCCGCTCATATAAGACGCGGATACCGTCGGGCTCGTCTCTGCCGGTTTGCGCATGAGGACGTACACGCCGACGCCGATGCTCACCACCGCGGCGCCGGTGAACGCATAGCCGAGGCCGCGTTCGAGACCCGCGCGGCCGGTGTAGCGATCGTAGTCATCGTAGGTCGGCGCAGTGCCGGCCGCGTCTTGGCTATTGCTCGCGGCGACGAACATGCCGATCGCAGCGCCCGCGAACAGGCTGCCGCCGGCGAGTAGCGAAATGCCGAGCTTGTTGCTCGGGGGCTTTGTCGCGACGACGGGTGCCGCCGGCTGCGTAGCCGCGCACTCCTGTTTCTTGTCGCGGTCCGCGCCGGTGACGCACAGCCCCATGTTGTTCTGCACGGCGGCGGCGAGCACCGGATCGCTCGTCTGCTCGAGGATCTTCGTGTAGTGGGGAATCGCTTCGGGGCAGTGACCGCCGAGGCGTTCGGCCTGCGCCAGCGCGTACAGCGTGTCGAACTGCGCATCGAGCTGGTACGACTTCGCGAGCGCGGCGATCGCGTCGTCGTACTTCTTCGCCTTGTAGAGATCGATGCCCTGCTGCTGCAGCGCGCGCGCGTTCGTCTTGTCGTCGGCGCCCGCCGGCGCTGCGAGCAAGAGCAGAGCGACGATCAGGATCCTCATCGGCAGCCGATCGTGTACGGAGCCGGGTGGCCCTGGTTCAGGAACGAGCCGTTCGCGAGCTCGCCTTGCAGGTTGCGTCCCCAGCACAACAGGTCGCCGGTCTCGGTGATCGCGCACGCATGCTGGTAGTGCACGAAGATGTCTTTGACGCCGGTCAGCGGTTTGCCGTCGGCGAACACGACCGGCAGCGGCACCGTCGAACCAACCCCAGTGCCGGTGCCGCCGTAGGTTCCGTCGCCCCAACAATAGACGCTCTTGTCGATCATGCGCGCGCAGGTCACGCCGCCCGATGCCACTTCCGCGACGCCGGTAAACGGTGGCCCGCCGAGCTCGGTCAATGTCTGTAGCGGAGAGACGTGATCGCCGTCCTCGTAGCTCTCGCCGGTGCCGATGCCGAACCTGCCATGCCCGTTCCAACCCGCGCACGAGATCGTGGTGTCGGGGCCGACGATGCACGTGAGGAACTTGCCGGTCGCGAACGATTGCGCGTTCGCCACCATCACCGGTGTCGTGCGAGCCATCGTGCCGTTGTCGAATAGCCTACCGCCGGCACCGTTGCCCCAGCAGAGGATATTGTTTGCGGTCGTACGCGCACACGAATGATCGCCGCCGAGGCCGATCTCCGCCACGCCGGCGAGGTTCTTCACCGGTGCCGCCTTGCTACGCGCGTAGTCGGTCGTACCGTCACCGAGCCTCCCGCTGGCATTGAAACCCCAGCAGTTCACGGCGCCCGAGTGCATACGCGCGCACGCCCAGTCATCACCACCCGCGACTTCAGCGGCACCGGTGAGCTTTTGATCGTTCGTCATGATCACTTGCACCGCCCACGGCACCGGCGGCGGTGGCGGCGGCGGCGGCATCGGCGGCGGCGGAGGAATCGGCACGTTCACGCCGTCGCCGAGCTGCCCCCGGCTGTTCGCGCCCCAGCACCACACGCTGCCGTCGTTCTTCACCGCGCATGCGAAGTCGTAACCGGCCCCGACATCGACGACGTCGGTCAGTGGCTGACCGTTGCCATCGCGCACCTGTGCCGGTATCGCACGCGGCGTCGCGGAGACGGCGCCGTTGCCGAGCTGGCCCTGGTCGTTGGCGCCCGAGCACCACACGGTGCCGTCGTATTTCGCCGCGCAGATGAAGCGACGACCGAGCGCGACGTCGACCACGCACGTCGCACACATCTCGGATTGGCAGAACGCGTTGCCCGTGCACGACACTTCTGCAGCGCAGCACGCCTCGCCCTGGTGGCCGCAGCCCACGACGCACGTGTCGGCGAGCCCGTTGCCCGTGTGCGGTTCGTACTTGCGGCCAGACTCGCAGCTCGGATCGGGGAAGCTGCAGAAGCCGGTTTCTTCGCAGACCCCGTCGACACCGTCGAGCACGCACTGCTTCGAGTCCGTGCACTGGTATCCGTCGTAGTGGTTGCACCCTACGATCACCAAACACACGGCTAGTGCCGCGGCCCGCATCGATCCGATCATGCCACGTTCACGAGTGCGCTGGCGAATACGCGGCCCCATAGGGAACGTCACGTGAAGGGCGATGTCGGAGGGGCCTATTACGCGGCGGCTTGTTGGAATCGATAACGTGCCGCGAGCCGCTCCTGGACATCGTGGGAACGGTTCGATCACGAGCAGCGTGGAGTCACATTGGCTGCATCGCAAAATCTGCCGACATAAGCGGATCTGCTTATAAGGCAGGTCCATAAGCACGGCGGCTTGCTCGCCTAATAACGGCGCCACGGCGATGTCGGAGGGGCGTGATACGGCTCCTCGGTGGCTCGATCGCCTGCAGAGACGCCGCTGATGCGGCAGTACCTCGATCTCAAGGAGAAGCATCCCGACGCGCTGCTGTTCTTCCGCTGCGGTGACTTCTACGAGATGTTCTTCGAGGACGCGGTGATCGCGGCGCGTGCGCTCGATCTCGTGCTGACCTCGCGCGACAAGGGCAAAGAGGACTCGGTGCCGATGTGCGGCGTGCCCTATCACGCGGCGCGCGGCTATTTAGCGAAGCTGACCGAGCTCGGCCACAAGGTCGCGGTGTGCGAGCAGATGGAGGACCCGAAGCTCGCGAAGGGTCTCGTCAAGCGCGAGATCGTTCGCGTGATCACGCCGGGCGTCGTGCTCGACGACGACGTGCTCGATCCGAAGCTGCCGCGCTACCTCGCCGCGCTCGTGCCGAGCAAGGAGGCGAAGGAAGCGCCCATCGGATTGGCGTATCTCGATGCGACCACGGGCGATCTGTTTGCAACGGAAGTTGTTGCGTCGGCACTGTTGGATGAATTGATCCGTGTCGCGCCGCGTGAGGTGTTGGTCGATCCGGCCCTATTGATGAAGGACCAGGGGATTATCGCGACGATCCGGCAACGCTATCGATCGCCGTGGAACGCCGCGCCGGTGCCGGCGAGCGATGCGGCGAAGCGCGAGCTGCGCGAGCTCGGCAGCGACGCGTTCGATGAGCGGCCGTTGGCGTTGCGCGCGGCGGCAACCGTGGTTGCGTACGCGAAGGCGACGCAACCGATCGGCACGCTGCCGATCACGAAGCTGGTCGGCTACGAGGCGAGTGACGCGGTCGTGCTCGACGAGACGGCGATCGCGAACCTCGAGCTCGTCGAGACCATCATCGGCCGGCGCGCGCAGGGCTCGCTGCTCGACGTGATCGATCAGACAGTGACGGCGCCGGGTGGCCGGCGGCTACGCCGCTGGCTGCTCTATCCATTGATCGACGTCGCGGCGATCCGGCGGCGGCAGGACGCGGTGGGTTGGCTCGTCGAGCGGCCGGCATTGACCGAGCAAGTGCGGCGCGCGCTCGGCAAGATCGCCGACCTCGAGCGGCTGGCAGGCAAGGCCACGCTCGGTGTCGCGACGCCGCGCGACTTGGGCCGGCTCCGCGATGCGCTCAAGCAGCTGCCGGATCTGGTCGCGCTCGTCCAGTCGGGGGCGACCCAGCTCGATCCGTTGCCGGAGCTGCTCGACCTACGCGCGGCAACCGATGTCGCCCTGCCCGGCCTCGCGGCACGGCTCGGGCGCGCGCTCGTCGACGAACCGCCGTACGTACTCAAGGACGGCGGCGTGATCCGCACCGGCTACGACGCGACCGTCGACGAGTGCCGGCGGCTTGCCGACGGCGGCAAGGACGAGATCCTCGCGATCGAAGCGCGCGAGCAGAAGGACAGCGGCATCGCGAACCTCAAGGTTCGCTACAACCGCGTGTTCGGGTACTACATCGAGATCACGAAGACGCACCTCGCGAAGGTCCCGCAACACTACGTGCGCAAGCAGACGATCGCGACCGGCGAGCGCTACGTGACGCCCGAGCTCGCCGAGCTCGAGAAGAAAGTGCTGACCGCCGAAGAGACGCTCGCGTCGCGCGAGGCCGAGCTGTTCCGCACCGAGGTGATGGCGGTCGCGGAGGTCGCGGCGAGGATTTCGGCGGCGGGTGCGGCACTCGCGATCTTGGATGTGTGCGCGTCGCTCGCCGACGTGGCGGCGCGGCGCGGCTATTGCCGGCCGGTCGTCGACGATGGGCTCGTGCTCGATCTCGTCGACGCGCGGCACCCGGTCATCGAGGCGATGCTGCCGCCGGGTAGCTTCGTGCCGAACGATTGTCGGCTCGATGCGGGCGACACGGTGCTCGCCGGCTCGAGCGACCTGCGGCGGCGAGGCGGCGATTTGCCGCGGCGAAGCGACGCGACCGATTCGCTGCGAGGCGGCGCGACCGATTCGCTGCGGCGAGGCGGCGCGACCGATTCGCTGCGGCGAGGCGACGCGACCGATTCG
>Ga0070706_100006453_pt1 | contig 11070 bp, 12 predicted proteins | sample KBSK5501metaG_FD_65476 | JGI IMG/M metagenome (GOLD analysis project Ga0070706, IMG submission 65476) | Corn, switchgrass and miscanthus rhizosphere microbial communities from Kellogg Biological Station, Michigan, USA - KBS K5-50-1 metaG | ecosystem: Host-associated > Plants > Roots >...
GGTCCATTCGTCGGCTTCTGGTCGGCGTTCGCGGGCGCCGAGCAGCTCGGCGCGCTCTGCATGACCGGCGGCGCGATGTCCTCGAGCGAGCGGGTGACCGCGATCGTGGCTGCGGAGGCCACCGTGCTCATGTGCACGCCAAGCTACGCGCTGCGGTTGGCGGAGGCGGCGCGCGACGAGGGAGTGTCATTGGCCGGCTCGGCGCTCCGCGTGTCGATACACGCCGGCGAGCCGGGGGCGTCCATCCCGGCCACGCGCGAGCGGATCGAGGGCGAGCTCGGTGTCACCGCGTTCGACCACACCGGGGCGACCGAGATCGGGGCGCACGGATTCTCGTGCGAGGCGCGCGACGGCGTGCACATCAACGAGTCGGAGTTCGTCGCTGAGATCGTCGATCCCGTCACCGGTGAGACGGGGGACGAAGGCGAGGGCGAGCTCGTCATGACCAACCTCGGGCGCTGGGGCATGCCGATGCTTCGCTATCGCACCGGCGACCGCGTTCGCGGGGTCCGCGGGCGCTGCACCTGCGGCCGCACCTCGCTCAAGCTCGCCGGCGGGATCGCCGGGCGCGTGGACGACATGGTCACGGTCCGCGGCGTGAACGTGTTCCCGAGCGCGATCGAGGCGATCGTCCGCCGCTTCGCGGAGATCGAAGAGTACCGCGTGGAGGTCGTGACGGTGCGCGAGATGGACGAGCTGCGCTGCACGGTAGAGACACGTGGTGCATCCGACCTCGCCGAGCGGGTCGCGACGGCGATCCACCGCGATCTCGGTATCCGCTGCACCGTCGAGTCCGTCGCACCGGGGACGTTGCCCCGCTTTGACATGAAGGCCAAGCGGTTCGTGCGAAGACGAGAGGAAGCGAGGGCCTAAGCAATGCCAACCATCAAGCTGCCCGAGGAATCACAGCACAGCGAGGGGGTCCGAAAGATGGACGCCATGATCCGGGAGCTCTCGAAAGCGCCGGCGATGACGCCTTCGACCCGAGCCCTCGGCCTTCGGCCGTCGCTCCTCATGGTCAACCACCAGGAGCTCGCGCACGTCATGGCGACGCGGACCTTGCTCAATCAGCAGAAGCGGATGATCGCGCTCGCCGTCGCGGCGAGCCTCTCCGCGCCGTACGAGCTCGTCGCGCACACGCGAGGCCTGCAGCGCGAGTACGCGATCGACGACGGTCAGATCGTGGAGCTCGTCGCAACGATCGCTCATGTCACGAGCATCAACATCTTCGAGCGGGCTATCGCCGCGTTCAACGACGTCGCGCCCATGCGCGTGCAGGATCCGTCGGCCCCGATCCTCGTCGAGGTCCGGCACAAGCTCGGAAGCGTTCCGCGCTACTTCACGTACATGGCGGCCGACCCGAAGTTCGCGAAGATCGTCCTCGATCGCGAGGTTGCGACGGTCCTCGAGGGTGAGGTTTCGCGTCTCAACAAGGAGCTCGTCGCGTATGCGACGAGCGTCGTAAACGACGCGCGCCTGTCGATCACCTACCGGGCCGAGGCGCTGCGCCAGCTGGGCATGACCAACGAGCAGCTGTTCGAGGCCACGACGGTGATCAGCGTCTTCGCGAAGAACTGCGCCTTCTCCACGGCGCTGCAGCTGGAGCCGATGCCGGCCTAGTGACGTTCCTTCGTAGTGCCGTCATCTTCGATGGTCTGACGCGCGGCGAGGTCTTCTCGCGCCTCTTCCTCTGGTGGTTCGGCCCCGGCTTCGTCGCCCTCTTCCTCGACGTGCTGTTCCGCTCCACGGTCTATCGCGACCCGCTCGTGTCGTTCGTCGGGCCGGTGCTCACGGTGGCCGTCGTTTGGCACGACTCGCGGCGCGCCGGGCTGTCGAACGCGCCCATCCTCGCCATCGTCGCCGGCGCTGTGCCTTTGCTCGGCTGGCTGTACTACGCGTACGTTCGGGTACCCGGGACGATCCCCTCCGGCGCTGCCGGACCTGAGCAGCCGCCGAACCGTCCAGGTCCGCTCCGCCGGCTTGTCGATCCGTTCGCGAGCCAGCGCGTCGTCCTGCTGACGCCTCTGTCGACCGCCGAGTGCGCGGAGCGTCTCAATCGAAGCAAGATCTCGTTGCTGGCCCCGAGCTCGTGGTTCTCGCTCAACCGCGACCGCCCTTTGCATGGGCGCGTTTCGGCGAACGGATTCGCCCTGAAGAGGCGCCACCCGATGACCCGAGAGACACTCATCACGCAGGCGTCCGGACGTTTCGAGGATCGCCTGGGGTCCACACTGGTCCACGCCCGGCTCGGTCTCAGCGCCTTCAACAGGCTGTTCACCGTCCTGTGGCTCGGCGTCGCGGCCACCTTCTTCTTTCTCTTCCGCGGCTCCGGCAGGGCCTCCTTCGAGGAGACCTGGATGCTTCAGCTCTTCCCCGTGGTGATCTTCGTCGCGGTGTATCTGCTCGTACGGCTCATCGCGCTCGACGACGACGCGTTCCTCTACCGCTTTCTTATGAGCACCCTGGAGGCAGAGGACGTCACTGAGCGCGAGCCGGCGTAGGTGCTGGAAGCCTTCCTCATCGGCGTCGCGGCCGGATACGCGATCGCGATTCCCGTCGGACCGATCGCGATCCTGATCCTGAGGGTCGGAGTCGCGCAAGGGTTCAGAGCCGCCGCGGCCGCGGGCGCGGGTACGGCGACGGCAGACCTGATCTACGCATCGGTCGCGATGCTGTTCGGGGCCGCGGCGAGTCGGGTTCTCGAACCATTTCTACCGGCGACGCGGATCGCCGCGGCCATCGTGCTCGCCTACATCGCCATCCGCGGCATGTTCCGGGCTGCGCGCGTCGTGGACCGCGAGATCCACGGGCCGATGTATCCGATCTTCCTTGTCCTCACTCTGCTGAACCCGCCCACCGTCATCTACTTTGTCTCGCTCGCCGTCGCTTTGCCTGAAGTGTCGGCGGATCTTGGCTCCCGGGCGGCGTTCGTCATCGGGGCGGTCCTCGCGTCGCTGTCGTGGCAGGAGGTCCTCGCGGTCGCGGGCGCGATGCTCCATGGGAGGCTCACCCCACTCGTGCAGCGCGCCGCCGCCGTGGCGAGCGGCGTGATCATCCTCGCGCTGGCTGTGCACATCGCGTTTGGCTAACGGAGGATCTTCGCTCCGAGCGTTTTTTCGAGCTCGCGTAACGCGTCGCGATGTGCTTCCTCGTCGAACGAGGTCACGCCCTGCTCGACGACCTCGACCGTGTAGCCGAGGTTGCGCGCGTCCGCGGCGGTGTAGAGGACGCAGATGTTCGTGCAGTCGCCGACCAGGCGCAGCGTGTCCACGCCGCGCTCCCGCAGGGTGATGTCGAGGTCCGTCCCGAAGAAGCCCGAATAGCGCCGCTTCGGAATGACTATGTCGTCCTTTGCGGGCTTGAGCTCGGGGACGATCTCGGCTCCCTTCGTGCCGACGAGCGCGTGCGGCGGGAACATCTGGAACTCCGCGTCGCCCGGCAGGTGATTGTCGGTCAGATAGACAACCAGCTCCTTCGTGTCACGGGAGCGCGCGATCTCGCGCTGTATCACCGGAAGGATCCGGGCCATCGAAGGGCCACAGTAAAGCGCACCGCCTTCGCGGACGAAGTCCTCGATCATGTCGACGACGACGAGCGCGCGCTTCATCTAGTGGCCGGCGGCCGGCTCCCAGAGCTCGATGCGATGCCCTTCCGGATCGGTTAACCATGCGAAACGGCCGTTCTCATCCTGGGACCGCTCGGGACCTATGACGATCCCTTCCGCCTGCAGCTTGGTTATCATCGCGTCGAGGTGGCAGCGGATCTCCGCGCCCGTGCAGCCATTCTCTCCCGCGGGGACGCCGAGGTGGGTGCGGTACCAGTCGGCAAGCGCGTCTAGATCACGAGCGCGAAAGAAAACGCCGCCGAGCCCAGTGACCCTTGCCGTCTGCGTCTAGTGCGAGCAGGCCTTCGCGGTGCCGGACTGGTCGGCCGTCTTGAAGGACTGGCCGCAACCGCAGCTCGAAACGGCGTTGGGATTGCGGAGCGCGAACCCGCCGCCCATGAGGGCGTCGACGAAGTCGATCTCCGAGCCTTTGAGATACATCGCGCTCATCGGGTCGACGACCACGCGGACGCCGTCCTGCTCCACGATCGCGTCGTCCTCTTCGGTGCCCTCGGCGAAGGTCATGCCATACGAAAAGCCCGAGCACCCACCCGGCGTGACGTAGACGCGCAGCGCGAGGTCGCGGCGGTCCTGCTTCGCGAGGACCTCCTTGAGTTTGTCCGTCGCCCGCGCGGTCAGTGATACGAGTGAGGTCTCTGTCGTCGTAGGGCTCTGCTCGATCGCCAAAGTCGGCACCTCCGTGCGTGTTACAGATGAAATGATAGCCCACGAAATCGGGGAAAAACAGGTCACTTTCGCGGCCTAGACTCGGGCCGTTGGGGATTTCCTTGCATCACGCGCAAGTGTTCTATCCGCCTGGTGAGGAAGCCCGCGCTCGGCGGTTCTACGGGGACGCGCTCGGTCTCGAGGAGATCGAACGCCCGCCGACGCTGCGGGATCGGGCCGGGATTTGGTTCGCCGCCGGGTCCGGGCACGTGCATCTTTCCGCCGATAGCGAGCTGGCCCTGCACCCGCGCAGACACTTCGCCGTCCGCGTCGACGACCTCGCCGCGATCAGCTCGCGTCTCCGCGACGCGGGCGCTCGCTTCGAGGAGGCGGATCCGATACCGGGCTGGCGCCGCATCTACGTCTTCGATCCGTTCGGCAACAAGATCGAGCTGGATGAAATCCCATGACGTTCCGCTTCTCGCCGCGTCCGAACCGCGCGTCGGAGATCGGCTGGCGCGAGTGGAGCGAGAGGGCCTTCCAGGAGGCGCAGGTCTCCGACAAGCCGGTGCTGCTCGCCATAAGCGCGGTGTGGTGCCACTGGTGTCATGTGATGGATGAGACGAGCTACAGCGATCCCGAGGTCATCCGTCTCATCAACGAGCGCTTCGTGCCGGTGCGCGTCGACAACGACGAGCGCCCTGACGTGAACCGCCGCTACAACATGGGCGGCTGGCCGACCACCGCGTTCCTCACTCCGGACGGCGAGATCGTCCACGGCGGCACGTACATCCCTCCTGAGGCGATGCGTTCTTATCTGAGCCAGGTCGCCGATGTCTGGACGACGCAGCGCTCAGAGCTCGCTCACCGTGTCGCGGAGCTCCGCGAAAAGGAGAGCGCGGCGCGTGCTCCGCAAGCTGGTGACCTGAGCTGGGAGATCGTCGACGCGGTCGGCTCACTTGTGCGTGGCCAATACGACCCGCAGTTCGGAGGCTTCGGACGCGAGCCGAAGTTTCCGCAGCCCAAGATCCTACGCTTCCTGCTCGACGAGCACCGCCGCTTCGGCTACCCGGAGCTCGCGACGATGCTCCACAAGACGCTCGCCGCGATGGCGGGGGGCGGGATGCACGACCAGGTCGAGGGCGGCTTTTTCCGCTACGCGACCACGCGGCAGTGGGAAATTCCGCATTACGAGAAGATGCTCGAGGACAACGCTGAGCTCCTGGCGGTCTATGCCGAGGCGCATCGGTCGTTCCCGACGGCGGGCTACGACCGCGTCGTACGCGAAGTGATCCGCTGGATGGACGCGACGCTCTGGCGCGAAGATGTCAAGGCGTTCGCCGGATCGCAGGATGCCGACGAGCACTACTACACGCTGGGCGCAGCGGAGCGCGCCAAACATGGCGCGCCATTCGTGGATCCCACGATTTACGCGAGCTGGAACGCCCTCGCCTCGTCCGCCTACTACACCGCGTCGCTTGCGCTCGGTGATGCTCGACTTTCGGAGCGCGCGAGTGTGACCCTCCGCTCGGTCCAAGCGGGCCTGATCCGTGATGGTGCTCTTCACCACGTCGACGGCGCGGCCGCTCCGCGGATCCCGGATTTGCTCGGGGACGTCGCGGCGTGGCTGAACGCGCTGCTCGACTGGTACGAAACCGGCGAACACGGCATGGCGCTCGGCTTCGCGTCCGCGGCAGCCTCGCGGATGCGCGACCGCCTCGAGGACCGCGAGCTCGGCGGCTTCTTCGACGCGCCGGAGAAGTCACACGAGCCCGGGCGTCTAGCGCGGCGCGAGCGCCCGATCGACGAGAACGCGCTCGCCGCCGAGGGTCTCTTGCGCTTGGCGGCGCTCACCGGCGACGAGGAGTGGCGCGAGCTCGCGCTCCGAACGCTGCGGTCCTTCGCCGGCGAGTACCGCGGCTGGGGGCAGTTCGCGGCAGGCTACGCGAACGCGGTCGCGCGAGCGCTCGCGCAGCCGCTCGTCATTGCGGTCGTCGGCCCCAGCGATGACGCAGCAGCCGAAGCTCTCTGGGCACGCGCACGAATGTCCACCGACCCCGCGCGGTCGCTCCATCGGCTCGTCCCCGACCGCGACGGCGAAGCGCTCGCGCGGCTGGGTTTTCCCGCGGATCGGGTCGCGGCCTACGTGTGCGTGGGGACGGTGTGCTCCGCGCCGCTCGCCGAGGAGGAGGCGCTCGCCCGTCAGCTCGAGGAGTCCACCGCGCGTCACGCGCGCGCGGACTAAGGAGACGGGCGAGGCGCTCTAGAGGGCCTCCGCGCCTCGCACGTACACGCCCTTCGGCGCCATCAGCACACCGAGGTTCTTGACAGGATCGCCGTCGACGAAGACCAGGTCGGCCCAGCAGTCCGCACCGATGTGACCCGCCTTCTCGAGGCCGACGACGGCGGCCGCACCGCTCGTCGCCGCGGCGAGGGCCTCGGTCGTCGAGAGACCGCACTCCGCGAGCAGTTGGAGCTCCACCGCGAATCGATCGTGGCGGGTGAACGAAGCGCCCGCGTCGGTGCCGGTCGCCATCCGGACGCCGGCCCGATGCGCCATGCGAACGCCCTCGCGATGCCTGTCGGACACCGCACGTGTGCGCTCGACGATCACGGGGTCCAGCGCGCTCGCGTTCTCGAGGAGTGAATGAACGACGAGCAGCGTCGGGACGAGCGCGACGTCGCGATCCTTGATGAGGCGGATGGTCATCTCGTCCAGCAACGTCGCGTGCTCGATCGAATCGATCCCCGCCTCGGCGGCGACCCGCATGCCGCCGGCGCCGTGGGCGTGCGTGGTGATGCGCAGGCCGGCACGGTGCGCTTCCTCGACCGCCGCAGCCGTCTCCTCCGCGGTGTACTGCGACACCTCCGGGGGCGTGCCGCCACCGAGGATGCCGCCCGTGGAGAAGAGCTTGATCACGCGCGCTCCCGCGTGGACCTGCTCGCGCACCGCCTTGCGCACCTCGTCCGGGCCATCGGCGATCCGGCCGACTTCGAAGCCATGCCCGCCGGTGGCCGTGATCCCGCGGCCGGCGGCGATGACCCGCGGGCCTTCGAGTGTTCCGCGCTCGACCGCACGACCCAGCTCGATGACCATCGGACCGTTCGCGCCGAGGTCGCGGACCGTGGTCACGCCCGCGCGCAGCGCCGCGCGCGCGTTCCGGAACGCCTTGAGCGTCGCGAGCGCATCGCTCTGCTGCACCTCGACGGCGAAATTCGCATCGCCGTCGAGCGTCAGATGGCAATGACAGTTGATAAGACCGGGCACCGCGAAGGGGCCCGGCGCGCGAACGGTCTCCGTCCGCTCGCCCGGCGGGGACTTCGGGATCTTCCTGCGCTCACCGGCCCACGCGATCTGGGGGCCGTCGACGACGATCGCCGCGTTCTCGATCACGCGCTCTCCATCGAAGAGCCCGTCGACCTCGAAGGCCGTGCGCATCGCGACGCAGTATCGTCCGGCGATGCCCGGCGCGCTCATCGAGCGTCTTCGCGCGCGCGGTTTCGTGCCGCCCGACTACGGCGGCGGCGGGTTGATCAATCTCGCCGCCACGGTGCTCGATCTGCTGGGGGCCCGCAACGACACCGATCCGCCACCGCTCCGCGCTCTCGATCCGGCGCTGCGCGAAGGCGTGCGGCAGGTGGTCGTCGTCCTGGCGGACGGCCTAGGAACTCAGCAGCTCCGCGCGCTATGCGCCGCCGGCGACACACCCTTCCTCGCATCACTTGTGGCGCGGGCACAGGCGCGCGACGGCGCGCAGCTTATCGAGGCCACCACGATCTTTCCGTCGACGACGGCTGCCGCGATCACCACGCTGAACACCGCACGCACGCCACAGGAGCACGGGAACATCGCCTACTTCATCTGGCTCGAGGAGTTCGCGCAGGTCACCCAGATGCTCCGCTGGGGACCCGGCGTGAACCGTCGCGGCTCGTACTTCGACGACCAGCGAATCGATCCGCGCGACTACGTGAAGGTGGGCTCGGTCCACGGCCGCATTCGGAAGCGCGGCGGCGCTTCATGGGTGATCGAGCCGGAGATCTTCCGCGCGGAGGCAATGACGCGGATGCATGCTCAGGAGGCCGAGTACGCGGGGTACGCGCTGCCGTCCAGCATGAGCGTGCGGCTCCGCGATCTGCTTGAGCGGCGTCCCTGGGGCGACGCGCCGGCGTACGTGTACGCGTACTGGGCCGGGATCGACTCGGTCGCGCACCTCTCCGGCCCGCGGTCGCCGGAGCACGCGACCGAGGCGGCGCTGTTCGACCGCGCGCTCGAGCGCGCCCTGGGTGGGCGCAAGCCGGGCGACACCCTCGTGATGCTCACGGCCGATCACGGCCACGCCGCGACCGATCCCGACAGGCTGATCGATCTCATCGGCGACAGCGAGCTGCGGGATCTGCTGCGCAACCCGATCGCCGGCGAGCCGCGCCTCGCGTTCCTCCACACCGATCAGCCCGAGCGGGTGAAGCAGCACCTCGAGCGGCGCTATCCGAACACGTTCTTCGTTTTTGACCGCGACGAAGCGATCGAGGCGGGCCTGTTCGGTCGAGGCGATGCCGAGGTCGCGCGGCGGCGGATTGGCGAGGTGTGCGCGATGCTCGGCGGCGATCGTGCCGCGAGCATCGTGAAGGTCGATGGCAATATCTTCAGACACCGTGGATCGCACGGCGGCATGAGCCCCGAGGAGATGAACATCCCGGTCCTCGCCTGGCGCGCCTAGCCCTACGATTCAGGCGATGGCTACCAGCGCCTCCTACCTCGAAGAAGTCGCCGGCGGCATGGTTACCGCCGCCGCATTCGACGACGATGACGCCGCGGTCTCGGCCATCGCGCTGCTCCGCGCTTCCGGCGTGCGTGAGCAGGACATCTCGGTCGTCGCCAAGGACCGCCGCCGCGCGGAGCTCGTCGCCGGTGATCGTGCGTGGGTTCCGGGCAAGGGCTGGCGTGGGATCCTGTCGCGTCTGATGAGGCTGCTGAACGGCGGGATCCCGCGAGACGTCAGAAAGCGCTACGGCAAAGCGCTGCGCTCGGGGCAGATCGTCCTCGTCGCGGCGGCCGGGGACCAGCCGCCCGACACGATCGCGGCGCTCCTGAGGCAGTCGCGTGGCGACCTCATCGACGAGTGGTGGCAGTCGCCGACACAGCTCTTCGCGCCGCCGGAGCTAGCAGGTCCGTTCTAGACACGCGGCCGCCGAACTCTGAACAAAGGTGAGCGACTTGATCGAGACGCTTACAACCTTCTTGGGCGGGCTGGGCGGGACGATCCTGCTTTTGATGCCGGGCTATGTTCTCAGCAAGGTCTACAGCCGTGGCGTTCGTGGCCCTGAATTATCGGAACAAGTATTCGTCGCGACGACGGCGATGGGCGGAGTCATAACACACGCCTTGATGCTGGGGTGGACCATCCTGCTTGTTAGCGACCTTCGCTTGGCGTTCCAATCGGGCTCGAGCGCTGCTCTGATTTCGCTATACCCGGCGGTCATCGCGTGGGTGGCGGTTGTGCTCTTCCTACTGCCAGCGTTGTTGGGAGGAATCGCCGCACGGATTACCGATGTCCGTGCTGGCGCGGTGTTGCCGATTCTCGAGTGGTTCGGACTCAGCACAGCCAAACGGACCTCGGAAGCGTGGACATGGATCTGGGGTGAGTTGAGCCGAAACAAAGAAGGACGCTGGGTCAAGGTGATTCTCAAGGATGACGGGGGCGCGTATCTGGGCGCGTTCGGCACTAACTCGCTGGTCTCGTCCGATGCCCAGATCCGCGATATCTACCTCGAGCAGAAGTGGGAACTAGACGCAGAAGGACAGCCGCTGGCCAGTAACATCCCAAACAATGGCGTCTGGATCTCCGGTAATGAGATTTCTTCAGTTGAGTTCTACCCTGTTCCTAAGGAGGGTGCCGATGGCAGCGAAGGAAACCGCGAATAGGGGCTCTCAGCCTTCATCGCAGGGCAACGGTCCTCGGGTCGGAGCTCGCCCTCCTGGGGAAAGCAAGGGCTACCAAGGTGGCACGGTGAACGTGAACCGGCCGCCAGCCGTCTCAGTCAATCCCGGTAAGAGGACCAAGCGCGCCGGGTAGGCCAGCTCTTCGCGCCTCCGGAGCTCGCCGGACACTCTAGGCGCGATCCGCGGCGGCGATCCGTTCGAACGCGCTGGTGATCGCTTCGATCTCGCGTTCGGTGAGGTGATCCGCGAAATGGCGCGCGACCGCGCGGAAGAATTCGGGCGCCGCGCGCCGTAGAGTCTGCCGTCCCTTCGCGGTCAGTGCGATGAGCTGCCCGCGACCGTCGGAGGGGCACTCCCGACGCTCGATGAGGGCCGCTGACTCCAGGCGGTCGACCGCGCGGGTGAGGCCGCTCTTCGTGAGCGTCGACGCTACCGCAAGATCGGTCGGGCGCATTCCGGCGTCGGGGGCCTCGCCGAGCGCGGCGAGCAGATGATGCTCGGCGAGGGGAAGCCCGTTCGCGGCCTGAGAGTCGCGGTCCATGCCGCGTGTCACCGCGACCGAGGCGACCATGAAGGCCCGCCACGCACGCAGCTCAGCCGGCTTGAGCCGTCGCCGCTGGGTCCGTGGAATAACTTGCGCAGGCAACTAGTTGATTGTATCAGCAACTATTCGCCCGGTATCGGGGCGGCGAGAGGAAAACACATGTTCTGGTACATCGACCCATCGCACACTTCAGTGACCTTTTCCGTCAAGCACATGATGCTGAGCACCGTCCGCGGCAGCCTCGGCAAGGTCCGCGGCCGCATCGAGCTCGACCCCGCGCACCCTGAGAAGGGCGATTTCGAGATCGCCGTCGAG
>Ga0070706_100006455_pt1 | contig 11070 bp, 9 predicted proteins | sample KBSK5501metaG_FD_65476 | JGI IMG/M metagenome (GOLD analysis project Ga0070706, IMG submission 65476) | Corn, switchgrass and miscanthus rhizosphere microbial communities from Kellogg Biological Station, Michigan, USA - KBS K5-50-1 metaG | ecosystem: Host-associated > Plants > Roots >...
TTGGCCACCCAGCCGATGGTCCGAGGCCGGCGCACGGTTCGGATCCGCCGCTCGGCTAACGCGGCAACGATCGACAACGAGGCATCGGTCGAGGCATTGTCGCCGACGACCACCTCCCAGTCCTCGAAGGTTTGGGCGCGGATCGATTCGAGACACTCGCGCAGGTAGGCCGCGCCGTTGTAATTCGGGACCAGCACGGTGACCTGGCTCACCAGAGCCTCCGTCCGAGCTGGGTGATGGGCGTGCGCAGGCTCGCCATCAGCGGCAAGCGCAACAGCCCCACGGCGCGATGCCCGGCCAGGCTCAGCACCGACTGCCGGACTGATAGGGCGATGGCCCGTGCGAACCGCAGCTGCACCTCAGCGCCAGCGAGGTCACCCGCCTCGATCTTCAGGCCGGCGTCGGCAAGGATCTCATTCGTGATGCCAACGGTCAATTTTCCGATGGCGTCTTTCACCGGCTCGCGACCGTCCGCCCATTCGGTCCGCAGCACCTCGACCATCCGCAGCATGTCGATGGTGGTCAAATTAGCCCGTATGAAGCCGGTGGTCTGGCTGGCTTCATGCAGCTGGAAGTTCGCCAGCACCTCGGCGGATACCTCGACGCTCGCCATGGCCGCCGCGCGAAGCCACATCAGCCAGTCGCAGGCATAGGGAAGCGATTCGTCAAACGAGTACCGACGGTAGAGCTCGCTGCGGGCGAGCACGGCGGGGCATCGGATGGGATCGGTGGGCAGCAACAAGGACACCGCCACCGGGGAAGGACAGGTCGAGCCCTTCTCCACCGAAAAGCCCTGGTGCAAGCCCCAGACGGCATCGGGACGAGACGGATGCACGACGCGGGCCGCGGTAACCGCTAGCAGAGAAGCTGGCGTTCGATCCAGCAGGGCGGTCACCGTCGCAAGGAATCCCGGTTCCCACCAGTCGTCCTGGTGCAGGACGGCGACATACGCGGTATCGACCTCCGCCAGCAGCAGGTTGACGGTCTGCGCCCAGCCGATATTGCGTGCATTCCGGCGGAGCGTTAGCCGCGGCAGACCGCTTCGCTCGATCACGGCAAGCGAGTCATCCGTCGACCCGTCGTCGCCGATGACGACCCGCCAGTCACCGTAGGTCTGCTCCGAAATCGATTTGAGGCTTCGCGCTAAGAACGCCGCCCCGTTGTACACCGGCATCAGGATGGTGACGCTCATGCGGCCCTCCGCAGCTGGCGCGGGGCGGCCAGGATGGCGGCCAGCAGGCCACGCATCCAGCCCCGCTCCTCGACCCCGGCGCCGATTCGCAGGTAGACGGCGACGAAGAGGCCGGCGGCAGCGGTCGCGGCCATGATGCGCCCCATGTCCGATCGGAAGAACTGGGCGACCACCAATCCGGCAAGGCCACCGGCAGACGCGGGCGCGACCACGCGGGCCAAGGTGGCAGCAACATACTGTCGCACCGAAATCTGAAGCGACCGCATCGCCCAGCTGGGCAGGAACCAGAGGTTGGTCAGCGCCTGTGCGATGACGGTCGCGGCAATCACGCCCACCACGCCGAAGCGAATTACGAAGACGATCGACAGCCCGAGGTTCAAGACGGCTTCAGAAGTGTTGACCATCGCCATGCGTCGCTCACCACCCGTTGCGGCGGCCAGGACGGCCGCCGGGTGGACCAACGACTCGAACAGCAGTAGCGTGAGGGCGAGGGCGAACACGGAGGATCCGACGACGCTGGACGGCCCCACCCAGGCCGCGATCAGGGGGCGCCAGGCAAACGCCAACCCCAGCATCACGGCGGCGGCACCTGCCAATTCCAGCCGCGCGCTCAGCAAGAAGTTCTCGCGCAGGCGCCGTCGGTCTCGCGCGGCCTGCATCCCGGCGTAGAACGGAAACAGCACGTCGGGCACTTTGTGAAGGAACCCGGTCAATCCGCGCGTCAGCCTCAGGGCGATCGCGTACGACGTCACCGCCGCCGCCCCCAGGAAGCCGGCGATCACCAGCGTGTCCGTCTCGAAAATCACCGCCGCGCCGGCGGAGACCATGAACATGAACAAGCTGTAGCGAAGGGCCTGGCGCACGTAGGTCCGCTGCGGCCGGCGAATGCGAAGCTCCGGCAACGTGCGCCGGACGAGGAGCACGAACGCCACGCACGACACGGCGGCGCTCGCCGCCATCGCGCCGGCGAGCCCCACGATCCCCCATCCGCCAAGCGCGGCGATCACGGTCAGCGCGGTGAAGCAGACCCAGTACGCGGCCCGAATGGTGTTCGCCTGGGGGAGCCTCTGGTGGGCGTGGAGGATGGCGCCAAAGAATGCCATCCACAAGCCGAGTGCCGTGGCCAGTCCGACCAGCATTGCGCCGATGAGCACCACCCCACGGTCGGCCGATGGAACATGGACGATCACTGGAAAGACCGTCCCGATGGCGGCCGTCGCCAGCAATACCAGCACGAAGGCGATGATGTAGGCGGCCCCGGTCGCAACAATGAAGGCCTCCACCGCCTTCGGGTCATGCCGGGCCCGGTGCTCGCCGCTAAAGCGCGCGACCGCCTGGCTGAAGCCAAAGTCGAGCAGGCCGGCAAAGGAGACGGCCGCCACCAGGGCGACCCAGAGTCCGAAGCGAGCCTGGCCCAGGGCGTGCAGAACGACGGGCGTGGTGATCACGGTGGCGACCACGCCGGCGGCCAGTGCCGCGAATCCGCTCAGCGCCCCCGCGCCCACCCGGGGCGCGTTGACGTCAGGCGCTGAGGCGGACGCGCTCTCGGAAGAAAGTGGTGAACCGCTCAATCACAAACTCCAGCATCTTCTGCGTCAGCCCTGGAAAAACGCCGATGAAAAACGCGTCGCGCATCACGCGGTCGGTTTGCGTCAGCTGGCCAGAAACCCGCACCGCCGCATTGACATAGCCGGGCTGCCGGAGGATGTTGCCCGCGAAGACGTCACGGGTCTCGATATTCGCGTCCTCCAGCCACTGCACCAGCGCGCGGCGTGAAACCCCGTCGCGGACCGTGATCGGGAATCCGAACCATGCCGGCTCGGCCCGCGCATCCCATCGCGGGAGGATGAGGCCATCCTCGAACGGTTTCAGGCCGTTGAAGAGAAGGTTGAAGTTAGCCCGCCGGCGATTGACGAAGTCATCGAGTCGTTGTAGCTGGGCCACGCCGACGGCAGCCTGCAGGTCGGTCGGCTTGAGGTTGTAGCCGATGTGCGAGTAACTGTACTTGTGGTCGTAGCCTTGTGGCAGGTCGCCTAGCTTCCAGCCGAAGCGCTTGCCGCAGGTGTTCGACTCGCCGGGCGCGCACCAGCAGTCGCGGCCCCAGTCGCGCACCGAGCGGACGATCCGGCCGTAGCGCGCCTTATTGCTGATCACCGCTCCACCCTCCCCCATCGTGATGTGATGGGCGGGATAGAAGCTGATCGTGGCCAGGTCGCCGAAGGTCCCGACCGGGCGCCCGTCGTAGCAAGAGCCGAGCGCGTCGCAGCTGTCCTCGATCAGGTAGAGATGGTGGCGGGCGGCGATCGTGGTCAGCTGCTCCAGGTCGCAGGGATTGCCGAGCGTGTGCGGCACCATGATGGCGCGGGTCTTCTCTGAGACCGCCGCGTCGACCAGTGCGGGGTCGATGTTGTAGGTGCCGATCTCGCAGTCGACCAGCACGGGCGTCAACTGGTTCTGCAGGAGCGGGGCGAGCGTGGTCGGGAACGTCGCCGCCGGGGTGATCACCTCGTCGCCGGGACGAAGCGGTTCCTCGAGCTGTGTCGATGTGAGGGCCGTAACCGCGACCAGGTTGGCCGATGACCCGGAGTTGACCAGCGCGACGTCGCGAACGCCGAGCCGCTGCCGCAGGGTCTGCTCGAAGCGGTCACCCCAGGGACCGAGCGTCAACCAGAAGTCGAGGCTGGCATCGACCAGATTCGTGAGCTCGCTTTCGCCATACACACGGCCGGCGTACGGCACCCGTGACGCAAAGGGGGCAAAGGGCGTCGCCTGATGTGCAGCCACGTAGTACTCGCGCACCTTTTCCAGGATTTCGCGCTTGAGCGAGTCGGCGCCGCCGCGCACGGACGAGCCGGCCGCGACATGGGTATCTGCGCGCCACTGGCGACGCACGCGCTTGAGGGCCTCATCGAGCGGCATCGCCTCGGTGCCGAGCAATCCACCCAGTCGATCGGTTTTCAGCCCGCCAGCGAGCGGGCGGGGTGCCCGCTGGCTAAGCTCGGCCGTCGGCACGGCCTCAACCAGTGCGGGGTCGAGGGCAAATGTCGAGGCGAGCCGGCGGGCAAAATCGGCGCGACTGAGTCGGTTCCGGCCCGCCACGTGCACGACGCCGCCCATGCCGAGCTCGACGAGGCGAACGCTGATCTCGGCGAGACTGTCCACTAGCGTCGGCGTCGAGACCTGGTCGGACGGCGCCCGCATCCTCTCACCCGCCGAGAGTTGCTGCCAGACCTGCATCGCGAAGTTCTTCGAGGTCCGGTCCCAGCCATAGACACCCGTGGTGCGGATGATGAGGGAGTCCACCCCGATGTCCGCGATGGCGCGTTCTGCCTCGAGCTTGGTCTGTCCGTAGACGCTGATGGGACGCGGCGCGTCCGTCTCGCTATATGGGCCGTGCTCGCCGTCGAAGACGTACTCGCTGGAGTAGAAGACGAGAACTGCACCGATCGCCTTGCAGACGGTCGCGCACGTGCGCGGCCCGTCGATGTTGATGCGTCGAGCGCGCGCCGGGTCCTCCTCGCAGCCGTCCACGTGGGTGAGTGCCGCCGCCAGGAAGACGATGTTGGGGGCCAGCTCGTGGATCAGCGCCGAGACCGCCGCCCCGTCGCCGAGGTCGAGCGGGCGCAAGCCCTCGCGGGGCCGGCTCATCGCGGTGCCGATGACCGACCAGCCCTCCGCCTCGAGGGTGCGCATCAAGGCGCCTCCGGTAAGGCCGGAGGCGCCGATCACCAGCGCACGTTTAGCCATTTCGGAGCTCCCACGAGTAGGGGATCTCCGGGCTCGCCGGGTCCATCCGCACGATCTCGTCGGGGTCATGTGGGTGGGTCGCGCAGTTGGCCACGATCGCACGCTCGCCGCCGATCCCCTTGAAGCCGTTCCACACGCCGGCGGGCACTCTGACCAGGCAGTAGTTGGCCTCTCCCACAAAGAGCTCCATCAGCTGACCGCGCGTCGTTGACCCTTCGCGGCCGTCGTAGAGCACCAGCTTGATCAACCCCGAGACGACCGCGTAGTTCAGCGTCATGCACTTGTGCAGGTGCCAGGCCTTGACCGCGCCGGGATAGACGACCGAGAAATAGATTTCGCCGAAGCGCTCGAAGTGCGGCGCATCGGCGCGCAACATGTGCATCACCTTGCCGCGCTCGTCCGGGATCTGTTTCAGGAGATGGATCGCGACGCCATCGATCACGCCGCCGCCTCGAGGGACTCGGCGTACCAGTCAATGGTCCGCCGCAGGCCTTCGTCGAGGCTGAAGCTGGGCGACCAGCCAAGCACTCGGTGCGCCTTCTCGGCAGTCAAGATCTGCATAGCGATCTCGTGGCGCGCCTCGTTGCGCACGTCGGGCTGGAGCCGCGAGCCCATCAGGTCGAGGATGCGCTGGACCAGGTCGAGCACGGCGACGGGTGTCTCGTTCGAGAAGTTGAACGCCTGGCCGCGGAGCTCCGATCTCGAGTGGAGCTGTTCGGCCAGCGTCAAATATGCCGCCGCGCCGTCCTCGACGTAGAAGTAGTCGCGGACGGATCGGCCGTCAGACCGAATCAGGGGTCGCTGGCCTCGCAGTACTGACCGGATGGTGCCGGGCACGATACGGTTCCAGTTGAGGTCCCCGCCACCGTAGAAGTTTCCGCAGCGAGTGATGGCGACCGGCACCTCGAAAATGCTGGCGTAACTCTGGGCGATGAGGTCGGCGCAGGACTTGCTGGCGTCGTAGGGGTGCCGGCCCATCAGCGGCGTGTCCTCGTCGTAGGGGCGACCATCATGGTCGCCGTAGGCTTTGTCCGACGAGGCCGTCACCACCTGCTTGACCTTGGGGCTCCGCCGGCACGCTTCGAGGATGGTCCACGTCCCGGCAATGTTGCTCTCGAACGTCGAGACCGGGTTGCGAGCCGCAATCGGCACGATGGTCTGCGCCGCGAGATGGATGACCGTGTCGATCTCGTACTCGCCCAGCGCCCGCTCGAGGAGCGCCTGGTCGCGCACGTCGCCGCGCACCACCTTGACCTGCTTGAGGAGCTGACTGCGGATCAAGTCACTCTGCGGAACCCAGTCGCGAACGAGGCAAACCACGTCAGCCCGCAGGTTGTGCAGCTGCTTCACCACCCAGCTGCCGACCAGCCCGGTGGCGCCGGTGACCAGGGTCGGGCGATCGCGCCAGAACAGAGGGTTCAAGGCCATAGGAAGTGACAGGTGAGTAACGGGGCGGCTATCCGATCTCCTGCGCCGATCAGCCCCGCATCGCTAAGCTGCCGTGGCTTCTCTCTGCCCGAGGTGCTCGACGAGGGGCGCGATCGATCGTTGCCAGCTGAATTCCCGGGACCGCTCCCGACCGGCCTGACCGAGGTCCGCCCGCCTGGCCCCATCGCGAGTCAGCCGGTCGATCGCCCCCGCCCAGGCAGCGCTGTCCTTCGGGTCCAGCACGATACCAGCAGGGCCGATCACCTCCCGGCATGCCGGCGCGCTGGAGACGACAGCCGCGGTTCCGTAAGTCATCGCCTCGAGGATCGGTAGCCCGAATCCCTCGTAAAGGGAGGGATACGCGAGGCAGACGGCGTGACGGTAGAGCAATGCCTTGTCGTCCTCTGAGACATACCCGAGGTACACCAGCCGTCCGGTTTGCCGGAGCGGCGCCATCTGCTCGACGATCGGCCCGTGTTTCCAGCCGAATCCGCCCGCTACAACAAGCTGCAGGGGCAGGTCGCGCAGGTTGCGAGTAAAGGCCTCGATCAGGACGGCCAGGTTCTTACGCGGCTCGAGCGTCCCCATGGTCAACACGTAGTCGCCACGAATGCCGAGTGCCCGTAGCCGCTCGACTCCGCCGATCGGTTCGCGTAGCGCGGGCCGCCCCGGGGGAACCACGATGATCTTCGTCGCCGGTACCCGAAGGCGTTCCACGAGGTCTCTCCGGGAGGTCTCCGAGATGGTGATGATGGCCTCGGCATTCGCCGCGACGGAATAAGTCTGCCGCTCGAAGAAACCGCGCAGCGTGGGATGGGTCCAGGGGACGATCAGCGGGCTGAGATCGAAGATGATCGGCATGGCCTGCTGCCGGGCCAGCAAGAGCGGCAGCCGGCTGAGCGAGATCAATGGGAGCCCGGTTCGGCGCGCGAGGATCGACTCCATCAGGTCGAAGCGGAAGTTGGGGAGATCGGGGAGGACTGTGACGTCGAACGGGACCGCGGGCCGGATGCCGGGCCTGGCCAGTCCCCGGACGGGCAGCCGCTCGTTGAGGGCGACTGCGAGGTCGCGCATATACAGGCCGACTCCGGCCGGCTCCCCCTGGCTCCAGCGGAGATCGATGAGTACGGATGTCACGGGCAAGTAACGTCTCTTTCCCCCGCCCCTTGCGAGAGCTAGGTCATCCTCACTCTCCCGTTGCGTCATCGTGGCGGTACCCGCGCGTCTCCTTCCCCAGGCCCAACGGGAGACCGGTATCTGTGTCGTCATCCCCTGCCTAAACGAGGCGGCCACCATCGGCCGGGTTGTCTCCGACTTCCGCCGCGCCTTGCCGAAGGCGACAGTATTGGTCTTTGACAACGCCTCAACCGACGGATCGGCAGAGAAGGCGGAAGCCGCGGGTGCCACGGTCATCCGGGTCCCACGCCAGGGGAAAGGCTACGTGCTTCGCTACGCCTTCGATCGGGTCAAGGCCGATGTCTATGTCGTGGTTGACGCCGATGATACCTACCCTGCCGATCGCGTGGCCGATCTCATCGAGCCGGTGCTGCGCGGCGACTGCGACATGGCGGTTGGCGCCCGCCAGCATTTCGTGCAGCCCGATGCCATCCGCCCGCTCCATCGCTGGGGTAACCGCCTGATCGTTTCGTTCCTCAACCTCAGCTTCGGCACTCGGTTGCAAGACATCCTGTCTGGATACCGGGTGCTCTCGGGCGACATGGTTCGCGAGCTGCCGCTGCTGGCCCCCGGATTCGAGGTAGAGACCGAGCTCACCTTGGAGACGCTCGAGCGCGGCTTCCGCGTGCTGGAGGTACCGGTGCAATACCGGCGCCGCCCCGAGGGGAGCCGGTCCAAGCTCAGCTCCTTCAAGGATGGCTACCGGATCCTGATGACGATAATGACGCTGCTGCGCGACTACCGGCCGATGACATTTTTCACGGCGCTTGCAGCTGGAATCACGTTGCTCGGTCTGGTCGGTGGGGTGATCGTGCTCAGCGATTACGTCAGGACTGGTCTCGTCCCGCGCTTGCCCCTGGCCATCCTGTCGGCAATGTTGATCCTGCTCGCCTCCGTCTTCTTCGTGACCGGCTTTGTCGTGAGTGCCATTAACCGCCGCTTCGCCGAGGCCACCGCGCTTTCGGGCCGCTGGCGCGAGGATCGCCTGACCCAAGACCTGACGACATGAGGCTGTCGTTCCTCTCCGACGCCGTCTATCCCTTCCACCACGGTGGAAAGGAGACGCTCCACTACGAGCGGTCGATCCGCCTTGCCCGGCGAGGCCACGCGGTTCGGATCCTCACGATGCACTGGTGGCTGACGCGCAATCGTTCGATCGCCCGGGATGGCATTGTTTTTCACTCAGTCGCGCCGCGAACCGCGCTCTATACCTCAAAAGGCGGGCGCTCCGTATGGGAATCGATGGTGTTCGGCTTGGGCAGCCTGCGCCTGCTCTGGAGCCCCGAGTTCGATGTCCTCGATGTCGACCAGTTTCCGTTCACGCCCTTCTTCGCTGCCCGCCTGGTCTGCTGGCTCCGCGACCGTCCGATGACCGCGACCTGGTACGAGGTCTGGGACCGCGACTACTGGCGCGAATATATGGGCAGGCTGGGCCCGATCGGCTTCTTCCTGCAGCGCTTTGCCGCCCGCTCCGCCGACCTGATCTTCGCCGACTCGAGACTGACGGCACGACGCCTCACCGAATGGCTGGGAGTTGATCCCCACCGGGTGCTGGTGCTCGCACCCGGCGTTACAACTCCCTCCCCCTCTTGGGAAGGGCAGAGTGGGGCCTCTAAACGAATCGACTGCATCTTCATCGGCCGCTTGCTGGCCCACAAACACGTCGACGTCTTTCTCCGGGCGCTGGCACTGGCCCCAGGCGTGACCGGGCTGATCGTGGGCAGCGGTCCAGAGAAGAATCGCCTGATCGAGCTGGCCGGCGAGCTCGGCCTTAGCGACCGTGTCCACTTCGAGTCACCCGAGACTCACGAGGCAGTCCTTGACCGTCTTCGCAGCGCCCGGCTGCTCGTCTTTCCGTCCACGCGGGAGGGCTTCGGAGTCGCGGTGCTCGAGGCGAATGCGTGTGGCGTGCCAGCGCTGGTGGTCCAGCACCCAGACAACGCTGCCCTCGAGCTGGTGCGCGACGACGTCACCGGCATCATCTGTGACCTCGCCCCGCACCCGATGGCCGCGAATATTCGGGCCTACCTGGCGGACCCTCTCCTCCAGTCCCGCATGCGCAAGGCCGCATTGGCGACTGCGGCAACTTATTCGTGGGACGCCTACGTCAACAAGATGGAGGCCGCGCTCAAGTCCCTCATCGGGGAGATTCCCTCCTCCATTCCGAGTTCTGAAAAGGCCGCATGAAAATCTGCCTCGTCAGCAACCTCTACCCGCCGCTCGGCCAGGGGGGCGCCGAGATCTATGTCGGCCGATTGGCGACGGCCCTGGCCGAGGATCACCAGGTCGTGGTGGTCACGAGCGAACCGGGCTTTCACCTCGCGCCTCGACGCGAGGTGACGCGCGAAGGCATCGTGATCTATCGCCTGGCACGTCTAAATGTTGCGCACAACGTCACTCTCCCCCTACCGCTGCTGGCGCAGGCAGCTTACCGGGCCATCGATCTCTACCACCCACAGGTCGCCGCCGCGATGAGCCAGATCATCCGTCGCGAGCGGCCTGACCTCATCCACCTTCACAATTGGGTTGGTCTCTCGCTCGCCGCGCTGCTGTCAAACGTCCCGAGGAGCGCGCCGCATATACCCGTCGCGATGACGCTGCACGACTATGGGCTTCTCTGCGCCTATGCGTCGATTCTCCATCCGGATGGCCATACCTGCGCACCGGATCTTCCTTGCCGCCTGCTAGCCAATCTCAATCGCGGGCTGGTCAACCGCACCGGTCTGGTGATCAGCCCATCGCACTACGTCCTCGACCAACACCTCCAACGCGGGTTCTTCCGGCAGGCGACCCAGCAGATCCTGCCGTATAGCCTCGAGCCCGCACCCTCTCCGCTTGCCAATTCTCCCTCCCCCTCGGGGGGAGGGCAGGGTGGGCGCTTTAAAGACACCTTCGACATCCTATATATGGGTCGCGTCCAGTTCTACAAAGGCACCGAGGTTCTGATCCGGGCCTTTCGCCGCACCAGCGATCCCACCCTTCGTCTCCATGTGGCAGGCACGGGCCCCTCAATCGACTCCTGCAAGGCGCTGGCGCTCGGTGACGACCGAATCCGCTTCTATGGGTTCGTGGCCGGTGAGCTCCGCCGGTCGCTGATCGAGAATGCCGACTGCATGGTCCTTCCCTCCCTCTGGCCGGACAACTACCCGGTCAGCATCCAGGACGCCTTCCAGTCGGGCCCGATCGTGATCGCGAGCCGCATCGGCGGCATTCCCGAAATGGTCCGCGACGGCGTCAACGGGCTGCTGGTCGAACCGGGTGATGAGTCGCGCATCGCCGCCGCCATCGAGCGGCTGCGCTCATCGCCCGAGCTGGTCGCGAAACTCCGCGCGTCGGCGGCAGAAACGGCTCGGCTCTATGACATGCGCTTCCATGTCGCCCACCTGACCAACGCCTACCAGCGCTTGCTGGTCACCGATCGGCTTCGACCCTTCGACCGGCGCGCCGCCTGATATCAGCGGCGCCGACCATCCTCGCCAAGGTAATCGGCAAGGGCGCTCTCCCAATCCGGCAGGGGTCGCAGCCCC
>Ga0070706_100006459_pt1 | contig 11069 bp, 9 predicted proteins | sample KBSK5501metaG_FD_65476 | JGI IMG/M metagenome (GOLD analysis project Ga0070706, IMG submission 65476) | Corn, switchgrass and miscanthus rhizosphere microbial communities from Kellogg Biological Station, Michigan, USA - KBS K5-50-1 metaG | ecosystem: Host-associated > Plants > Roots >...
CCGCAGTAGACGCACGCCGAGTCGGGCAGCGGAGCGGCGAACTCCGTGGAGATCCCGGCGCTGAACCCCCGCCCGGCGACGGTGATGGCGAACGTGTTCTGCCACTGGTCACCGCACGCGTCGACGCACTTGTAGCACAAGATGCACTTGCCGTAGTCCCGCACGTAGAGGTCGTTGTCGAGCTTGGCGGGCTGGTGGACGGTCTCCGCCGACTGCCCGTCGGGAACCTCGTGGTGACCGGCGTGCGAAACGTCCCGCCCGCCTTCCGCGGCCGGTGCGGGCGGGCCGAAGCGCTCGGGGCGGGCGCCGTACTCGTCCAACCACGCCTCCACGTCAGGGGTGGTCGACAAGTCGACCGAGGAGCCCAGCAGCTCCAGCACCAACCGGCGGCTGTGGTCGACCCGTTCCCCGCGGGTACGTACCACCATGCCCGGTTCCACCTTCCTGGAACAGGACGGAACCAGGGTGCGCGATCCCTCGACCTCGACCACGCAGACCCGGCAGGCGTTCCGCGGAGTCAGCGTGTCCCCATAGCACAGGGTGGGGATGTGCCTGCCCGCGGCCGCACAGGCGTCGAGGATCGTCGATCCTTCCGGGACCTGTGCGGTCTCCCCGTCCAGCGTCAGCTCGACCAGCCGGGTAGGCAGGCCGAGGTCCACTAGCGTCATGACGAACCCTCTTCCTGAACATCGGCGAAAACGGCCAGGCGGTCAATGGCGGACTCGACGGCGTTCCAGGCCGTCTGTCCGAGGCCGCAGATGGAGGCGTCCCGCATCACCTGGCCGACGTCGCGCAGCAGGCGCACGTCCTGTTGCCGGGAACCGCGCGGGCAGCCGGAGGTGATCCGGGCGAGTGCCTCCTCCTGCCGGACGGTTCCGACCCGGCAGGGCACACACTGGCCGCAAGACTCGTCCCGGAAGAAACCGGCGATCCGCAACAGGATCGCGCCGAGGTCGGTCCGTTCGTCGATAGCGACGACAACCCCCGACCCGAGTGTCGAACCGGCGTCGCGGGCGCCTTCGAACGTCAGCGGCACGTCGACTTCCTCCGGGCGCAGGAAACTGCCCGCCGCTCCCCCCAGCAGCACCGCCCGGAGGGTGCGCTCGTCAAAGGTCCCAGCCAGGTCGAGCAGTTCGCGCAGGGTGGCCCCGAACGGCAGCTCGTACACGCCCGGGCGGACAACCGCGCCGGAGACGCAGAACAGCTTCGTGCCGGTGGAGTTCCCGCTGCCGGTGGCGGCGAACGCAGCGCCGCCCAGCGTCATGATGGGCAGCACGTTGACCAGCGTCTCGACGTTGTTGACCACGGTGGGCTGGCCGAACAGTCCGCGCTCCACGGGGAACGGCGGCTTGGTGCGCGGTTCGCCGCGGTAGCCCTCGATGGAGCCGAAGATCGCGGTTTCCTCGCCGCAGATGTAGGCACCGGCGCCGCGGCGGATCTCGATGCCGAACTCGAAGCCGGTGCCCATCACGTCGGGGCCGAGCAACCCGGCGTCCCGTGCCTGCCGGATCGCCCCGCGCAGCCGGTGCAGCGCCCTCGGATACTCGCCGCGCAGGTACAAGAACCCCTTGCGGCAGCCGGTGGCGTAGCCGGCGATCGTCATCGCCTCGATGAGGGAGAACGGGTCGCCCTCCATGATGACGCGGTCCTTGAAGGTCCCCGGCTCGCTCTCGTCGGCGTTACAGACCAGGTAGTGCGGGTGCTCCGGCTGGCGGGCCACCGCCTCCCACTTGCGTCCGGCGGAAAAGGCGGCGCCGCCCCGGCCCACTAGCCTGGAGTCCAGCACTTCGCGGATGACCCCGTCGGGGCCCAACTGCATCGCGGCGCGCAGGGCCTGGTAGCCGCCGCGGGAGCGGTAGTCGGCAAGGCTTTCCGGATCGACGACGCCGACCCGGCAGAGCAGCCGCAACGCCGGGTCGCCGCGCTGCGGCACGGCGGCCTCGGGCGCCGGCTCCCCGGCCAGCTCGGCCATCGGAAACCGCACCGCCGCCACCGCGTCCCCGGCGCCGACCGGGGCGACCACCTCCTGCCGGGGCGGGTTCCCCGGCTCGATCGCCAGGGCGGCCGGGGCGCGCTCGCACAACCCCAGGCACGGGCTGCCGCGCCAGACCACACCGTCACGCGTCTCGCCCTCCGGCGCGAAACCCTCCGTGAGCGCCTGCGCGACCTCGTCGGCTCCGCGGGCCTTGCACACGATGTCGGTGCACACGTGCACGGTGCGCGACGGCGCCGGGTGCATCGAGAACAGGGAGTAGAAGGTGGCCACTCCGTAGGCGTCAGCCGGCGGGATCGTGAGCCGCTGGCAGACGTAGTTCAGGGCACCGCGGCTGATCCAGCCGACGCGGTCGTTGACCGCGTGCAGCGCGGGCAACAGCTGGTCGCGCCGGGAGCGCCAGGCGTGACCGCCCTCGGTGAGGTGCCAGTCGGCGGCCGCCCGGGTGCCGCCCTGCCAGCCAGTGGCCGGCGGTCCGAGCAACTCATCGACGGCGGCCCGCTCCTTGGGTGAGGGCTCGGCGTCAAGAAAACGAAGGTCCACGACGTGCTCTTTCTCTGATGTGCGCGCTAGTCAGGCTGGAACAGGCAGTGACCGGCCATCGGCTTCGGCGCCGAACTTCGCGTTCCAGGCGTCCCGTTCCACGTCGGGCAGCTTCTCGACCCGGATGGCGCTCGCCTTGTACTCGGCCGTGCCCGCGATCGGGCAGGTGGCCTCGATGGTCAGCAGGTTGGTGTCCACCACGTCCGGATCGTGATACGACATGAAGGCCAGTCCCGGGCGCAGACCCGGGTCGATCCGCACCGGGGCCACGATGGACCCCCGCCGTGAGATGATCCGCACCGGCTCGTCCTCCGCCGTGCCGAGCTGTGCGGCGTCCTCTGGAGACAGGTCGATGCACTCGGCCAGCCGCAGCGGGGAGGCGAACCCGCGCGACTGCACGCCGGTGTTGTACGAGTCGAGCCTGCGGCCGGTCGTGAGCCGGATCGGGTACTCCTCGCTGAGCGCGTCGGCGGGCGGCCGGTGCGGGGTGACCTGGAACCGGGCCGGCGTGCCGCGCTTGGCCGGGTCGTCCTCCCACAGCCGTCCGTGCAGGTAGGGCGGCTCCAGTCGGTCCTCGCTGAAGCAGGGCCACTGGATTCCGCCAACCTCCTCCAGGCGGCGGTAGCTCATGCCCGCGAAATTCGACGCGAGGGAACGCACCTCGTCCCAGATGCGCTCGGCGTCGGCTCCGCGGTAGCCCAGATCGTGGCCGAGCCGGGCCGCTATCGCGCACATGATGTCGATGTCGTTGCGCGCGCCCTCCGGCGGCTCGAGTGCCTTGCGGACCCGCTGCACGCGGCGCTCGCTGTTGACGAAGGTGCCCTCCGTCTCGCACCAGGACGCCGCGGCGGGCAGCACCACGTGCGCGAGTTGCGCGGTCTTGGTCAGGAAAATGTCCTGCACCACGAAGTGCTCGAGGTTGGACAGCCGCTTGGTCATCCGCGCGCTGTCGGGCTCGGACTGCACCGGGTTCTCGCCGATCGCGTACAGCGCCCGCAGTTCGCCGTCGTCCATGGCCTCGCACATCTGGGTGAGCGTCAGGCCGTACGCGGGCCGGATCGGCACGCCCCACGCGCGAGCGAACTTCGCCCGCGCGTCGGGGTCGAGGATGTCCTGGAAGCCGGGCAGGCGGTTGGGGATGGCACCCATGTCGCCGCCGCCCTGGACGTTGTTCTGCCCGCGCATCGGGGACAGCCCTGACCCGTAGCGTCCGACATGGCCGGTCAGCAGCGCCAGGTTGATCAGCGCCATCACATTCTCGGTGCCGACGTGGTGCTCGGTAATGCCCAGCGTCCACACCAGCTGGACGCGATCCGCCCGCGCGTAGGTGTGCGCGAGCTCGGCGATCAGCTTGGCGGGAACGCCGGTTTCCGCCTCGGCCGCCTTCAGTGTCCAGGGCTCGACCGCCGCTGCGAACTCCCCGAATCCCGCGGTGGCCCGTTCGATGAAGGCGGTGTTGGCCAGCCCGGCGTGGATGATCTCCCGCGCGACCGCGCTGGCCAGGGGAATGTCGGTACCGACGCGGAGCGGAAGCCAGCGGTCCGCCCAGGCCACCGACGCCGTACGGCGCGGATCCACGGCGAACAGCTTCGCGCCGTTCCGGACACCCTTGAGCAGATGCTGGAAGAAGATCGGGTGGGCCTCTCGCGCGTTTGCCCCCCACATCACGATGACGTCAGTGTTCTCGATCTCCGCATAGGAGGAGGTGCCGCCGCCGCTTCCGAACGCGGCTGACAGACCCGCGACGCTCGGAGCGTGGCACGTGCGGTTGCAGGAGTCCACGTTGTTCGTGCCGACGACGACGCGCGCGAACTTCTGCGCCACGTAGTTCATCTCGTTGGTCGCCCGTGCGCACGACAGCATCGCGAAGGCGTCGGGCCCGCGGGAGTCCACGACGCGCTGGAATCCCTCAGCGGCGCGGTCGAGTGCCTCGTCCCAGGTGGCCGGCCGCAGCCCGCCGTCATCGCGTACCAAGGGCTGGGTCAGCCGTGGATACGGCTCGGTGCGTTTGCGACTCATCAGCGTCCTCCTACATTCCTGTCCTTGTCACCGCGTCCCCGATCCCGGCCTGAGCCGGAACCGTCTGGGTGGCGCCGACCTGCCGCGACGCTCCGGGCGCGCAAGTGCGCGCGAGGAGGTCGGTGGCTGCGTGGATGGTGCGCAACGTCGGAGCGTCGGCGCCCGCTATGTCCGCCATCTCCACCACAGCCGTCACGATGGCGTCGAGTTCCAGCTGCTTGCCCGCTTCGAGGTCCTGCAGCATCGAGGTCTTGTGGTGACCCACGTTCTCCGCGCCGCGCAGCCGCTTCTCGATCGAGATGTCCGGGGTGCTGCCCACCTTGGCGGCGATGTCGAGGGTCTCCTCCATCAACTGCACCACCAGTTTCCGGGTGTACGGGTGCTGGCAGATCTCGACCATCGTCGCCCGGGTGAGGGCGCTGAGGGGGTTGAAGGCGACGTTGCCCATCAGCTTGATCCAGATGTCGTCGCGGAGATCGGCCTCCACCGGGCACTTCAGCCCGCCCGCGACCATCGCCTCGCTCAAGGCCTGGCAGCGCCCGGAGATCTCACCCGACGGCTCGCCAATGGAGAAGCGAGTGCCCTCCAGATGCCTAATCACGCCGGGTGCCTCGATGACCGTGGCCGGATAGACCACGCAGCCGATGGCACGCTCCGGCGGCAGGACGGCGCTGGTGGCACCGCCGGGGTCGACGGCCTCGATCCGGCGCCCCCGGAATGGCCCCGGCAGTTCGTGGAAGTACCACCACGGGATCCCGTTCTGGGCAGGCACCAGCGCCGTGTGCTCGCCGAGCAGCGGCTCGACCAGGGGCCCGCAGGACGGGTAGCTGTGCGCCTTCAGCCCGAGAAAGACGTAGTCGACGGGCCCGATTTCCGCCGGGTCGTCGGTGGCGTGCGGGCGTGCCGTGAAGTCACCGCGCGGACTGATCACACGCACTCCGTGCTCCCTCATCGCCCGCAGGTGCTCACCGCGAGCGACCAGGTGAACGTCAGCGCCACCCCGGTGCAATGCAGCGCCACAGTACGCGCCGATCGCTCCGGCACCGACCACTGCGATCCTCATGTGGCTCCTCTCTGACCTTGAATACTGTATGCAATACCCAGGAACAGTGTCTAGTCCTTCGCGGGATCAAAAGCTCGCTGCTGTCTTCGGGCGACCGTATACTTTAACCAATCGCGGCCCGGGCCTACCTGACCCGGGTGGCCGCACACATAACCCGGAGTTGGCCATGACGGATCACAGTCCCGCGCTGGCGGCCGGGCGCGCGGTGACCGGAGGGACGCCCGCGCGCCGCGTGGTAATCGCGGTGGAACGGCCGGTACCGCTGCGGCAAGCAGTCCACGACGCCATCGTAGATCTGATCATCACGCGGGTCCTGCGGCCCGGCGAGCACGTCGTGGAGACGGAGCTCGCGGCCCAGCTCGGCGTGAGCCGCCAGCCCGTGCGGGAGGCCCTGCAGAGGCTGCACACCGAGGGCTGGGTCGACCTGCGCCCCTCCCAGGGGGCGTTCATCCACATCCCCACCGAGAAGGAGGCCGACCAGCTCATGGCGGTGCGCGCTCTCCTGGAGTCGGAATCCGCCGTGCTAGCCGCCGAGCGGTGCACTCCGCAGGATGTCGAGCGCCTATGGGAACTGCAGGCGGCGGGCGAGAAGGCGCTCGCCGCAGACGACACCGAGGGCCTGGTCGCGGCCAACACGGAGCTGCACGCCTACCTGCTGCGCATGGCGGGAAACACGGTGCTCAGCGAGCACCTGGCCATGGTCGACCAGCGCATGCGTTGGTACTACGTGCCGATTGCGCTCGTGCGCGGGCGCAAGGCCTGGGACGAGCACGCCTCCATCATCAAGGCCGTCGCCGCCCACGACGCCAAGCGCGCAGGCAAACTGATGCGCCGGCATACGGAGACGACGCGCACGATGTACCTGGAGCAGCACCAGGCCTCCACCATGCGCGGCTGACGCGGGGCCGGTCACACGGCCGTGCCTACGGGCGGATTTGTCACACTCGGGGGATTGCATACAGTATCCACAACACCGTATCCTCTGTTACGCCGCAGGTACTCCGCGCCAGCGGCTGGGAGGCAGACTCATGGACCTGTACGAATACCAAGCGCGAGAGCTCTTCACGGCTCACGGCGTGCCCGTGCTCCCGGGGATCGTGGCCGGCACTCCGGCCGAGGCCCGCGCCGCCGCTGAGCTAATCGGCCCGCCGGTGGTGGTGAAGGCTCAAGTCAAAACCGGTGGCAGGGGCAAGGCTGGCGGGGTGAAGCTCGCCGCGACACCGCACGAGGCAGCGTCCACGGCCAGGGCCATCCTCGGCATGGACATCAGGGGACACACGGTGCGGCGGGTACTGATCTCACCCGCGTGCGAGATCGCGGAGGAGTATTACGTCTCTTTCCTCCTGGACCGCGCCAGCCGCACCTTCCTCGCGATGGCCTCGACCGAAGGAGGGATGGAGATCGAGCAGATCGCGGCGGAGAAGCCCGAGGCGCTGGCGAAGGTCCCCATCGACCCGGCTACCGGGGTCGATGAGGCGGCGGCCCGGGCGATCGTCACCGCGGCCAGGTTCCCGGCGGAGATCGCGGAAGCGGCCGCCGGGACGATCGCCAGGTTGTGGGAGACGTTCGTCGCCGAAGACGCCCTGCTGGTCGAGGTCAACCCCCTGGTGCGGGACCGGGACAACCGCATCATCGCCCTGGACGCCAAGGTCACGCTGGACGACAACGCCCGTTTCCGGCACACCGGGCACGCCGCCCTGACGGACACCGCCGCCATGGACCCGCTGGAGGCCAGGGCGAACGAGAAGCACCTCAACTACGTCAAGCTGGACGGCCAGGTCGGCATCATCGGAAATGGGGCCGGCCTGGTGATGTCGACGCTGGACGTCGTGGCCAACGCCGGCGACCGCCACGGCGGCGTGAAACCGGCGAACTTCCTGGACATCGGCGGCGGTGCCTCCGCCGATGTGATGGCGAACGGCCTCGGCATCATCCTCAGCGACCCGGACGTCCGCAGCGTGCTGGTGAATGTGTTCGGCGGCATCACCGCCTGCGACGCCGTCGCCGACGGCATCGTCCGGGCGTTCCGGCTGCTTGAGAGCCGGGGCGACCCAGTGAACAGGCCGGTCGTCGTCCGGCTCGACGGGAACAACGCCGAACTGGGCCGGGCCATCCTTAACCACGCTGACCTGCCCGGCGTGCGGCAGGTGGACTCCATGGACAGCGCCGCTGAGGCGGCCGCCGGACTCGCGGCTGCGGGAGTGTGACACCGATGGCGATCTTCCTCACCGAGCACAGCAAGGTAATCGTCCAGGGCATGACCGGTACCGAAGGCATGAAACACACGGCCAAGATGCTGGCGGCCGGAACGGCCATCCTCGGGGGGGTCAACCCGCGCAAGGCCGGCCAGAAGGCCGAGGTCGACGGCACGCCGGTGCCGGTCTTCGGCACGGTGGCCGAGGCGATGGACGCCACCGGCGCCGACGTCTCGGTGGCCTTCGTTCCGCCCGCCTTCACCAGGGACGCGGTGATCCAGGCGATCGACGCAGGCATCGGCATGTGCGTCGTGATCACCGAGGGCGTCCCCGTCCATGACGCGGCCGCCGTGTGGGCTCACGCGAAGGCGGGGGGCAACGTCACCCGCATCATCGGCCCGAACTGCCCCGGTATCATCAGCCCCGGCAAGTCCAATGCCGGCATCATCCCGCCGGGCATCACCGGTCCCGGAAGGATCGGCCTGGTCTCCAAGTCGGGCACGCTCACGTATCAGATGATGTACGAGCTGCGCGACATCGGCTTCTCCACCTGTGTGGGCATCGGCGGCGACCCGGTCATCGGCACCAGCCACATCGACGCGCTCCGGGCGTTCCAGGACGACCCGGAGACCGACGTCATCGTCATGATCGGCGAGATCGGCGGCGACGCCGAGGAACGCGCCGCCGACTACATCCGCCAGCACGTCACGAAACCCGTGATCGGCTACATCGCCGGCTTCACCGCACCCGAAGGCAAGACCATGGGCCACGCCGGTGCCATCGTCTCCGGCTCGTCCGGCACCGCGCAGGCCAAGGAGCACGCGCTGGAGGCAGCGGGCGTGAGAGTCGGCAAGACGCCGGGTGAGGCCGCGGCCCTGGTCCGTCGGGTGGTGCGTGAGCAGCCATGAATCCCCTGGAGAGATGGATCGCCCAGGTGGCCGCTGAACTCGGTCTGAGCGCGCAGGCGCTGGACCGTGACGCGGTGCTGGACGTGGCGAGGAACACGGCGCACCAGGTCGCCCGCCCGGCGGCACCGCTGACTACCTACCTGCTTGGCGTCGCCGTCGGCTGCGGCGCCGATCTGCGGGTCGCCGCCGAGACCGCGAACATGCTCGCCGCGGTCTGGTCCGAAACCAACGGCCCCGCGGCGCCGTCCGTGAAACACCCAGAGCCAGGAAGAGGAAGATGACGCTGATCGGAGTGCCCCGGGAGACAGCGACGGGCGAGCGCCGCGTCGCGCTGGTGCCCAAGGTGGTCGAACGGCTCCACGGCGAGGGTCTTGCCGTCATGGTCGAGATCGGGGCCGGTGCCGGGGCACTGATCCCCGACGAGCAGTACGAACAGGCCGGAGCCACCATCGGTGATCCGTGGTCGGCCGACGTCGTGGTCAAGGTGAACCCGCCGACGGCCGACGAGATCGGCCTGCTGAACCCGGGGTCGACCGTGATCGGGTTTCTAGAGCCGCACACGAGCCCCGAGATCGCAGAACAGCTGCGCCGGGCCGGCGTCACCGGCTTCGCGATGGAGGCCGTGCCGCGGATCTCTCGCGCGCAGTCTATGGACGCGCTCTCCTCCCAGGCCAACGTGGCCGGTTACAAGGTGGTGCTGCTGGCCGCCGAGTACTGCACCCGCTTCTTCCCCATGCTCACCACGGCCGCCGGAACGGTCAAGCCGGCCACGGTCCTGGTGCTCGGCGTGGGCGTCGCGGGGCTCCAGGCGCTGGCCACCGCCAGGCGGCTGGGGGCGCGCACCACCGGCTTCGACGTCCGGCCCGAAGTCGCCGAGCAGGTACGTTCGCTCAGCGCCCAGTGGCTGGAGTTGGGGGTCAAGGCATCCGGCGAGGGCGGTTACGCCCGTGCCCTGACCGCGGAAGAACAAACGGAGCAGCAGCGGCGGCTGACCGAAGCGGTGTCCGGCTTCGATGTGGTGATCACGACCGCACTGGTCCCGGGACGCCCGGCGCCGAGGCTGGTCACCGCCGAGGCGGTGCGGCGGATGCGGCCCGGCAGCGTGGTGGTCGATCTGGCCGGGGAGACCGGGGGCAACTGCGAACTCACGGTGCCCGGCGAGACCGTGGTACGGGATGACGTCACCATCGCGTCGCCGCTGAACCTGCCGGCGACCATGCCCGAGCACGCCAGCGAACTGTACGCGCGCAACGTGCAGGCACTGCTTGAACTCATGCTGACCGACGGCAAGATCACGCCGGACCTCTCCGACGAGATCCTCGCCGCCTGCTGCGTGACACGCGGCAGCGACCTGCTTGCGGAGGCCCGATGATGTTCCTGGCCGACCTGGCGATCCTGGTGCTGGCCGGCTTCGTCGGCTTCGCGGTGATCTCCAAGGTGCCCAACACCCTGCACACCCCGCTCATGTCCGGCACCAACGCCATCCACGGGATCGTGCTGCTCGGCGGCCTGGTCCTGGCCCGTTTCGCGTCAGGCCCCCTTGACCAGCTGCTGCTGGTGGTCGCGGTCGCGTTCGGCACGATCAACGTGGTGGGCGGGTTCCTGGTGACGGACCGGATGCTCGGCATGTTCAAGAAGAAGCCGGGCGTGGCCGGAACCGCAAAGGAGGCGGCTGGCCATGAGTGAGCTGATCACGGTGCTCTACATCATCGCGTTCGCCCTGTTCATCTACGGACTCATGGGCCTTACCGGGCCGCGGACGGCGGTGCGCGGCAACATCACAGCGGCCGTGGGCATGCTGATCGCAATCGTGGCTACCGTGGCGACCCCCGGGATGAGGAACTGGTGGCTGATCCTGCTCGGCCTGGCGCTGGGCACGGTGGTCGGCGTGCCGTCCGCGCGGCGGGTGAAGATGACCGCCATGCCGCAGATGGTGGCGCTGTTCAACGGAGTGGGCGGCGGCGCCGTCGCGCTGGTCTCGTGGGTGGAGTTCCGGAACAGCCACGGCTACGCGGCCGTGGCCGGCTACGTCACCGTGACCTCGCTGTTCGCCGCGATCGTCGGCTCGGTCTCGTTCTGGGGGTCGCTGATCGCCTTCGGCAAGCTGCAGGAGGTCCTGCCCGGCAGGCCGGTCAGCCTGGGTCGGGGCCAGCAGCCGTTCAACCTGGCCCTGTTCCTGGCCTCGGTCGCCTGCGCGGTCGTCATAGGCCTGGGCCACGGATCCCAGCTCCTGATCATCGGCGTCCTGGTCGCGGCGGCCGCGCTCGGTGTGATGGTGGTGCTGCCGATCGGCGGCGCCGACATGCCGGTGGTGATCTCGCTGCTCAACGCGTTCACCGGACTGTCCG
>Ga0070706_100006460_pt1 | contig 11068 bp, 13 predicted proteins | sample KBSK5501metaG_FD_65476 | JGI IMG/M metagenome (GOLD analysis project Ga0070706, IMG submission 65476) | Corn, switchgrass and miscanthus rhizosphere microbial communities from Kellogg Biological Station, Michigan, USA - KBS K5-50-1 metaG | ecosystem: Host-associated > Plants > Roots >...
TTCGCGAACGGCCGCCCGGAGGCCGTCGACCCGGAGACGCTGTCCGCGATCGACGTCGATTTCATGCGCGCGATCGGCGCCTCCGGCCTCTTCCGGCAGGTTCTCCCGCGCGGCAGTCGCGCCGACGTCTCGGTCGACACGGTCCGCGAGCTGCATGCCGCGCCGATGACCGGCGGTCGGACCGCCTATCTGCTCGCGGTTGCTCCGCTCGCGATGCTCGTACCGGGCTTCCCGCACCCGTGGGACTATCGCGTCACCCGGATCGTAAAGCTGCGCGGCGACGTGAACGGCACCTCGATCCCGCTCCCGGAACATCAGCTCGCGTACGACGAGCGCGTCTGGGGCGCGACCTACTGGGGCGGCCTCGACGCCGACCCGCTCCGCGCCGCCGAGGGGGCGTACCTGACGACGGCTGTCCGCGACGTGATCGAGTCGTCGCGACCGACGTTCGAGCACTTCGCGGTGGCGGTGCGCGCCGGCGACGTCGAGGACGCGTGGGTCGCGAGTCTCGACGCGCAGCATCCGGTCACGACGCCGGCGGGGCGATGATCGCCGAGCGCGCGACGTCCTCGTAGCGCACCTTCCCGACGTCGAAGGCGTCGAGGTTCTCGGCGAGCTTCCGGAAGGTCACCTCGAAGGACGGGAGCGTCTTCCGGACGCGCGTCAGCGGTGTCGTGCGGGCGAGGACGTAGTTCTTCACGTACGGGTGCTTGATGCCGCGCTTCTTGAGCCGCGCGACGAGGGACCCGAGCTTCTCGTCGGCCTCGCGCACCATCGCGGCCCGCGCCTCGCGCTCCTCGAGCGCCTTCGCGAGCGTGCCCTTCAGGAACTTGTCGACGCGGCGGAGGATCGGCGCGAACGCGCCGCCCGCGAAGCGCGCGTTCTCCTGGTAGAGGAGCCCGAGCGTCACGAAGTGGGGAGCCTCGAACTGGAAGGCGAAGTCCTCCTCGGTCTTGCGCGGCGCCTCCTCGACGAGACCGCGGTACATGCGGATCACTTCGAGGGATTTCTCCTTGAGGTTGTGCGCCTTCTCCGTGTTCAGCGCGAGGATCTGGAAGGCCACCTCGTGTTCCGGCACCAGGATGGCGGGGACCCACTTGGACTTGAGCTTCTCGAGCACCGCGCGCCGGTGGTTGCCATTGGGCGTCCAGTACAGCCCCGGCTTCACCGACATGACCACGATGGGATCCACGAAGCGGTCGATCTTCTTGACGACATCCTGCAGCCGCTTGACGTGGGCCGGGGAGAGATCGCGCTGATACGGCGTCGGCTCAACCTTGGCCATCGGCAGCAGGCAGAAGATCTGCCAGTGATCGCCCACGGGCTCGCGATAGACGGCGAGCGCGTGCCCGCCGTCCTTTTCGACCTGCTCGGCCAGCGCCGCCGCCTGTTTCGAGGGCTCGTCGCCGTCGGGGAAGACCGCCCACCGCGCCATGGCCCGAGATTATGCCTGAACGACCCCGGCACCGGAAGGCCGGGGCTGGCCGCGGCGGAGCAGCGCGTTGCGGAGGCTGCCGTAGATGCCGGCGGGCAGGAAGATGATGAAGATGATCAACACGAGACCGTAGATTGTCTCCGCCATGCCGATGAACCTCACGCCGAAGGCCACGCGCAAGTACTCGGACAGCGCGATGGTCAGGGCGGTGCCCACCGTCGGGCCCAGGAGGGAGTACATTCCGCCCAGGACCACCGCGAAGACGATGCGCAGCGAGACGCCGATTCCCGCCAGCGTCTCGGGGTTCACGTAAGTGATGTACTGGCCGTAGGCGACACCTCCGGCGGCCGTCAGCGCCGCGGACAGCATGGTGACGCCGATCTTGAAGCGGGCCACGTGGATCCCCACCGAAGCGGCGGCGGTCTCGTCCTCGCCGATGGCTTCCAGCGCCGAGCGCGCCATGCTCCTGTCAAGGCGGCGCCAAATCCAGAGGCCCGCGAGCCAGATCAGCAGCGAGGCGTAGTAGAAGATCCGCTTGTCGGTGAACTGGACGGCCAGCAAGCTCGAGTCGGAGGCGGCCGCCTTGAGGGTCAGCCCGAGCGACCCGCCGGTCCAATCCCGCTCGGCGATGATCAGAAGGCGGATCACCTCGCCGAACGCGAGCGTCACTAGGGCGAAGTAGTGCCCGATAATCCCGAACCGCGAGCAGGGATAGGCGACGACGAAGCCGAGCGCCACGGCCAGCGCCACCGCCGCTACGCCGCCCAGCCACGGCGTCAGTCCGAAAAAGTTCCAGAGCAGGGCGCTGGTATAGGCGCCGGCTCCGAGAAAAGCGCCGTGTCCCAGCGAGACCAGCCCGAAGCGCCCCATGAGAGACCACGCCTGGCCGATGAAAGACCAAATGAGGATCTGGATCACGACGTGCAGGACGTACTGCCGCATGCCGGCCATGGGAATGAACGGTCCCAGCGCGAGCAGGGCCAGGATGATCGCGGCCGCCCACCGTCCCATCAGCGCTCCCGCCTGGCGAGGATGCCGCCCGGCCGGATGAACATCAGCACGATGAACAGCGCGAAGGCGATGACGTAACCCATCTCGGTGGACCAGAGCACGCCACCGATCGAGATGATCTCGCTCAGGATGAACGCCGCGATGAAGGCGCCCACCATGTTCCCGAGACCGCCGAGCACGCAGATCATGAAGGTGATCGGCCCGAAGGCCGCACCGAAGTACGGATGCACCGAGTACTGGATGCTGAGCAGCGCGGCGGCCACGCCGGCCAGGGCCCCGCCAACCGCGGAGGTGACGAGGTAGATCGTCTGGGGATTGGCCCCCATGAGGGCCATCGCCCCACGGTCCTGGGATACGGCCCGGATGGCGGTGCCGACGAAGGTCCGGGTGAGGAACAGGTAGAGGCCGATCATGACGAGGATCGCCAGCACGAACGAAGCGAGGCGGGCGAAGGACAGGAAGATGCCGCCCACCTCGAGAATCGGCAGCGTGAGTCGGATCGAGCGGTGATCGGTCGTCCACAGGAAGGTGGCGAAGGACTGGATGAAGAAGAGGAGTCCCCCGGTGGCCAGGAGCTGGTTCACCGGCGGGCTGTTGAGGATGGGCGTGATGATCAGCAGATGCACCGCGATTCCGAGGAGCACGCCCAGCGCGACCCCGCCGATCCCCGCCAGCCATACCGGCCAGCCCTGGATCATGGCGAGGTAGTAGACCAGGTACATGCAGAGCATGACCAGGTCGACGTAGGCGATCCAGACGATGTCCAGCACGCCGAAGATGAGGTTGAGGCCGAGGGCGAGGAGGGCGAGGATGCCTCCCAGCAGGACGCCGTTGATCGCCGCCTCGAGGAGGAAGATCGGATCAACCACAATCAGAGTCCGACGTAAGCCTTGCGGATGAAATCCTGCTCGGCGAGCTCGGCCGCGCGACCTTCCATCCTGATCCGGCCCACCTCGAGGAGGTAGGCCCGATCCACCAGCTTCAGGACCTGGCGCACGTTCTGCTCCACGATCAGGATCGTGTAGCCCTCCTCGCGCACCCGGCGGATGAGGTCGAAGAGACGCAGCACCATGACCGGCGCCAGGCCCATGGAGGGTTCGTCGAAGAGGATCAGCTTCGGATGGGACATGAGCGCCCGGCCGATGGCCAGCATCTGCTGCTCGCCGCCCGAGAGGCTGCCTGCCCGCTGCTTCTGCCGCTCCGCCAGCGCGGGGAAGAGCGTATAGACGCGCGTCAGGCTTTCGCGGAACCGGGCGCGCGCGCCAGGCAGGAAGGCGCCCATCTTCAGGTTGTCAGCCACCGAAAGGCGGGGGAAGAGCCGGCGCCCTTCGGGGACATGGGCGATCCCGTGGCCGACGATGACATGGGCCGCCCGCCCCGTCAGTGACTCTTCCTCGAAGATCAGGTCGCCGGAGCGCGGCGGGATGACGCCCGAGATCACGCGGAGCAGCGTCGTCTTTCCGGCGCCGTTGGGGCCGACCACGGCCACCGCCTCGCCCCGATCCACCCGGAGATTCACGTCCCAAAGAGCCGTGAAGTGGCCGTAGCCCGCGGTGACATTGCGCAGCTCGAGCATGCTCATGCCAGCACGATCTTCTCGCCCAGGTAGGCTTCGATCACCCGCGGATCCTCGGCGACCTCCCGAGGCCGGCCCTCGGCGATCTTCTCGCCGTGGTCCAGCACGACAACCCGGTCGACCACGCGCATCAACGTGGCCATGATGTGCTCCACCCAGACGATAGTGATGCCGAGCTCGCCGCGGATGCGCTTGAGCATCTCCGCGGCGTCGTGCATCTCCGACGGATCGAGTCCGCCGAGACTTTCGTCGGCCAATAGGAGCTTGGGTCCGGTGGCGAGCGCCCGTGCGAGCTCGAGCTTCTTGAGCCCGCCCGCGCCGAGGAGCGTGGGGGTGGCGTCGCGGTCGGTGGGGAGTCCCACGCGGGCGAGGGCTTCGCCGGCCCGCGCGCGGGCCTCGCCTTCGGTGGTGCGGCGGGCCGCGCCGTAGTGGGCGGCCACCGCCACGTTCTCGAGAATCGAGAGCTTGCGAAACGGGCGCGGGATCTGGAAGGTTCGGGCGAGGCCCCGGTGACAGATCGCGTCGGGAGTGAGACCGGCGATCTCCTCGCCGAGAAATCGGACGGAACCCGAGGAAGCCGTGAGAGTCCCGGACACGCAGTTGAAGCAGGTAGTCTTGCCGGAGCCGTTCGGGCCGATGAGGCCGAGGATTTCGCCTTCCTGTACCTCGAAGGAGACGGCGCTGAGCGCGGTGAAGCCGCCGAAGCGCTTCGTCAGCCCGCCGACCGTCAGCATGCGCTCAGCGTCTTCTGGGGAGGGTTGGGAGGGAGCCGGTGAGGCTCCCTCCCGATCGCTTATCTCGCCGCAAACGGCGATGAGGCCGGCAGCAGCACGGGGGGGTTCGCCAGGCTCGCGACAACCGGCGGGTAGACGTGCTTGAACTCGCCGTCCACGACCTGGAAGACCGCGGCGATGGCCCGTGAATTCTGGCCGGCCATGGGATTCCCGGGCGGCTGGAATTTCACTCCATAGCCCTGCATGGTGCCGCCTTCGGGGATGTCGGTCTCGCGCGCCGACGCGGCCAGGGCTTCGGCGCTTAAGCCCCCGTGCTTCTGGATTGCGCGCGGCAGCACGTCGTTCAGCAGGATCCAGACATTGTTGAAGCCCATGGAGACGTGCGGTGCGACCTGGCCGGCGGGGATGCTGGGCTCAAACACTTTGTAGCGCTTGAGCATCTCCTGGGTGAGGTCCCAGACGCCGGGCTTGAGCTTCTTGGGGTCGATGAGCTGCGAAGCGGGCGGGTCCACGGTGTGGAAGCCCTCCACCTCGTTGCCGAAGCCCTCTTTGAGCTTGGCCAGCTGGCTGTGGCCGGCGCCGTGGCCGATGTAGATCTTCGTCCGCAGCCCCTGCTCCTTGGCTTGGCGCAGGTAGAGCGCGATATCCGGGTTGTAACCGGTATGGAAGATGACGTCGGCACGGGCCGCGCGCAGCTTGGTCACCAGCGAGGAAAGGTCAGGCGCCTGGGCCGAGTAGCCTTCCTTCAGCGCGATCTGCATGCCCTGCTTCTTGGCCTCGGCCTCGTTCGAGGATGCCACGCCGGCTCCGTAGGGACCGTCCTCGTAGATGATGGCGATGCGCACGTCCTTGACGGCTTTCTTCAGCTTGTCCTGCGAGTAGTGCGCGACGTAGCGCACGGAGTTCTCGCCGAAGAGCCCGCTGTTGGTCTGCGGGCGGAAGGTGTACTGGAGGTTTCGGTCCTTCAGGACCGCGTCGGCGATGGCCGTGGTGATCCACAAGAACTTCTTCTGCTTGTCCACCTTTTCGGCGAGTGGAACTGCGTGGGCGCTCGAGTAAATGCCCGCCAGGATGTCCACCTTCTCGACATTGAGCAGCCGCTCGGCCTCGTTGATGGCGACCTCGGTCTTGGACTGGCCGTCGGCGTCAACCTGGACGATCTTGTACTTGCCGAGGACACCGCCCTTCTCGTTCACGTAGTCGATGATCGATTTGGCACCGCGGAAGCAATTGAGCGAGCCGCCGGCGGCGAATGGGCCGCTATGGTCGTACAGCGTGCCGATCTTGATGGTCTGTCCCTGGGCATGGGCGCGCAGCACCCACGGGCCCGTGGCGATGCCGGCCGCAGCCAGGGAGGCGGTCCCGAGGAACTTCCGACGCGTCAATTTACCCATCGTCTCTCCTCCTCATCTATGTGCGGGGGGTCCGGTTCGCGCCGCCAGACTCTACACCGAGTGGGCCTCCCGGTAAACCCCCTGTGCCGCTCAGGACCGCTCGGCGAGCACGAGCCACTCGAGCCCCTGCCGTCGCTCGACCGAGCGCCCCGGAGGGCCCGCGTGAAGGATTCGGAACCAGGGGGTCAGCGCGCGCTCGATCTCGGGCCGGTCCACGGGGAAGGGCGGCCCGTCGGTGCCCTCACGCATGGGGTAGAAACAGGCGAGAAGAATCCCGCCGGGACTCAGGATCGCGGCGATGACCCGCGCATACTCCTCGCGCCGCGCAGGGTCGATGGCGCAGAAACAGGTGTATTCCCAGACGCCGTCGAAGAAGCCGCGGTAGTCCTGATCCAGCGCGAAGACGTCGCGCCGCTCCACGACCACGCTCACGCCCTCGCGGGTGGCGAGCCGGCGCGCCTCGGATACCGCCGCCTCGGCGAAGTCGAAGCCCCAGACGCGATAGCCGCGGCGGGCGAGGAGCCTGGCGTCGTGGCCCCGACCGCAGCCCGGGACGGCGACCCGAGCCTGTTCGCCGGTGACGCGGGCGGGAAAGGCTCCGCCGGCATCGAGCCAGGCTTCCAGCGGAGGGGCTGGAGCGCCGATCTCCCAGCCGTCATTGCCGCCGGCATAGAGCTGTTCCCAGAAGGCGGCCGTGCTTACGGGCGGGCGAGCATTCTCCACTCGAGTCCCTCGAAATCCGCGATCGCGGACTCGGCTCCCGCCGCCCGCAGCTCCTCCTCCGTATGCGCCGTCGTCACGCCAATCGCCCGCATACCGGCGCTCCGGGCCGCCTGGATGCCCACCACCGAGTCCTCGAACACCACGCATGCCGCAGGCGTGGCCCGCATCCGGCGCGCCGCCTCGACATACACTTCCGGATCGGGCTTGCCCAGGCTCACATCGTCCGCCGTGACGATGACATTGAAGTGGCGGCGCAGGCCGAAACCGTCGAGCAGGCGCTCGCAGTCGAAACGCGAGGCCGAGGTGCCCACGGCCCGCGGCACGCCCAGCCGGTTCAGCGCCATGACGAAGGCCGCCGCCCCCGGCACCGCTTCGAGCCCGCTGCGCGCCAGACCCACGTAGAGGTCGCGCTTGCGGCGGGCCAGGCGGCGCGCCTCCTCGGCGCTGACGGCGCGCCCGAGCAAGATCGGGATGGCCTCTTCGCCGGGCCGGCCGATGGTGAGCCGCCAGAACTCGGGATGGGCCGGACGCGCGCCCAGCTCGTCGAGCAGCGCCCTCCACGCGCGGCGGTGAAGGGCGCCCGAGTCGATGAGGACGCCGTCCATGTCGAAGATGACGGCGGCCCCCTCACCTCTGAGCCCCACTCCCTCTTTGGGCCCCACTCCCTCTTTCCCTCTCCCCCGAGGCGGGGGCGAGGAGTTAGGAGTCATAGCTCATGAGCTCGAGGAGGTTGCCGTCGGGATCGCGGAGGTATACCGAGGTGCCGTCCACACCGCGGGCGCCGAACCGCTTGACGGGCCCGATCTCGATGGGCACATTGTGCCGCTTGAGCCGCTCGACGGCGGTTTCGATGGGGCCGTCCCAGACAAAGCAGAGATCCTCGGATCCGGGCTGGGGGTTGGCAGCCTCCGGGTTCACGGGATTGCCGCCCTGGTGGACGTTGAGCATATTGCGTCCCACCCGGAGCGACGGGTATCGCCTCCGTCCCTGCCGCCACTCCTCGACGCCCAGCCACTCGCATCCCAAGACATCCTTATAAAAGGTGAGGGCCCGCTCGAAATCGCTCACGACAAGCACGACGTGGTCAACCGCCGAGATCATGATGGGCGCTATTTCAGGCGGTAAAGGGGCGCCAGCAGATGAAACGTCTCGCGCGCGACCCGGGCATAGTCCCGAGGCGTCCAGCGTGCCGCCTCCGCGGATGGGATGGCGCGTCCCAGGATGAATTGGCCGTCACGGGTGCGCGTGAGCTCGTCTCCGAGCTGAGCCACGGCATCCGCGGGCAGTTCGGCCAGGACGGCCGAGGGCGCTTCATCGTGCTCGTCCTTGAACCACCCCAGGCCCTTGACCCGCCGGAGCACCGGCACCAGCCGGGGCGCGTGCCGTTTCCACTCGGCCGCCCAGCGCTTCTTCTGCGCGTGCTCCGGCCCGGCCTCGAAGAGGAAGCGCACCGCATTGCGCGAGACGGCCACCTTGAAATGGCAGTGCTTCTTGTACCCGCGCTTGTCGAGGGCGAAGGCCACCCAGGTGTCGTCGGGCGGGTGGACCCTGCGTCGGGCGTGCTTGGCGACGTGGGCGAAGGCCGCATCGCCGCCGATGCGCGTGACGTCGGGCAGCAGATCGCGCCCGACGGCCTCGAGCTTGGGCCGGATGCGGCCCTTGATGGCGTCCATGCGCGGTTTGAACCCTGGAATCTCGAAGATCTTGAAGTCGGAGGCGGTGAAGCCGGGGAAGGACATGACGGGGTCCTCCTACTGCGCCGGATCGAGATGGACGGCCAGAGCACGGGCCGGACGGCCGCTCGCGTTCCGCACATTGTGCTCGTGTCTCGCTGGACGCCACACCGCTTGGCCGGCTTTGAGCAAAGTGCTGCCATTCGCCGCTGCTTCAGTCAATTCCCCTTCGAGCACGTAGATGATGGTCGGACCCGGGTGCCGGTGCGCCCCGGTCTCGGCCCCAGGTTCCCAGTGGTCGTCATTGACCCGCACCCCGACCTTCCGCGGGATGTCGTCGGCCACAGTGTGGAGCAGAACGGTCGCCCACATCTTCGGACGTGACTGGCCCACGGCGCCGCCGGCCCAGAGGCCGGCGCCGAACACGACGAGGGTCCACGCGATCATCAATTGGAATCTCACGGGCGAGTTCCCTCCGGAAGGTAGGGCGTGTCCGGGTCCAGGGGGAAGATGGGCCGCCGGATGCGCTCGAACTCGAAGCGCGAGAGATTGGACGAGGACAGCCCGGGCGCATCCACCTCGATGATCTCCTTGGCGATCGGCTCAAAGGCCGCGCGGTAGTGGATGGTGGACTTCACCACCAGGATCTTGTGCCCCAGAGGATCCAGGCCGACGAAGCGGATCATCTCGGGGTCCAGTGTCTGCCACCGGTATGAGATGAGTATCATTTTGATGTCGTCCACGTCCAGCACCACCGTCGTGCCGAGCCGGCCGGGCAGCCCGCGCATCATCGGGCCGTGATGGATGAACCGGCCGTCCGAAAGCGTGCGCACGGTGCCGGTGACCCGAAGCGGCGCCCCGTGCCGCGCGTCCACTTTGCCTCCGACCTCCAGCGTGATGCGCGCTCCCACGCCGGCCGTGACGCATTCCTTGACCGCTGCGGCATCCCACAGACACGCCACGACGGCCGATCGCGCGCCCACCCGGAGCAGCTCTCGCAGGATCTCGGTGCCATCGCCCGCCGCCCCGCCGCCGGTATTGTCCGCCATGTCGGCCAGCACGATGGGCCGGCCCTCGGCGGCGAGCGCCTTCGCCACCGCCACCTTTACCGGCAGTGCCGTGTGAATGAACTCGTGGCGATGCTCCCAGGCCGTCCGCGCCAGCCGCTCGGCCAGGCTGTCGGCAAGGGCTGGGTCATCGTTGGTCACCACGTAAACTCCCAACCCGGCGTCGGGAATGTCGGCGAAGGGGAAACCGGCGAAGATCGATATCGAGATTACGCGCGGGTCCTGTTCCATCTCGGTCGCCAGGTCATAGAGCCGGCGCATGGGCCCCCGCGTCGTCCCTTGATTTCCGAGCGGCGGCAGCAGCGGCGGCTTCCGCCAGGCCGCCGTCGGCCGGACGCGACCCGTGATCGTGTCGAGGAGGCGCTCGCAGGCCTCGACGCCGCGCTCGGCCATGTCTACGTGCGGGTAGGTCTTGTAGCCGTGAAGGAGATCCGCGTCCCGCACCATGGCGGCGCCCAGGTTGCCGTGGAGATCGAGCGTGACCGCGATGGGCACCGACGGCCCCACTGCCTGGCGGACGGCGCTGATGAGATCGCCTTCGCCGTCGTCGATCCCCTCGGGCACCATGGCGCCGTGCAGGTCGAGCAGCACCCCGTCGAGCCGGCCCGCGGCCTTGAGGTCGGCCAGCAGACGCTCCTTGACATGCTCGTAGATGTCGCGCGTGACTCTGCCGGCCGGCGAGGCGGCCGCCGCCACCGAGGGGAGCAGCGTCACCCCGCGCCGCTCGGCGGCGGCGATCATGCCTCCGAGGCAGGTGCCCGTTCCGCGGAAGGTCTCGACGATCTCGCCGCCGTAATGGAGATGGCGCGCCTCGAACTGGGCGCGGTTCGTCGGCACGTTGCTGAACGTGTTCGTCTCGTGAGACATCATCCCGAGGAAGAATCTCACCGGTGCGTCCTGTAGAATGTCGGCCATAGGTCGGAAGTGCAGTGCGAGCCGAGAAGTGCCCCGTGGAGCCGCAGGCGACACGCGCGGCGAGGCGAGGGCTGGGTAGTGTCGTGCGAGCCGAGAAGTGCCCCGTGGAGCCGCAGGCGACACGCGCGGCGAGGCGAGGGCTGGGTAAGGAGATCCGCATGGGCGACCCGCATTTCCACAACCTCAAGATCGGCGGCATCCCGCGCGCGCTCACCGAGGGCATTCGCGCGCGGGTCTTTCCCGGCGTCCACCTGATGCTCTCGGTGGTCGAGATCGAGCCCGGCTCGGTGTCCCCGGTCCACTCCCATCCCAACGAGCAGTGGGGCGTATGCCTCGAGGGCGAATGGATCCGCATCCAGGACGGCGTCGAGCATCATGTCAAAGCCGGCGACTTCTGGCAGACGCCGCCCAACGTGCCTCACGGCGGGAAGGCGCTCGATAAGCGAGCGGTTGTCCTGGACATCTTTTCGCCTCCGCGGGAGGAGTACAAGCAGCCCGGCTCCGGCTATGGGGTCAGGTCTTGAAATACGACATTTCGTG
>Ga0070706_100006462_pt1 | contig 11067 bp, 12 predicted proteins | sample KBSK5501metaG_FD_65476 | JGI IMG/M metagenome (GOLD analysis project Ga0070706, IMG submission 65476) | Corn, switchgrass and miscanthus rhizosphere microbial communities from Kellogg Biological Station, Michigan, USA - KBS K5-50-1 metaG | ecosystem: Host-associated > Plants > Roots >...
TTCGGATCAGTCACCACCCGCGCGTAGTACATCGCCCCCTGATCGAATTCGTTGCGCCGCTCCCAGGTCGCACCCTTGTCGTTCGAGCGGAAAATCCCACCCTTCCCATCGCCCGCCTCAATCGTGGCGTAAACCACATTCGGATCCGCCGCGGACACCGCCAGCCCAATCCGCCCCATGTCAACGGTAGGCAATCCCGCATTCAACTTCTTCCACGTCGCGCCCGCGTCGGTCGATTTATAGATCGCGCTCTCCGGCCCGCCATCAATCAGCGTGTATACGTGCCGTCGCCGCTGATACGCCGCCGCATACACAATGTCCGGATTCGCCGGATCCAGCGCCACATCGACCACGCCCGTGTTCTCGCTGATAGTCAACACCGCCTTCCAATTCTTCCCGGCGTCCACGCTCTTGTAGAGTCCCCGATCGCCGCCCGGCCCCCACAGCGGACCCTCCGCCGCCACATACACAACTTTCGAATCCCGCGGATCGACCACCACCCGCCCAATATGCTCCGACTTCTTTAGCCCCAGATTCTGCCAACTCTTGCCCCCATCCTCCGACCGGTAAATTCCATCGCCATAACTGGCGCTGCGCTGCGAATTGCTCTCGCCCGTCCCCACCCACACCACCGAAGAATCATTCGGATCCAGCGTGACCCACCCGATCGAATACGATCCCTCGCCGTCGAACACCGGAGCCCAAGTCGTCCCGTCGTTGACGGTCTTCCAAACTCCGCCCGACGCCACGCCCACGTAGTACTCGTTTTTATTCTTTGGATTCACCGCAATCGACATCACGCGCCCCGAAGCCGCCCCGGGCCCGATCAGGCGAAACTTCAGCCCGGCAAAAGTGTCGGCCGTCATTCCGCCCTTTTTCTCTTCCTTCTTTGGTTCTTCCTTCTGCTCCGGCTTCTTCTGATCTTTCTTTGGAGTCTTAGCGGCCGGCGGATTTTTCTTATCGGCGTCCTTGTCCTGCGTTGTCTGTGCGTGCAAAGGGGATGGCCCGAACAGGGCCAAGACGAGAACGAAAATGGCGAACGATTTCATGAAACGCTCCAATCCGATTTGACGTGTGATCCTGAGGCGGGCGCATTTTTGCCCGCCGAAGGACCTATGCAAGCTGCGTGAGCACCCGAGGGCTTTCACACGAGAGCGGGCCCGCGACGAATCGTGCCCCAAATCCAAAACCGATATGTATACAGGATTCCCATCCCGGTGAGAAGCTCACCTTTCTCCGCGTTCTCCGCGCCGCGTTTCTCAGCGATCTCGGCGGTTAAAAGCTTTTCTAGGAAGCTGTTCAGGTTAAAATCACCCCCATGCCCCGCAAGCCTCAAGCCCACGGCCACGACACTCCGTACATGAAAATGCAGAAGAACTACTGCTTCGTCTGTGGCATGAATAATCCCGACGGCATGCGCCTCAAGTTCCTGCTCGACGAAGAACGCCAAACCTTCTTCTGCAAATTCCGCCTGGGCAAGCGCTATACCGGACCGCCCGGTCACTGCCACGGCGGCATCATCGCCAGCATTCTCGATGACGCCATGGGCAAGGTGAACAAATTGCACCATGTGGTCGCCCTGACCAAAGAGATGACCGTCGAATATCTCAAGCCCGTCCCGCTCCACAAGCCCCTGCGCGTCGAGGGCAAAGAAGTGAGCGTGGAAGGCCGCATCCACATTAACTCCGCCGCAATTCTCAACGAAAAAGATGAAGTGCTGGCCCGCAGCAGAGGCACCTTCGTCGCCATCGACCCCGAAAAAATGTTCGCAAAATTCGTGGAACGGTAGCGGGTGCCCCACTCTAACGTCGCCGTGTGTGCGACGTTAGAGTGGGGATTTTGACTTCAAAACAAACATAACAGCCTCACCGAACCGCCCTCGCGGGGTTCCGCAATCCACCCGCGGGCTGTAGAATGAACTAGCGGCGAAAACCCACCTGGCACCATCATCCAAAGGGTGGGCTGACAGCAGACCGCTGCAGCTGCTTTTCGGAGTTCACACATGTCCCAACACAACGGCACCAACACCAGTCTCCGTCTCAAGATCGGCCTCGCCGAAATGCTCAAAGGCGGCGTCATCATGGACGTCACCAACGGCGAGCAGGCCACCATCGCTGAAAAAGCCGGCGCCGTCGCGGTTATGGCGCTCGAACGCGTCCCCGCGCAAATCCGCGCCGAAGGCGGCGTAGCCCGCATGGCTTCGCCCAAAAAGATTCGCGAGATCATGGCCGCCGTGTCCATCCCGGTCATGGCCAAGTGCCGCATCGGCCACTTCGCCGAAGCCCAGATTCTCGAAGAACTCGGCGTCGACTACATCGACGAATCCGAAGTCCTGACCCCCGCCGACGAATCCCACCACGTCGACAAGCACGCCTTCAAAGTCCCATTCGTCTGCGGCGCGCGTAACCTCGGCGAAGCTCTGCGCCGCATCGCCGAAGGCGCCGCCATGATCCGCACCAAGGGCGAAGCCGGAACCGGCGACGTAGTTCATGCCGTCAAGCACATCCGCCAGATCGTGCAGGAGATGAAAATTCTCACCGTCCTCGGCGAAGAAGAACTCTACGCCAAAGCCAAAGAGCACCAGGCGCCGTATGAGCTCATTCGCATCGTTGCCAAAGCAGGGAAGCTTCCCGTCCCAAATTTCTCTGCCGGAGGAATCGCAACCCCCGCCGATGCGTCGCTCGTGATGCAGCTCGGCGCCGAAGCCGTCTTCGTAGGCAGCGGCATCTTCATGAAAGATTCCACCACCTTCGCCGATCCAATTGAAGCCGAGAAGCGCGCCCGCGCCATCGTGAAGGCCGCCACCCACTTCAACGACCCTAAAGTATTACTTGAAGTCAGCGAAGACCTGCAGGGAGCCATGAAAGGCCTCGCGGTAGCGGGCCTGGACGAAGCCCACATGCTGCAGACTCGAGGCTGGTAATCTTCGCAGGGCTGGACACCTCTTCTGCGTCCTTCGCTAATTCGCGTCCTTTTCTGCAATAGCCGCCGCCTGTTCGTTGCTCGGTGCGATCGAGCTGTACCAGTCGATGTTGCGAGTGAAATACATTACCGCCGCGACCGCAAGGAAGCTAGCCACCGCACCCACCAACAGGGCATTGTCCTCAAGCCGCAGCAACAGATAGATAAAAACGTAAAGCAAGCTAAACACAACCAGAGCACGCAGGCCCTGTGCTCGACTGCCGAAGATCCACTTTGCGTTCGCCGAGAGCAACAGGACGGTGGCGCCGCCGGCCACCAAGAAACCCCAGTCAAACCCAATTCGTTCCGCCAGCGACAACAGAAGGAGATAGAAAATCAGCTGAGCCAGGCCTACCAGAACATATTGCGCAGGATGCACCCGCTTGCGAGCTGTCACTTCGAAAATGAAATAAGAGAGAAACACCAATCCCACAAACAACACCACGTATTTAAGCGAACGGTTGACCGACTGGTAGGGATCCGCCACCTCAACAAACGAGACTCCCAGAGCAGCGCTGTCCAGGTTGCTCACTGCGACGTTGGTTCCCTCGGCGCGAACCCCACGCGCGATGAAAGGCACCAGCCATTCCCCACTAAACCCGTTCGCGGAGACCGTACGTTTGACCGGAAGGAACGCGCCATCGAAACCGGGACTCGGCCAATCCCCCTCGACCGTGAGATGCGACGTCTTGCCGTAAGCCAGCACCGCAAGCCGCTGCGCTCCAGAAAAACGCAACGAGGCGTTCACGCGAAACGCGGCATTCGGTTGGGCCAGCTCGCCTGCCTTTACTCCCAGGTAAGTGAGAGGCAGTCGTTGTTCGCTGCTCGGGTCTGCAATACTCTCGGTTGGGACGAAGGTCACGGTCTTCCCGTTCGCTGTCAGAGTGCCATCGGCCAGCGCCCCGTGGGCGTTGCTAACGCCCACCGCGATTCCAGCACGGGACCAGTCCAGCACCGCATCTGTCGGTGCGGCCGAGGGCACGCCCGCCAGATCGAAAGCAGCATCGAATTTCAGATCTGCCTGAAAGACCGGGACCTTGAACAGAGAGCGCCGGCGTTGCTCCGTGCGCACCTTTACCGAGGCGTCCCCCTGAACAGGGAAGACGATGTACAGTCCCGTGGTCGCAGAGGCCCCTTTATAACTCGGCGGGACCGTATAGGGAATCGTGAGCACGGGACCGAGAAATATCTGCTGCCCCCCGACGTGGTTGCTGATCTCCTGGATGACATCCTTGGCCCGATTGGTTCGGTCCTCCACAATATTGCTCACGAAGATGGCTGGAATCGCCATGAGCAGGGCCAGGAAACTGACTACCACCAACTTGATTCCCATTGAGCGGGAGCGATTTCGGATCAGAACAGACAACGGTGCAGCAGAGATTTGGCTCAAACAGTCCTCCTGATTTTCCAACCTCGGCGCCGGGAACGGGTACGGCGGTGATCTTATCACAAACAACTTTGCGATATAAAGTTACAGGGAGTTACTTCCTGAAGTAACTTGACCTCGAGCCCCCAGTGACCAATACTCAAATTGGACAGAGTGCTGTAACGCCACGCTTTTCAATGGCTCCGGGTTTCTGGAGCCATTTTCATTTGAGCGGGCAGCGTTTGGATAAGCGCAGCGCCTCGGCGCTACAACTTAAGCTGCTAACACAACCGCCTTTTGCTCGGCTGAAGAGGATCACGGCAATTTCGAACACTCAATCGAGCAATATATTTTCACGGTATTCGAGGAACCCGAATCACATTCGCCCGGCAATCCCGCAGATTCTGGCAGGTCATCGGTTTCAGATCCTTCGTCATGCACATCGAAACCGCCGTCAGATAGTTGTTGCCGCAACTAACCGTCAGTTCGTCCGGCCTCAGGTTTGGGTTTGCCTGAACAAATTCGTTTTTGACCTCTTGGGGAGAAATGGAAAAGTTCTCCCGTGGATCCGCAAACCCCTCCGGCACTTTGACCGACGTAAAAGCTCGACGCAAGAGTTTGAAGTAGCTGTCAGCATCGAGCCCGCTGCACGTTCCGTGCGTACTCCATTCGTGAGTCACCAGCCCCGCATCCGGCATGATATCCGCCATCTCCGCCGGATTCGACAGGCCAGGCGCAGTCGAACAATTCTCCGGAAAGCCGTCGGTATACTGCGGCCACAGCCCGTGTACAACGAAGCCATGATGTCCTGACCTGCACTCAGGCTTATCCGCGTGCGAGTGGCAAAACTCCGGCGACCAGGACAGCGTCAGCAGATAGTAATCGAACACGCCCGGCGTCCCCTGCATCGCTTTGCGGGAGCCATGATGTTTCGAATAGCCTGCCGCAGCCGCGATCAGAGCCAACAGCAGAAGAGCAATCGGCACGCCAGGTTTTCTCATTATTCTTCCCAATCGTCATCTGATCCCACGTTCAGGGGCATCACGTCCTCCCCTTAGGCAGGAGTTGTTCTACCAGGCGCACGCTGCGATCCCGAGGCTGGTAAAATCATGGCATGTCGCGGTTGAACCCAACGCGATCTTCCGTGTTCGCGTTGTTATTTTACATTTTGTTATTTGTGCAGCTAGCGCCTACCGCTGGGCGCGGGCTGCAAGCCGACAACACCGCCACCAAAACGTCCAGCGCCAATCCCGTCCTCATCGAACTGTTCACCTCCGAAGGCTGTTCCAGTTGCCCACCCGTCGACGTTCTTCTCAAAAAGCTCGACGCCGCCCAGCCCATTCCGGGCGCCCAATTGATCGTCCTCAGTGAACACGTGACTTACTGGGACCACGATGGCTGGAAAGATCCCAATTCCTCCTCTGCGCTGACCGAGCGCCAGAATTCCTATGAAGCTGCTCTCGGCGAGAAGGAGCTATATACTCCCCAACTCATTGTCGATGGAACCCACGAAGTAAAGGCAGGCGATCCCAAACAAATCGAGGAGACTCTGCAGAAAGCTGCCGCCACGCCCAAAGTTCCCGTGCGCATCGGCGAAGTCACCATGGACGCCGGAAATCCAACCGTGCTGCGCGCCCGCATTGAAACGGATGCGAACTTCGAAAAACACAACGCCGACGTTTACCTTGCCGTCGCTCTCGATCACGTGGAGTCGCAAGTCTTGCGCGGAGAAAATGGAGGCCGCCACTTGGTGCACGTCGCGGTCGTGCAGGAACTCACCAAGGTAGGAAAGCTTCCGAAGGGAAAGAGCTTTGCTCAGGACGTTCAGCTGAAACTCAAGCCCGGCACCGATCCAAAGAACGTTCGACTCGTCGCCTTGGTGCAAGAATCCGGCCCCGGCAAAGTCCTGGGAGCCGCCCTCCGCAATCCCGCACGCTGAATAACGAAGAAAGATCCTGGAATAGGCCGAATGGTGGGTGGCGCGATTGGAGCGCACGCGCGCCAGGGTCGCGTTATACTCCTGCCCGGATCACATACTCCGCTCAACTCGATGGTTCGAAAAGGAGCAACCCTATGCCCGTCAAACAAGGGGACCTTGGCCTGCTGCAACATCCCGCCTCGCAAGAACTTCTGCACTCAAAAATTCCCGCCCGCCTCGCCTACATCGCGACCGACGGCACGCCGCGTGATTCCAATCTGGTTTCACTGGAATGGGAGCGAGTTCGTTATGGGTACGCCACCCAAGGCACCAAAGTTGAAGGCTCTTGCCAAAAATCCCAGAGTTTCACTCACCATTGACGACAACACGTTTCCTCACAAGGTCTTGTTGATTCGCGGGACCGCCCGCCTCGAGCCGCTCAACGGAATCGTCCCCGAATACGCCACCGCCGCGGAGCGCTACTTCGGACCGGACCAGGGCAAGGCTTGGGTCTCGCAAATGGAAAAAATGATCTCGTCCATGGTTCGCGTCACTATCACCCCGGACTGGGTCGGCCTGCTGGATTTTCAGACACGCTTTCCCAGCGCTCTTCCTCTGTAACATTCAGTGCGACGGAGCTTCGCTCAGACACCGGCAAGAGCAGCGGAAACGCAACTCAGCTTCACTTGGAAGAGCATTTCCGCATCTCCCACCAACTACCATGCTGCCACTCGCATCCTAGCCTCGCATGCGCAAATTCGCTCGCCTCATCTTGTCTGTTTTTCTTCTTGCAGCCGCTCCGCTCTTTGCCCAGAAGCGCATCGAAGCCGGCATTTTTCTCGATTACCTGAGCATCTCGCAGACCAGCACCAACAACTTCGGTCTGGGCGCGCGCTTCGGTTATCGCATCCATCGCACTGTCCTGCTGGAAGGAGAACTGGCCTACGACTATGGGATCAACTTCGACGAGGCGTACCGCAACATCGTCAATGGCAGCATCGCTGCCAGCGAACGCACCTCGATCGGCGTCACTCAAGGCTTGTTCGGCCCCAAACTCCAGCCCTCAGGCGGCGGATTCCGTCCCTTCGTCACGCTCAAAGGCGGGTTCGTGGACTTCCGCTTCAGCACCAGCCTGCTCCCCTACAGCGACGTGGCCAGCGCCGTCTTCGGCCTGCGCACCTCGAGCCTGAACGCTGCAATTTATCCTGCCACGGGCGTCGAAGCGACCCTGGGCCCCCTGGGCTTGCGACTCGAAGCCGGCGACGAAATTTACTTCAACAACGGCACCCACAACAACCTGCGCATCACCTTCGGCCCCATACTCCGGTTCTGATGAAGCTCAGTCATCCCGAGCGAAAAAAATCGTCGCGGAGCGAACCATCCTCCCGCAGGGACGGCCACCGATTCACGCCCGCAACTACAACTTGCTCAAAAAATCCGTGATCTCCGGCTCCGTCCAATCCACCGCCCCAATGAACTTGCGCCGCATTACGCCCTTGCGGTCAATGATGAACGTCTCCGGCCAACCGTGTGTCCCGTAAAGACCCGGCGTCTTTTGAGCGGGATCGCGCACGGTCAGCAGGTCTACGCCGTGTTCCTTCAGGAATTGCCGGTAGGCACTCTCGTCCACATCGATGCTCACCGCCACCACCGTTACACCCTTCGCCTTCATGCGACGTTGCATTTGCACCAGCGATGGCATCTCTTCCACGCACGGCGGACACCACGTCGCCCAGAAATTCAGCACCACGATCTGCCCGCGAAACTGGTTCAGCGCAACCGTGCGATCCGAGTCCTGTACCGTGAAATCCGGTGCGTTCGACCCAATGCGAGGCGGCCTCGATCCGCTGTAGCAGCCGGAAAGCTCAATCAGCAGAAGACAGGCAATAAGGGAAGGGAACTGGGCTATGCGGGGCACACAGCTATAATAATAGATTCGACACCGACTTTATTAATTATGACCGCGATGGAAGCACAGGCGCAGGGCCCCGTTGTCTCGGTGATTATTCCCGCGCGCAACGAGGAAGCCTGCCTCGGCGATTGTCTCCGGTCACTGGTCGCGCAGTCCGGCGTCGCTTTCGAAACCATCGTCGTCGACGACCACTCCACCGATCTCACCCGCGAAATCGCCGCATCATTTCCCCAGGAACAAGTCCGCGTTATCGAAGCCCCTCCACTGCCCGAAGGCTGGACGGGCAAGAACAATGCCGTCACCACCGGCGCACGCCGGGCCCGCGGCCAATGGTTTCTTTTCACCGACGCCGATACCATCCATCTTGCCGGATCGCTACCCCGCGCCGTGGCAGAAGCCCAGGACAATAACGCCGACTTGCTCTCTTACTCTCCCGAACAGATTGCCGTAACTTTCTGGGAGATGGCTACATTGCCCGTAGTCTTCGCGGAACTGGCCCGGCAATATCCCCCGTCGATGGTCAGCGATCCCGCCTCGCCCATCGCCGCCGCCAACGGCCAGTTCATCCTTGTGCGCCGCGACGCCTATGAAGCGGTTGGAGGGCATGCCGCGGTTGCCGGAGACATTCTCGAAGACGTAGCTCTCGCCCGCGCCGTAAAACGCTCCGGCCGAAAGATTCGTTTTCGCTACGCCCCTGACGCCGTCCGCACCCGCATGTACCGCAACTACCGCCAACTCCGCGACGGCTGGACCAAGAATTTAGCATTGTTGTTTCCGAATCCAGGCCGGCTCGCCGCAAAAATGCTAGCTCTCTGGGTGATCCCATGGGGAGCCTTCCTCCTGGCGTACGCGAGGCATCACTGGTGGTGGAGCGCGATTTGCGTGCTCACTTTCGTGTATCTCGTGACACGACTCAAGCGAGCTAACTTCGCATGGAGCAGGGAAGTCCTCGGAGCGCTCTTCGGCATGCCCATGTTCGCCTACTTGTTGCTGCGCTCGAAGCGAGCTCACGCAAACGGCCGCATCCCCTGGAAAGGCCGCACCTACTCAGATAAACCCGCGATACTGGCAACTGGCCACTGACAACTGGTTCCCTATGGTCTATCTAACTCGCAAAGCCGAATTCTCCGCCTCGCACTACTACCACAATCCCGACTTCTCTCCGGAAGAAAACCGCCGCATCTTTGGCAAGTGCAATAACCCGAACGGCCACGGACACAACTACACTCTCGAAGTCACCGTGAAAGGCGAAGTCGATCCCCGCTCCGGATTTGTCGTCGATCTCAAACAGCTCAAGGAAGTCATGCACCACGAAGTGCTCGACGCTATGGACCATCGTTTCCTCAACAAAGAGGTCCCGGAATTTTTCACCCGAATTCCGACCACAGAAAATCTCGCGATCGCCGTCTGGCAGCGCCTGGAAACAAAACTCCAGAAAGCCCGCCTGCACCGCGTCCGAGTCTATGAAACCCCAGACCTCTTCGTCGACTTCTATGGAGAAGCCTGAGAGCTAGGCGGTAAAAGCAAGGAGCTAGAAGCTAGAAGCTAGAAGCTGAACCATGAAAGCCCACCTCACTCGCCGCTACCGCTTCTCCGCCTCCCACCGCCTGCATAGCCCCGAGATGTCCGCCGACGAAAACCGCGCCACCTACGGCAAGTGCAACAACCCTCACGGACACGGCCACAACTACGCCCTCGAAGTCACCATTAGCGGCCCGGTCGACCCGGCCACCGGGATGGTCTGCAACCTCGTCGACCTCGATGGCTTCGTCGAAAATGAAGTGCTCTCCCGCTACCACCTGGCGAATTTGAATATGCTGCAAGAATTCGCCCAGCATGTGCCTACCACGGAAAATCTGTCGGTCGAGATCTTCGAAATATTGCAGCGTGGCTTCGCCCACGCGCATCTGGAAAGAGTGAGATTGGAAGAAACCATGATGAACTCCTTTGAGTACGCAGGAGGAAACGAACCCCAGCACTGAGTCCACGTGTCATCGTGGGGCGCGCCATCTATCATGTCATCCTGAGGGGTGTTGTTTGCGCCGAAGGACCTATGCAGTCCGCGCTAAAAAGTTTGCAAGAGAAGGAAACCGGCCAACCTCTATGAAACCAACTCCGCTCGAACAATCGAAGGAAGCACCGACGCTCACCAGCGCCCGATTCGAAGATCTCGTTCACGAAATGCTGATCCGCCTCGGCGAGGATCCCCAGCGCGAAGGCCTGGCCGCCACCCCCGAACGCGTTCACAAAGCGATGAAGTTTCTCACCAAGGGCTACCAGGAAGACCCGGAGATCCTCCTCAAAGGCGCGCTTTTCACGGTCAGCTATGACGAAATGGTTATCGTCAAAGACGTCGAAATGTTCAGCATTTGCGAGCATCACCTGTTGCCGTTCTTCGGCAAAGTGCACGTGGCCTACATCCCCAACGGCCGGGTCATCGGCCTCAGCAAAATCCCGCGCCTGATTGAGCTTTTCTCCCGCCGCCTGCAAATTCAGGAGCGCCTCACCACTCAGATCGCCGAGACCATCCAGAAAGTAATCGAGCCGCAAGGCGTCGGTGTCGTCATCGAAGCCCGCCACCTCTGCATGATGATGCGTGGCGTCGAGAAGCAGCACTCCGCCGCCGTCACTTCCTCGATGCTCGGCTGCTTCCGCAACGAAGAAGAAACGCGCTCCGAATTCCTCTCCCTCATCCGCCAGCGCCCCAACGGCGTCTAGCTTTGTGTGGGACGGTTTTTGTGAGACGAAGCATGTGGGACGGACACTCCTTCGACTTCGCTCAGGCCAGGTTCTGTCCGTCGCCTTTGACTTTGTATTTGAAGTTAAGGTGGGTGCCCTCTCTTCTCGCGTTCTGTGCGAGAAGGCAGGGATTTTGATTTTGATGTCACAGAGAAACTCAACTCCCTGCGG
>Ga0070706_100006463_pt1 | contig 11066 bp, 11 predicted proteins | sample KBSK5501metaG_FD_65476 | JGI IMG/M metagenome (GOLD analysis project Ga0070706, IMG submission 65476) | Corn, switchgrass and miscanthus rhizosphere microbial communities from Kellogg Biological Station, Michigan, USA - KBS K5-50-1 metaG | ecosystem: Host-associated > Plants > Roots >...
TCCCTCGCGCTCGCGCGCTTCGCGTAGAAGCCCCGCGATGCGCACCGCACGCTCGGCCGATTGGTCCGGAACGAAGGTCAGCTCCGGCACGAAGCGCAGGTCGGTCCGGGAGCCGAGCTCGTGCCGCAGGAACGGCTTGGCGTCCTCGAGCGCGGCCATCGTCTTCTTGGCCGCGTCAGTGTCGCCGAGCACGCTCACGAATACGCGCGCGCTCCGGAGGTCGTCGGTGATCTCGACCTGCGTCACCGTGGGGAACGAGATCCGCGGGTCGCGGAGCTCCTCGCTGATCAGGGTACCGAGCTCGCGCTGGAGCAGCGCGTTCACGCGGTCGGCGCGCTTGTATGCCATGTCAGCGCGGCTTGGGCTGGACGACGTAGCACTCGATGATGTCGCCGACCTGTACGTCGTTGTTGTTCTCGAGCACGATGCCGCATTCGAGGCCGGCGTTGACCTCGCGTACGTCGTCCTTGATGCGACGGAGCGTCGCGATCTTGCCGTCGTAGGCGGCCGTTCCGCCGCGCAGCAGGCGAGCCTGCGCGCCGCGGCGGACGACACCATCCACGACCATGCAGCCGGCGATCGTCGTCTTGCCCGAGGTGAAGATCTGGCGCACTTCGGCATGGCCGATCGTGGACTCCACCATCTCGGGCTCGAGCATCCCGGTGAGCGCTTTCTGGACGTCCTCGAGCAGCTCGTAGATGACCTTGTACTGCCGGACGTCGACCTTCGTCGAATCAGCGACGCGGCGCGCCGGAGCTTCCATCTTGGTGTTGAAGCCGATCACGACCGCGCCCGATGCGGCGGCGAGCGTAAGGTCCGACTCGGTGATGTCACCGACCGCGTCGTGGATCACCGAGAGGGCGACCTCGTCCTGCGGCACCTTCGCGAGCGCGCCTTTGATCGCCTCGAGCGACCCCTGGACGTCGGCCTTCAGCACGAGCTTGAGCTCCTTGGCCTTGCCTTCCTTGACCTGCGCGAACATCTCGTCAAGAGTCGCCGGGGGCTCCGCCCCCCGCGTCCCCCCGGCTCGGTCTCGCGCGTTCTGCGCCACGAGAACCTTCGCCGCTTTTTCGTCGGGGACGGCGCGGATCACGTCGCCCGCTTCGGGGACCTCGGGCAGTCCGAGGATCTCCACCGGTCGTGAGGGCTCAGCGCGCCCGATGTTCTTGCCCTTGTCGTCAACCATCGCGCGGACCTTGCCGAACGTCGTGCCCGCGACGACCAGGTCGCCGCGCTCGAGCGTCCCGGTCTGCACCAGGACGGTCGCGACCGGGCCTCGTCCCTTGTCGAGGTGCGCCTCGATCACGCGGCCGATAGCGGGACGGTCGGGGTCGGCCCGGAGGTCCGCGACGTCCGCGACGAGCATGATGACTTCGACGAGGTCTTCGATGCCCTGCTTGGTCTTCGCTGAGACCGGAACGAGCGGGGTGTCGCCGCCGTACTCCTCGATCGTCACGCCGTGCTCGGCGAGCTGCGCCTTCACCTGGTCGGGGTTCGCGTCCGGGCGATCGATCTTGTTCAAGGCCACGACGATGGGGACGTTCGCCGCTTTGACGTGCGAGATCGCCTCGATCGTTTGCGGCTGCACGCCGTCGTCCGCGGCGACGACGAGCACGGCGACATCGGTCACCTGCGCGCCGCGGGCGCGCATTGCGGTGAACGCCTCGTGCCCCGGCGTGTCGAGGAACGTGACCTTCCGGCCGTTGTGTTCGATCTGATAAGCGCCGATGTGTTGCGTGATGCCGCCCGCCTCGCGCGCGGTGACGTTGGTCACACGGATGGCGTCCAGGAGGCTCGTCTTGCCGTGGTCGACGTGTCCGAGCACTGTGATGACCGGCGGCCGCGGCTTGAGCTTCGCCGGGTCCTCGTCCTGCCACAGGATCTCCTTGGCCCCGACCACCTCGGCCTCGGGCTGCTCCTCGACGACCGGCGCGGCTTCCTCCTCGGGGCGAGTCTCGATCCCGAGCTCGTTGGCAACGAGGGTCGCCGTCTCGAAGTCGACGGACTGATTGATCGAGACCATCACGCCCATGTTCACCAGACCGCGGATGACGTCGACGACGCTCACGTCGAGCGCGCGTGCGAGGTCGCCGACGACGATCGTCTTCGGGAGCGTGACCACGGTCCCGGTTTCGGCGACGGCGACGGGCGCGGCGGGCTCGGGCGGGGGTGGCGCCGCCTGCGGACGCTGCGGCCGACGCCCCTTGGGGCGCGGCCCGCGCTGCGGCGGCATCCGTCTCGGTCTTGCTTTAGGCACTAGTTCTCCGTTCTTTCGCGGCCGCGGCCAGCTCTTCTCGGAGCTTGGCGGCCGCGGCTTCGTCTATCGGTATTTCGAGGGCTCGCGCGAGTGCGCCCTCCGCAAGGCCGCGCTCGAGGCAGCCTGGGTCCGGATCGAGGTAGGCCCCCCGGCCGGGCGCCTTGCCGCGGAGGTCCACCGAGGTCTCCCCCAGAGGGGAGCGTACGACGCGCACGAGCTCCCGTTTCGCGCGGGTCGTCCGGCAGGCCACACAGGTCCGCTGCGGAAGCCGGCGGGCTCTCTCGATGCCCCCCGGCCCCCGCCTAGCGCTACCGGCGCTCGGCGCGCTTTTTCTTGCCTCCGAGGAGCGCACGGTCCTCTTCATCCAGGTCCTCCTCGTCCGCCTGGGCAGATTCGGCCTCGACCTCCGCGACGAGGTCGTGACGGATCTCGGATTCCTCCTCCGCCGGCGCCGGCTCGGCAGCGACGACGGGCTCGGGTTCGGGCTCAGGCTCGACCTCGGCGCGTACCTCGGACTCGCTTCGGATGTCGATCCGCCAGCCGGTGAGCTTGGCTGCGAGGCGCGCGTTCTGGCCCTCCTTGCCGATCGCAAGGGAAAGCTGGCGGTCCGGCACGACGACGTAGGCGGTCTTCTCCTCGGGCACGATGTCGACGCGCACCACGTGCGCCGGTTCCAGGGCGTTCGCCACGTAGCGCTCGGGACTCTCCGCCCACTCGATGATGTCGATCTTCTCGCCGCCGAGCTCGTTCACGATCGCCTGGACGCGAAGTCCACGCTGCCCGATGCACGCGCCTCGCGCGTCGAGGCCGGGCTGACGGGCGCGTACCGCGATCTTCGTGCGGGAGCCGGGCTCGCGGGCGATGCCGACGATCTCGACCTGCCCGTGGAAGATCTCCGGCACCTCGAGCTCGAAGAGCCGTTTGACGAGCGCTTTGTGCGCGCGGCTGACGATGATCTGCGGACCACGCAGGGTGCGGCGCACCTCGAGGACGACGACCTTGCGGGCCTGCCCTGCGAAGTAGCGCTCGTGGGGAGCCTGCTCCGATCGGGGCAGGATCGCGGTGGCTCCGCGGTCGAGCTCCATGATCGCTGAGCCGGCCTCGAAGTGGCTGATCTTGGCGTTGATGATGTCGCCCTCGCGGTCCGCGTACTCCGCGAACACCTGCTCGCGCTCTGCCTCGCGCAAGGACTGCTGGATCACCTGCTTCGCGGTCTGCGCCCCGATGCGGCCGAGCGCCGCGGCGGACTCCTCAAAAGGGATCACGTCGCCGAGCTGCGCGTCCGGCTTGATCTTCTTCGCGGTGTCGAGCTGGACCTGGATCTTTGGATCCTCGACCTTCTCGACGATCGTCTTGAGCAGGAACACCTTGAACGCACCTGTCTGGACGTCGACCTTGACGTCGATGTGCTCCTCATCGCCGTAGGCGCGCTTGATCGCCCGGGCGATGATGTCGCTGACGACCTCCTTGGGGAGGCCCTTCTCGGCGGAGAGTTGCGCGAGACCGGTGACGAGCTCTCGGTTCATGTCGGCAACTCCCCCTTCTCATTCACTTCGCTTCAGGCGACAAAAAAAGTGGGGTCGACCCACTTTCAGTGCCCGACGCGGCGTCCGGCCAGGCCGGAAGCCTGACCTAACTATATCAAATGGCGGGAATCGGTCCTGACGCGAGGAGCGGGCGGGGCCGCCGCGCCGCTCTTACGTGAGGTTATTGCCGATGTTCGAGAAGTAATTTGAGAGCTGGTCTCTAAAGAAGACCATCGCCAAGATGACTGTTATCGCGATCACCGCGATGATGAGTGCGTATTCGACTAGTCCTTGCCCGTCCTCGTTTCTCCAAAACTCGACCATGCACGCTCCTTTTACGGCGCGGCGGCCGCCGCCAATGGTCGCAAATGTCGTGCTCGCCTGCCAGCCCGGCGCCATTTTCGTCACCCCGCTGCGACCCCGGCCCGCCCAGCGGCCCGTAAGGCCGCTGCGATGCGTTCTTCCGTGGAGGCCCTACCCGTCGGTGGTACTCCTTGTAACGCCGTCGACGCCTCGAACGCCGTGTAGCCAAGCGCGACAAGCGCGGCGTGTGCATCGTCCTCGGTTGATAAGGGCGCGCCGCTCGCGGGTTTGCCCGCGACTCGGCCGATCTTTCCGCGCAAGTCCACGATGAGACGCTCGGCCGTCTTCTTGCCCACGCCCGGCGCTCGCGCGAGTGAGGCGGCGTCGCTCGAGGCGATGGCTGACGCGATCTCCGCCGGGCGTGCGACGGAGAGGATCGCCATCGCCGCTTTCGGACCGACGCCCGAAACGCCAATAAGGAGATCGAACAGCGCGAGCTCCTCCCGCGTCTCAAAGCCGTACAGCGCTTGGGCGTCCTCGCGAACGACCTGGTGCGTATGGAGCAGGACCTCGTCGCGCGATGGATGCCGCGGCACGAAGACCTTGTAGCCGACGCCGTTCACGTCGACGATGAGATGATCCGCGCCGCGCGCGATCACTTGGCCGCGAACCGCGGCGATCACTTCGTCGGTTGCTCGAGCTTGGGGTTCAACTACGTCGCTGCCGCGACCGCGAGGGCGAAGCGCGTCCGCTGCGCATGCGTCAACGCGATGGCGATGGCGTCGGCGACGTTGTCCTGCCTGATCGGAGAATCCAGCGCGACGAGAAGCGGAAGCATGCGCTGTACCGCCTTCTTGTCACCCCGACCGCTGCCGGTTACCGAGATCTTGACCTCTTGCGGTGTGTACTCGGCGATTTCGAGTCGCGCTCGGGCGGCACACAGCAAAGCGACGCCGCGGGCCTCGGACACACGCATCGCGGTCTGCACGTTCTTGTTGAAGTAGAGGCGCTCCACCGCGAGCGCGAATGGACGATGGCGGCGGATCAATTCGTCCAGTGCCTTGGAGATAGCCAGCAACCGTTCAGCGGCGCTCGAGCTCGCCCGCACGTCGACGATCCCACATTCGATAAGAAGAGCGCGCTCGGGCGCGGCCACCAGGAACGCGTATCCCATGCCCGTGGTCCCGGGATCGATCCCGAGGATCACCGACCGGCTAGGCGTGCTGCAGGACCTCTTCGGGCACGTCGAAGTTGGCGTGGACCTTGATGACGTCGTCGAGCTCCTCGAGTGTCTCGACGAGGCCCAGGAGCTTCTTGGCCTGGTCGCCCTCGACGCGAACCGTGGTCGTCGGGCGCATCGAGAGCTCGGCGGAGGCCACCTTGATGCCAGCCGTCTCGAGCGCCTTCTTGACGCGCTCGAACGCCGCGGGTGTGGTGTAGACGGTGATGAGACCCGGCTCGGCCTCGACATCCTCGGCGCCGGCGTCGATCGCCGCGAGCTCGATCGCGTCGACGTCCTTCCCTTTCGCGTCGATTTCGATGACGCCTTTCTGCTCGAAGAGCCATTGCACCGAGCCGGATTCGCCGAGCTTGCCGCCACCTCTGGTGAACGCGGCGCGGATCTCGGACACGGTCCGGTTCCGGTTATCGGTCGCCGCTTCGATCATGACCGAGACACCGCCAGGGGCATAACCCTCGTACACGACGCTCTCGAGCGCCGCCGCGTCACTGGATCCGATTGCCCGCTCGATCGCGCGCTGGATGTTCTCGCGCGGCATGTTCACGTTGCGCGCGCGGTCGATCGCGAGCCGAAGACGGAAATTCCCGTCGGGGTCGCCGCCGCCTTCCTTCGCGGCGATCATGATCTCTTTGGTCATCTTGGTGAAAATGACGCCACGCTTGACGTCCGCGGCGCCCTTCTGGCGCTTGATCTGACTCCACTTTGAGTGCCCGGACATCGCGCGAAATACTATCAACGGACTCGGGGGGCTCCGGCCCCCCCGTCCCCCGTCACATTAGGAGGGGAGTCTCGCCAATGCCATCACCTGAGCCCACGAAGATCAGAAACGTGGCCGTCGTTGGCCACGGCGGATCGGGCAAGACGAGCCTCGTCGAGTCCATCCTCCATGCCGTCGGCGCGACCACGCGTCTCGGCAAGGTCGACGACGGCACCAGCATCCTCGACACGGATCCGGAAGAGCAAAAGCGCCACATCACCATCAACATGGCCCTTGCCTCGCTCACGCACGAAGGCACGAAGATCAACCTCGTCGACACGCCCGGCTACGCCGACTTCGCCGGCGACCAGCACGCCGCGCTGCGAGTTGCGGATGCCGCGATCGTCTTCGTAGATGCGTCCGCCGGGGTCCAGGTCGGCACGCAGACCGTCTGGTCCGAGCTTGAGAAGGCCCAGATGCCGCGCGTGGTGGTCATCGGCCGCCTCGACCGCGAGAACGCCGACTTCGACGAGGTACTCGGGCAGCTCCGCGAGGCCTACGGGATCCGCGTCGTGCCTCTGCACGTCCCGCTGGGTGAGAAACAGGAGCTCAAGGCCACGATCGACCTGCTCCACGGGCAGATCCTCAAAGGTCCGAAGGATCCCGTCGCCGAGCTTCCGAAAGACGAACAGGCGGAGCGCGTCAGCCAGTACCGCCAGCAGCTCGTCGAAGCGATCGTAGAGACCGACGAGGATCTGCTGGCCCGCTATCTCGACGGCAAGGAGCTCGCGTACGACGAGCTCCGCGACGCGCTCCATGCGGCCGTCCGCGAGGGCAAGGTCATCCCGGTGGTCGCCACCTCCGCGCACAAGCACGTCGGATACGCGGCGCTCCTCAACACCATCCGCGAGATGCTCCCCTCCCCCGCCGAGGCGGGATCGGTCATCGGCCGGTCGGCGTCGGGAGAGGAAGTCGCGCGCAAGCCCGATCCGGCCGACAAGCTCTCGGCATTCGTCTTCAAGACCCTCGCCGATCCGTTCGTCGGCAAGCTCAGCTACGTCCGCGTCTACTCGGGGACGCTGCACCACAACACGCAGATCTACGACGCGACGAAGAAGGAGACCGAGCGCGTCGGTCAGATCTTCTTCCTCCGGGGCAAGGAGCAGGAAACAACGGACGCGGTCGGCGCCGGCGACATCTGCGCCATCCCGAAGCTCACCGCGACGACGACCAACGCCACGCTCTGCGACAAGGATGCCGTGATCCTGTACGACGCGATCGACTTCCCACCGCCCTCGTTCTCCGTGGCCATCGAGCCGTCGAGCAAGGCCGATCTGGACAAGCTGGCCACGGCGCTCCACAAGCTCACCGACGAGGACCCGACCTTGCACGTCCGCCGCGAGGATGCGACGCACGAGACCATCTTGTCGGCGATCGGCGAGTCGGCGATCGAGGTCGCGCTGCATCACCTGAAGAACAAGTTCGGCGTCCAGGTCGACATGCGGACGCCACGAGTCCCGTACCGCGAGTCGATCCGCGGGAAGGCGCAGGCCCAGGGCCGCTACAAGCGCCAGACCGGCGGCCACGGGCAGTTCGGCGATGTGTTCCTCGAGGTCGAGCCGCAGCCCGCAGGGTCAGGGGTCGTGTATGCCACGCGGATCGTGGGCGGCTCCGTCCCGCGAAACTTCTGGCCTGCCGTGGAGAAAGGCGTCCGCGAGACCGCCGAGAAAGGGGTCATCGCGGGGTACCCGCTCTCGGACTTCAAGGCGACGCTCTATGACGGGAGCTTCCACGCCGTCGACTCGAGCGAGATGAGCTTCAAGATCGCGGGATCGCTCGCGCTCCAGAACTGCGTGAAAGAGGCACAGCCCTTCCTGCTCGAACCGATCATGAGCGTCGAGGTCCTGGTGCCCGAGGAGCAGATGGGCGACGTGCTCGCCGACCTCAACTCACGACGAGGCCGGGTGCTGGGGATGGAGAGCACCGGCGCGGGGCTCCAGCGCATCAAGGCGCACGTGCCCATGGCGGAGACCTTCCGCTACGCGACGGATCTTCGCTCGATGACCGGTGGCCGCGGGACGTTCAGCGCGGAGCTGCTCGGCTACGAGGAGTGCCCCTCGCATATCGCGCAGAAGGTGATCGCGGCGCACGAGGGGCAGGCGGAGGAGACCGCGGCGGCGCGGTAACGTGCTCCCCTCGAATCCGCCGATGGCGTGCGCTGGTCGCGCTACAGCGACTGTGGGAGACACACCCGACCCACAGCACGAGCGCGCGCTCTTCGTCGTGTCCATCGGCGAGTGGAGCGAGGAGACGAATACGGCCGGCGTGAGCGCGCGACCATGTGGGGGTGTGCGACCTGATGGCTAAGGAGGATCCGAGGCTCAAGGCTGCGGTGCGACTCCCTTAGACACGCCCTCATGGAATTCGGTCGCCCTTATCCGTCCGCGGCGATCGCCGCGCGGATGCTCGCGAGGTGTCCTCGCGTGTGCGGAAGGACGACGCTGCGCACGATGCGCTCTACGTCGAACTCGTGCCCCTGATAGGTCAGCGCGACGCGGTGAAGCTCCACCTCGCTCAACTCGGCAAGCAGCCCGAGCAAGCGCGACCTTCCCTTGTGGAGCTCGCGCTGGACGGCTTTCTTGGTGGGGCTACCTCGAGCGGCTACCCGCGCATTGAGCGCGTGGGTCGCTTCCCAGTCGAAGACGAACGGCGCCTGGCCGTCTCGCGCGAGCGCGATGAAGCTCGCCTGCCGGCGGAGCCCGAGCGCGATGTGAAGTGCCGTGATAGCCACCGGCCAGCCCTCGGCCGCGCAGCGACGCTCCCAGGCGTCCGCGTCCAGAGCGTCGATCGTCCGAGCGGCCTCGTCGATTGCCGACTCGACCTCGGACAGCAGCGAGCCGGTCACGTCTGCCGGCGGGGCACGATCCCGTTCGCCCAGCACGCGGCGACGAGCCCGAGGCCCCCGAAGACGCCGGCGGGCACGTGGTACCACCCGGCGTAGAACGTGAATGCCGCACCGAAGAGCCGAACCGCTTGGACCCTCGGCGGCATGTAGCGTCGAACGTACGCGCCCATCGCGCTGGGGCGATAGCGGTCGAGGTCGACCTCACGGAAGAGCGTCGCGGAGACGAGCGCGGGTGGGACGAGCGCGATCACTAGCCCCGGGACGAGCAGGTGCCGCCAGAAGAGGTCGAGCGCAATGACCGCGCACGCGACGTCGGTGAACACCTTGACTGGATGGATCTGGTGGTAGAGCACTCGCTGCGCGAAGGTCAGGGAGTGTTCGCCACCAGCCTGCCGGCAAAGAACGACAGCACCCATTCCACGAGCAAGGTACCGCGGTTCCGCACTCCCAAGAGCTGCATCAGGTAGTTGACCCGCCAGACCGTCCAAGCAGGCAGCCCGCCCATCACGAAGCCGCCGAGCTTGGCAAACTCGGCCGCCGCCTGCGTTCGTCCGAGCGCGACGAGGTCGCCCTTCCGGTGGTAGACGAACGGCGCAGTCGGCGCTCCGCGCACCAGGGCCGCCAGATTGCGGGCCGCGGCAGGCGCCTCGAGCACGGCGACCTGCGCGAGCTGCGGCAGGCCCATTCCCTGGTGTTCGAAATATGCCGAGTCGCCCAGCGCCAGGACGTCGTCGCGGCCTGAAGCGCGGAAGCGGTCGTCGACGATGATCCGGCCGTCTTTCGACTTCGGAAGGTCGAGCCGGGCGACCAGGGGATTCACTTTCACGCCGCCGGACCAGACGATCGTGCGAGCGCGGAGCTGCGCGCCATCCTTTGTATGCACGACGCCTGGGCCGATCTCCGAGACGAGGGTCTTCAGGAGGACGCGCACACGCTGCTGCTCGAGACGTCGCGCCGCAATTCTAGATAGCCGCGGGTCCATGCTCGGGATCACGCGATCGGCACCGTCGAGCAGGTGGATCGTCACGTCCGCGTAGAAGTCGATCGAGGGATAGATGCGACGCAGCGTGTGGTCCATCAGATCGCGCAGCGAGCTCGCGAGCTCCACGCCGACGGGTCCGGCGCCAACGATGACGAACGTGAGCTGCTCGCGCCGGCGCGCGATGTCGGTCTCCGTGGCGGCGGACTCGAACACATCGAGCACGTGTCGCTTGAGAGCCTCTGCGTCGGCGAGCCACTTCACCGGTAGCGCGTTCTCGCGTACGCCCGGGATCCCGTAGTCGTTGGTGACCGAGCCCAGCGCGATCACGAGGTGGTCGTACGGCAGCTCGCCGTCCGCGGTGCCGACGCGGCGATGCTCGAGGTCGATCGTCGCGACCTCGGTCTGCAGGAAATGGAAGCCCGCGGACGCCGTCGCGTCGCGGAGCGGATAGGCCACCGCGTGCGGTGGCAGCTCGCCTGTGCAGACCTGATAGAGGAGCGGGGTGAAGAGGTGGTAGTTCTGGCGGTCGACGAGGGTCACGTCGACCTCGTCGCGCCGGAGCGCGCGCTCGACGTGACGGACGAGGTGCAGTCCGCCGAACCCTCCGCCCAGGACGACGACCTGCTTCGGACCGATCGTCAATTCGCCTTTCCGGTCGCGGCCTCCGCGCGCTCGAGCTCGACGAGATAGGCCTGCGTCAGTGGATCGTCCGCGTCGATCGTGCTCGCGAGGCGCAGCCGTTCGCGCGCGGCCCCGAGGTCGCCCGCCCGTAGATGCGCAAAGCCTGAGTCGGCGAGGTAGCCGGCGTCGCGCGGGCGGAGCGACGCCGCCTGATCGAGGAGCGCAAGGGCCTCGCTTTGCGATCCCGAAGCGAGCAGCGCGACGCCGAGCTCGTGCAGGACGTCGGGCTGCCCGGGAGCGAGCTCGAGCGCGCGCCGGAACGAGCTGGACGCTGCTGGAAAGTCTTCCTGCTTGCGAGCGACCAGCCCGAGACCAAAGTGCGCCTCCCAGAGGTCCGGATCGAATCCCAGCACTCTCGTGAAAGCGGCACGTACTTCGTCGTACGACACAGGATTGGTGGAGAGCGCAGCGCGGCCGGCGCGCTCGAGATCGGACTCGAGATCCGGCCGCTCGAGCCCGAGCCGGAGGCGTCTCG
>Ga0070706_100006465_pt1 | contig 11063 bp, 15 predicted proteins | sample KBSK5501metaG_FD_65476 | JGI IMG/M metagenome (GOLD analysis project Ga0070706, IMG submission 65476) | Corn, switchgrass and miscanthus rhizosphere microbial communities from Kellogg Biological Station, Michigan, USA - KBS K5-50-1 metaG | ecosystem: Host-associated > Plants > Roots >...
CTTAGCCGGCTTGTTGAAATTTGTAGCATATTGTTGCGAAATCCCGCGCGATATATGTTATTCGGAATAGGAGTGGAGCGAACTATTCCCAATAACAGGTATTATTCGGACTGAGACCGCAGGGAGCAGTCCGAATAATATCCTTCAGAAATGAAACGGCAACAAATCCTTCACAGAGGAGATTTGAGTCGAGAAAGGGAGTCTCTCATCAAATCAGTTGGCTTGTGAAGAGCGATCATACTTGAATAGCTCCTACCTCGTCTCTTTTTCGAGATTGTATTAGTAGAGAGCCGTTCATGGTTCACGTATCCTTCTTGGAAGGTGGATGGAGTGCCAACATATCCTTCATAGAGTTCAAATGAGTTGCAGGCTGTCGTTGTATCTTTTTTCATAGTTAGCCTTGTCCTAAAGGTCCATCACGCTCCACCTTTCTCTCCTCAGGAGAGAATCTCCTGCGCACCGAAACGGCGCATCCTCGGGAGGACCATTGCTCCAAGGTAACGTCAATTCATGCGCATACCCCTAACCCAGGCGGTCAGGCGGGTTTCTTGTTAAAAGAAGCCATAGAATTTGTCAAGCCCCCAGCAAAGATCCAAAATATCAAGCGATGCGAGAGCCTGCATGAGGACCACATGTCCCCATGGCACTTGAGCGCGAGCGCTCAAGTGCTGCGCATAGCGAGCATTGGGGGAGGGAGAGCCGTGGCAGGTGCGGGCTGATCCCGCGCGGGATCAGCCCGCACCTGCCACGGCTACTTTGCCGGGATCATACTCCTCCTCGGTTTTGAGCAAGTGAACGGCCACGATCAGCATTTTGCGCATGACCGCCATCAAGGCCTCACGCTTGCGCATACCACGGGCGATGAGGCGATGATAGTAGGCTCCAAAGGCCGATCCTTCTAGCCGTGTACAGCGCAAGGCGGCCAGATATAAAATCCGCCGGAGTCGGCCACTGCCGCGCTTGGAGAGCTTGGCCTGTCCTTTCCATTTGCCACTCTCCTTCACCTGGATGTCCAGTCCCGCATAGGCAACCGCCTGGTCCATGCGTTGGAAACGGCTGACATCCCCCAATTCGGCGCGCAGCACCACCACCGTCTTGGGCCCAAATTCAGGCACACTCCCCAGTTCGGTGGCCCCGCTGTCTCCCACGAGCACGCGATCGATCTCGGCTTCGAGCAGGGCCAGATTCTTCTGGGTCTGCTGCAGTTGGTTACAGAGGATCTTGAGGCTGGTGGCGCGAGCGGCGGTTGCTCTCCCACTACTCACGGAGTGCTGGGCTAAAGCGACCAGCAGCTTGGCGGTCCTCTCTCCATACTTGCGCGGGGCCAGCTCCCGCAGTTTGGTGGTAAGCGACTCGACTGGGGCTGCGGCCATAGCCCTCGCGCTAGGATAGAGCTGGAGCAACGCCAGGGCAGTTGGCCGAGACGGGTCGGCAAAGACCTGCGTGAACTCTGGAAAGAGCACCGAAAGCTCCGCATGGATCTCGTTTCGGTAGCGCGCCACTTCATCATTGAGTTGGGTGTGCAGACGCACCAACTCGCGATAGCTCGCGATCAGTTCGCTGGGGACATACCCGCGGCGGGCTTCACCACTCAGCAAGACGCACGCGATGGTCTGCGCGTCCAGTTTGTCGGTCTTGGCTCTCAGCCCGCGTCGCTGTGCAAACTCATGGGTTTGCCGGGGGTGGAGCAGACACAATTCGTAGCCATGGCCCTCTAAAAAGTGATAGAGGTTCTCCCCATAGCGCGAGGTGGCTTCTAGGCCGATGAGGATGCGATCGGGTGCAACTCCTAACTGCTGGAGCTGCTCGTGTAGCTGGGCAAACCCCTGCGCCGCATTCGTCATGGTGGTAGGCTTGATGAGCAGACTTTTCTCTGGGCTACAGACACAAAAACTACAAGACTCCATGCCGATATCGACTCCGACGACATACTGAAAGGATGAGGCATCCACCACACAAGAGGGTGGGTCTGATGGGTTCATGGATCCACCTCCGTGCGTGACCTGGCACAGGCACGCATAGGCAACACACTGCGCTTCAGGCAACGAGAAACCCGACCAACCAGAGCGAACGTGAACTCATGCTGGATTGGCAGTCTCGCCTCTGCCCATCCCAGGCAAAAGCTGCTGCAACAAGCCCAATTGCCGCTTGCAACTCTGGTGGACGGGGAACCGTCTTTTAAAGCTGGTCACCGGCTCTCGCGCGCTCAGGCCAGAAAGTCAAACTTGGGTTCTCCCGTTGCTTCCACCAGTCTAGCAGATCTCTTGCTTTCGACAAGCTCTCTACTTCCACCAATTAGTATATGAGTTACCAATGAAGAGGGCCTGTTTCCAGGTCCGAACCATCCTGGCCAGCAGCACCAGGAGAAACCGGTCTGTCTTCCGGTAGACCGGTCGTTTGACGTGCCGATGCAGAATGACGAGTTGCTGCCGTAACAACGCGTTTTCGACAAGCAGTTCGGGCTTCCCTTTGGCAAGGTCTGTGATCGTTCCAAGTATAATCATTATATAGTACTGCGATAGTAATAGACTCAGAACGCGAACAGGAGGCAAAGTTCATGACGAAACAACAATTATCAGTAGCGCTGAAGCGTGCATACGATGAGCCAGCAGCAAGCGACGGCACTCGCGTCCTGGTAGAACGCCTCTGGCCCCGAGGCCTTTCCAAAGAGCGCGCGCATATCGACCTCTGGCTAAAGGACGTTGCGCCCAGCACCGAGTTGCGTCAATGGTTTCACCATGATCCTCAGAAATTCCCAGAGTTTCGCCGTCGCTACGAAACAGAATTGCAATCTGAGGCTGCTCAGGAGGCATTGACAAAGCTACGTGAAATAGCGAAGCAGGGACAGCTGACCCTCGTCTTCGCCGCACATGATGCAGCTTATTCCAATGCCGTCGTCCTCCACGACCTCCTGTTGCAGAGCTCCTGAGGAGAGAGAACATGCAGAAGCACACACAGACACGGCATCATCCTGCTATCACCCCTCCGAGGACTTTTCTCAGATATGTACGGCTTCCCTGGCTCATGCAACGGTATCCACGCATTGTGCTGGCTACTGAGCATATCCGTTCTAAAAAGGGCGCTCATGTTGGCTCTACCGGTGCTTTTTCTTTGCTATCTCCTCATCAGAGAGATGACGTGAGGGTTTCCCGCATGAAGTTTACTCTCTGATAGTGGAACGGATATGCTAAGTAGCCAGCACAAGGAGCAAACCGCTGTGCCATCTCCTGATGTCACATTCTTTCCTGCTCACTACGAAGAATGGAGAGTAAGGAGCCACTAATGCAAGGAGGTCATGATGAGTGACAGTCTACAAACAGAACTGAGCCTTGATCTGGGTCGCCTGCGTCAAGCCATCCAGGAACAATACGCCGCGGTGGCACGAGATCCTGGTCGCGGCTATCACTTCCACACCGGCCGTCCACTCGCCAGCAGGCTTGGCTACCACGATGACTGGTTGGAAGGTCTTCCCGAAGGCTCGATCGCGTCGTTCGCCGGCACGGGCAACCCCTTTCGCATCGGCCAGCTCCAGCCCGGCGAGCGGGTCGTCGATATCGGCAGTGGTGCCGGCCTCGATAGTCTGATCGCCGCCAAGATGGTCGGCCCAGACGGACAGGTCATCGGAGTCGATATGACAAGGGCGATGCTCGAAATGGCGCGCAAGGGTGCGAGCGAGGCCGGGCTAGGCCATGTGGAGTTCCGCGAAGGCCTGGCGGAGTCGTTACCCGCGCCTTCCGGCTGGGCCGATGTGGTCATCTCCAACGGGGTGCTCAACCTGCTGCCAGACAAACTCGCCGCCTTGCGGGAGATGGCTCGCGTGCTCAAACCCAGCGGTCGTCTTCAGATCGGGGATATCCTGGTGCAGCAGGCGGTGCCGGAGGATGCGAAACAGCAGATCGATCTGTGGACAGGCTGAATTGCTGGTGCTCTGCTGGAAGCAGAACTGAGGGCCACGGTCGTGGCTGCCGGATTCGTTGACTTCGAGATCACCTGGCAAGCGGACGTCTTCAGTGGCGCTCCTCAAGCGAGCAGTGCCGCCGAATTCGGGACACAAGGCATCAACTTCCGCGCGCGCAAGGCGGCCCATGAGCAGGAGTGGTATACAGCGATGGCCTCTCTCGCATGTGAGGTACCCATCAAGCTCACTCCACTCCTGTATGCCGATGTCTACTCTGATGCAGGGGACACAGGCGAAAGCGAGCCTTGAGATGCCTTTGGAGTCGACAGTGGGAAAGAAACAGGATACAGGAGCAAACCGCTATGCCATCACCTGACGAGAAGAGGCTGCCCCCTCAAGCGGCACCATCAGTCGTGCAACTTGGCCTGCGCGCCAACTGGCAGCAGTTCACGCTGCTGGTGATCGTCAATGCCTTCGTTGGTGGCATGGTGGGCCTCGAGCGCAGCATCGTGCCACTGCTTGGGCAGCGTGTCTTCGGCCTGGTTTCCACCACGGCTGTCCTTTCCTTCATCGTGAGCTTCGGCGTCGTGAAAGCGACTTCCAATCTCTTCGCGGGCCGACTCAGCGATCGCATCGGGCGCAAGGGAGTGCTGGTGGTTGGCTGGCTGGTCGGGCTACCGGTGCCGTTCCTCATTATCTTTGCCCCGTCCTGGGGCTGGGTGGTCTTCGCCAACGTGCTGCTGGGCATGAACCAGGGCCTCTGCTGGTCCACTACCGTCATTATGAAGATCGACCTGGTGGGACCCGCGCGACGAGGACTGGCCATGGGCATCAATGAAGCAGCAGGCTACATGGCGGTCTCGCTCGCCGCCATCGCTGCTGGCTACCTCGCCGCCACCTACGCGCTGCGGCCCCAGCCGTTCCTGCTCGGCATTGGCTTTGCCCTTGCCGGTCTGCTGCTCTCGCTCTTCTTTGTGCGCGAGTCGCATGGGCATGCGCGCCAGGAAGCGGCCATACTGGCTGCTGCTACCGAGCACAGAGACGGATCAGCAGAACAGGTCCAGCGCTTAGATCAAAGGCTAGCCACCCCCTCATTCAAGGACATCTTCTGGCTGACCTCCTGGAAGAACCGAACGCTCTTCGGAGTCAGTCAGGCCGGATTTGTGAACAACCTGAATGATGGCCTGGCATGGGGGGTGTTTCCGCTCTTTTTTGCGGCGGGCGGTCTGAGTATCGCGCAGATCGGGCTGCTGGCGGGCATCTATCCGGGCGTCTGGGGAACGACGCAGTTGCTGACAGGGGCGCTCTCCGACCGCATTGGACGCAAAGGTATGATTGTCGGGGGGATGCTGCTGCAAGGCGTTGCTCTTGGGCTATTGCCGCTGATTCACGGGTTTGGTTGGTGGGCATTCTCGATGGTTCTGCTTGGGCTGGGAACGGCTCTGGTCTATCCAACACTCCTCGCGACGATCGCCGATGTCGCCCACCCGGACTGGCGTGCATCGGCAGTGGGCGTCTACCGGCTCTGGCGCGACAGCGGATACGCCATCGGGGCGCTACTGGCCGGGGTCCTGGCCGACCTGTTCGGGGTCTCCTGGGCCATCGGCGTCATCGCTGGCGTGACCTTCCTCTCCGGGGTCGTCGCGCAGGGGGTGATGCGAGAAACCCTGCCCACGCGCCGGGAACTTCCTCGTTCCACGCTCCCTACCGTCTCATGAAGGAACACGACGAAACTCTCCGCTCGCCGGAAACGACTGTCACCTCTTGCGAAGGAAGAAAGTGGAACCGTTCATCACCAGAACGCGCGGAGAGCCGCGCGCGCTGAAAGAAGGAACATGCGCGCATGCATGAGAAGCAAGCACAAATGGAGGCGATCTATACGCATATGTGGGCCAGCCACGAGGGCGGTCCCTTCGCGCCGCTCGATGAGAGCCTGCGTCCGCGCCCGCACAGCATGCTCTACGAGGCCGTCTCCGCCTGTGGAGTCAACGCTTCCTCGCTGGTCCTCGATATCGGCAGCGGCAGAGGCAATCATAGCTGTGCGCTGGCTCAGCGCTTTGGCTGCGCTGTCGTAGGCCTGGACGTGGCCCAGTTCCACATCGAGCAGGGGCGAGCCAGAGCTGTGCAAGAAGGCGTGAGCGACCGGGTGTCCTTTGTGCAGGGAAACATCCAAGCGCTTCCATTTGAGGACGAGCGGTTTGACTTCCTCTGGTCGCGCGATATGCTGATGCATGTCCCTGCCCTCCCAGCAGCGCTCACAGAGTGCGCGCGTGTGCTCAAACCGGGGGGCGCCATGCTGGTGTATACGACTGTCGCGACTGGACGGATGGAGCCGAAAGAGGCCGCCTGGCTGTATGCGTCGTTTGGCCTGGTGCCAGAGAGCTTGGACGAAGCTGTCGTCGAAGCGGCATTCCAGGCGGCAGGATTCCAGCTGTACTCCACAGAGCCGCTGGGTAGCGAGTTGATGGAATGGGTGGAAGAGCACGAGGGGCGGGCCTCGCGCGAACTCATGCGCCTGGCCCGCATGCTGCGCAAGCCAGAGTACTACCAGGAGCTGCTGGGCACCGGCAGATATGAAGTGGCCCTGGCGAACTACCACTGGGCGCTCTACATCCTGCTTGGGAAACTCAGCCCGACCCTCTACATCCTGCGAAAAAGTGCATCGCCGTGAGACGCAAGCAGGGGAGAGGTCTGCTTTTGCTGTACGGTCGTGTCTGCTCTGATGACCCGGCATCGCGCAAGCTCTCAGCAGCCACAAGGGAAGCAATGAGGAGGCATTTCCCGCAAAGAGCAAGACGAACAGTCAGCAGAGATCGGAGTCCGTTCTGGGGAGACTCCCATGAACGGTTGTGATCGGAAGAGAATGCTCAAGAAAAGACTGGAGGTGTCGAATGAAAGAGCAAGCACGAGCAAGGGCACGACAACTCGCCCAGGAGTTTGCACAGCGGGGAGATGCCATGGGCTGGTTTGAAAAACTGTACTCACAAGCGCAGAGCAATGAGCAGGCCATCCACTGGGCTGACATGGAAGCCAATCCAAACCTCGTCGGGTGGCTGGATCGCCGAACCGTTGAGGGTCAAGGCAAGCTCGCCCTCGTGGTAGGGTGTGGGCTGGGAGATGATGCCGAGGAGCTGGCGAGCCGAGGCTTTGAGGTGGTCGCCTTTGATATTGCTCCGACGGCCATTGCCTGGTGCCGGAAGCGCTTTCCTCAGTCATCAGTAGAGTATGTGGTGGCGGATGTGTTTGATCCTCCCCCAGCATGGCAAGGAGGCTTCGACTTTGTCCTGGAAGCCTACACCTTACAGGTCTTGCCTGCGGATGTGCGCAGCAAGGCCATCGCATGTATCGCGGGCTTGCTCGCCAAAGAGGGCACGCTGCTGGTGATCTGTCGTGGGCGCTCTGCTGAAGAACTTCCTGGGAACTTGCCCTGGCCGTTGACAACGGAAGAGCTGGATGGGTTCACGAGCGCCGGGCTAAAGCCCGTGCAGTTTGAAGACTATTTCGATCAGGAAGAGCCACCGACGAGGAGATTCCGGGTGGAGTATCAGCGAGCTTCATCTGATGAAAGCTGAAATGGGGGCTTCCCTTCTGGCTGGAGACAGCTTGCGTGATACTGTACCATTGAGAGACGCAAAAGAAGCACGCTCTTCTTCGTGAGTATGAGCGTGAGCGATTGATACCCTATTCCACAGATGGGAGCACTGATTCGATGAGTATTTCATCGTCCGCGCAGAAGCAGCAACGGGGAGCCACCACCGCCTCAGAGGAGAGCGCTGCTGCTCCGCCGATCACCTTGAGCGAACGCAGCAGCACTGGCCTGGCGCTGCTGCGAATCCTGGTGGGCTATCTCTGGTTCCAGCAGTTGTTCTGGAAGCTGCCGCCCACCTTCGCCGGCCTGTATGGCTACGTCGTGCGCGAGTCACAGCACGCCATTCTCCCCGGCTACGGTACGCTCCTCCAGCATACCTTTCTGGCGGGCTGTCCCAGTCTGTCATCGCCCGTGGGCTGCACGGCGTTTGTGCCTCTGGCGGCCTGCGTCTGGACGGCTGAGCTGCTGGTGGCCATCAGTCTGTTGTTCGGACTCTTCACGCGTTTCGGCGCTCTCCTGGCGACCATCCTTTCTGTGCAGTTGTATGTGGGCCTGGCCTATACCGAATGGATCTGGACGTATGGCATGCTGGTGCTGCTGGCGCTCGTCTTTGTCGCCGTTCCAGCTGGGCGCAGGCTCGGAGTCGATCTCTGGCTGGCCCCACGCCTGCGGTCGGCAGCACAGCGCCACCGGCTAGCGAGCATCGCGAGCTGGTTCGTGTAGGATGAGAGGGAGGGAAAGACGATGAATCGTTCCGATACCCTACGCAGGGGACTGCTGGCAGGAATCTTCGCCAGCCTGGTGCTGGCCCTCTTCGATTTCGTGACGGACGGCGAGCCCGGAAACGGCTTCCCAGGGGTCTTACACTGGTTCGGCCTCACAATGAGTGACCCGACGATCAGCCATTGGGTCGGCTTGCTGCTCCTCATCGTGCTGGGAGGAGTCTTCGGCCTCATCTTTGGGGCGCTCCAGCGAGGCAGCCCCGTTACCACTGGCCGCGCGCTCCTCACGGGGCTGGCGCTCGGCGTGCTCTGGTGGCTCCTGTTTGAAGTGGTGCTGGCCAACCTCACGAACCACGCCTCATCGCTGTTGAGCCCCAGCTTTGGGCAATTCCTTTCCTCGTTCCCCTTAGCCGCACTCTTTGGAGTCTTGCTCGGGGCGATATTCATCCAATGGCAGGGACAGCATGAACCACGTCGACCGTCTTGATACTGCGCCGCTGTTCGCGGGAAGGCGACTACGAGACTCCCTCGCTATTCACCCCACAGAACCTGTTACGGGAGGCGCGGGGGCAAAAGGAGCTTCCCGAAGGCCACGTCCCGGCGGTCTGCGTCTTTGATCCCGACGGGGACCTGGTCGATTTCCTCCAGGCCGCCGGTCGCACGCGTCGTCATTCCACCTGGGCGTGCTACCACACGGTGCTCGAGACCTTTGTGCAGGACGAGATCGAGTACGGCATCATTGGGCGCGTGGTCGGCGCTCCATTCGCGGTGCTGGTGGCCGAGGAACTCTTCGCCGTCTTTCTGCCAACTGCTCATCAGCATCACCTCCGCGGGTCAGATCCTCCCGGTGGACCAGCCCCCTTACGTGATTCTCATCGAACAGGCCCTGCGCGACGAGGGAACGAGCTACCATTATGTGCCACCAGCTCCCTACAGATCTCTCGACCCTGCGCTGCGCGAGATGGTTAGCGCGCATTGGGACCACGAGCAGGTTCCCCTGTACGTGGGAGCGAGTTGGACAACCGATGCGCCGTTTCGCGAGACGGAAGCGATGATCGCACAACACCGTGCAGAGGGCATCCTGGCAGTGGAGATGGAAGCTGCCACCCTCTACGCGCTGGCCCAGGCCAGGCAGTTCCGGATCGTCTGCTTTGCGCTCGCCTCTCTGTTGAGATGCATCGCGGAAGAGAAGGGCACCATTGTCATATGAGCATCCTCGCCTTTCACTCTCTTGCAAAACAAGCTACTGTATGCTATACTTCCTCCAGTACACTGTATTGCAAGGTAGTGAAAGCGTGAGATACTTGTGGAGACTCGCTCGACGCAGTTACTCAAAGGCACGCTCGATATGTGCCTGCTTGCCACGATTGCGCAGCGGCCCTGTTACGGCTACGAGATGGTGCAGCAACTGGCCCAACAAGGCCTGGATCTGGTGAGCGAGGGCAGCATCTACCCGCTCTTGAGCCGTCTGCAACAGCACGGCTATATCGAGGGCTACCTCGTGGCGTCGCGTGATGGCCCCAAGCGCAAGTATTATCGTCTGCTGCCGGCGGGAGCCAAACAGTTGGAAAAGTGGCAGGCCGAGTGGGAGACGTTTGTCCCGGCGGTTGAGCGCATTCTGAAAGGAGCACGGTCCGATGCATAAAGCTGACCAGCAGACCCAACAACAGATCTCCGACCTCGTTGAGGCCTGCGCAGGCTACTGGGAACTCCGCGGCATTGCGCGTGCGAGCAGCCATGAGATGCAACTCGAACTTGAGCAGCACTTACAGCAAGCCGTCTGCGATGGCAAATCCTTTGAGGCCGTGCTTGGTCCCAATCCTCTGGCTTTTGCTGAAGCCTGGGCGCGCGAAATGCGCCCCCAAGTCTTTCGAGGAGGGGTTGCCCTTCGAGGGCTTGTCTACGTGTTGAGCATCGTGAGTACGACCGCGCTGCTTTCGCAGCTACTCGGGCATTCCCCGGCGTTTACGTTCACTCTGTTTGCGGCGTATCTGCTCACCGGCAGTGGTCTGCTTGCTCTGCTGCTCCAACTGGGGGGCTTCCTCGCTCCCCGCGTCAGAACTCGAGCTGGGCGAGAGGCCCTGGTGCTCGCCTGTGTCGTGCTGGCGGTGCTGGTCCTGCGCCTGGCCGGGTTGCAGGTGAACTGGAACATGGCTCTCCTCTCCTGGAGTTGGCCTATGACCATCGTCTTGCTCACCCTGGCGGCCTTCCTGTTCGCACTGGATTGCTGGCGTAGCTCACAGGGGGAACACACCTCCACAGCTTCCGCAAGCTGGCCGGCGTTGCGCAGCGTGGTGACATTCGTTGCCAATGTTGGGGTGTACGACATCATGCTGTTCTTTGGCAGCGTGGTGGTGTTGGACTTCTGTCGGCTGGCGCTCCGGCTGGTTTGAGGAGAGAGGGAGGGAGCACACGATGGAAAGCATCCCTGACACGCTGGCCTTTCTGATCAACTGGGGCTGGCTGAGGATCGGCCCGTCTATCCACATCGACATCGACCCGGTGCTCCTGCACATCGGCCCGCTGACCCTGCACTGGTATGGTTTGATGTATGTCGTGGCGATTGTCATGGGTCTGTGGTGTATACGCGGGTACACCGCGCGCCAGGGCATCACAAAAGAGCAGGTCTACCGCATGCTCTGGTGGTGTGTGGTGGCTGGGCTCCTGGGCGGACGCCTCTATTTCGTGATCCAGCAGCCAGACCTGGTGACGGATTACCTGCTCAAGCCCCAGCATATCCTGGCCACCTGGGAAGGTGGCATGGCCTTCTTTGGCGCCATCTTCCTGATCGTGCCCGTGCTGTTCTGGCGGGCCATCAGAGAACGACTCAATCCGCTGGTCGTACTCGATGCCG
>Ga0070706_100006468_pt1 | contig 11059 bp, 5 predicted proteins | sample KBSK5501metaG_FD_65476 | JGI IMG/M metagenome (GOLD analysis project Ga0070706, IMG submission 65476) | Corn, switchgrass and miscanthus rhizosphere microbial communities from Kellogg Biological Station, Michigan, USA - KBS K5-50-1 metaG | ecosystem: Host-associated > Plants > Roots >...
TATTTCCCGCCGCGTCTAGGGTCAATAAGGCCACAGCCGCCCTAGGTCCGATGCCGACAACCGTTCCGCTGTCGGAGACCCCGTAGGTTCCGGCGGCCCGGGCCAGTGAGCACGCCGCATCTCCAGCCTGCGCCGGCACTGCCACACTCAGTACCAATGTGGCTGCGAAAACAATCACAAGCGTTGTGGGTGCAATGTTGCGTTTCATAAGTGTCCTCCTAATCGAACTTTTCAAATTGAGATCCCGTCCTCATGGCCTTGAGAAACGCATTCGCCGCTGCAGCAGCTCGCGAACGTTTTCAGGGAGAGTCATCTTGGAGCGTTTGCCGGTCTGGTCGATTGCAGCGCTAGTGCCGTCTGCTTGGCCCATGCAGCCTTCTACTTCAGCGTGCACTGCATCACAAGGAATTGCCCGGAAGCCCGGAGCTTCGCCGGTACGGGGATCATAGGCATAGCCCGCGATCTCGCCGCGGTTATTGATGTCGCTAATGTTGATCAAATACAAAGAGGTGCCCGGCAACACGACCGAGTTGAGGTCCACGATTACGCCGTTTAGCCAGAGCGCGCCACGGCAGTTCCCGGTCTCGTCGCAGGATTCGCCCACAATCTGGCCTTGTTCATTGATACTCTCGGCCACACTTAAAGAATCTCCAGGCAGCGTGCCAAGATCCTGCACACCGTTATCTTCGGTCCAGAGGAAGGCGTGACCAGTAGTATCGCCAGCCAGGTCCGAGCCGCCAACCACTTCCCCTCGGTTATTGATGAAGTTAGCGAGGTTGTTCATCACTCCTCCCAGGCTGCCAAGATCGGCCACTGTGTTCCGTTGCCAAAGCACCGCGTGAATCGCGATTGTCCCGGAGGGCGTACCACAAACGCCCGAGGCTCCTACGACCTGGCTGCGGTCATTGATCCCGAGAGCAGCCGAGATGGCGTCACCGGGCAGTGGCGGAAATTCATGGATCTCGCTATGCTCCGGTTCCCAGACGGCCGCTTTGAAGTCGAAGATCTGGGGAGGAATGCAGTTTGGATCTTGAGTGCTGGTTTCCGCGAATCCCGCCACTTGGCCCCGATGGTTGACGACAGTGGCCCAGGAGTTGTTACCACCCAGCGTCGGGAGCGCGGTCATCTGGCCGTCCTGCCAACGAAATCCCTGACACAAGAATGTCGTATAAGTGCCGAAGATGCAGAAGTTTTCTCCAAAAGGATCTGTCTCGGAAGTCTGAGAATTACCGGCGACGATGCCTTTGTCATCCTTGACCGGGAAGCTCGATGCGCTGTTGGGCCCTCCGAGTGTGCCGAGGTCAGTCATCGCCCACCCTTGCCACAGGATAGCGTGCTCGGCCTGATCGCCCAGCAGATTAGACCAGCCCATTACTGAGCCACTGTCGGTGACGGTGTTGGCCCCACCCTGCGTGCCACCCAGTGTGCTCAGCGCCTTGACCACGTAGTGGGGCCGCTTTTTGTGTGGTTGCGTTTGATCCTGCGCGGCGAGTTGAATCGGCAGCACCGCTGCGATGAAGATCCAGGCGAGAATGCCGCGCTTCGCGTGTGTTTTCATTTCGTTCTCCCGCCCCCAGGACTGGTGCCTTGACGACACGCCTCTTTTTAGCGCGTCCGTTGCGGAAAGTCGTGAGAAAGAGGTGAGGTTTCAGTGGAATTTCGGTGAGGTCCCAGGAACAACTGAGCCTAGGAACAGCATTCACCTGTGAAGCCCTGCTTTGTCTTTCCCAGAGAATCCAGACCGAACAAAGATATAATTCACCTGCTTACCTTCCCTTGGAGGGGGGCCGTGGAGGGCCACTTCAGATTAGGACCTTGGCTGGTCCAGCCCACCCTGGATACCGCCGTCCGAAACGGAATGACGAGCCACCTTACGCCGAAGGCGATGGAGGTGTTGGTGTGCCTGGCCGAGCACGCTGGCGAACCAGTCGCAAAAGAAAAGCTGCTGCAAACCGTCTGGCCTGACACTTTCGTAGGTGACGACGTACTCAAAGGGTCGATCGCTGAGCTCCGCCGCGTCTTTGAAGATGATGCAAAAGACCCCCGCTTCGTTCAGACTATCGCCAAACGCGGCTACCGCCTGATTGCGCCGGTTGAGTGGGTAGATAGAGAACAGCGGGCGTCGGCTGAGCAGCTCAAAGCGGATACTGTCCGAGTCACGGGCGCACGGAACCACAAATTATGGATCGTAGGATCCTTGGTCGCGAGTGCTGCTTTGCTTTTCGTGCTTTTGGGAGTCTTCGATGTCGGAGGGCTGCACAAACGGCTCGGAGCCAGCGCCGGTCCTCAAATTCACTCCCTTGCTGTTCTACCTCTGCGAAATCTTTCCTCGGACCCTAATCAGGAATATTTCTCCGACGGACTCACAGATGAACTGATTACCGACCTCGCGCAGATTGGTTCGATAAAGGTGATTTCGCACACCTCAACTATGCAGTACAGAGACGCAAAGAAGCCTCTGCCGGAGATCGCGCGCGAACTGAATGTTGATGGCATCATCGAGGGAACAGTGCAACGGTCGGGCAACCGCGTGCGGATCACGGCACAGCTCATCCACGGTCCATCGGATAAGCACCTTTGGGCGAATAGCTACGAGCGAGATACACGTGACATTTTTGCGCTCGAACACGACGTGACTGAGGACATTGCGAACCAAGTTCAGGCGCGGGTCGTAACGCCCGCCAGAACGCCTCGGGCGCAAGCACGTCCGGTGAACACAAAGGCTCTGGATGCTTACCTCGAAGGAACTTATCACATGCATCGCGTCGGACACGGATCTGTTGACGAAGAACTGAACAAAGCCGCTGAGTACTTTCAGCAAGCCATCGATGCCGATCCCAATTTCGCCCCTGCATATCTCGGCTTGTCCGATGCCGTCGGCAGCCACCTGAGGAACTCCATCGAACGGGCCGCGGGCTCGAAGAGCCCGCTTGACAAGGCGGTGGAACTTGATCCCACCTCGTCTCAAGCCTGGGGGGAGCTAGCAAGTTACAAGCTCTACTATTTGCTGGATTGGTCGGGAGCCGAAAAGGACTTTCGGCACGCCATTGCCCTTAATCCTAACGATGCCGACGCCCACGAGGGGCTGAGTCAGTATCTTTATGCCATGGGACGCTTGGACGAAGCGTGGAACGAAAGCCAAATCACTCAAGAACTCGACCCAAACCAGGAACACTTGTCGGGCGGTCTTTTTGCTCGACGCGAGTACGATCGGCAAATCGAAGTGCTGTCGAGATGGATTGAGCGTCATTCTGATGATGGAGACGCGTATTGGAACCTTTACTGGGGATACGTGCTGAAGGGAATGCACAAACCAGCAATCGAGGCTCTGGAGCGTGCCGTTACCCTGTTAGGGTTGCCCGAAACCGCAGATCGCATCCAGCAGACATTCGCCACATCCGGGTACGAAGCAGCCATTCGGGCTTTCGCTCAAGAGTTGGAGCGCCTCGCTTCAGATAAGCAGGTATTTTTGCCTGGGTTTACTGCAGAAGCTTACGCAGTAGTGGGAGACAAAGATCGCGCTTTCTACTGGCTGGAACAGGCGTACCAGCATCGTGAACTGGCGGGCCGAGAGCCAGGTCTCGTTTTTCTAAAGGTGGATCCCATGTTCGATTCCCTCCGCTCCGATCCACGATACAAGGACCTGCTCCGCCGCATCGGGCTGCGGCCCTAAGTTGCGTCATTATGCGCGCCACCGCGAGAACATTACGGCTCACCCTCGCCTTCTCCTCGTGATAATGGTGGACACCCCTTGTTCCTTGTGTGCACGGACCAAAGTAGGCACGGGCGGCGTTGTGGGAACCGTGATCTCTTTCGGCAGTTCCGGAGCCTCGAGTCTCCAGCCCGCGTCAGCATGGCCATGTGCGGTCCCATCATGGTGCTTCATCATCTGGCGCCCGATCGTCCGAAGCGCATTCGGTGCTGAAGCAGTTTGCGGATGTTTTCGGGAAGCGTAACTTTCGGAATTGAATTTCCACTGAGAGGCACCACTGGCGACTCAGCTACCGGAATGGCCAGGAACGCTGGGGCGTCGCCGGTGTTCTGATCAAAGGCCGACCCTGCGATCTCCCCCCGATCATTGATGCCGCCGCCGAAAGTCAAATATAGCGGTGAGTCAGGTGGAATAAGGGTGTTGAGGTCAGTCATCACCCCATTTTCCCAAAGAAAAGCACGGCAGTTGAAATTCACATCGCACGAGACGCCAACTACCTGGCCTTTGCTGTTGATGTCGTTGGCCATGCTAAAAACATCCTCGGGAAGGGTGCCGAGTTCTGTCATCACGCCGTTCTGCCAGAAGAAGGCGTGTGTGGTTGTGTCACCAGGCAAATCCGAAATCCCGACTACCTGACCTGCATTATTGATGGCCAAACCACTGTTGTTCATCACGCCACCGAAGCCTCCCAAGTCGATCACCGAGCCGTTTTGCCAGAGCACCGCGTGAGCTGCACCTGCGAAGGAAATAGGAACGAAGCAAATCCCCGACGTGCCCACCACTTGGCCCTTGTCATTAATCGCAAGCGCAGCTCCAATGGAGTCACCGGGTATCACGGGGAGTTCCTGGATCTGTCCTGCCTTCGGTCCCCAGATGACAGCCTTGAAATCGAGAACTTGGGGAGGAATGCAGCTGGGGTCATGAGTGGCGGTTTCTGTCATCCCGACCACTTGGCCCCGGTTGTTGACTCCAAAGGCTTCACCGTTATTACCTCCAAGTGTAGGTAGCGCAGTCATCACGCCGTTCTGCCATAGGAAGCCGAGCTCCAGGTTTTGCCACCCTTGACAATTGACAGCGGTACAAAAGGCGGCTGCTCCCCAAAACTCGCCTAAGGGATCTACCGTGGCAGTTTGAGCTCCACCCACGATCAAGCCCTTATCGTCCTTGACCGGAATGGCCACGCCGCTGTTGGACCCTCCGAGCGTGCCAAGGTCAGTCGTTACACCTTGGCGCCATAGAAAAGCGTGCTCGTTCTGATCACCCGCCAGGTTGGCATCGCCAGTTACCCAGCCTCTATTATTGACCCCGCCGAAACCGTTGCTGGCCGAACCGCCGAGAGTTCCCAGGTTAATCACAGAGTAATGAATCTGACTCGTACTGGCCGGCTGTTGCTCTTGCGCAGTTAGCTGAAGCGAGATCGCCAGCACAGCGAATACGGTTATTGCAGCAATGGATTTCAATGTCCTTGATTTCATGCTGGCCTCCCATTCGTCGCACTTGTTCCAACTGACCTAGGACTGCACCTTTTTTCAGTTCTTATTGGAGATCGGGACTCTGCGCCACAAGCGTGATTTCTATGCGGCCTTCTCCAAAAAGTCATGAAGAAGAGGTGAAATTAAGGCGAGGTTTTGGCGAGGGTGTGTGTCGGGTGTGTCCGTTCGCCCAGAATTTGTTGCCAACGGGTATATAATTCTCCCACTTAGCTCGTCTGGAGGAGGTCGTGAGTAACGACTTCCGAATCGCAGCCTGGCTGGTCGAGCCCGGGCTAAATACCGTCTCCCGCAACGGCATAACGGCTCATCTGGAGCCGAAGGTGATGGAGGTGCTGGCCTGCCTGGCCCGGCACGCAGGCAAACCCGTCTCCAAGGAAGAACTCCTTCAGACCGTCTGGCCGAATACGTTTGTGACCGACGATGTGCTCAAGCGCTCAATTTCTGAGTTGCGCAGGTTGTTTGAGGATGATGTCCGTGAGTCTCGCGTCATCCAAACGATCCACAAGCGCGGCTATCGCCTCCTGGTTCCGGTCGAACCGATTAACGGAGCACAGAGCACATCGCCAGCACAGCAGAGCCAAGAATCACGGAAGGTGGGCCGCAACTGGCGGATGCTGGCCCTGCTGTCAGGCGGTTTGGCAGCTTTGCTCGTGATTTTGTTGGGCGCTCTTTACCTTTCCTCCAAAGAACGAGTCTCGGGGAAAAACGCTGATCCTCAAATCCGTTCCATTGCAGTGCTGCCTCTTGAAAACCTTTCAGGCGACCCAGGTCAGGAATACTTCTCCGACGGCATGACCGACGCCTTGATTACCGATCTTGCGCAGATTAGCTCCCTGAAGGTCATTTCGCGGACCTCTTCCATGCAGTACAAGCAAACCAAGAAATCGCTGCCAGAGATTGGTCGCGAGTTGGGCGTGGACGGGATCATCGAAGGAGCCACCCAACGCTCGGGGGATCGCGTTCGAATCACAGCGCAACTCATTCATGGCTCCTCTGACAGACATCTCTGGGCTAGCACCTATGAGGGAGATTTCCGCGACGTCTTCGCCCTGGAGCGGAACGTGACCGAAGACATCGCGCGTCAAGTCCAAGCAAGGCTCTCGACAACGGACCATAGGCCAGCGTTGCAACCTCGGCAAACAAATCCAACAGCGCTAGAGGCTTATCTTCAAGGCAACTACCATCTGAATAAGTTCGGAAGAGGCTCCGGTGTTGAAGAGGTCAGGAAGGCCTCGGACTACTTCCAGCAAGCTATTGACGCCGACCCCAATTTCGCTCTGGCGTACATCGGTATGGGCAATGCTCACGGCGTTCTGCCAGTCAGCTCGCGCGAGGACTGGGAAATCCAGAGAAAAGCTGCAGAAAAAGCACGTGCACTCGATCCGAATTCTTCCGAGGCGGAGGCAATGCTCGCACCCGGACCGGACAATTTTGATTGGTCTGTGGCGGAACAGGCGTATCGCAAAGCAATCGCTCTGAATCCTAGCAATGCGCAGGCCCGCGACGATTTCTGTACTCTTCTTGCCGAAGGGGGACGCCTCGATGAAGCATTGCAAGAGTGTCAAATCGCCCAGGAACTCGACCCCAACAACGACCATCTGTCGGGGATCCTGTATTGGCGAGGCGAGTACGACCACGCCGTCGCGATACTCCAGATGATGGTCGAGCGCCACCCCGACGATGGTGGGCTGCACTACCTGCTCTTTGACTGTTACGTAAAGAAGCAGAACTATAAAGGGGCGGTAGATGAGTTAGTGAAGACTCTCATGCTGTATGGCTTCTCTGAAGCCGCAGGCAAAATTCGCCACACCTTTGCAATCTCCAGCTATCGAGCAGCCCTGCTACAGTCGGCCAAAGAGGTGGAACATCTTCAGGCCAACAAACAGGTTTATGCACCCGTGAACTTGGCCGATGTCTACGCAATCTTGGGCGACAATGATCGTGCCTTCTATTGGCTGGAACAGGCATATATGCATCGCGAAATGATCGCCACAGGTGAGGGCGCGACTTTCATAGGAGTTGATCCCATGTTGGCGTCCCTCCGCTCCGAACCGAGATTCAAAGACCTGGTGCACCGGATTGGGCTACCGCCATAGCTGGTTCTCTTATGCTCGTTAACGGAAGGAAAGCTGCGCGTGCTTGCTCCCTTGTTTTTACACTAATCCTTTCGCTGTTGAGTCTCGCCCCTCCGTCATTCGCCCAGACTACAGTAAGCACGGGCAGTATTGTGGGAACCGTGAGCGATCCTTCCGGAGCAGTTATCAGCGGAGCCGAGATCACGATCACTAACGCTGCGACGGGCCAGGTCGTTAATCTCAAAAGCAATTCCGCGGGTTCGTTCAACTCGGGAGCCCTGGTTCCCGGCGTCTACAAAACATTGGCTTCGGCCAAAGGCTTCAGTTCGACGGCAGGGACAGTCATCGTGCAGGTGGGCAACACGGCCACGATGAACGCTACACTGCAAATTGGGAGCGAGAAGGAAATTGTAGAAGTGCAAAGCGCCACGTTGCGGGTGAACACAGAACAGCCCACCGTGCAGGGTGTTCTGAATGAACAGCAGATTGAGAATCTCCCGGTGAACGGCCGTAATTTTCTCGAACTGGCACAGTTAGAACCCGGGGTTCAGATTCAGGATGGTGTGAACTTTGTTGGTAATCCTAAAGATGGCTTTTCCTCTATCTCCTTCGGTGGCCGTTTCGGCCACACTGCGCGAATCGAAGTGGACGGGATCGACGTCTCCGACGAGATACTCGGCTCCACTACAACCAACATCCCTGCCAGCGGAATTCAGGAGTTCCAGCTTAGTCAATCGAGCATGGATCTTTCCACCGAGTTAACGACTTCCGGCGCCATCAACGTAACCACGCGTTCAGGGAGCAATTCCACCCATGGCGAGGCCTTCAGCCTGTTTCGGGATAGCTCCCTGGCTGCGTCATTGCCAGCACCTGCCGGACTCCACGAGCCTTTTCAACGTTCACAGTTCGGCGCTCGCCTGGGCGGGCCCGTTGTCAAAGACAAATTCTTCTTCTTTCTAGACGGCGAGCGCACCCTCCAGCATGAGCGAGCGCCCGTCCTGGTGGCTGCGCCCTTTCAACAATATTCCGGCAGCTTCAGCGCGCCATTCCATGAGAACAACCTCATGGCGAAGGCTGACTATCAGCTCACGCGATCGATTCGTGCCTTCTATCGATTCAGCTACTTCCAAAACTCGCTGATCGCCAATGGAGGATCTGGCTTTTCGATATACAACGAAGGAAATATCACACGTTCCCATGTCGCCGGATTCGACTTCAATACTGGAAGCTTCAGCCACAGCATCCGACTCGGATATCTCAAAACTGAGCGAAACCAGAGTGACGCAACAATTGGAAGCGGACTGCCCTTGGCTAGCTACGCGCTGAACATACAGATGGGCAACACAGGGCTGGTAACCGGGCCTAACCCTAACGCACCGCTGTCCATTCTGCAGAGCAACCATCAAGTCAAGTACGACGGCAGCAAAACCTTTCGTCGGCATAGAATCCGCTACGGCTTCGACTTCAACCGTATCGGTGCTGCCGGTTATGTGCCGTTTCTGAGCCTTGCGCCTGGCCTTGGTACAAATGTAGGTCTTTTTGAGGAGGCTTTCGCACAAACGGGTCCCCTCCCCGGAGGCGATACCAATCCGTTGAACTACCCTGTGGAAGGAGTCGGATTGGGCAATGGTCTCGGATACGTTACCCCTTTCCCTGGTCTGGGATTTCCTGCCGGCAGCTTTTCTTATCACCGGCTCGGCGCATACGTCGGCGCAATCTCGAAATGGAAAAAGAATTTCACGTGGACGTATGGTGTTCGTTACGTCCGGGAGCCAGGCCGCAGCGACAGCGAGTTTCCAGCAATTCCGCAACTGAATGCGCTGATGCCGGGACTGGGCAACCCGGTCCGCCAGCCGAATTCAAATTTTGCCCCACAACTGGGATTTGCGTGGGATCCAACGGCCAAGGGCAAAACCTCGATCCGCGGAGGCATCGGATTGTTCTATGAGAATGTGTTGACCGGCGTAGCAGGGTTCGATCCTGCGTCCCGGACAGCAATTGGCAATGTTTTCGTTCAGCTACCGGCGGCATGCAACGGAACCGCTACTCCCGCGCCCGTGCCCATTCCAGGAGGCGCGCTCGAACCAACATTTTGCGGCACGGCGGTTGGTGGCCCGGTCGCGATCGGAACTGTTGCCGCTCAGATCATCGCATTCCAAAAGCAATATCAAGCTGATTATCCATTTAGTTTGACCGCGCCGAACCCCAATTATGTAGGCTCTTTGCTCGACCAAGGTCTGGGATACGGCTTAAGCCCGGTCATGTACGATCCCCATTACCGCACACCTCGATCTGTCGAGATGAACATTGGTCTTGAGCGAGAGCTTCGACCCGGGATCGTTTTCAGTGCCGACTACGTGCGCAACGTGCAGACGCATTATTTCCTCGGGATTGACGAAAACCACACCGGCGACGTTCATTACTTCAACAAAGCTGCAGCGCAGCAGGCGATCACGGCCACGCTGGGCGCCTGCAGAGCCTCAAGCGTTGATCAGGCCATTCTTGCCTGTCCGGGACTATATCCAAGCGGAGGCGGCGTCACGATGGTTGACTTCGCCAATCTTGGATTAACTTCTTCCGCCGACTTTGATCAGCCCTGCGGCAAGTTATTTGGGTATCCCTGTGCGTTCCCGGGCATAAATCCCAATGCACCGCCTCTACCTTTCTTAATGCCAATTGGGCGTTCTGTTTATAACGGATTGCAGACTAAAGTCACGCGGAACGTGCAGCAACCATTTCGTGGAGTGCGAGCGCTGAACTTTCAGGCGTCCTACGCTTTGTCCAGGTTCGAGAACGCGGGCGGGACCGGGCTCACAGTGGCGTCTGCGCTGGCTAATGCCGATCAGGATGCAGGTGTTAGCAGTCTCGACAATGCCCGCCCCAATCGCTACTTCGGCCCCTCGCTTCTGGATCGCACTCACCAATTCTCCTTTGGCGGTTACGTCGACTTGCCTGCCGGATTTCAAGTGAGCGTCATCTCGCATTTCTGGAGCCCGCTCTCGACTTCATTGGTTGTGCCCATTACGAATCTCGGGCCTGGCGAGATTTTCCGCACTGATTTCACGGGCGACGGCACAGTCCAGGATCTAATTCCCGGCACGCGCGTGGGAAGTTTCGACCGCGGGATCAGCGCGTCGAACATCAACCGCGTAATCGCGAATTACAACAGCACCTATGCGAATCAGCCGACACCGGCGGGCAAAGTCTTGGTCCAGAACGGCCTGTTCAGCCTGACGCAGTTGCAACAACTGGGGGCTGTGGCCCCTCCCGTTCCTCTGGCCCCACCGGGCCAGGTCAATCTCTCCTGGCTGCGGGCTCTCGATCTGAAAATCGCATGGTCCTATACGATTCGAGAAGGACTAGCACTACAACCAAGCGCCGGCTTCTACAATCTTTTCAATTTTGCAAACTTTGATTTGCCAGGCACCGCGCTGAATGGGCTGCTGACCGGAGCCGCCGGCCAGATCAACGGCACAACTCGCATCGGACACGACGTAGATCGCGTGGGAGTCGGAACGGGAGTCTACTCGCTCGGTGCTCCCCGGCAGATCGAATTCGGACTACGTATCACCTTCTAGCGCTAGAGCCACCGGTTGGTTCCGCTTGGAACTGATTGATTCCACGTGGAAACCGGTTTTGTTAGGCGCTTAACCGGCCATAACTTTATGGCACTCACATCGCCATAGTACGCACACCATTCGATGAGAGACGTGCCATTGCGATCCTTGGATGTTGCGAGATGCCCTTCACCTAGGTAATCGAACACGAGGTCGGTGCGG
>Ga0070706_100006471_pt1 | contig 11056 bp, 6 predicted proteins | sample KBSK5501metaG_FD_65476 | JGI IMG/M metagenome (GOLD analysis project Ga0070706, IMG submission 65476) | Corn, switchgrass and miscanthus rhizosphere microbial communities from Kellogg Biological Station, Michigan, USA - KBS K5-50-1 metaG | ecosystem: Host-associated > Plants > Roots >...
GGTCGGCCGCATGTCGAAGACGAGCTCGACGCCCTGGTAGCGCGAGCCGAGGCCGGCCACGTTCTTGACCACGTATTGGTCGGCGCCGAAGCTCCCGGGATCGCGGTCGAAGATCGGGAGCTGCTGGTCGTCGGCGGTGGTCGCGAAATCGCCGCCGGGATCGTCGACGGTAGACGTGCGGTAACGGTCCCGCGGAACCCCGAGGTTCACCGACTCGACGAGCCGGCGCCCGCGCCGGTCGATCCCGATGAAGCGCACTACGGTGCGACGCCCGAGGCGTGCCTCCACGCCCGCGACGAGCTCGTCGGCGCGGGGCGCCGCCAGGTCGGGGTCGATCGACGACCGGCTCCCACCCGGGCCCGCATAGGCCACGAGCCGGCCCTGCTCGCCCGGCGTGAAGCGGCGGTCGCCGTCGTCCCGCCATCGCGACACGGTGGCGGCGGGCGCGGTGGGGTCGCCGAAGGCGAGGAGCTGAAGGGGAAGCCGATCGCGCCGGCGCGACCAGCCGCCGAAGACCGCCAGCCGGCCGTCGCCGTCGAGCCTCAGCCGCGCGCGGAGACGCGGCGAGACATCGAGCCAGGAGATGCGCGCCGGCCCGCCGCTGTCCGCCTTCAGCGACTCCAGGCGCGCGCCCGCTTCCACGACGAGACGGTCGCCGAGGCGCGCGCGGTCGGACAGATGGGCGGCCAGCGTGCTCGCGCCCCAGTGCGAGGCCGCGGCCCGCCGCGGGAACTCCCACACGCGGGCGGGCAGCCCGCCCACCAGCTCCCCGACGGTGACGGGCCCCGATGCGAACAGCTCGGCCCTCTCCCGGCCGGCCTCGATGCCGATGGACAGCGCGTGGAACGAGCGGCGCCACTCCTCCGGGGCCGCCCGGAAGACGACCGACGCCTCGACCCGCTCGCGCGACCCGGGGCCGTCGAGCAGCATCCCCGGGACGGGCCCGTCGGCGATCGGGTCCACCTCCCCCACCGTCGCGTCGCTGCGGCCTTCCGCCACCGAGCGCGCCCGCCCGTAGGCGGCGGTGGCCTTCACGGCCGCGCCCGTCTCCCCGCGCCGGGTCCAGCCCGCCTGCACGTGGGCGAAGGCGTCGCGCCGCCGCGCGGCGTCTCCGAAGAGGACGCGGGCGGGATCGGGACGGCGCGCATCCTGGACGAGGGCGAGCAGCCGGGCCTCCGAGCGTGCGTTCGTCCACGCCAGGTGGGCGAGCAGCGAGCGTGCCCGCGCGTCGCGGGGCTCGCGCTCGTCGCGCTCGAAGCGCGAGACGCTGGTCGCGCTGCCGGAGAGCGCGAGGCCGAGGCGCTCGCGGACGAGCGGCCCGGCCAGGGAGAAGGCGCCGCGCCGCCAGAAGTCGTAGCGGGCGATGGGCGGCGGACCGGGGGGGACGTCGGCCTGCAGGCCGGACGTCGTCGCGGCGCCCTCCAGCGAGCCGTGCCAGACGGCGGTGGGACGCGGAGGAAGCATGACGAGCAGCGGGCCCGATCCCGCATCCTCGAGGGGGATGAGGGCGGTGGCCGCATCGAGGACGCCGAGGGCGCCGAGGTCGGGGACGAGCAGCGGCGCGCCCGACCCGAAGGGGTCGGTGACGTCGGCCCCGCCGAGGCGGAAGGAGGTCTGGGCGAACGGGCCACCGTGGGCGCTGCCGCGCGGTGCCTGCCCCACCCAGAGGCCGCCGTTGTCGATTCGATCGACGAGCGCGGCGGTCTCCGCGGTCTCGAGCAGCGACCACGCGTCGCGGCTGGACGGCAGGGCGCGCAACGCCGCGGCGTCGAACGTGGTGCCGTAGCTGCCCGGCTCCGGCAGCAGGTCGTCGATGCGCGACGAGCCCTCTCCGCCGGCGAGGACCGCCGTGAGCCAGCCCGTTTCACCGGGGCCGAGGCGCAGCTCGCTCGATGCGGCCGCGAGCCCCGGATGCTCGACGCGCAGGCGATAGGCGCCGGGCCCGACGTCGTAGAAGGCGAGCACGCCGCCCGCTTCGGCGCGCGCCGTGTAAACGGTGCCGGCCTCGTCGATCGAGGCGAGCGTGGCCGTCACCTCCGGCAGCGGCCGGCGGGACGCGTCCACGACCCGCACCTGAAGCGTCGCCTCCACGTCGGCCCCGGCGAGCGCCCCCGCCAGCAGGATCAGGAACGGCGCGAGCCCGAGACCGCGGCCGGTCACCTCGCTACTGGGAGATCTTCTTGCGGGGGGGGGCGCTGGCCGCGGGCGGCGGCACTTCCCGCAGGCGCGGGATCGGGGACGGCGCGGCCGCACGGGAGGGCGCCGGCCGTCCGGCTTCCAGCTCGGCCTCGATGTCGTCGCCGGTCGGCAGCAGCGCGTCCTTCTCGATCGCCATCAGCTCCTCGAGATCGCGCACCCCGCGCTCGGTGTCCTCCGCCGAGGAGACGAGGCCGTCCAGCTGCTCGGTGATCGTCCGCGGGTCGCGCATGGAGTAGCTCTGGTCTCGAAGGAGCTGCAGCACCTCCTCGACCGTCTCCGTCTGCGCCTCGACGAGCTGCCGGTTCTCGAGGGCCTTCTGGTAGCGCTCGAGCCGCTTCTCGAGCACGACCCGCGTGCGCGCCTTGATCTGCTGGATCCGCTCCGGCCCGGAGGCCATCTCGTGCTCGAGCATCGCCATGCGCTCCTGGATCCGCTCGGGGTCCGTCGTGGAGAAGTAGGCCTGATAGCGCATGAGGCTGTAGCGCATCCGGAGGTAGAAGGAGAGCAGGAAGTCGAGCTTCCGCACCAGCTCCTCGACCAGCATCTGGGACGACGAGTCGAGGGCCTTGTAGTTCTGCCGGATCTCCGCGGCCAGCCCCTGCAGGGCGCGATAGCGCTGCTGCTCGGGGCTCGGGAGGTCCTTCAGCATCTCCCAGGCTTGCTTCTGCGTCCGCTGCGCGGCCGCCTGGTCCTCGTCCTGGGAGACGCGCGCCCGCACCAGGCGCTGGAAGCGCGGGTTGCCGGAAACCAGCGGCAGGATGATCAGCTCGACGCCCGCCGCGATGACGAGGGGGAAGAGGGTGCCCGAGAGCGCCGTGAAGCCGAGGGCGGTGGCGAGCCCGATCAGGTTGTACTGGCTCTTGAAGGCGTGGGCAAGGAAGTTCGGTTCCTCAGTGGGCAACGACGCCTCCGCCGGCGGCGCGCCGGAAGCTCCAGTTCGCCCCTAAGCTACCATACCTGCGGCGGCAGTCCCGTCGTCACCCAGACCCGCACCCTCTCGTAGGGCTGCACGGGTTGGCGGGCCTCGAGCGGCACCGACTCTCCCGCTGCTCCATACCTTCTGAGGGCCTGGGCGACCTGGAGTGTCCAGTTCGCGCAATACACTCCCTGGAGCTCACCATTGACTGTCCCGCGTAGCGGGGGCAGTGGACGGGGAGGCCGGTCGATCGCCGGTACGGGGAGACCGACCCAGTACACGCGGTGGCCGCCCTGGAGCGTCCTCTCGACCCGCGCGACCAGGGGGCCGATCGGGTCCTCGGCCTGGAGCTGACGCGCCAGCAGGTCCGTGCGGTGCACGCTCGTGTCCTCGAGAGGCGGGATCGTGGACCAGGGCGCCGCGCCGCGGTAGTAGCGGTTGAACGACACGGCCAGGAACCAGGGGCTCACGACCACGAAGTCGTCTCGCTGCGCGCCGGCAACGGCGGCCGCGGCCAGATCCATGTTGGTCTGTCGCAGCCCCACGTATGCAAAGGCGCTCGGGGACACCAGCGCGAGGAGCGCCCCGGCCAGGGCCACCCGGCTGGTGCGCCCGGCCGTCGACCCGCCCTGGATCATCGCTTCGAGAGACGCGGCCATGAGGGCCACGAGTGAGAGCGAGTACCAGGGCATGGTCGGGAAGCCGAGGCAAAGCAGAAAGGCGAAGTGCGTGAGGACGCCGATCAGGAGCACCAGGAGACCATACAAGGCCAGCGCTCGCGGCGGCCCAGAGGCGGGTCGGCGTGCGGCGACCGCGACGAGCGCCCACGCTATCGTGCCGACCCAGGCGGCAGCCAGCACCTGGCCTGGCCAACCGACGCCGATCTCGGCGCCGAGGGCGCGCCAGAAGACCGATGCCAGGTGGCCGGGTGTCGCTCCTTCGACGCTGACGAGCCGATATTCTCGGGCGCGCCCCATCACGGCGAGGTAGGGAAGGAGGGAGACCGCGGCTACGGCGCCGATGGCGAGAGCGACCGCGGCCCGGCGCGGGCGCCGCTCCCCCAGCGAGATCGCGGCGCCGGCCACACCGATCGCCAAGACGAGGACGCTGTTCTGGTAGACGGTCTGGACGGCCGCCGTGGCGGCGATGGCCGCGAGCGCGACGACGGCGGGCCGTGGACGCCGCACGGCCTCGAAGACGAGCGTGAAGGCGAGCAGGATGGCCAGCTCCCCGAGGCCGTAGCCGCGTATCGAATCGCCCCAGCGCACGACGACGGGGTTGATGGCGAACAGGGCCAGCGCCAGCAGCGGCGGGGGAAGACCCGTAACGCGCCGGCCCCACCACAGCGCGGCGATGGCCGAGAGCCCTGCGATCAGCCCGAAGGCGCGAAAACCCGCATCCGCGCCGCGCCCCGGCGAGCGCCAAACGTGCAGCAGGGCATAAGGGAGCAGCGGGAACGACTCGCTCTCCAGGCGATCCCACACGCCGGCGATCGTCGGCTGCGTCGCCACGACCACGGTGTTGATCTCGTCGCGCCACAGCGGCCCGGCATCGAGAAAGAGCCGGACGTGCAGGGCCAGGGCGACGAGCGTGGCCGCCAGAGCCAGCGCCCACTCGGCCCGCGCGAGCCACGCGGGAGGCTGAGACGGGGAGCGGGCGAGCACGACCCGTATGTTAGCGTCGCGAGCCACGGCCCCGTAGCGGTGCGTGTGGAGCGGGAAGAGAGCTATTCTCGGGCGCCATGAGCGGAGGTGACCTCATCGGTCATGCGCGGCGGCTCCGGGGAGAGCTGGGGCTGCTGGGGGCCGTCGTCGTGGGCGCCGCGATCCGGCTGGACCAGATCCGCGAGCAGATCGTGCTGGACGACGAGTGGCACGCCCTCCATGCCATCCTGCGATTCGGCTATTGGCGCATTCTCACGCACTTCGGATGGACCGACGTCTGCATCCCGCTCGCGGTCTTCGACAAGGCCGTCGCGGACACCGTGGGGCTGTCCGAGATGTGGATGCGCCTGCCCATGCTGCTCGCGGGCATCGGCTCCCTCCTCGTGCTCCCGCTCATGCTGCGGACGTGGCTGGGACGCTCGGCGACCACGTCCTTCGCCTGGCTGCTCGCCATCTCGCCGCTGCACGTGTTCTTCAGCCGCTTCGCCCGGCCCTATGCCATCAGCCTGCTCCTCGTGATGGTGGGCGCGCTGGCGTTCGCGCGATGGTGGGAGGACGGCCGCCCGAGGTGGAAGGCCCTCAGCGTGGGCGGCTTCGTGCTGGCGCCGTACTTCCATCTGTCCACGCTGCCCGTCGTCCTGGCCACGCTCGTCCTCGGCCTGGTGGGGGCCGTGGGATCGCCCCGCACCCGCCCTCGTCGTGCGCGGGAGGTGGTGAGTCTGGCCGCCGCGGTCGCCCTCGGCGTCGCGGTCCTCGTCGGGCTGCCGCTGGCCCTGGACCATGCCGCGCTCGCCTACAAGCTCGGCCGCGCCCGGCTCGGCGCGGCGATGGCGGAGGGCGCCCTGGAGCTGGTGGCGGGGACGGCGCGGACGCCGCTCCTGCTGGCGCTCGTCGTGCTGGTGCTCGCCGGGGGGCTGGTGCTCGCGGCGGAGCGGCCGCGCTTGCTGATGATGCTGGCCGCGATGGCGCTGGCCGGTCCGGCCGCGATCCTCGTGGCGCGCCCGGTCTCCGTCCATGACCCCATCGTGGCGGCGCGCTACTGCCTGGTCGCCCTGGCCGTGACATGGGTGCTGGTCGCGGTGGCGCTGGCGCGCGGGGAGGATTGGCTGCGCGCCCGCGGGATCCCCTGTCCGCGGGGGACCCTGACCGCGCTCGCGGTCGCGAGCCTGTTCCTGGCCGGCCCGCTCCCGCGCCTCCACGCGCGCCCCAACAACTGGACCAATCACGGCTGGTTCCAGTACGCCTACGACCCCGCGCGCCTGGACTGGCGTTGCCCTCAGGACGTGCCGCGGTTCTACCAGGCGCTGGCCGCGCAGCCCCCGGGGAGCCTGCGGCTCCTGGAGGCGCCCTGGTGGCACGCGTGGGAAAACGTCTACTTCCCCTGCTACCAGCACGTGCACCGGCAGTACATGGCCATCGGCTTCGTGGCGCCGCCGGAGCGGGCCGCGTCTCCGTCCGGCCTGCCCCGCGCCGCCGAGCTGCCGCTGCTCGCGCCCGGCGGCCCTTTCCGATTCCGCAACTTCGTCCACGTCTCCGACGACGCCGGCCTGCGCCGGCGCGCGATCCGATACGTGGTGTTCCACCGATCGCTCGAAGAGGAGATGGGCGTCGACTCGGTCGACTACCGGGTCGACATCGCGCCTTGGATCGTCTACTACCGGTCGCGTTACGGGACGCCCGTCTGGGAGGACGATACGCTCGTTGCCTTCGACGTGGGCGGCCCTGGGGCGGCCGCGGGCGGCCGATGAGCGCGCGCGGCCTCGCGGCGGCCGCGATCGCCTACGTCGTGATCGCCGTCGTGTGGGCGCTGCCGATGACCGCGCGCCCCACCGAGCGGGTACCCGACCTCGGCGACCCCCTGCACCTGGCGTGGACGATGGCGTGGGATGCGCACGCGCTCGCGCGCCAGCCGTCGCGAGTCTATGACGCCAACGCGTTCCATCCCTATCCGCGCAGCCTCACCTTCGCCGATCACCTGCTGCCGGAGGCGTTGATGGTGGCGCCCCTCTTCTGGGCCACCGGCAACGCGCTGCTCGCCTCGAACGCGGCTCTCGTCCTCGCGCTCGCGCTCTCGGCGACCGCGATGTTCCTTCTCGTCCGTCACCTCACCGCGTCTCCGGCGGCCGCCTTCGTGGCTGGCCTGGTGTACGCGTTCAACAGCCTCACCCTGCACGAGCTGCCGCGCGTCCACGTGCTGAACGTGCAGTGGTGGCCGCTCGCGCTGCTGTGGCTCGATCGCTTCCGGGCCGGAGGACGCCGCCGCGACGCGGTCCTCGCCGCGGCCGCGCTGGGCCTGCAGGGCCTGTCCGGCACGTACTACCTCGTCTACACGGCCATGCTCACGCCCCTGTGGCTGATCGTGATCGGCCTCGGCCGCCCGCGGCCGGCGCCGCCGTCGTTGCGCCCTCTGCTCCTCGCCCTCGCGACCGCCGCTCTCATCGGCGGCGTCCTGGTCTGGCCCTATGCGGCGCGGGTCGGAGCCCTGGGGTTCGAGAAGGGCTGGACGGGGGGCGCGGACCTCCTCGCCTATCTGGAGCCGGCGCCGCGCAACGTCGTGTGGCCCGCCCTCGACCTGGCTCCCGGCCACTCGGAGCTGCCGCACTTCGTGGGAGCGCTCACGCTGGTGCTGGCGGCCCTCGGCCTGGCCCGCTTCCTCCGCGGGCACGCGGGGGCCGGCACCGGCTCGGTGGTCGCATGTGCGCTGGTCGCCGCGGCGATCGGCCTGGCCTTCTCCCTCGGCCCGATCGTGCACGTGGCCGGCCGCCGCATCGGTGTCGGGCCCTACGACGTGCTCTACCGCTCCGTGCCGCCGCTGCGCGCCATGGCCGGGCCGGAGCGGTTCGGCGTGCTGGTGCCGCTGGGGCTTGCGGTGCTGGTGGGAATTGCGGTGGCGGCGCTCGTCGCGCGCCTGCCGCGGCGGGCGGGCCTGGCGGTGGCGGCGGCGCTCTCCGTTCTCGTTCCCCTCGAGCACTGGAGCGTCCCCCGCGCCGCGGCCGAGGTTCCCGCGGGGGCGGACCTGCCTCCGGTGTACCTCTGGCTGGCCCGCGACGAGCGGACGCCCGTGATCGAGCTGCCGCTCTATCCCTCGCGCGCCCGGAAGCAGTGGGCCGCCTATCTCTACTTCTCGACGTACCATTGGCGCCCGATCCCGGTCGGCCGCACGTCCTTCTACCCGCCCGCCCACGAGTTTCTCGTCCACATGCTCGAGGGTTTCCCCGACGAGGGCTCGCTGGCCGCGCTCGACCGCCTCGGCGTCGACACCGTCGTGGTCCATCCCCGCGTCTGGGCGGAAGCGGAGCGCGCGGCGCGATTGGCGTCCGTGGAGGCGCAGCCGCGTCTGCGCCTGGTCCAGGCGTTCGCGGGCGCTCCCGACCCGCGCTTCTCGGCGCTCGCGCTCGGGGACGAGCGCGTCTATCGCCTGATCGGCCCGCCCCCGGCGCTGACGCCGCCTTGCGTCCCGGCCGATCCCGTGTCGCGGGACGGGTGGACGCTGAGCTCGACGGGGGTCAACAAGGAAGACCGCGCGCGCGACGGCGATCGCCGCACGGCGTGGCACACCGCCCAGCCGCAGCGCCCGGGCGATTACATCGAGGTGCGGCTTCCGCAGGTCGAGACCGTCGCCGCGGTCGGGCTGGGCCTCTACTACCCCTACGAAGAGCTGCCGCGGAACCCGGTGGTGGTGGTGGAAGCCGAGGATGGCGGCCGCCGGCGCGTGGAGGTCGCCGACGGCGCCGCCGAGCGGCGCGCGGTCCTCGACGCGCTCCTCGAGCGGCCGCGCGCGGCCGAGTGGGTCCTGCGCTTCCCGCCCGTCCGCGCCCGCGCGGTGCGGATCCAGGTGGGCTGGCGCGAGGAAGACCCGTCCTGGCCCGCGTGGTCCGTGCCCGAGCTGCAGCTCTACCGCGCCTGCCGCTGAGCTACCATACCGGCCGTGGATTTCTCGATCCCGGCGCAGAGCGAGGCGCGGCTCCGTGCGATCGAGGAGTTCGTCCGCGAGCGCCTTCTTCCCCGCGAGACGGCGCTGCTCGCCGCCGGCTTCGGCGCGTCCGAGCCGGAGCTGGAGGACCTGCGCCGGCAGGTCCGCGCGCGCGGCTGGTGGGCGCCCGCGGTCCCGGCGGAGCTGGGTGGCCTCGGGCTCTCCCTCCTCGAGTACGCGCTCGTCGGCGAGGTGCTCGGCCGGAGCATCTTCGGCCACTACGTCTTCGGCGCCCAGGCTCCCGACGCCGGCAACGTCGAGCTGCTCCACCGTCTCGGCACCGAGGAGCAGAGAGCGCACTTCCTGCTCCCGCTCGTCCGCGGGGAAGTCCGGAGCTGCTTCGCGATGACGGAGCCGGAGACGCCGGGCTCGAACCCGACCGAGCTGCGGTGCCGGGCGCGGAGGGACGGCGCCGACTACGTTCTCGACGGCCACAAGTGGTTCGCCACCGGCGCCGACGGCGCCCGCTTCGCGATCGTGATGGCGGTGACCGATCCGGACGCCCCGCCGCGGCAGCGGGCGACGATGTTCCTGGTCCCCACCGACACCCCCGGCTTCCGGCGCGTGCGCAACGTCCCGGTCATGGGGCGAGCCGGCGACGGCTGGCTCAGCCACGGCGAGATCGTGCTCACCGAGTGCCGGGTGCCCGGGAGCCGGCGCCTGGGGGAAGAGGGAGGGGGCTTCGCCGCGGCTCAGGAGCGCCTCGGGCCCGGACGCGTGCACCACTGCATGCGGTGGGTCGGCATCTGCGAGAGGGCCTTCGAGCTGATGTGCGAGCGGGGCGCGTCGCGGACGATCGAAGGGCAGTCCCGGCTCGCCGACCAGCCCCTGTTCCAGGCCACGCTGGCGGAATGCCGCGCGCGCATCGATGCGGCCCGGCTGCTCGTGCTGAAGGCCGCGTGGACCATCGACGAGGCGGGTTTCGCGGCGGCGGCGGAGGAGATCTCGCTCGCCAAGTTCTTCGTGGCGGAGGTGATGTCGGACGTCGTGGACGCCGCCCTCCAGGCCCACGGCGCGCTCGGGATGAGCGACGACACGCCGCTCGCCTTCTACTACGCCCACGAGCGCGCGGCGCGGATCTACGACGGCCCCGACGAGGTGCACAAGCTGTCGGCCGGCCGCCGGATCCTCAAGCGGCATGGCCGCTGACGGCGACGTTCCCGGCCCGCCGCGGGCGGGCGAGGAGCTGGACGAGCGCCGCCTGGCCGAATACCTGCGGCACACGCTGGGGCTCGAGGGTCCCCTGCGCGTGCAGCAGTTCCCGGGCGGCCACTCGAACCTGACCTACCTCGTGAGCGCCGAGGAGCGCGAGCTGGTGTTGCGGCGCCCGCCCTTTGGCTCGACGGTGAAGGCCGCCCACGACATGGGCCGCGAGTTCAAGGTGCTGTCCGCGCTCGCGACCGTCTTCCCGAGGGTCCCGCGGGTCGTGGCCTCGTGCGAGGACGAATCGGTCCTCGGCGCGCGGTTCTACCTCATGGAGCGCGTCCGGGGCGTGATCCTGCGAAGCCGGCTGCCCGAAGGCCTCGCGCTGCCTCCGTCCACGGTCGCGAGCCTGTGCGCCGCGCTCGTGGAGACGCTGGCCAAGCTGCACGGGCTCGACTACGCGGCGGCGGGCCTGGGCGGCTTCGGCAATCCCGAGGGCTACGCAGCCCGGCAGGTCGCCGGCTGGACCCGGCGCTACCGCGACGCGCAGACCGGCGAGGTCCCCGAGATGGAGGACGTGGCCGGCTGGCTCGGGGCCCACGTTCCCGAGGCGCAGGGGGCGAGCCTCCTCCACAACGACTACAAGCACGACAACCTCGTGCTGGACGCCGCGCAACCCGACCGCATCGTCGCGGTGCTCGACTGGGAGATGTCGACGCTCGGCGACCCGCTCATGGACTTCGGGACGACGCTCGCCTACTGGGTGGAGGAGGGCGACCACGACGAGCTGAAGGCGGTCGCGTTCGGGCCGACGCACCTTCCGGGAAGCGACACGCGCCGGCAGCTCGTGGAGCGCTACGCCGAGAGCAGCGGCCGCGCCGTGCACGACATGGACTTCTACTACTGCTTCGGTCTCTTCAAGACCGCCGTCATCGTGCAGCAGATCTACTACCGGTTCCGCCAGGGGCTGACGCGCGACCCGCGCTTCGCGGGCCTCGGCCGGGCGGTGAGCGTGCTCGCGCGGCAGGCCATGTCGTATCTCGGACGACCGGAGCTTTGAAAGAGAATCCAACGCTGGCCGCGGCCCGCGGCCTGAGCGGCGTGGGCCCTTCGCTGGCGCTCCTCTGCGCCATCAACACCTTGAACTTCTTCGACCGCCAG
>Ga0070706_100006472_pt1 | contig 11055 bp, 8 predicted proteins | sample KBSK5501metaG_FD_65476 | JGI IMG/M metagenome (GOLD analysis project Ga0070706, IMG submission 65476) | Corn, switchgrass and miscanthus rhizosphere microbial communities from Kellogg Biological Station, Michigan, USA - KBS K5-50-1 metaG | ecosystem: Host-associated > Plants > Roots >...
CGATCGACATAAACCTTCCGACCTGAACCGCTCAAGTAATAACAACCGCCACGTGGTCCCCTGATATACCCACCATTCGCGCCGCCAGTGGGCGTGGATGTCTCCGCTGGACTTTCACGGCGAGGAGCCGAAGGAGTCGGAGGTATGTACTCTGGAACAACGGTCTGTCGGAGTGGTGTTTCAGGCACCGAAGCTTCAGTGTGAATAAACTCCAGTGTGTTGCCATGCATCCAGCCGACGCGGTTACCAGCTCGCACGACGAACCAGGGAAGTTTTTCATCCAACACTTTGACGATAGTGTCTTCAGCAATTTCCTGTTCGCTAGTGCTCACAATTGAGGGTAGGTCGCGTAGGTTCGCATTCGTGGAAACTACGCGAGCGTATCTCGGCGTTTGAGCAATAGCCGTTAAAGGGATACTGAAAAGCAAAAATAGGGTGAACTCAATTATGCGGTGCCTCATGGAATTTTCCTCGAAAGAATAAAACGCGGCGAGATTCCTCGTGTCCTGTTCAGCTTGGTTAAAGCAGCAATGTTCGTGAGAACTGCTCGCCGGTGAGCACTTGTTGTGTATCGACGCACCCTCGCCGTCGCCGAACGGAGGATTTCAAGCGTTTTCGACGGCCTGCGAGTTGCTTCCAAATATCTGCATTCTGCGTGCCCGAAAACTCAATTACACCGCATGCCCACTCGCATTCTCTGCACAGCAATACTGATGGAGGCGTTTCGAAAAATGAATAGACTTCTGCGGCTCTTCGCCTTACCCCTCTGCGGTTTGATCTTCCTGTCGACCACACCGGCAGCCCTAACACAGAACAAACTCAAAGAAATCAAGATCCGGGGCTACATTACCGAGTTCTATTCGCCAACCTCTTTTGAAGTTGAAGATTACCGCATCACCCGCGATCAGTCGGTGATTCTGGAGTTTGAGAATCAAAACGCTGAGGTTAACTTCCAACAAGCTGATCTGCGAATTGGTACTCTGGTAGAGATCGCCGGCCTTTATGACGAGCAAACCAGCGAACTGAGGGCGACCAAAATGAAGCTGGACCTCGCCCAGTTTCGCCAGCTTGACGTTACGACGATTCTCGATCGCAAACCGCTGGACCTTCAACAGACGGAAACTGGCTGGAAGGGAATGATCGCCGCAGACGGTCGTCGCATTCGTATCGAACCTGAAACGAAAATGCTCTTCGGCCTCAATAAGTCTCAGAAGAAGAAATCGAAAGAAACCGAGAAAGCCGAAAAAAAGAAGCAGAAGCCTCCGAAGGATGACGACTGGGCGAAGATGTCTGACTCGGGTGGCGACGATTCGTGGGCAACCGGTGAACCTTCAACCGTGGCAACAGAGGATTTTGCGCCTCTCAAAACCTTAGCGGACGTCGGTCCTGGAACTACTATGACGTACCACGGTCGTGAGCAGGCAGATGGCACTGTCCTCGCCAACTCCGTCGAATTTAGACGCAACGAAATGGAGAAGAGCGAGTTTGATCTGTGGAAATCAATAAAGGTCAAGGAGAGTTCCTTTAATTTTCAATCGGGAAAGCCGGGTGAATTAAAAGTAGGCTCTGACAAATACAAGATAGTGCCTAATCAGGAGGTTCAGGATTACGTCAATCGTTTAGGCCAAACATTGATACCGGCATATCAGCGAGAGCTCGCGGACTCAAACCCGCAAAAGATTCATTTTCAGTTTCGGGTGGTTCAAGCGAAAGGCTTTAACGCCGGAGCATATCCAACTGGCATGGTCATCATCCACTCAGATGTTTTTGATATTTTAGAAAATGAGGCCCAGCTGTCTGCCGTGCTTGCCCATGAAATTGCGCACGCGACTCAGGAACACACCTATCGAGAATTGCAGCACAATAAGAAACGACGCACGGCACTTTTGATTGGAAGCCTTGTTGCCAAGGGAATGGGTTACTACAGCATCGGAAATATTCTCGAGATGGTTAACACGGCAATGGTCAGAGGCTATGGCCGAACGCTAGAGAATCAATCAGATCGATTCGCACTGCAATATATGGCTGACGCGGGTTATGACATTCGGGAAGCGCCGCGCGTTTGGAAACTCGTCGCAAAGACTCGGGATGACGGACCAACATTTTACTGGTCGACGCATGACAGCGCTGCCGAGCGCCGCAGCTTTATGATGGTTACAATCAGGAATTCCTTTTCAGGTCTTGACCTCAACGGGTTGAAGAAGAATGAGGGCCAGTTCCAGCGTATTGCGCAGTGGTGAAGGAATCCGACGGGAAAAGAAAGAAGAAGATCAAGGTGGTATCCTGAGGCCGTCCCTGACAAGTGGCTGGCAAAAGAAAGCCCTGCTCATTTTGGATGAGCAGGGCTTTTCTCTGGCAACGTCGGTTTTAATTGGCTTTCAACTACCAAAGCGGTGGCGGAGGGGACAGCACTCGAACCTGCAATGACCTCTGGTCGGCGGTTTCCAAGACCGCCGCACTAATAATTATGCGACCCCTCCGCGCTTGGCTCAGGAACTAAGAAGCTGCACGCTGGCGCTTTCCACGTGTCAAGGAGTCTAGGTATGTTCTCGTCGCGTCGCTCGCAGTCTTGTCGGCAGCTAGCAATTTCTCCAAGGCTAGATCGTGAACGGCGTCGTTAGCGATTGCGGTGAGACTTGGAAGGGCGTTTCAGGCCTTGATACCTGACGTTGCCGGGAAGCTTCGGTGGCAGGTCGAGTTCGTCGTCGACGATGTCTTCCATGTGAACGCCGGCGGCGCGGGCGTATTCGAGCACCAGCGGCAAGGGCGGCACGCGTTTGTCACGTTCGTAATCTGAAATCCTCGTGTAATAGACTGACTCTTCATAGCCTAGTCGCCGCAACATCTCGCTTTGGGATAACCCGAGCGCAATTCTGATTTGAAGCAGCTTCTTACCTAACCGTTCGGCCTTCTGTACCATCAGGAGTAACCTCCTGGCGGAACAGTTCTCGACGAACAAAACTTGTCGCTATACCGAATACGGTATAGAATTCGTTCGCGTTTACGATTCGCCGTGAGTTGGAACCTTCCATGCTCAACGGCGATGCTCATCAGTCGCTTATTCGGGAGGGTGAGCTACGCATTGGCCGTTGTAGTTATTAAGCTAAATCGCGCAGAGCATAGCAGAAGCCGCTTTAGTAAGTCATGAGTTGATGCAAGAATTTTGGCACGGGGGAACCGGGGGAAGTTGATTCATGAATGTGGGACTCCGATCCTAAAGTCCGCGAAGCGGACGACGGCATAGAGCCTGGGGTGAGCGCAGCGGAACCCCAGGATCGCGATTAGAAAAGGCAGAGCCCGCGACGCGGCCGATAGCCAAAGCGTCACGATTGACGTTCTGTAATCGAACCGCTATCGGCTGCTTCGCAGGCTCCTCAAGTTTTTGGTGTTAGCGATCCTGGGGTTCGCTACGCTTCACCCCAGGCTTTATGCCAACGTCCGCTCCGCGGACTTACTTCCCCTGGCTTTGTGCCAACCTCTGCTCCGCGGACTTATTTCACACGCCGCCGTTGTCCGGTCACCTGAAGTCGATCAGCTGATCACCCTGCCGCAGTCGTCGTCAAAGAAACCGCTGACTTGATCACCCTCTTTCCTGAAGGAGGTTTCGGATCTATGTTGGCTCCTGCGTTTCCAGGCCCGACGGAACCAGAGTTCCGGCTTTTGTATCTCGGTAACGATTTGAAATTGATAGCAGCTTTGCGACAAGTGCTGGCCGAACCTGTCTACCGGCTGGTGACTTGCTCGGATCGTGAGAGCGCAGTGCTGTTTCTCAAGAGCGAGATTCCCTATGCAGTGTTGCTGATTGATCTCCAGTGGCGCGGAAAGAATGGATTGGAGGTTGCGCGGCTTGCGCGAAAGCTTCGGCATCGCAAGCGAATGCCGATTGTTTTGCTGGCAGGCGCTAAATTGAATCGTCGGAGGCAGACGGTTGCGGCGGAAGCTGGCGTAACCACGTGGATGTTAAAGACGGAAAAGATTGAGGAAGCAATAAAACGAGTGATGGGTGAAGGGCCGACGGCCCAGATTCCGCCGATTAAGCGAACATGAACTGGAAAGGCTGAGTCGCCGACCCATCGAGGGTCGGCGAATTTGTTTGTCCACGAAAATATTGATCTTACACACGGTACAGAACGCGCGATGCAAGTAAGGTTGAACGATAAGTCACCGCGATAGGCCGAGGCGCTGTACTAAATCCTGGAATCTTGGATCCGCACGAACAATACTGAACTGTGGCCACGCTTTGAGATAAACCAAGTGGAAGCAATGCTCGTTGTATGCTCTTTCCAGCAATTGAAATGCCTGCTCGTTGTCGCCGAGTGCCACATGGATTGCCGCTACCTCATATGATGACACGTAGCGTTGTTTTGAAAGCTTCTTAAGCTCATCAAGTATTTTTGTTGCTTCGTGTTTCCTGTTGGCCCTGGCAAAAGCGTGGCCAAGAGACGCCTGCATTAGCGGACTGCCTCCCGATAGAGTGGTTGCCTTTTGAAACTCGGCAATGGCGTCGTCAAACAACTCCTTTTGCTCGTAAGCCAGCCCGAGGTACCAGTGAGCGACGGCAAAGTTCGGATCCATCTCTATCGTCCTGCGGCATTGTTCTATGGCCTCGTCATAGCGGGCCGCGTAGTAGAGAGTCGCTCCCATGAACGTATTCATTACCAGAGACGTTGGCTCAAGCTCCAGCGCCCTTTTCATTTCCTGTAGAGCTTCTTCCGGTCGCCCCGTTGCCGTTAAATAGTGGATTGCATACCACTGGTGAGCCGTTGCGTAATCCCGGTTGAGTTCTATACCGAGCTTGAACTCTTTCTCTGCCTCCAACCAATTCCAATCGTAATTCATTAAGACGTGAGCCAGCGAGGCATGCGCTTCGGCGAGCGCATTATCTATCGCCAGCGCCTTCATTGCAGCTTCTTTCGCTTTCGGCATTGTTTCGTTGGGGGCGGCAAAATTGTAGAACGTCAGTCCGATGTAGGAATCCGCCAACCCTGCGTAAGCGAGCGCGTAATTAGAATCCTTTTCGACCGCCTGCTTGAACTGTGCGATGCCCCGGTTGAAACCGTCCTCGGTTCTCTTATTCCAGAAATAGCGGCCTTTGAGGTATAGCTGATAGGCTTCGGGGTTATCGGTGTAACGCTTTGTCAAACGCTTCTGCTCTTCCCCTGAAAGCTTTAGGGCCAGCGCTTCCGCTACCTTACCGGAGATAGAGTCCTCGACTTTGAATATATCGGTAAAATTCTCATCGAATTTGTCCGCCCAAAGCACCGAGCCATCAGGCACGCCCACCAGCCGAGCTGTAACTCTTAGCCGTTCTCCCAGCCGTCGGATGCTTCCCTCCAGGACCGTGTCCACCTCGAGTTCTCGACCAGCCACAACCGTGTCCTTCTCAGGGGAGGCGTACTTGAGGACGGCGCTGGTTCGAAGCACTGTCAGTAGCTTTAGGCTACTGAGCCGGGTTGTTAACGTCTCGGCTATTCCAATGCCGAGATATTCATCGCCGCCATCTATTCCTAATGACTTAAACGGAAGCACCGCAATTGATTGGATGCTCTTTCTCACGCTTGCTACGAAGCGGTAGCCGCGACGTGGCACCGTCTCTATAAATTTCTGACTCTCACTCTCATCCAGCGCCTTTCTCAGCAGCGAGATATTCTGCGCGAGGCTCCCCTCTTCAACAAAGGTATCGGGCCAAAGCCTTTGCATCAATTCGTTCTTCTGAAGAAGGTGCCCGCTGCTCTCCACAAGCGCCAGCAACATGTCGAACGCTTTCGGACTGAGCGGAACAATTTCTTCGTCGCGTAGCAGAAGGCGTTCCCTCGCATCGAGGCGGAACGGACCGAATTCGTAGGAATGCTTTGTTAGCCGGCTCATAAGCCCTTTCAGAGGTCATGAGAGTTTTATGAGAGTTTTGTCCAGACCTTCGCAGGACTTCCAGATTGCTCCGCAGCAATATGCAGCGCGTAGGAAAGTAAGAATGGGCAACAAAGCTTGGTTTAGAAATCCCAAAGGGGGTCGCATGACTTTAATGCAATCGGGCAGCCGCATCAATTGGGGGCTATCTGAAATTCTTCAGTCATTACCTCAGTTTTCTAGCTTACGGTCGGGAAAGGTGACCTATCTTACCACGCGGCGGTACTGAAGACCCGACATTGTCCTTTGCAACCAAACGCGCGTCCTTTCGGTTGAGGGGAGCGCTTGTTGGATAGATGCAATAAAGAACGAAGGCATTCTCTAAATCGGATTATCCCCCAATCTTCCTGCTCACACTGGTTAACAAACAAACTGCAAACCGCAGCCAGAAAATCGCAGCGAGAAATTCTTAGTACCTGAAAGGAAGGCCCTAATATGAAGACATACAGACTCCATATTGTCGCGCTACTCGTGTTGTTAGCGGCAGCTATCTGGCTGGCCGCGCTCCCAGTCCTGTCTCAATCAATTGATCGGACGCAGAACCCCAATATTGCAAACGCCGGCATCGCCAAGTCGCTCGCGCTTGAAGTCGGCGCCGGGCGTGGCGATTTGCTAACACCTGACTCGTCCTCTTTCATCATCGCGCGCGACCCCTTCCGAGCGATCCGGCGCGGACGACAGCTTTTTCAACGCAAGTTCCTGCGCGCACAGGGACAGGGGCCACTCGCCGGCCCTGATGGTTCGGGCGACATTAATACTAACCTCGCTCTTGGCGCCGGACTGGTCGACAGCTGCGCCGGTTGTCACGGCAGGCCACGCGGAGCAGCAGGGTTTGGCGGTGACGTGGTGACCCGGCCTGACAGTCGCGATGCGCCGCATCTGTTTGGGCTTGGCTTGAAAGAGATGCTGGCCGACGAGATAACCTCAGACCTGCGCGCGCTCCGTGCGCAAGTCATCGCGGACGCGCAGAGCAGCCACCATCCGGTGAGTAAACCGCTTGTCAGCAAAGGCATCAGTTACGGCGTCATCAGCGCGAGCAGCAACGGCACGGTTGACACTTCGCAGGTCAAAGGCGTCGATCCCGATCTGCGCGTGCGCCCATTTTTCCTGCACGGCGGCACGATCTCAATGCGCGAATTCGTGGTTGGCGCCCTCCAGAACGAGATGGGACTACAGGCAGTTGACCCGGAGCTGATGGCGGCACACAACGGTGGGCGATTCGTCACTCCGTCCGGCATGGTGCTTGACGGCTCGCTCGATCAAGTCGAAGGCCCACCGACCGACAATCCGGCGGCCGACCCGGACGGCGATGGTATAGTCAATGAGATTCCCACCAGCCTCGTCGATCACTTCGAGTTCTATTTGCTCAACTACTTCAAGCCCGCCACCTACCAGCAGACCAATGAAACGGCGAAGGGCCGAGCAATCTTTCAGCAAATCGGCTGTGCGCAGTGCCACATCTCTGATTTGCAGATCAACCATGACCGGCGCGTCGCGGATCTCGAAACCGTTTACGATCCTGTCAATGGCATCTTTAACAACTTGTTTGCCACGGCCTCGCCTCTCTTCAACGAGACCGATGATCACACGGGCTTTCCCACCCTGAAACGGCCAAAGCTGGGATCATTTCTTGTCAAAAACATTTTCACGGATCTCAAGCGCCACGATGTCGGAACGAACTTCTACGAGCGCAACTACGACGGAACGCTGCGCACGCAGTTTCTAACCACACCGCTGTGGGGTGTAGGTTCTACAGCGCCTTACGGTCACGATGGCCGAAGTATTAATTTGGGAGAAGTTATCTTTCGCCACGGCGGCGAAGCGCAGGCGGCCCGTGATGCTTTTGCCTCGCTCTCGGCTAATGACCAGGCTCGCGTACTCGCGTTTCTAAACACGCTGGTTTTGTTTGCCCCGGACGACACCGCGTCGACACTTGATCCCGGGAATCGCAACGCGTTGAACTTCCCGCAGTTCGGCCATGGCAGCATCAAGCTCACGGCCCTGTTCAATAATCCAAACGATCCTGAGTGATTGCGGGCTCCGGGCACAGTTCAAAAACTGTGTCCGGCCATTTGCCGCAGCCAATTCTAGAGCTTCCATTTTTTATGTTTTCAAAATCTCGTGTTTGAGAGTCCTGCGCTTTGTCGGACATTAAAAATCTTCGACCGTTCACCCCTGACTCGTTTCTGGTTTAGTTCTAAAAAAGGAGTTCCAAAATGAGATACGCCACTGAAACTTTTAGACACAACAGTCGCCGGCTATCAGCTTTAATGCTGATTGGCCTGATCACAGTGATCAACTTCGGGCCAGATACTTCGGCTCGACGCATACTCGTCACGCCATCAGGCACCGTCTCTCAGGCCGACAATCAGACAGACATGGTGCTCGATTGGAACGCAAATGCGGCCAACGCAATCGTCGGGGTCGCGGGGCTGCGCCCTGAGAAGGGATTGATTCGCCTGGCGATGGTTCACCTTGCAATCTACGATGCAGTCAATGCCATCGAAGGATATCCTTGGCAGCCGTATGGAGTGACCCCTAACGTGGTTTCTCCAGCATCGCCTGAAGCTGCTACCGCAGCCGCTGCACACGACATGCTGGTTGCGCTGTTTCCCGCCCAGCAGCTTGACCTCGACGCAAAGTACGCGATATCACTCGGGACGATCTCTGACGGTCCAGCTAAGACCAACGGCATCCTCGTCGGTCAACAAGCCGCTTCCGGAATAGTGACTCTGCGCGCAAATGACGGGCGGGATGCGGTTTTTACCTATACCCCGGGAAGCGGTCCAGGCGTCTGGATGCCAACCCCTCCTGCCTTCCTTCCGGCCGCGGCCCCCGAGGCCGCGCACGTTCAACCCTTCGCGCTCGATAGCCCCTCGCAATTTCGCGCCGAGCCGCCGCCGGGGTTGACCAGTGAAACATGGGCGCGGGATTACAATGAGGTCAAAAGTCTGGGGGCTGCCACCGGCAGCACGCGCACACCCGAGCAGACCGACATCGGACGCTTCTGGTCAGACCAACCTATACTGCAATGGAACCGCGCGTGGCGTAACATCTCCATCCAACACGGACTTTCGCTTCAGGACAACGCCCGGTTCTTCGCCATGCTCGCCATGGCTTCGGCGGACGCGATAATTGCCTGCTGGGATTCAAAGTACACTTACAACTTCTGGCGCCCGGTGACTGCGATTCGCGCGGGCGACACCGACGGCAACCCCGAAACCCAGCCTGACCCCAACTGGATAGCGCAAGTGATTACCCCGAACCATCCCGAATACCCGGCCGCGCATGGCTGCTTCAGTGGCGCTTCAACCCAGACGCTGAAATCCTTCTTCGGTACAGACGACTTTGACTTTACCGTGGACAGTAAGACAGCGGGTCTGACAAATCCGGTGCGCTCCTATAGCAGTTTTTCGCAAGCTCTCGACGAGGTCTCCGACGCCCGCGTGTACGGCGGGATGCACTACCGGAACTCAACGCACAAAGGAGGGAACATCGGCAAGCAGGTTTCGCGCTTTGTAACTGCGCACTTCTTACTACCATCGAGAGGGCGCAACGATTAACAGCAAGGCGATCCGTTGGCGGCAACGGTAGCGATGCCGCATTCAAGGAATGGAGGGAGAACGCTACTGGCACCGAAGGAATGTGATCGGATGACTGGGAAGTTGTTTGGAAGAAACGCACGAGGCCCCGAAATACGATCGTGGCGCGGGAGCTTGGCGAAGGATTAGATCAGGAAGTTCGCCAGATTCACACTGTCTCAAGTTTTTCCAAGCTGAAAGGTTTGAAGGCCTAAGGCGTTCGAGGTATACGTACGGGGGCACGCCTTCCACGAATCCGAGCTTCAGCGCATCCGCAGCAGCAAAGAGCGCAAGACACGCGTGACCACTGCCAACGACTTTGCGGAGCCATGCTCGTGAGTCTCCTTTGAGCAGATACTTCATTGGCACTTCCTTGACTGATCGTACAGCCGAAGCTTGCCATCGGCGAAAAAGACCTTCGCGGCGGACGAGGTTCAAATACGGCCCGACTCAGACAGGTACCCCTCGTCCTGAAGTTGTTGCACAAAGCGAAATGCGCTCATCACTGAAACATTGGCTGCGCGCGACAGTTGCGAGGCGTTTCTATATTGTTCACGCGGAGCAGAAAGTAATGCCTCGGGAATTTCCGGGGCCAGCAGCACTTTGAGCATCCACTGGTTTAGATCGAAGAATAGATGTCCAGAGACTCGCGGTGACTTCGACCCCTTTAATGACGATCGCGGAGCTTCCGCGTTAAGTGCTTCAAGGTGAGATCCGCGAAACATACGGAGCCCCTCGAAATCGATGACGCCGGCAGCCGGCAAACTTCAGTTTTATCGCCTCGAGCTGGAAGTCGCTTAGAACAGCAACAAAAAGATTTGTAGGACATCCAAAACGCTCGCCGCTTCGCTCTGCCGGCAAACTCCAAGGCTCATGGCTGGCCGAATCGCGATCGATATTCCGCCGACGAGATAAACGCTTTAACCATCTCAGCTTTCTGAAAGTCGCCGTTGAAGCTATTGAGCTTTGTCAGCCAGAACTGATAGCCGTTGTTCCCAAGGGAAGAAGCGTAATGGTTAATGCTCGCTCTCCCTCTCAAATATGGGGACTACTGAATAAACCAGCTCTTCAGCCAGGTGATGGATAATGCCGCTTTTCTTTGTTATGGAGGACTTTTGATAGATACTTAAGATGCCATACTTTTTAAGCGCAAGAACGTTATGCATATGACAGTTTACTTTCGGGCGTTTCTGTTGTTACTCCTCATCTCGTCCACCGTTTTCGCGCAAGCGAGTGATTCTGAAGGACTGCTCCCAATCATTCAGAATGGAAAGATGGGTTATATCTCAAGAAAGGGCGAGATCATCATCAGACCACAATTCGACCCTCAGTTGAGTGAGTTTAGCGAAGGAATGGCTGCCATAAAATCGCTGGGGCTAATAGGCTATATAGACTCTTCAGGACATTTCGTTGTGGTACCTCAATTCAAGGAAGGCAGGAAGTTCTCCGAAGGACTGGCAGCGGTCAAGATCGGTGATCGCTGGGGCTTTATAGATCAGAGAGGCTCGATAATAGTCGCGCCGCAATTTAAACATGCGGGCGACTTTTCCGAAGGGTTGGCCCAAGT
>Ga0070706_100006473_pt1 | contig 11055 bp, 10 predicted proteins | sample KBSK5501metaG_FD_65476 | JGI IMG/M metagenome (GOLD analysis project Ga0070706, IMG submission 65476) | Corn, switchgrass and miscanthus rhizosphere microbial communities from Kellogg Biological Station, Michigan, USA - KBS K5-50-1 metaG | ecosystem: Host-associated > Plants > Roots >...
AAAGAGGGGGCTGTTGTCTCTTTCTGTATTGCAGCCGGAGCTGATCTCCAGGAAGGTTCCGGGCGCGTTAAAGGTAGGTTCAACCGCTTCAGCATGTCGACGTACAACTGACGATAGCTTTCGGAGTCGCTGGCCGTTTTATCCAGCTCGCGTCGGCGGTTGTCCTCGACGGTAGCTCCCCCCAACGACTTCTCGGGTTTAAAGCGATGGTCCATACGGCGCTGTGTTTCGCCCTCAGGACGGGCGTTTCGACTAATCCTAGCGAATTGTTCCAACCGCCACTAATTACCAAAGGCATTGCCTGCCAGAACCATAGGTATCTATTTTTGGCCCTGTTTTAGCGCGGTTCAAGGCTTGCTTTCACCATGGTCGAACTTTCCGGGATTTGCCGCCGCCTCCTAATCGGAACTCAGTCGACCAGATTTCTTGGAGAGACGGAGGGTTTTGTCTTCGGGGAACCTGCGTTATATGCTCGGGGCGTGCTGCGCTCGCTTACGCCGAATCGGTCCCCGACGGTAGGTTTGCTCTCAGGCCTGATAATTACGCTGGCTGCGGTAGTAGCCTACTCGTGGTACATCACTCTGCAGATCGCCGGGCTGCGAGAGTTGCAGAGCGATCTAACTGACCGGAATCGCAAAGATTCACTCCAGCTGCTGCGTGTTCAGAACGATCTGAACTCGCTTGCGCTTGCCATGCGCGACATGCTCGACAACGACGAGCCTTACCCGCTCACGGCCTGGTCGGCTCAATTCCAGCGTATCCGTGAGGACCTGGATGATGCGCTCCGGCGGGAAGAGCAAGTCGCCGTGGCCCGCCGCACGCCAGAGCAGAGACAATATCTCGGCAACTCACTAGCGCAGTTCTGGGACGCGGTCGAGCGCACCTTCACGCTCGCTCGAGACGGCAAGGAGAACGATGCACGCTCACAAATCCGGCTATCGCTGCAGGCGCGGCAGGCGGCACTCAGCACCGCAGTAGCTAGACTGCTAGTCCAGAACAACGAAAGTGAAGAACAGGCGGCGCTGCGAATCGGCCAGATCTACGATCGAGTCCAGCGCCAGGTTTACATTTTTCTGACCGCGACGCTGGTAGCAATTCTGCTCACGAGTTTTTACATGATCTATGCCAATCGGCGGCTCTTCGCGCAGCTCGCTGCGTTATCCGAGCAGCGAAGTGAACTGGCACAAAAGCTGATCGCGGCACAAGAATCCACACTGCTCTACATCTCCCGGGAACTGCATGACGAGTTTGGCCAGATCCTCACCGCGATTGGCTCCATGTTGAGCCGCGCGGGAAATCACGTACCCGAGGGATCACCGCTCCGCTCCGAGCTGCGCGAAGTCTGCGAGATCGCGCAATCAACGCTGGATAATGTCCGCAGCCTGTCACAGGCGTTGCATCCGGTTATGTTGGACGAGGCCGGTCTCGAAAGCGCGGTCGACTGGTACATCCCTGTGGTGGAAAGGCAAACCCGGCTTGTCATATCCTACGAAAAATCAGGAACGCCTTTTCCCGTGGATGGCAGCGTCGGCGTGCATATTTACCGCGTGTTGCAGGAATCCCTGAACAACGTGGCCCGGCATTCAGGTGCTGGCCAAGCTTGGGTACGCCTTCGATTCCTGCCTGACGCCCTAGAACTCGAAGTAGAGGATCGCGGCAAGGGATTCGTTGCACACTCCGCGAAGCATGGCATCGGGCTAGTGGCCATGCGCGAACGCGCAGAACTGCTGGGCGGGAAGATTGATTTTTTGCAGCCACCTGAAGGCGGCACGCTGGTACGTTTGAGAGTCCCTCGAGAGCAACTTGGTTCGCATGTCAGATAAGATTTCCGTCTTACTTGTTGACGACCACAGCTTGGTACGCCGTGGATTTCGGCGCATGCTCGAGGACGCGCCTGACATTCTGGTGGTCGGCGAAGCTAGCGACGGCGCGGAGGCGATCCGGCTGGCCCAGGAGCTCCGGCCGCGACTAATCGTCATGGACTGCGCGTTGCCAGGCATGAGCGGATTGATCGCAACCCGCCGTATTCTCGAAATGCATCCGCAAATCGCTATTCTGATGCTGAGCATGCATTCCGAGGACACCTGGGTCCGGCAGGCGCTCGACGCAGGCGCCCGCGGATACATTCTGAAAAATGCCGTGGATTTGGAGCTCGTGACCGCCGTAAGGCGAGTGGCGGCGGGCGAGACCGTGCTCGATCCCCAATTATCTCGCCCAGCGGTTCTAAAAGGTGAGCGAGATTACGGTCTCACCGTGCGTGAGCTTGAGATCCTGCAACTCATTGTCGACGGTAAGTCGAATAAAGAGATTGCCGCTCAGCTCGACCTCAGCGTCAACACCGTGGCTGTCCATCGCGCCAACATCATGGACGCACTCGGGATTCACAAGACTGCCGAACTCGTCGTCTACGCCATCCGTAACGGACTGGTGAACCTTCCGTGAACCGCCGGTCCTTTCTGCTGGCGCTTGCCGGCCTAGCGTCCACTCCGGGTCTGCGACTGGTTAATGCGTTGGCAGCACCTGCACGGCAAACTTCTACGCCGGGTCTCCGGCTGGTCGATGTTACCTCGCAAGCGGGCATCCAGTTTCATCACAACAGTGGCGCCTACGGAGGCAAATTCCTTCCGGAAACCCTGGGCTCCGGATGCGCTTTCCTGGACTATGACCGTGACGGTTGGCAGGACATTCTACTAATTAACGGCATGGACTGGCCCGGGCACAAACGCCAGCGCAGCACTCTGCGCCTGTACCGGAACAATGGCGATGGCAGCTTCTCCGACGTGACCCGCAAGGCCGGTCTCGATGTCGAAATGTATGGAATGGGGGTCGCTGTCGGGGATTACAACAATGACGGCTTTCCCGACATCCTGATCACGTGCGTCGGCCAGAATCGTCTTTTTAGGAACACAGGGAAGGGAGCTTTCGTCGACGTTACCCGCTCAAGCGGGTTGGCCGCAAGGCAGAGGTTCAGCACGTCGGCGCTCTGGTTTGATTTTGATCGTGACGGCCTCCTTGACCTGTTCGTGTGTAACTACGTGAAGTGGTCGCCAGAGCATGACGTATTCTGCAGTCTCGACGGCAAGCACAAGTCCTACTGCACGCCTGAAGCCTATCGCGGCGAGACCTGCTGGTTGTTTCGCAACCGCGGCAATGGAACTTTTGAAGATGTCACGGCAACCAGCGGGATTTTCGATAGCAGCTCGAAGTCGCTCGGCGTGGCAATGCTGGATTACGACCAGGATGGCTGGCCTGATCTACTGGTCGCCAATGACACGCAACCTAATAAGTTGTACCGAAACATGCGCAACGGCACCTTCAAAGATGTTGCCGTCGACGCCGGGATCGCATTCAGTGCTGAGGGAAAGGCCCGCGCCGGCATGGGCGTCGACGCGGCGGATTTCGACAACTCGGGCACCAGCGGCGTGGCCATCACCAACTTCGATAACGAAATGATTGGACTTTATAGGGCTCTCGGCAACGGCACCTACGAGGATGTGGCGATGCAGGCTGGCGTCGGGCCTGTCTCAAAGAACACGTTAGGATTCGGATGCGTGTTCCTCGACGCCGATCTGGACGGTGCAGTGGACTTGCTAGTTGCGAACGGTCACATCGACGAGACGGTGCGGAACATCCGCGGTAATGTTGGCTACGCTCAACCTCCGCAGCTTTTTCTCAACGGTGGGAAACGAACATTTCGCGACGTGGCTACCGAAGTTGGCGAAGGTTTCAGTCAGCCCAAGGTGGGACGCGGTCTGGCTTATGGTGATTTTGACCGAGATGGCGATGTCGACATCCTCATGACCACCAACAACGGACCCAGCTTCCTGTTCCGAAACGACCAACTCGCGGGAAACCGGAGCATCCGTTTTCACCTGGTTGGCACGAGCTCCAACCGCGATGCGATCGGAGCGACGGTGCGCATATACCACGATGGCTCGAGCCAATCACGCCTCGTTAGGGGTGGATCCAGCTACCTGTCTCAATCGGAACTTCCAGTAACGTTCGGGCTTGGGAAGCGTGACAGAATCGACCGCGTGGTGATCCAATGGCCAAACGGAAAGATCGAAGAATATAAGAATCTGGTGGCTGGTCGAGTCTATGAATGCATCGAGGCCAAGGGAATCACTCCCCTCTCGGGCTTCTAGTATTTCTGTAGTATTGCGGTTGAAATGCTTCACGGGCTAAAGTCCCTGAACTTCATCCTGGTACCAGCTCTCACAGGCTCGGACTCGAGGCTCCAGACCACAGGGTAGGCTGCTGGAAACAAGGACTTCGGCAAGCAGATTCGTGCAGCACAGCAGCCCCCCAAGATTTCGACCCTGGGAGGGTGGAGTCCATGTTTCGAGGGAACGGCACAATGAATTTCCAACGGATACTGGCCGGAGCGATTCTCCTATCGGCATTGCTTGCAGCCACCCTGTGGAGCGCCAATGGGACGGAGAAGGCAGTTGAGGTGAAGGGTTATGTCCTGGATTCTGCCTGTGCCTTCACGAAAAATCTCAATAAGCCGGTAAGCAGAGAGTGTGCCCTGGCTTGTGCGAAGGCCGGTTCGCCACTTGTCATCCTGGGCCAGGACGGCATCATTTACTGGCCTATCTCGAACAGAACCCCCGCAACCGGACAGAACGAGAAGCTATTCCCCTTTGCTGGTCAGAGAGTCACAGCCAGCGGGAAGCTTTTCGAGCGTGGTGGGTCTCATGCCCTGGTCATCGACAAGGTCGAGCCATTGTCGGCGGACAAGTAGCTCCCCCACATAGCTTTCCTAGCAGGTCGCGGAAAAACGCGGGGATTGGCACATTTGTGGAAGGGCACGGCTTCAGCCGTGCCTTAAGTGCCGCCAGATCAAGTGCACGGCGCGACTGAAAGGCGTGCCCTCCCATGATTGAGCCACTCCAATTAGTTTTTCCGCAGTCTGCTAAGACGCTTTCTGGTACTATTCTGATTCGCTTCCGCCAAGGTGAGTACTAAACGTCCACAGCCCGCCTGCAGAACTTAACCGATAGCTCGGAGGTGGACCAACTTGTAACTCTGGGGAGGAACTTCTCCGCTGGGCATCACTGAGCAGGCTCTGGATGACTGCGCCGCATTAGACATATTCCATGTCTCGAGAAGAACAATTTCCATTGCGTAGCGGGTCGAAATTTCATTGTGTCTCCTGCTTTCCTCCGGTAAACCACTTAGAAGCATCACTGACGGACTGGCACCAGGTTTGCTGACGAGTGCAATCGCCGCTTCGTCTTTCCCCAGGAGCATCATGAAACAAAAAACGGCTGTGCTGGCTCTCTTAACCCTGATGCTGGCAATCGCGACGCTGGTGCTCGCTCAACAGCCGGCGCCGAACCCCGATCCTGGCCCGACTGTGGACTCGTCGGCCAAGCCTGCGATTGCTTACTCCGAAATGCAGAAGCCAGTGCCCGAGCCTGTGCCGCAGACTACGCCGGAACCGGTTCCGCCAAGCAAACAACAGCAGCAGCCCGAAGATCGCCAGTCGCAGCAACGGGAAGCGCAACCATCCGCCTCGCAAGCTCAACAAGATGTGGCCCGTACGCTGAATGGAACTATCGTAAAGGACGGCGAGCGGTTCGTGCTCAGGACGCCCGATAACGTGAATTTCCAACTTGACGACCAGGAACGGGCAAAAAAATACGAGGGCACGGAAGTAAGAGTCACTGGCAGTGTAGACGCCGCCACCCACGCGATCCATGTCGAAAAGATCGAGCCCATTACCTAAAGCTGGGTTCTCTTGGGGGAGGGGACAAACGTTTCCTCCCCTCCTTGCTTTAAACCTGCCCTCCGTCCTATCCGAAATCCAGGTATCTTGCAGGCCGGCCTTTTAGCAAACCGGAATGTCGCAGAAATGTGCCAAGGTGGAGCCGCAGCGTACTTGGCCTCGGCCGCGGCAAATAGCTGACAATGAGCCTGAGACGCAGCAAGCTACGTCTCTACAAGGGGGCAACGCTATTTCGGCTGCAGCTTCTTTCGGATGCGCCGCACTTCGATGAACGTCAACGATGTCGTTACCGAAATCAAACAGCCGAACATAATGAGCACAATGGTGTCCATTTATGCGGTCTCCCTATCCGTGTGGCTCATCGCCAAAACCAGGTGATTAGGACCGGTGATGCTGGAACTGAGCGTTTTAATGGCTGCATTATACGGATTTTCTGGGCTTTCTCCTCGTCCCTGACGTGGTTCTTACTGGTACTGGCAGTTCCAAACGTTCTGATTCACGTATAATGTTCGTCCGTGCCTAAGTACTCCATCGTCGTCCCTCTCCATAATGAGCAGGAGAATGTCATGGACCTCTACGACCGCCTGAAGGCGGTGATGGAGGCGAGCGGTGAGAGTTTCGAGATGGTTCTCGTCGATGACGGGTCGCGCGACGGAACTTTCCAGTTGCTGCGCGAAATTGCTGCCGTGGATAGCCGGATCACGGTTGTCAAACTGCGCCGCAACTTTGGCCAGACCTCGGCCCTGGCCGCCGGCTTCGACCACGCACGGGGTGAGTACATCATCGCCATGGACGGCGACCTCCAACATGACCCGTCTGACATCCCAGTTTTCCTGGAGAAGATTGCGGAAGGCTACGACATTGTCAGCGGTTGGCGCAAGCGCCGCATCGACAATCTCTGGCTGCGCCGGATACCGTCCCACTGTGCCAACTGGCTGATGGCGAAATTGAGCGGCGTGGATATCCACGACTTCGGCACGACCTTCAAGGCTTACCGCCGCGAGATTCTCGAGCAGGTGCCGCTCTACGGCGAATTGCATCGCTTCATCCCAGCACTGGCGTCCTGGCATGGGGCTTCTATTATCGAGGTCCCTATTCGCAACCTGAACCGCGAACGCGGCACGTCGCATTACGGAATCTCGCGCACAATCCGGGTTTTCTTCGACTTGATTACCATCCGCTTTCTGTTGCGCTATCTCTCCCGGCCGCTGCATTTCTTTGGGACCGTGGGCATGGTCAGCATACTCGGTGGATGTGGAATTGCGGTCTGGCTGGCTCTGGAGAAGTTGCTACATCAAGCCGACGTGATGACCAAACACGGCCCCCTTATGATCTTCACCGCGGTACTGCTGCTCGCCGGACTGAACATGCTGGCCATCGGTCTGCTTGGTGAGATGCAGGTGCGTCATTATCACGAACCGGCGCGACGCGCGCCGTATTCCGTGGACCGCATCCTCCGCGCCCAAAGCGAAGAGCACACCATCTCGGAGTGACTTTTCGCCAACTCTTCTGCATCATCCCGAACGGCCTTCATGACGGATTTGGCTTGTGGCGGCAGGAATTTCAAAACGCCGTTGCCTAAACGCGAAGCATCTCCCGCGCTGACTATTACCCTGAATTCTAGCGGAGCGGACCCCCTAGCGGCCAAGCCGATACCGAGGGGTTATAATGCCCTGTTTGCCTGTATGGAACGAGCTACCCAGTATGAATTACGCCTCGCTAGTCGCATGTCGCGGTTGGGCACTGAAACTGCGTTCGAAGTCCTGAACAAAGCCCGTGCTCTGGAGCGCGAGGGGAAAGAAATCATCCACCTGGAAATTGGCGAGCCCGACTTCAGCACTCCCGAGAACATCATCGACGCGGCAGTAGAGGCCTTGCATCGGGGCTGGACCCACTATGGGCCATCCGCGGGCCTTCCTGAGTTGCGCCAGACCATCGCGGGATATATCAGCCAGACCCGTGGGGTGAAGGTCACGAGCGACGAAGTGGTCGTCGTCCCCGGCGGCAAGCCTATTATTTTCTTTACTGTTCTTGCGCTTGTTGATGAAGGGGATGAGGTCATCTATCCCAACCCCGGGTTTCCGATTTACCAGTCAATGGTCGACTATATGGGCGGAAGCGCTGTCCCGATTCGTCTGCGTGAGGACCGCGACTTCAGCCTCGACGTGGACGAACTCGCCTCACTGATCACCGATCACACCAAGCTGATCATTCTCAATTCGCCACATAACCCTACTGGCGGTGTGCTCAATAGGCAGGAAATTCACGATATCGCTGACGCCATCGGCGACCGCAATGTCATGGTCCTCTCCGATGAAATTTACAGCCGCCTGGTCTTCGAGGGCGAGCACTACTCGATCATGTCGGTGCCTGGGTTCAAAGATCGCACCATCCTGCTCGACGGTTTCTCGAAAACCTATGCGATGACTGGCTGGCGCATGGGCTATGGCGTGATGCGCTCCGATCTTGCCACCCACATCACGCGGCTGATGACGAACTCCAATTCTTGCACGGCGAGCTTCACGCAGGTTGCAGGTGTAGAGGCGATCCGCGGTGACCAATCATCCGTGGACGGCATGCGCGCCGAGTTCCAGCGTCGCCGTGACGTTTTCGTGGCCGGACTTAACCGCATTAAAGGATTCTCCTGCCGGATGCCTAAGGGAGCCTTCTACGTTTTTCCCAACATCACGAAGACTGGCTGGAAATCAAAAATGCTTGCAGATGCGCTGTTGGAGGGAGCTGGAGTGGCCTGCCTGTCGGGCACGGCTTTCGGTGATTTTGGCGAAGGCTATTTGCGCTTCAGCGTTGCCAATTCGCTTGAAAACCTAAACAAGGCCCTCGAGCGCATCAACAACTGGACGAAGAGGAACCTGTAGTCTTGGCGCCGTCGCCCAAGGCTTGCCAGGCTTGCTCGGCGAACCCTGCGTCTCTGCGGTAATCTTTGGCTGTAAAGCACAGAAGAATTCCGAGACGGTATTCTTTGCCCCGGATTTCCTCGGCGAACTCTGCGATCTCCGCGGTAAGGTTTTGCCGTGCGGTAAGGTTTTCCTCGCCCTCAGGAGCACTATGAAGACAGTCGCGCGCAAGAAATCACAACCCAGAGCCTCCCGGCCCCACATGCCCGGCTACGGCGTTCCCAAAAGCAGCAAAGGTCTTCTGCCGTGGAAGTGGGCGCAGGACCGCCTAGTCAAGAGTCGCCAGTACTGGATTGCCACCACGCGGCCTGACGGCTCGCCGCACGTGATGCCCGTCTGGGGGCTCTGGCTCGACGGCGTTTTCTACTTCAGCACGGGCCGCAATTCACGGAAGGCCCGAAACCTGGCGCAAAACCCGCGCTGTGTCGTCTGTTCAGATAATTCCGCGGAAGCTGTGATCGTCGAAGGTTCAGTTGACACCGTGACTGCCCGCGACACGCTCGAACCCATTTTTGCCGCCTACGAGAAGAAATACAAAATGGACGTTCGCTCCATGGGCGAGCCATTTTATCGCCTTAGTCCCAAAGTCGCCTTCGGGCTGTTTGAAAAGAAATTCGCGCAATCTGCTACGCGCTGGAATTTCCCGGAGTAGCCAATATTTCCCGAGGATCCATGCCCAAACGATTCCGTGTTTTTGCCACCTGTGACATCGGAGAAGCCCTGAACGTGCTGCGCGAGCGCGGCTATGAAGTAGAGGTTTACCCCGAGCCTGAAGCGCCCCCCAAGAAACTAATCATCGAAAAAGTGAAGTCGGGAATCGATGGCCTGATCACCACTTTGCGCGACCCGATTGACGCCGAGGTCTTCGAAGCCGGCAAAGGCACTCTCAAAGCCGTCGCCCAGATGGCCGTCGGTTTCGACAACATCAACCGCGCCGACGCCAACCGCTACAAGATTCCATTCACTCACACCGCCGATGTTCTCACCGAAGCTACCGCGGAATTTGCCTTCTTCATGATGGGCGTTCTCGCCCGACGCGTGTGGACCGCCGAGCACCTGACCCGCGAAAACAAATGGAGCTATTGGCATCCTTATTTGCCATTCCTCGGAGACGAAGTCACCGGCAAGACCGTCGCTATTATTGGCACCGGCCGCATTGGCCTCGCCATGATCAAGAAGTGCAACGGCTTCGACATGAACATCCTGTGCTACGACCCGGCCTACCAGAATCATGACTACGTCAAAGCCATCCAGGAAGTGAAGGATCTACGTTTGGCGCGCGGCATCACGAAAGAGAAAACGTTTATCAAGTATGTTTCGTTTGAAGATGCGCTGAAGGGCGCTGATTTCGTGAGCATTCATGTGCCGTTACTGCGGGAAGGGGAGAGCACGACACCGACTTACCACTTGTTCAACGAGCACACGCTCCGAATGATGAAGCCGACGGCTTTCCTGGTGAATACCTCTCGGGGCCCGGTGGTAGACGAAGCCGCACTCGCTCGCGCCCTCAAAGAAAAATGGATCGCCGGAGCCGCTCTCGACGTCTACGAAAAAGAGCCGCTGCCCGCCGACTCGCCACTGCGCGATCCCGAGATCGAAGACCGCTGTCGTCTGTACCCGCACTTCGCCAGCGCTGCCAGAATTACGCGCCTATCCAAAGATCCCAACAAAGGCATGGCTGGACGCACTGTACAAGGACTGATTGACGTGCTGGAAGGAAACTACGGCGGTGACATCACCAAGATGCCGTACGTGGTAAACAAGGAAGCGTTCGCGAAATAATCGCGGTGCATTGCTTTTGTGTGCCATAGGGCTTACAGAGTCCGTGTAGCGATGGCACTCTTTGCGTGGCGCGGACACTCCTGTCCGCGGCTTTGAAGTTGCTTGCCGACTCGGTCTTGGTGGAGCAGGGCTTGCCCGTGTGGCGCGGACACTCCTGTCTGCGGCTTTGAAGTTGCTTGCCGACTCGGTTCTTGGGTGGAGCACGGCTTGCCTGTGTGGCGCGGACACTCCTGTCCGCGGCTTTTGAAGTTGCTTGCTGACTCAGTCTTTGGGTGGAGCATGGCTCGCCTGTGTGGCGCGGACACTCCTGTCCGCGGCCTTTGACTTTGTTTTGCCTTGGGACAGCACACGGAAGGGCAAGACTTTAGTCGTGCAGTAAGAGTTATTCCCTTGTCATCCTGAGCGGAGCAGGACGATTCGCTCGCGAATCGCCCTACGAAGTCGAAGGATCCCTATTGCCCCACTTCCGCCGGGCATCTGATGCGTGTGGCGCGGCACTCTGGTCCGGGGTTTTCGGTGTAGGTCCGTTCCTTATACTTCTTGTCATTCCGAGCGTGCTCAGCCTGCGAGAGGTCTGTTTTTGATTTTTGTGGCGCGGACACTCCTGTCCGCGGCCTTTGAAGTGCT
>Ga0070706_100006474_pt1 | contig 11054 bp, 10 predicted proteins | sample KBSK5501metaG_FD_65476 | JGI IMG/M metagenome (GOLD analysis project Ga0070706, IMG submission 65476) | Corn, switchgrass and miscanthus rhizosphere microbial communities from Kellogg Biological Station, Michigan, USA - KBS K5-50-1 metaG | ecosystem: Host-associated > Plants > Roots >...
CAAGCAGTAGCGCTCGAACATCGCGCCGAGCACCGCGACGACCAGCGGCGCGACGACGAGCCCGGGCCAGAAGCCGACGATGCGCGCAACCGTATAGGCCACGTACGCACCGACCATGTAGAAGCTCGCATGCGCGAAGTTCAGCACGCCCATCATGCTGAAGATCAGCGTCAGCCCGCTGCTGAGCATGAACAGCAACAGCCCGTAGCTCAGGCCGTTGAGCGTCGAAATGGTGAAGAACTCCATCGTGTGTGGCGCGAAGACTCTCTCGGAACCCGAACAAACAAACGGCCCGGCGGATCACTCCGGGCCGATTCTCGCGCTCGAAACTCTCGGAATCGAGGGTTCTTACGACGCGGAGGGGCGCGTCATCTGGCAGCTCGTCGGCGTGCTCGACACGTAGGGCGGGTATTCGGCCACCGGCGCCAGCGTCATCCCGGTGTTCTCGGGGCTGTACGGGTACTTCGAATCGGCCTTCTGCCAGACCGTCATGTACAGCGACTGCTGGAGCTGGTGGTCCGACTTGCGCATCTCGGTCTCGCCGCCGAACGCACTCTTGACCTTCAGACCTTCCATCGCCAGCGCAACCTTGACCGGATCGGTCGACTTGGCCTTGGCCATCGCCTCGCCGAGGTACTCGTAGATGCGGATCACCGAGCCGGTGTACAGGTCGTCGTTGAACTTCTTCTTGAACTCACCCATGATCGACGTCATCGCGCCGCCCATGTTGTAGTGCGCGTAGGCGACCTGGTAGACCTTGCCGGCGCCGCTTTGCCCCAGCGCGGTCGGCGTGCCGGTCACGCCGGTGTAGTAGGTGAAGAACTTGCCGGTGTAGCCGCCTTCGTTGGCCGCCTTGACCAGCAGCGCGAGGTCGGAACCCCAGTTGCCGGTGATCACGCTGTCGGCGCCCGACGCCTTGATCTTCGCGATGTACGGCGCGAAGTCGCGCACCTGCGCGAGCGGGTGCAGGTCGTCGCCGACGATCTCGATGTCGGGGCGCTTGCGCTTGAGGTACTCCTTCGCGTAGCGCGTGACCTGCTGGCCGTGCGAGTAGTTCTGGTTCAGCAGGAAGACTTTGTGGACGTCCTTCTGATCCTTGATGAAGGTGGTCATCGCCTCCATCTTCATCGTCGTGTCGGCATCGAAGCGGAAGTGCCAGAAGCTGCATTTGCTGTTGGTCAGGTCGGGGTCGACCGCAGCCTCGTTCAGGAAGACGACCTCCTTGCCCGGGTTGCGCTCGTTGTGCTTGTTGATCGCGTCGATCAGCGGGATCGCGACCGACGAACCGTTGCCCTGGATCACGTAGCGTATGCCTTGGTCGATCGCCGACTTCAGCGCGTTCAGGCTCTCGGTCGGGCTCAGCTTGTTGTCGACGCCGATGACCTCGAATTTCACGCCGGCCGGGTTGGTCGCGGTCATCATCTCGGCGACGAACTGCTGCGTCTTCAGCTGGTTGGTGCCGACCGGGCCCATCAGGCCGGTCAGCGGGTCGATCCACATGACCTTCACGGTCTGGCCGGCCAGCGGCTTCGCGCCCTTGGCCTGCGCCAGCGCGGCCCCGGCCGTGACGGCCAGCGCAGCCCCCAGCGCCACATTGAACACACGCCGGTTGAACGATGGACCACTGGACTGCATGGTGAACTCCTGGGGGTGAAACGGGACCGCGTGCAAAGGTAAAGGAAAGGTGTCCGAGCCAGTTACAGGGACTACCCCAAACGACTGTCGCGCTGGAGACAAGCGGCCTGCAAGCCGGTGTTCGACGCAATTCGCCGGCGAGGCCGGCGCGGTCGGCTTGTCCTTGCGGAAGCGCCATGCGGGGCCCCTCGCTACACTGAACCGATGAATGCCGCTGTCGAGCTCGCCGCCACCCGATCGCCATCGGATCGGGCACCCGCACCCGACTGGGGAATGCGCTGGACGAATCGATTCCACACCCTCGGTGCGGGCTTCTTCACCGAGCTCCCGGCCGAGCCCCTGCCGCAGCCGCAATGGGTTGCGACCAGTCCCGATTGCGCCGCGCTGCTCGGCTGGCCGGCCGACTGGATGCAGCGCGGCGACGCGCTCTCGGTGTTCAGCGGCAACGCCACCTGGCCCGGCATGCAGCCGATCGCGAGCGTCTACAGCGGCCACCAGTTCGGCGTCTGGGCCGGCCAGCTCGGCGACGGGCGGGCCTTGCTGCTCGGCGAAGTCGATGCGCCTGGCGGCCCGCTCGAGCTGCAGCTCAAGGGATCCGGCCACACGCCTTACTCGCGAATGGGCGACGGCCGCGCGGTGCTGCGCTCGTCGATCCGCGAATTCCTGTGCTCGGAGGCGATGCATGCGCTGCGCATCCCGACCACGCGCGCGCTGTGCATCACCGGCTCGCCGCTGCCGGTGCGGCGCGAGCGCATCGAGTCGGCCGCGGTCGTGACCCGCGTCGCCGAGAGCTTCATCCGCTTCGGGCACTTCGAGCACTTCGCCCACCACGGCCAGCCCGAGCGGCTGCGGCGCCTGGCCGATTTCGTGATCGAGCACCACTACCCCGACTGCGCCGACGCGCCGCAGCCCTGTCTCGCGCTGCTCGGCCGGGTCACGCGGCGCACCGCCGAGCGCATGGCCGATTGGCAATCGGTCGGCTTCTGCCACGGCGTGATGAACACCGACAACATGTCCATCCTCGGGCTGACGATCGACTACGGCCCGTTCGGCTTTCTCGACACGTTCGACCCCGGTCACATCTGCAACCATTCCGACACCAGCGGCCGGTACGCCTGGGCGCGCCAGCCGAACGTCGGGTTCTGGAACCTGCATGCGCTGGCGCAGGCGCTGCTGCCGCTGATGGGCGACGACACGGATGCGGCGCTGGCCGAGCTCGAGACCTACAAGGACACCTACGCGCAGGCGATGCTGGCGCGCTGGCGCGCGAAGCTCGGCCTGGCCACGCAGGAAGACGGCGATCGGGAGCTCGCCGACGACCTGCTGCGCCAGATGGCGAGCGACCGCGCCGACTTCACGATCACGTTCCGCCGGCTGTGCGGCTTCGCGACCGCGCCCGGATCGAGCAACGCGGCGCTGCGCGACCTCTTCATCGATCGCGAGGCGTTCGACGCATGGGCGCAGCGCTATGCCGAGCGGCTCGCGCGCGAGGCGAGCGTCGATGCCGAACGGGCCTTGAGGATGCGCCACGTGAACCCCAAGTTCGTGCTGCGCAACCACCTGGCCGAAACCGCGATCCGCAATGCCGAGCAAGGTGACTTCGGCGAGGTGGCGCAGTTGCTGAAAGTTCTGCGGCGGCCGTTCGACGAACAGCCCGACGGCGTGCCGGCCGACGAAGCCGCGGCGTACGCCGCCTTCCCGCCCGATTGGGCGCAAACGATCGAGGTGTCGTGTTCATCATGAGTCAAGCCAGCGACGACAAGACCTACAAGGTCCACAAGACGGATGCCGAGTGGCGGGCCCAGCTCGACCCGACGCAGTACGAGGTCGCGCGCCACGCGGCAACCGAGCGCGCGTTCACGGGCAAGTACTGGAACCACTGGGACGACGGCCGCTACAACTGCGTCGGCTGCGGCACGCCGCTGTTCGCGTCCGACACGAAGTTCGATGCCGGCTGCGGCTGGCCCAGCTATTTCGAGCCGATCAACAGCGAGGTGATCGAGCGCGTCGTGGACAAGAGCCACGGCATGGTGCGCGTCGAGGTGCGCTGCAACAACTGCGGCTCGCACCTGGGCCACGTGTTCGAAGACGGCCCCGAGCCGACCGGCGAGCGCTTCTGCATCAACTCGGCCGCGATAAACTTCGCGCCCAAATAACGGCGCCGCGGCCTTGCGTCGCGGCCTCTCGATGAAATTCCTGCTCGACTTCCTGCCGATCATCCTGTTCTTCGGCACCGCCAAGTACGCCGAAAGCCATGTCGAGTGGGCGGCGCGCTTCGCGACCGACAACTTCGGCTTCATCGTCTCGGGCGGCGTCGTCGGCACCGTGGAGGCGCCAGCCCTGCTGGCGACGATCGTCGTGATCATGGCGACGACCGTGCAGATCGGCTATCTGCTCGCTCGCGGCCGCAAGGTCGACCTGATGCTGTGGATGACTTTCGTGCTCGCCGTCGTGCTCGGCGGCGCGACGATCTGGTTCCACAACCCGACCTTCATCAAATGGAAGCCCAGCGTCCTGTACTGGGCGATGGGCCTGGCGTTCTGGGCCAGCCAGACGCTGTTCCACAAGAACCTGCTGCAAACGCTGATCGGCACGCAGCTCGAGCTGCCGGCCGCTGTCTGGCAGCGCCTGAACTTCGCGTGGATCGCGTTCTTCGCGCTGATGGGTCTGCTGAATCTCTACGTCGCCTACAGCTTCTCGACGTCGACCTGGTTCACCTTCAAGGCGTTCGGTGCGACCGGCCTGATGCTGCTGTTCACGCTCGGGCAAGGCATCTACCTGAGCCGGCATCTGAAGCCCGAAGCGGAATCGGCGCCGGGGCCGCAACCATGACGACCAGCGTCGGTGCGCCCTCTTCGGCGCAGGCCGGCGGCGTCAGCGCCGACCAGATCGAAGCGGCGTTGCGCGCCGCACTCGAACCGCTCGAGCTCGTCGTGCGCGACGACAGCCACCTGCACGCCGGCCACGCCGGCGCCCGCGAGGGCCGGCACTTCACGGTGCAGATCGTCAGCCCGCGCTTCAACGGTTTGTCACGTTTGGCCCGGCATCGCCTCGTATATGATTCATTGAACGCGCTGATCGCGCGCGGCATCCACGCCCTGGCGATCGACGCCCGTGCACCGGGCGATGCTTGACCCCCCTCGTCGACGCTTGCCCGCACCCGCGGCGCACCGCGTACGACTTGGCTCCCCACCTCCACACCCCCATTTCGTTTCCAGTAGAAAGGCATCGCCATGAAACAGCGTTTTCTCCTCACCGTGGCCGCTTCGGCGCTGCTGCTCACCACCGGCGCTGCGCTGCCGATCGCCGCGCAGGCGCAGAACATCGCGGTCGTCAACGGCAAGCCCGTGCCGAAGTCGCGCGCCGACACGTTCATGAAGATGATCCAGAAGCAGGCCTCGCAGCAGGGGCAGCAGCTTCCGCCGGACGTGGAGCAGCGCGTGCGCGACAAGCTCGTGATGGACGAGATCGTCGCGCAGGAGGCCGAGCGCCGGGGCCTGCCGGGCGCGCCGGATTTCAAGGTGCAGATGGAGCAGGCGCGTCAGGCGCTGCTCGGCCAGGCGCTGCGCGATGACTTCGCGAAGAAGAACGCGGTGAGCGATGCCGAGATCCAGGCCGAGTACGACAAGTTCAAGGGCCAGTCCGGCGGCACCGAATACCGCGCACGCCACATCCTGGTCGAAAAGGAAGACGAGGCCAAGGCACTCATCAAGCAGCTCAACGGCGGCGCGAGCTTCGAAGACCTCGCGAAGAAGAACTCGAAGGATCCGGGCTCAGGCGCGAATGGCGGCGACCTCGACTTCGCGGCGCCGGGCTCGTACGTGCCGGAGTTCTCGCAGGCGATGGTCAAGCTCAAGAAGGGCGAGATGACGCAGGAGCCGATCAAGACGCAGTTCGGCTACCACATCATCAAGCTCGAGGACACGCGCCAGGCGCAGTTCCCGCCGATCGAGGAAGTCAAGCCGCAGATCAAGCAGCGCCTCGAGCAGCAGAAGATGGCGGCGTTCCTCGAGGACCTGCGCAGCAAGGCCAAGACCGACTACAAGTTCACCAACTAGTCTTGGCCCCTTCTCCCGCCTGCGGGAGAAGGCGGGGGATGAGGGCTCTTGTCTCACCCTCACCCTCGCCTCTACCCTCTCCCGCAAGCGCGAGAGGGAGCTCAGCCGGTCAATGCCTCGCTCACTGCCACCCTTCCCGCCTCGATGTGCAGCTGGCGGTCGCAGCGCGCGGCGATCTCGCGGTCGTGCGTGACCAGCACCAGCGTCGTGCCGGCTTCGCGGTTCAGCGCGAACATCAGCTCCATCACGGTCTCGCCGGTCGCGAAGTCGAGGCTGCCCGTCGGCTCGTCGGCCAGCAGCACGGCCGGTTGCACGACGAAGGCGCGGGCCAGCGCCACGCGCTGCTGCTCGCCTCCCGACAGCACCTTCGGGTAGTGGCGCAATCGCGCGCCGAGCCCGACCCTCTGCAGCATCTCGGTCGCGAGCGCGCGCGCGTCGCTGCGCCCTTGCAGCTCGAGCGGCAGCATCACGTTCTCGAGCGCGTTCAGGTTGCCGAGCAACTGGAAACTCTGGAACACGAACCCCACCTTCTCGGCACGGACCGCGGCGCGCGCGTCTTCGTCGATCGCGAACAGGTCGACGCCGGCGAGCCGCACGGTGCCGAGGGTCGGCGTGTCGAGCCCGGCGATGATCGCCAGCAGCGTGCTCTTGCCCGAGCCCGACGCGCCGACGATCGCGGCCGATTGCCGCGCGGCCAGCGTGAAATCGATGTCGTGGAGTATGGTCAGGATACCGGTCGAGTCCTGCACCTGCTTGGTGACTGTTTCGACGGCGATGATGGGCTCGGACATGGATGATCGGAAGGGTACGCAGGTGGGACCGCAGCAAGAACGACAGCCGCCGGCGCGGCGCCGTTGGCTGGCGCACTGTAGCGTGCTTGCCGCCGCTGTTTTCGCGTGGGGCTTCGCGGCGGCGAGCGCCGCGGCAACCGCGACGGACTCCGCACCGGCACGCGTGCTCGTCGTCGGCGACAGCCTCTCGGCCGAGTACGGCCTCGCACGCGGCCGCGGCTGGGTCGCGCTGTTGCAGCAGCGCCTTGCACAGAGCGCGAAGAACATGCGCAGCTACGAAGCGGTCAACGCGAGCATCAGCGGCGACACGACCGCCGGCGGGCGCTCGCGCCTGCCCTCGCTGTTGAATCAGTACCGGCCGGCCATCGTCATCCTCGAGCTCGGTGCCAACGACGCGCTGCGCGGGCTGCCGCTGGAGGCGACGCGCACCAACTTGACCGAGATGGCGCGCACATCGAAAGCCGCGGGCGCGAAGGTCGTGATCGCCGGCATGCAACTCCCGCCGAACTACGGCCGCAAGTACGGCGACGAATTCGCGGCGCTGTTCGCGGGCGTCGCGAAGAGCGAGGGCGCGGCGCTCGTGCCGTTCCTGCTGCACGGCGTGGCCGACGGCCCGCAGGCCGAGGCGATGTTCCAGGCCGACCGCCTCCACCCCAAGGCCGAGGCGCACCCGATCATCCTCGACAACGTCTGGCCGGTGCTGCAGCCCCTGTTGAAGTGAACCGCGCGGCCGCGGTGTTCTTGCACCGCGGCGCGCAGTTGATTCGAGTCTCTCGAGACTCGTGGTCTCGGCTTACTGCTGCTGCTCGCGCTTGCCGCGTTCGCGCGGATCGCGCGGCTCCTCACGCTGGCCTTCCGGACGCGCGCGCTGCTGCGGCGGCTCCGGCCGACGCGCCTCAGCAGGCGGCGGCGCCGGCCGCGGGGCTTCGGCCTGTCTCGGCGGTTGCGGCGCGGCCGCCGGCGGCCGCGCCGCTTCGGGCGCGCGCTGCACGGCTTGGGGAGCCGGCTGCGGTTGCGGAGCCGGCCGCGGCTGCGCCAAGCCCGGCGCCGCCGCGCCCTCGGTGTTGCCGCGGCTGGGGCGTTCGACCCGCTCGGGGCGATCCGTCCGTTCGGGACGATCCGGCCGTTGCGGAATGGCTTCCCGCGGGCTGGCGCCGCCGCGTTGCGGGGGCTGGCCCGGAATCGCCCCGTTCGGGATCTGGCCCTGCGGAATCGTCACCGGCGGGGCGGGGCGCGGCGCAGCGCTAGTCGGCGGCTGCTGCGGTTGTTGAACCGGCGCAGCCGGGGTAGCAGCGGGACGCCCTGTGCCTTCGCGAGGCTCGTCACGGTCCAGCCGCCCCGGCCGATCGGCACGCTCGGGACGCTCGGGCCGCTCGGGCCGATTCACACGGTCGCCCGGCGAGGGCTGCACCGCATTCGGCGCCGCCATCCCCGGCGCCGGAGCGGCGTTGTTGTTCGGGGTGCGATCAGGGCGCGCAATTTCGGGTCGTCCTTCGGGTCGTCCTTCGGTGCGTGCTTCAGGCCGTCCAGGGCGCTGGCCCGGCTGCACCGCCGCGTTCGGCACCGTCACGCCAGGCGCTGCGGCGTTGTCGGTCGGGCCTCTGCCTCGGCCCATCGGCCCAGCGGCCTCGCGTCCTCCCCGCTCGGCCGGGAATCCCGGCGGCGGCCGGATCGCCGAGCGATCCACCGGCCGCTGCGCGACCGCGGGCGCCGCCACAGGCGGGGCCACGACAACCTGGGTCGTCGGGCGATTCGCGATCTCGCGCGCCCACGGCGCATCGCGCAACTTCGACGCGGCCGGCGCGATCGGCTGGCGCGATGTCATCACCGCAGTCGGCACGACCGTCAACGCGCCCGGATAGCGCCGATTCGCGTAATCGCGCGGTGCCTGCGGGTTGCGGTAGACGTTGTTGATCACCGTCACGTTCGTCACGTGGGTGATGTTGACGTTCTGCACGTAGCGCGGGCTGGCGCGATAGCTCGGCACGTAGACCTCGCGCGGCGCCAGCGGGAACCAGCCGACCGCCGGCCCCGGCGAGCCGCCGACGCGCACCGAGACGTTGAAGTTCGGCCCGCCCATCCACGCGACCAGCGCCGGCGCGTACACCGGCCGCACAACCCGTTGCCCCGGCGACCAGCACCAGCGCTCGCGGTAGCGCACCCAGCGCCCGTAGTGAAACGGCGCGAAGCCCCACGGCGCCTCGTCGACCCAGGTCCAACCCCACGGGCTCACCCAGGCCCAGTGGCCGCTGCGGTACGGCGCCCAGTCGACCGCGACGGCGGTCGGCGCCCACAACACGCCGTACTCGGGGCTTTGCTCCCACGAGCCGTAGCGGTCGAGATCCTCGGCGCCGGTCATCTCGGGCGACACGTACTGCATCGCCGGGCCCGAATACGCGACCGCGCGGTCACGCTCGTTGACCCAGGCGGCGAACGCGTCGTTGTAGGGCCCGCTCATCGCGTACTGCGCGGTGTTGTTCTGGTCGATCCAGAACTCGGCATGCTGGCCCGCGTTGACGGTCAGCGCGCTGTTCTGCCCATCGTAGACAGCCTGGCCGTCGTAGACCGTCAGGTGGCTCGCGTTGTCCTTGCGGTCGAAGCGATAGCGGCCGGCGCGCAGCGCGCGAAAGCGCCCGTCGTCGGTACTGAGGTCGAACTCGCCGGCCTCGCTGGCGTTGCGCAGACGCGCCGCGGCGCTGCCGCTGTGCAGGAACAGCGAGAGATGGTCGTCGTCCAGGCGCGTCATCTCGAGCTCGGTCGCCGCATCCAGGCGCACCGTGCTCGAGCCGACCTGCACCTCGGCGCGGCTGCCGGCTTCGGTTGCGATGCGGTCGCCGGTCGTGACCGGCTGGTTGCGCACCGCACTGACCCATTCGTTGCTGCCGGAGCTGAGCAGCCAGACCTGGCCGTTCAGCTCCGAAAGCCGCCCGGCCCGGCCGGGCGGATCGCCCTGATAGTCACCCTGCGTGCTTTGCGCCCACGCGGCCGCCGTGCCGAACACGGCGAGGCAGAAGGTGATCACCGTGGCAAGCCCTGCGCGCCAAACCCGCGCGGCGCGCGCGGCGCTGTCAGGCCGCGATTGCTCGAACATCATGTTGCAGTCCCCGTGGTTTCCGGCCGTACGAAGCGGAACGGTTCCGCGCACGGCTCACACAGATCAGAGCGGCATTTCGGATGCCGCGTTCCTGGAGGTGTAACGCGCGGCGCCGCCGCGGCGCCGACTCGGCAGGGCGCGCCGAAACGCTCCCTTACAACGACACGGCAGCCAGGATCAGTCGTCGCCGCTCTGGACCAGGTCGGGAAACAGCACGCTCGTGTAGCCGAAGCGGCTGAAATCGCGGATCCGCATCGGGTACAGCTTGCCGATCAGGTGATCGCATTCGTGCTGGACCACGCGCGCGTGGAAACCCTCGGCCTCGCGGTCGATCGCCTCGCCCCGAGGCCCGAAGCCGGTGTAGCGGATGCGCGCAAACCGGGGCACGACACCGCGCAGCCCGGGCACCGAGAGGCAGCCTTCCCAGCCCTCCTCCTCGGCGTCGTCCAGCGGCGTGATGTGAGGATTGATCAGCACCGTCTCGGGCACCGGTGGCGCGTCCGGGTACCGCTGGTTCTGGCTGCTGAAGCCGAAGATGACGAGCGCGAGGTCCACGCCGATCTGCGGCGCGGCCAGGCCGGCGCCGTTCGCTGCGTGCATCGTGTCGAACATGTCGGCGATCAGCGTGTGCAGCTCGGGCGTGTCGAAGGCTTGCACCGGCTTGGCGACGCGCAGCAGGCGCGGGTCGCCCATTTTCAGGATTTCGCGGATGGTCATGAGCAGCGTGACGGCTGTGCAGCGGCTGCACAGCCAGCGGTCGAGATGTCCGCACTTTAGCGGCAGGCCAATCGCTGCGCTCGCTCTACAGCAGCAGCCCCAATCGCCCAGACTGGCTCGGCGCGATCGGGTTCTGCCTGGGCGCTCAGCTCAGCTTGGCTGCCACGACGACGTGATGACCGGCTGCAAACTCTGCTGGTAGTTGGTCGGCAGCGTTGTCTGGCCGACAGCGGGCGGCGCAAACGACGCCATCGCGTTCACCAGGTCCTGAACCTTCGAGTCGAGCAGCATGCTGCCGCCCGAGGTCTTGAACCGCTCGACGTGATATTGGTTGCCCAAGTACCAGTTCTGCACCGTCGCCTTGTCACTGGTGCCGATGATGCTGACCTCCAGATCATTGCCCACGTGACGGAACCAGAGTTGATCCGTCGTCACATCGGCCAAGAACTGCAGCACATCGGTGTTGCCAGCCGTCGCATCGTTCTCTTGCACAAGGTCAGCGGCATAGCCGCGACCCAGCACATAGGTGTCGTTGCCCGCACCACCAATCAGGCTATCGTTTCCAGCGCCGCCATCGAGTGCGTCGTTGCCATTCTCGCCGATGAGACTGTCCACGCCCTGGCCTCCACTCAGGGCATCGTTGCCGTTGCGGCCGTACAGCGCGTCATTGCCGTCGTTGCCCGTCAGGACATCGTCCATCGCATAGCCCGTCAAGTTGTCGTTGCCGGCCGTGCCCTGCAGCACCATGGCCTTGACCGT
>Ga0070706_100006475_pt1 | contig 11053 bp, 10 predicted proteins | sample KBSK5501metaG_FD_65476 | JGI IMG/M metagenome (GOLD analysis project Ga0070706, IMG submission 65476) | Corn, switchgrass and miscanthus rhizosphere microbial communities from Kellogg Biological Station, Michigan, USA - KBS K5-50-1 metaG | ecosystem: Host-associated > Plants > Roots >...
CCGATCGAAACGGTCTTAGGTCTTGGGTTTTAGGTCGTGGGCCTCGTGTATCGGCTTCCCTGCAACATTACAATGCTTTGCTACGACCCAACACCTAAGACCTAACACCGCTTTGTCGGGCATGCCTGAAGTCGGCACTGCGCGCGGCATTTAGGGCTGAACTGATCGCCGCCCAAACGATGGATCGTCGACCCAAGTGTCTTATTTATATGTGCTTGACTCGGGTCCACCCTCGTTTCGGCAATGGATTTTTATTGACTTTCGGTTAAATCGACGGTAATATCCTCGTTCTCCGGTTAGCTTTGCGGATCCGTCTTAGGGCCAGTTCCGTCCACGCGAAGCCCGCGTTCCAAGTTGCATCCTGTAGGCGCCGCGGAGAATCAAATAGTTAGGTGATATTGCGGTTTCATCCCCTTGAGTAGAAAGGCATTTTTCATGGCTAAGCGACGCGGAAATCCAAACTGGGGCAAGCCCGAACCGATTGGGCCCATTACCCCAACCATTACCGAATTCGAACAGGTTGTGCGCGAGTACAAGCTCTCCCCCGATCAGTATCTGCGCTCCACCCGCCTGCGCGAGTGGGCGCGCCGCAACAAGAACTCGAAGTACATCCCCGAGCCTCTTCTGGAAGCCTGGGGCTTCGAAATCGAGTCCACACTGTAACCGCAGGCGTGGAAGCAATTTGAGGGTCGCTCCTTAATGAGATTGAGGAGCGACCCTTTATTTTGGTCTGAGGTTTTGGGTGTTGGGCCTTTGGCAAAGCGTTGTAAGCTCTGTGTGAAAGCCAAGGACACGAGGCCCAAGACCTAACACCCAAGACCTAAGACCTAGCGCGATGCTGGACGTCCTGAAAATCCCGCCCGCTGAGCTCTTCGCGCTGCTGACCGCGATCGGCTTCGCCGCTGGCCTGAATCTCTACGCCACGGTCGCCGTCCTGGGCCTGCTGGCCCGCTTCGGCCATCTTCCCCTCCCTCCGGGCTTGCTGCTGCTGGCAGGATGGCCCGTAATCATCGCCAGCCTCGCTCTCTTCATCCTCGAATTCTTCGCCGACAAAATCCCCGCCTTCGACCTGATCTGGAACGCCCTGCACACCTTCATCCGCGTCCCCGTCGCCGGACTGCTGGCCTACCAGGCCACCAGCCAACTCTCTCCCCAGCACCAACTGCTGGCCGCGCTGGGCGCCGCCGTAGCCCTGATCGCCCACAGCGGCAAGACCGCAGCCCGCGCCGCCGTGACGCCTTCGCCCGAACCGTTCTCGAACATTACGTTGAGCGTGGGTGAAGACGTTCTCGCCATCGCCTTGACCTGGCTTGCCACGCGCCATCCGTACGTAGCCGGTACTCTAGCCACAATCTTCGTCTTAATCATCGTGCTCCTGACGCGCTGGGTAATCCGCGCCATGCGCGCCCTGTTCCGCGGCGCTGAGCACGAACTGGCAGGCTGATACCGACTGGCTTGCGAACACAACGCTGGATTACGGGCTGGCCGAATCTTGATTTTCTGCGTGCATCGTCTGCACGCGCTTCTGGTGCAAAGATTTTCTGCGTGCATCGTCTGCACGCGCTCCTGACTATCTGCGCGCGCTCCTGACAAAATGACTTGGGAAGGGCACGGCTTCAGCCGTGCCGCCCAAGTGCAATAGCGATAGCGGGCTTTAGCCCCTGAGGAACGCTTTGCGACGAGGTCCTCTGCTCGTCGCCCACTTTTCCGTATAACTTGATCTTTAGTGGTCGTGGTCGCGCCGATGGTTGAAGTCCAAGGGCCCGAGGCGGGTGATCAACGCTTTCAGGCGCTGGTCAAACAGGTCGATGTCCCACAGTGAGAGTGCCGGCGCGATGGCAAAGCCTAACGAGTCCCGAAAGGAGTCTGTATCGCTTGTGCCCGCCGGAAAAAAGTGCCCGCTCTTTTTGTCCCGTTGGGGACATTTGAAAATAGCCCGGCGCTTCCAGCGCCGGGTGCCGGCTTCAGAAGCTGCTCGGCGAATTTCACTTGATGAGTGTCTTCACTCCCGCGTTGTCTTCGCTCCCGGCGCGCCCTTCATCTCCACCAAAATGCCCTCGAACGCCTTGTCACCGGTGTTCTGCACAGAATGCTGAGTGGCTTGTCTCCAGCGCATCTCTCCGGCTTTCCCGCTGCTTGATGCAGTCTTGCCGTCCGCTGTAGTGACATTCGCCTGGCTGTCGGTGAGAAACACTTGCACGTTATCCCGATGTCCGTGCATGGCCGACTTTTCTCCTGCCTCGTAGTGATAGCGCACCACCCTAACCTGATCGTTCTCAAACTCCACTTTGGCGCGCTTCGGATCCGCTGTCGCTTCATCGACTGCACCGGCGGGCAACGCCGATGACGGCTTCTTCGGCTCCACCAAGAGGCCTTCGATCGGCTTGTCACCCGTATTCTCTACCACGTGCGTCGTGGCACTCCGCCATGCGACTACTCCGGCTTTGCCGTGAACCTCGGTCGTCTTGCCATCCGGCGTAGTGAATTTGGCATTCACGTCCGTCAGAGGGATGTTCACGTTGTTGGGATGACTATGGTTGGCGGTTTTGTCGCCAGGCGCGATCATGTAGCGTACGACCCGCACCTGCTCGTTCTCGAATTCCAGTTTGTGGTGGGCGGCATCGGCCTTGAGGGAGTCGAGATCCTGCGCCACAACGCGCGGCACACCCTGACAAGTCAACCCGAGCCCGAATATCAACGCGGTACTCCAGACCTGCAAACGCATGCAACACCTCCTGGCGTCGCGATTGTACTCTAAATGGAGTCTCACAGCCCTAGCCGGACGGACGGCTTAATGATGCGACGGGCACGTGCCAAAGCCCTAACGCTCTGCATGCAGCGCCCTGCACGGCTTGCTGGCGAAGATAAAAGGAGGGGCGCACCTTGCGATGCACCCGTTGGTTTAGTTTAGTGGTCGTGGTCGTTCCGATGCCCCATGCCCAGTGGCCCGAGGCGGCTGCGTATCTCACCCGACGGATGGTTCGTCGTGTGCACGTTGACGTACGCCGCACCCGCTCGGATCGCCTCAATCATCTCAGCGAAACCGGCCGCTCCCGGGTCAATAGCCTGTCCGCTGCATGTCGGGGGCGTACTGGTGCATGTAACCGGAAGCGGGATGACGTTGGCGGCAGTGAGGGTGCCGGTAATGGTCGCGGGATTAGTCTCAGGGCAAGCCTGAGGACTTTGTCCCGCGGGCGGGGTCAGATTGGTGCACAAGAACAGGACGATCCCGCCCGTGAGCGCGGGACGGCCGAAGTGAATGTGGGCCTGGAGTACCTTCGAAGACAGATCCCGATAGGTCAACTCGTAGTCGATGGCCGAGCCATCGCTGTGAATCTTCGCCTTGAACTCGCCGCTTCCCGGTGAGTTGATGGTCGCTGGTGTCTCTTGATAACCGACGAGACGCACCCTGATCGATTCGTCGTCGGCGGCCACTGCTGTAACCACCACCATTAATAAAGTGGCGGCGGCAATAACTAAAATGCGCTTCATCGTGCCCTCCTTTGCGAGCAGATTGTAGGAGCCCGGTTTTCTTGGGAATCATTGGGACCAACGAGCATCCCGGAACCTTTCTTGGTCCGGCAGGAGCTGGCAAGGGGTCAGCTCACAAAACGCGGCCAGCATCTTATCCCCGGCATGCAGAGCCTGTCAACACACGGCATTTGGGGCTGTTCACGTTGACAAAGTAGGCCCACAGGCGTATCTTCCTCGGCAACTTGGGGGTTCACTCCGTGAAGTGCTTGCGGTGGACGATCGTTGTTCTTGTGGTTTGTGTAGTTTCTCTCTCGTCGATCGTGCTTCGAGTTGACGACCCAGAGACAGCTTACAACGAGTCTGAAGCCCCGGTTAACCTCGCAACTCCCATCAGCATCCACGCTGTCCCGAGTACCGAACTCATCATCCACGTTCGCTGTCCCGTCACAATTGTCCGACGAGCGCGAGCGGGTTTGAATGATGGTGCGATCACGTATACGACCATCGCACGACGAGGGATGTACGCCTCACACTCCCGACTCAAGCTCCTCTGCACGCTGCTCTGCTAGACTGCTTACCCCTCGCCATACCGTCATTTCCGCCCACAGTACAAGTGATGCTGGAAAGCAGGCTCGTTCTTAGGAGTAGATGCCCCTCAGAAACAGCCAAGACTACCTAATGTGGTCGTTGAAGAGTCGCCAAGGCCGCTCATTACGCCACCCTTTCGTCGAGATGTTCTGTGGTTGAGGGCACCGTCAAGAATCAGAACCTAAAAATTCATTAGAAGGGGAGAGTAAGACAATGTTTGTGAGAAACCGTTTTTTCCGAGTAACAAAACTGTTTTTCCTGATCACTCTGCTTGCGGGTCTTGTGACAGCGAATCCGGTCTCGTCCGTCGCTTCGGTCCCCGACCCGGTGTTGCAGTGGGTCGAAATTATGAACGACACCGTGCTCGCAGGTGGAACCAGTCCTCTCGCATCAACCCGAGTCACTGCACTGGTGTCCGGGTCAGTGTTTGATGCCGTGAATGGCATCCACCCGATTTACCGATCACTATACGTGAGGCCAAATGCTCCCGGATATGCTTCACGCCGTGCGGCCGCTGTTCAGGCGGCATACGTGACCTTGAGCGCTCTTTATCCCGCGCAAGCGGGATCCCTTGGCGGGAAGCGCGATGCATCCATCACAGCCATCTCTGCTACGGAGCACGCGAAGTCTGTCGAGGCAGGCATCGCATGGGGGCAAACAGTTGCGACCGCTATTCTGGCATTGCGTTCGACGGACGGATTCGCTCCACCCCCACCGCCATTTGTCGGGGTGCTTGGCATCGTAACATCGCCAGCAGCCGTTGGCGTGTGGCGACCGACTCCCTTGCTGAATGCATCTGGCGCTGGGCCGCAATTCGCGACGATGACCCCTTGGGTTTTGAAGCGCCCATCTCAGTTTCGTCTCCCGCCGCCGAACGCACTCAATAGTCCTGAGTATGCTGCCGACTACAACGAAATCAAGAGCATGGGCGTTTACACAGGTTCGCTCCGTTCGGATGATCAATCTGAGCTGTCACTGTTTTGGGCTGGAAACACGCCTCTCTACTGGAACCGCATCGCGTCGCAAATATCCTCGAACCGGTCCTTGAGTTTGTCGGAGAATGCACATCTGTTTGCCTTGCTGAACGTGGCGATGGCAGATGCCGCGATCGCATGCTGGGATTCCAAGTACCGATATGTTTTCTGGCGTCCCATAACGGCCATCCGGGCGGGAGATACCGATGGAAATCCCGGCACATCTCCAGACCCGGCCTGGATCCCATGGTTGGACGCTCTGCCGCCTGGTACTCCGGCGCATCCGGAGTATCCATCGGGGCATTCCACCGTTAGTGGCTCAGCGGCCTATATCCTTGCCGCGATGTTCGGCGACGACACGCCGTTCAGTGTCACGTCCGAAATCCGGCCAGGCACGCGATCCTTTCCGAGTTTTTCAGCGGTTGTAGCCGAGATTGCCGATGCGCGGGTATTCGGTGGCATTCACTTCAGAGCGTCCTGTGTACGCGGCAATACACTCGGGCAGTCCGTGGCCGCGTATGTTTCGGCGCATGCGATGCGTGAGTCGGAAACCGAAAGAGAGTAAGGAACGAAGGGCCGGCTGGATTTGGCTGGCCCTTCATTTTGGGGGCTGGCCCACCTTTGCATTCTTTGTCGTTTGAGTCATCACGACTGAGGCTGCCGCACCCTTCGCGGTTTTCGAAGGGTGCGTACCGCGGCCGATGGTATCAGGCGGCGTTCTACGCGTGAAACTCAGCTTTTGCTATTTCATTCCTAGGCACGATCACCGGGTAGAGTTTCGTGATGCCCACCTTTCGAACACCGCGAAAAGTGGGGCAGCCTCGGTCGCGGCGGTGCAAAGGTGGGCCAGCCCCCGGGCTAGCGGCTGAGAGGGCCAATTTGAACCAATGCCGCTGGCGGAGCGTGTCTCCAACGCTCATGCGGACGGTAGCCTTTTCGGAGACGCCCAATTGTTGACCCGATAGAAACCGACGCCGCGACGATGTGATCAAGCTTCACGAGACCGCCCAGCCGGATATCCTTCAGCCAGTGAAGGCCACTACTAATGGCGCAGCCGCACTGGGAGCAGTCCGGATTACCCCCAAAAATGCACGGCTCGACTCGAGTCTCCAGATCTGCCGAATAATTCGTAGACATTCGCGAGAACGTACATTGCTTTGGACTTGCTGGCGGCACCCGGATCGCGTGAGAGATGCCTTCATTCGCAAGGAGCTTCGGATAGCGTCTCCGCAATGCTGGCAGTTCCTCCGCAACTCTCTCTCGATCTGCTGGTGTCAACATCTCTGGTGCCTGCTCGTCTTTCTGCGGCGTGTACAGGCTGATCCAGATCCGAACTATTTCCGGCCGAGTGTTCCAAAACGAAATGTACTCGTCCAAGTAATTTCGACGTTCGATCATGGGTCGAGTAATCGTGCCGTGCATGTTAACTTGACATCCAGAAATATTTTTGAGAATCCGCTCGTAGGTCGCCGGGGCGCGACGTACATCATGATGTTCCGGCAGACCATCAACGGAAACCGTGACTCGCACTCGGGGTATGCTCATCCATTCGCGAGGAATAGGAATTACTGCGCTTGTGACGACCATGGTGTGAACTTTCATTTCGCTGAGTACGGGCAAAACTCGGCTCAGTTCCCGATGGCGCATAAGTGGCTCGCCGCCTACGAGAGACAGATGCAGCGGACGATGGATTTGCACAAGCCGCAAGATTCCATTCACCAAATCATCCCCCCGATAGTCGTTCAGGTTCCGGAGATTGGTAGAGCCTCCCAAATGCATATCGCCGTACGCATAGCATCCGGGGCACTTCAGTGGACATTCTCGAGTGACCTCGATGGATAGCATGGGAGCGTTGCCCGCGAGAATGGACCTCCAGGCCGCAAGTACTTCCATAACCCTCAATCCCGCTTTGTTACGATTTTGCATCGTGAGATCACCTGTTCTTTTTCCTCTGGCTCGGCAGCGTTGCAGCGTATTCGTATAATTCTTTGTGCGCTGGGACGATACACCCGTGCTGCCTCATAGTATTCAGCGCACTCCGTGCTCTGCGTCCTGGTTCTGTGCGGACGATAAACAACATGGCTCCATCGGCAAAACGGTCGTTGTAGAAAATCGCCCTTTCGCGCTCTACGCCCATAGAGAAAAGCAAGTCGGTCAAATCAGGCGCACGACCGCATAGCACGCCGAGCGCATCAATCTCGTATTCCGAGAAGCCGCCCCGCATCAGAGCTGCAATCGCATCGGCCACACCGAACGTATCCCAAAAGAGTCCGGTCAGCACAGCCGGAACAGGATTGCTTTTGCTGGTAAACATGATTCTGCTCCGGCCCAGACTTTCTTCCTTCCAAAATCTTTGTAGTAACGCTGACATAGATGCCCTTTAGCTTCTCTCTTGTTGTAAACCTTCAGATTGAGGCCGCTCGATAATTGGCATCAGACGGTGAACTTCACTCAGAAACGACCCGCGCCAGCCTCTCCCCCTAGAGTGCAGCGCGGGTCAGTCCTGTCCGGCGTCCAGCGGACCCTAGGAACGCGCCAAATCCATTGCGGCGTTCTGCCCCAAGCCGAAGACATCCGGAAAGCTCTCAGCGATGTTCAATAGCTCAATTCGATTCCGTGAGGAATCCGAGTGCGCTGAGGGTGTGCAGACCGTCCATCAATTCCGCCAATTCAAGTGGATCGGGATTGGCGGTGGAGAGTAGTTCAAGACGTCGCATCTCAATAGCCTTATCTGCGGCTTCCAATTTCCCCCGAAGGACCTGGGGGTCCAACTCGAACAGTGCATCTTGCAAGCATCGCTTCCATAACTTCTTATCCACTGAATTAGTGATTTGCATGATTTCTCCTTTTTTTCGTCTGGGCAGTTCGCATTTGGCCTGGTGCACGGAGAACCCAGGAGAGTTCCCAACCGCGACCAAATGCGACTGCGGTCAGGCTCCGCGATTGGTGGCACTCGCGAAGCGCCTTATGAACTATTTCGAGTTGGCAGGAATCAATGCGAGGGAGAGGCGGCTAGCAAAGCAACGTGCAGAGCAATGAGAGCAACGACCTTGGAAGAGCGTGACTCACGAGTCCTAAGTGTCGCTCTTCTCCGTTGCCGAGTTGTCTTGTCGGACGAGATAGAGTCGGAACCGTCACAGCAGTCAACACAGGCTGTGCAGAGAGTTGCGATCTCGCGACGATTGGAGCAGTACCTCTATGGAAGGCAAAATCGGGAAGATCTACTTGGGGCAAAACAAGGATGAGGGCAAACAAGAACAGTTCAAAAAGGAGGATGCCCCAGCGCCATCCCTTCATAACTTCAACCCTCTTGCGAATGACCCTATTCCACTCGTCATCCAAATGTCAAATAGAAAAATTCAAATAGAAAAATTCGCATTTGAAAAGTTTCGGCGCTTCTGTTGGAGGCGCTTGTGTGGTTGCGCAGACGCAGCGAACGATCCGATCGAGGAAGCACCCCCATTCAGCCAGCAGAAACCAGATCCGCTCTATGGTTGGTTATCCATCTCCCCAATGTCATGATTCTGCAGCGTCGTAATCGCTCTGCGTTTTCCGAAAAGAATTGGTTCTGGAAGGCCTGAGCTCGATTTCAGAACAGTCCACCAACGCACCAACCACGCACATCAGCAAAGGTGGAGTGAGACGGACGTTCCGTTTCTTGGCGACTGCGCACTCTGTGGGGCATTGTCGCGCTTGCGGGTCTCGGCTGTACACACCACGACAGCCTAGAAGTTGCTATCTTCGGGCGGGCACCACCGGGGCGTTCGTCCGAAGCACTGTCCCGCCATGCCCCTACTCGCGCCCTTTACTGCACCTTAACAGCCACGGAAGCAGAGGGGATCCCGTTCACGACGACCTCCAATCGGCTGGGGCCGTGCTCCTGGTTCGCCGGCACTTCGAAATGCGTGGACACAAGATCGCCGGAGGCAACGGCCATGCTGCTGTGGTCATGCGTCCGGCTGTAAAACACATGGCCGGTTTGGTTGTTCGTGATGCGCACCAGCGGATAGTTGGTGGCGGATTGGTAATCGTCTCCGTAAGCGGACGCTTGCGACATCCCGTTGAACAGGTACCCGGATACGACGTACGACCCGCCGGGAACAACCGTGGAAGGCGCAGACTGGATCCTGGGCGCCCAATTGGGACTGTAGGTTCCCGCCGGGTTGTAAACCGAGACAAAGAAGAAGTCGGTGAACAGAATCTGTCCGGTGGGCAGGACGAGGAAGTTGCCGTAGAACGACGAGTCGTTCGACGCGTTAGGGGCGGGAGGGGCCTGCGTCAGGCTGGTCCCGTTCCACTCCAGGAAGGTGGCAGGAGTGTTAAAGATGAGCGGGCTCGCCATCATCAGCACTTTGCCGTTCGGTTCCAGCGCCGCGGGACCATCGGCGATATCCAGTGTGTCGGGAAAATCCGGACCCGCTATCCAGACGCCGACATTGGAATCGTAGATCGCAGTGCGGCCGGCACCGCAACTGTTTGCTCCCGTATAGAAGACTGTGCCATCGGGGCGCAGCACGCCGGGCCCTACCTCAAAGGAAGCATGCTTTTGGCCACGCAACCCTTGGCTGAATCCCAGAGTTGCACAATCGTGCTGCCGGCGCTCGATCAGGACCCCGTTGCCGGGTCGTAGATTTCCGAGTTCGTGCCGTTGGGCATATAAGTGAGGCCGATGGGCACGTAAGCGTCCACCGTGACCACCTTGCCGTTCGGCAGCAGTGTCCAACCTTCTTCGTCGTTGACGTCGAACTTGCCAGGGCCGGTCGGCGTCCACGTTAAGGTGCTGGCGTCCAGAAGAGCTCGTCCGGTCCCAACGCTCGATCTCGGCGTCGCGTCCGAAAAAGCACTGGCGTCATGCGGACAGAAACGAATGGTGCGGGTAAACCACTAAGCCTATCTGGACGTGATGTCTGGCGGGGGAGGAAGATTGCGGTGTTTTAGCCACTCCATGCTGATGTTCCGGCTTCCGTTGTTCTTCGGAAGATTATCCAGGTCGGGCATAAAGATTAACAGACCAGCTTCGGGAGTCATGCGGGTGTAGCCATTCACCATTTGGTTTTGATAATTGTTGAGATCCAGATCAAACCACGGGTCATCCGAGAGATCCACCATCGTAAGATCCACGTGATGCATGGTGAGTTTTCCGAAGTCGATCGTGCCATCGCTTAGCCGTAGGAGATTTCTCCATTGTTCGACGCGGGTCACAGCCTCTTCGGCGTCTCCGTAAACTTCTTCGATATCAGGACTGACGACCTGCACTTTGCTCAATTGTCCATGGATATGAGGCGGCGGAAGCAGTTTGAGCGTGTCAAGAAAGATGTCGTTGCCGGACACTTCAACGCCCGGGATGCCCTTGGGTTGAAAAAGGTCTGAGACACTGATGTCCAATCCACCCAGAAGTCCCTTGAACGGAATTTTCAGAATGGAGAGCTTTGTGACGTGTACTTGAATTCGATGGTCCGGGGTTGCAGCGACGCTGCCGAGCAATTCGACCGGCATTGAAATGAGCTTGTGCAAGGTTCCCTTGAGCTTGATGTGGTCGGAGTCGGCAAGAAGCGTGATGTCTCTCAGCGGAGAGTTTGCTACCCCTCCCGCATTGAGGAAGTTGCCGATATCTCCGATATTGGCTCGGATCACGCCGGTTTTGATTTCAAGAAAAAAAGACTCGGGATCATCGAACGTTGGATTCACGTTGCGGCGAGTGCGGACCATATTTCCGCGCAGCCAGCGAACGTAGATGCGGAAGTCTGGGCCTTTTCGGAGCATCAGATTATGCGCATACACCGCGGTGGGAGCGGACTCAGGAGTGGTGGGGATGGTGGTCCCTGCGGACGATGTCCCCGTGGAAGTCGCAGAAGCTGCCGGTTGGCTTGTGCGTCTTGTTGATCGCATATGCCAGACCACGAACACCAGCACGAGCATGCAAACAGATACGAAAACCGCGAGGCGAGCACGCATAGGGTGATCTGGCGAAGTAATACTTGGGATGCCCACAGTGCAGAACTGTTTGCTAGAAAAAA
>Ga0070706_100006477_pt1 | contig 11052 bp, 9 predicted proteins | sample KBSK5501metaG_FD_65476 | JGI IMG/M metagenome (GOLD analysis project Ga0070706, IMG submission 65476) | Corn, switchgrass and miscanthus rhizosphere microbial communities from Kellogg Biological Station, Michigan, USA - KBS K5-50-1 metaG | ecosystem: Host-associated > Plants > Roots >...
GTCGAGGCCCGGCTGCCGGCCCTGTCCACGTGGCTCGGTCACATCGATCCGCAGGCCACGTACTGGTATTACAAGTCTCGGGAATTGCAGCAGACGGGCGACGAAGTGCAGGTCGCCTGATCGGTGCAGTGTCGGAGTAGCCGTACGGCCGTGGACGTCCATGCTCACTGAGCTGGGGGCTTGCCTTGCGCACCCGTTTAGTGAATGATTCATCCGTTAAGAGGGCTTGTCTTGAGTGGCTGGAGTGGCGGATGCGGCGATCGGATCTGGCGGGGGCCGCACACCTGCAGCTGGCCGACGGCGTGGCCCAGCTGCACCCGCACGATGCGATGTTCGAGGCGATGCTGTCGGGCTTTCAGTCGCAGCAGCTGGCGCGGGGACTGCGGCAGCGGACGATCGACGGCCGGGAGCAGCAGGTCCGTGCGTTCCTGGGCTTCACCAACGAGTATCCGTGGCAGTGGGCCGCAGCGCAGGTGGATGAGTGGTCGGCGACGCTGACCACCGAGCGGCGCCTCAGCCCGGCCACGATCCGCGGCTATCAAGGCGGCCTGCGGCTGTTCACCGAGTACCTGGTCGACGGCCGGTACGGCTGGGCGGCGGCGTGCGAGGGCGCGTTCGGGCCAGGGGCGCATCCTGTGCCGATCTGCCACGAGTGGAACACGATCGCGCACCTCAGCCACTACGAGGGCGACCCGGAGGCGCGCCCGTTCACCCGTGGCGAGCTGCAGATGTTCTTCGACTACGCCGATGAGCAGGTGGAGCGGGCTGCGAGCTCCGGGCGGAAGGGGGCGCTGGCGGCCTACCGGGACGCCACCGTCTACAAGGTCCTCTACGGCTGGGGGCTGTTCTCTGGGGTCCGACGATGTGCGGGAGATTCGAGTTCTCGCGTTCGCGCAGCTCAGAGACTATTGGATGAGAGGCTACCGGTCGCGACGGGTGTGGTGCAAGCAGCCTGGCCGCAGATGCCCGGCCGGCGTGTTGCCGGGCCGTGTGCTGCGCGGCGGTGACGATGTGTCATTCGGGAGGGCTGGCATCGTCGGGTTTCTCAGGGAGGCCGTCGTCTGTGATGCCATGTTGTTCTGCATGGATTTCCCGGCAAAGGGCAAGGCACTGGCTGCAGATGGCTGCGGTCTGGCTTGCGGCCAGGTGCTCGACGTCCTTTCGCTTCTTTCCGCAGAAGCTGCATGTCGCATCGTGCTGGCCGGCGGTCACGAGGGTGATCGGGGTATCGGCCGGTTCGCCGCCGGAGGGTCCGGCCAGCTGGCTTGCGTCATTGGTGCAACGTTCGCAGATGTAGACGCCGGGTCCTGCTACCAGGCTGGCCACGTCGATGCCGCTGCGTCCGCAGAAGGAGCAGGCACGGCCGGCCATGCCGATCCTCCGGCGGAGGCTGTCGTGGTCGGCGCCGAGCCGGGTGAGGACCTGGGCGCCGACGCCACGGCCCTCGCACAGCAGCCCAAGCAGGAGGTGCTCACTACGCACGTGCGCGCTGCGGCTGTGCTTTGCCTCCTTGCGCGCGAGTTCGAGGACCTTTTCCGACCGTGGCGTGAGCCGCAGCGGCCCGGCGGGCGGATCACCCTTCCCGCGCCCGATGATCTGCTCGACGGCGGCGCGGGCCTGCTGCGGGCTGACGCCGGCGCGGGACAGCACCTGCGCGGCGTTGCCCTGCTGGGCGGCGAGCAGGCCGAGCAAGATGTGCTCGGTGCCGATGTAGTGGTGATTCAGGGAGCACGCCTGGTCTTGGGCGAGCGTCATCGCTTCGCGGGCATCACCGGACATCCGGTCGAACGCCTGGGCGACGAGCCGCTGGTCAGGTTCTGGGCCTCCCGGCCTGGCGCCAGCTGTGAGACGCTTGAGCAGGGTCTTCTTGGCAGCGCCGACAGCTCCGGGTTCGTCGATGATCTGGTGAACTCGCTGGTGGCTGAGGCCGAGCGCGTCAGCGATCTCGCGCATGGACCCGCCCGAGGCGTGCAGCCGCCTGATCGCATAGTGGTAATCGGCGCGGACGCTGTCGGTACCGTGCTGCGCTTCGATGAGCCGGTCCCGCGCGGCGACCGCCTCGTGCAGCAGCTGGCCGTCCATGGCGTCTACCCTAATAGACAAGAATTTTATGTCAAGGTAGGTAGACAGCTGTCCGGGGGCGCGGCGCGCTGCGTCACCGTACGTTGATCTGCGCCATGAGTTCCCGGTTGGCGGTGCGGGCGGCGGCGAGGTCGTCGTCGCGTTCTTCGAGTTGCAGCCGCAGGTCGGTGACCTGCTGTTCCAGGTGGTTGATCTTCTGGTTGAGGGCGTCGATGTCGGCTGGGGCGCCGAGTCCGGACTCGTGCCACGCTTGGTCGCCAAGAGCCTGGGACAAGCGTTTTTCCAGGTGCTGGATGCGGTTGTTGAGCCGGACGGCACGTTCGTGAGCGGCGAGCAGGTCTGCTTGCAGCGAGGCCCGGGTGACCGCCGGGCCGGCGCCGTCGCCGGCGGCCGGGCCGGCTTGGAGGGCGTGGATCTTCTCCAGCAGGTCGCGGTGCCGGTAGAGGAAGGTGCGGTCGACTCTGGCTGCGCGAGCGATTCCGGATACGCTGATCTCGGCGCCCTCGGCGGCGGCGTGGTCGAGTGCGGTGATGACGCGCTGGCGCCGGCGTGCGGAGTCTGCGTGGCGGCCGTCGAGCATCGGCTGGGAGCGCGTGTCCGGTGCCGTGGCCGCGCGTGTGCGCTGGGGCTTTGCGGTGGTGCTCACGCGGTGGCCTCCGAGGTGATGGCGGTCGTGACCGGTGGTGCGGGGGCAGCGGCCCGGACGGCGGGCATGCCGAGGGGAACGGCGTGGGCGGCGCGGTGACGGCGGACCACGGCGACGGCCTCGTCGATCTGCGCTTGCTGGCCGTCGTCGAGCTCGGCGACGTCGCCTTTGATCCTGGTGATCAGGTGCCGGATCCGGGCGATCTCCTCCTCGGCGGGGGTGGCGTCGGCGCGGGCCCACTCATCGACGCCGTCGATGGCGGCGGCCAGCCGTTCCCGGGTGCGCAGCAGATCTTGCAGGTATGCCTGCAGGTCGGGCAGGAACGCGACGTTGGTCCGGAAGTGGTCGCAGCCGGCGCAGCGGTAGCGGATCGGGCAGGCGCCGCCGCCGGCCTGGACGTTGGAGGGTTCGCTGCAGGTGCCGTACGGGACGGCGACTTCCCCGACCGCGTGCCGGGCATGTTCGGAGTCCAGCAGGGCGCGCGCGTCACGCCAGATGCGGTGGCCGTGCCGGTCGAAGGTGAGCGTGGTGACCTTGTCGACGGCGTCGCGGCGGCGGTCTTCGCCGATCCGGTAGTAGCCGCGGGTCACCGCATAGCTCCGGTGATCCAGGAGTTCGGCCAGCACGTCGATGGGGACACCGGCGTCGGCATGCCGCTGGGCGTAGCTGTGCCGGTAGGCATAGGGGACGATCTTGACTGGGTCGAACACGGCTCCGTCGCTGGTGCGCAGGGCCGGCATGGTGTTGACCCAGTCGCGGTGCCGGGCTTCCAGGGTCGATCTGCTGATCGGCTTGTTCCCGTCGGGGTTGCGGTAGGTGGTGGGCAGCAGCTTCAGCGTCGCGGCCTGGGCGTGGGGAAACCGCTGCCGGACCCGGGCTTGCTGGCTGGTGATCACTGCGGCGGTGGCGTTGCTGATGGGCAGGCGGCGGCCCAGCCGGTCGGCTTTGACGTTGTCATAGACCAGGACGGCGGCGCCGTCCTTATCGCGGGCCAGGCAGTCCAGCGGCAGGCTGAGGATGTCCTCGGGCCTGCGCCCGGTGTCGATCCCGATCTGGGTGGCGGCCCTGACCTCGGCAGGCTCAAGGGTGTGCAGGTTAGCGCACAAGACCGTCATGATCTCCGGCGGCAGGTCACGGCCAGGTTCGCCGCGCTGCGGGTCGGCGGGGATGTCGGCGCGTCCGACGGCGACGTCGCCGGCCAGCCCGGCCGCGGCCTGGCCGGCCCGGGCCAGGCCCAGGGCGCGGATCCCGGCCAGTACCGCCCGCACATCCCGGCAGATCATGTTCCGGCGGTATCGGCTGATCTGGCCGGTCGCCTCCAGGTAGGCGATCCGGTTGAGGAAGCTCTCCACGTCGCCGCGGCCCAGCGCGCCCGGGTCGGACCCGTGATCTGGCCTGCCGTTCATGTGCTGCGACAGCAGCCCCACATTGTTGATCTTCGCCTGGACCCGGGCGGCGCCGCTGCCGCGGTGGCGGGGCAGCTGCCCGGCCGCCCATCGCTTGGTGGCGGCCGCCAGCCACGGCTGCGTGATCTTGGTGAACGACAGGGCGCCGGGGTGGCCGAAGATTGCCAGGTCCCAGATGTCCTTGCCCTGCTCGGTGCCGGGGTCGGCCAGCGCCCGGCGGACATCGCGGGTGAAGGCGCGCAGCACCGACCGGGCACGCTTGCCCGGAGCCAGGCCGGGATCGCATTCGTGGATCGAGACGGCCTGCTGGCGGCGCAGGGTGTCGCCGGCCGCCCGCAGCACCACATCGGTGAGCCGCAGCCCGCCCCGCAGGCGGGTCTGCAGGCCGGCCAGCACCTCCACCACGACCAGTACCGGCAGCGCCCGCAGATTCACCTGCCCCGGTTCGGCCACCCCCGGCTCGGTGGCCTGCCACCACCGCTGATCCACCCCGGCGTTGCCCCGCTGGGCCACGCGCCACCGCTGGTAGTGGGTATTGCAGTAGCCGATCGCGCCGTCGGCCGAGCGCGTGCACGCCAGCACCCGGCACGCCCGAAGTGGCGGCAGGGGCCGTACCCACCGGTCGGTGAGGAACTGCTCCAAGGAAATAGGCGTCCGCCGGTTGCGGAACTGCGCGGCGTGCGGTTCGCACATCACCGCCTGCCGCACTGTCGGCTTGCACTGGCATTCCGGCACCGCGCAGTGCCCGGCGGGCGCGGGCGCTGCGGGCAACCGCCTGGCGGCGGCGATGTCGGTGGCGCTCATCCCCAGCTGCTGCAGCCGGGTGAAGCACCGGTAGCACACGCCGGGACAGTCGTTGTGGACGGTTCCGGTGCATCCTTCGGCCCGGCACACCTGGCGGCCCAGCAGCCGGTGCTGTGCGGGCAGGAACAAGATCCGCGTCGCCGGATCCCACCCGGCCTCCTCCAGCAGCGTGCGGTCGAGCATCCCGGCCAGGCGGGCGGCTGCGCCGTCCAGGACGACCCCGCTCAGCACATGCGGGAATTCGCTGGATGCCCCGGCGGCCGGGGGCGTCTTGGCCAGTGCCGTGGCGGTCACCGGCTGCCGCCTTCGCGCTCGCGGGGGCTGGGCACCGCGTCTACCGCGGCCCGCAGCCGCGACGCATCAGGATGCACATACACCTGAGAGGAGGAGATCGCCGCGTGTCCGAGCAGGTCAGCGACCACATCGATACCGGCGCCGGCATCGGCGGCATTGCTGCCATAAGCATGACGCAGCTGATGCGGGCTGACCGGGACCTCCAGCCCGGCCCGGCGGGATGCCGCCGCCAGCAGCTCCCCGATCGCGTCCGGGCGCATCGGCGCGCCGGCCCGGCCGCGGAACAAGTTGACCAGCACGAAGTCGCTGGACCTTGCCTGCGGCACCCGCATCCGCTCGAACTCATAGGTATCGAAGGCTTGCACGGTAACGAAGTCCAGCGGCACGACCCGCTCCCGGCGCGACTTGGCCCACGCCCCGTTGGGGTTGTCCTCCCGCCGGATCACGTGCAGATGCGCCCGGGCGACCTCGCAGCCCAGCCGCCGCGAGTCCGCCAGCAGATGCACGTCGCTGCGGCGCAGCCCGCACGCCTCCCCGCGGCGCAGCCCGGCCCGGGCCATCAGCAGCACGATCAGCCGGTCCCGCGCCGACCGGCACGCCCGCAGCAGCGCGACGATCTCCTCGTCGCTGGCCCGGTCCACCGCCGTCTCCGGTTCCCGCAGCCGGTGCCGGGCCCGCAGCCGCCACGCCATCCGGCCGTCCTCGCCCCGGGCCTGCTCCGGCAGATCACGGTCGTCGGCCACCTCATACAGCAGCGGCACCAGACCCGCCGGGGCGTCCCCGGCCGCGACCGCGTGCACCACCATCCCGCGCACGGCGGTCAGCACCCCGTTGACCCGCGACGCCGACCGCGCCGGCGCGGCACCAGGCCCGGCCAGCAGGACTCCGGAGACGGCCGCACCGCCCTCGGCGCCCGAAGCCGGCGGCCCGGCATGGGCCAGCCACGTCATGAACGAGGCGAACTGCTCCACGCCGGCCTGCCAGGAACGGCCGGTCCGTGCGCACCAGCGCAGGAACAACACGATCGCGTGGGCATAGGCCTTCGTCGTGGACTCCGCGCCGTCGCGGCCGAACCGCTGATGCCGCAGGAACCCGTCGGCGACCGGCACGACAGCCAGGTCCTCATCCAGCACCGTCCAGTACCGCTGCCCGGACGGCAACCTCACCGGAAACACCCGCATCCCCTGATCCTCCCGTTCTCGTGCTGGGCTACCCGAACATCTACCAGCCACGAGCACCACAGCCGCGGAGAAACGCCGCACCACCCGCAAGATCACCCGGCCCGGACGACATCATGCAACGGGTCGGGGACCCCCGGGAAAGGGCTGCGGCGCACCGAGTGCTCGAAACTGGACGCCGTCGACTTCGGCCGCAACCCGCAGGCAATGCGGTTTGGCGCCTTCGGGACGCTGAACGTGCGGTTCGGCAAGGCCAAGCGCGGCCAGCCACCGCGGCGCCGCAACGTGGCCTCGGTGATGGGCTGGGCGGTGGAGGCGGTGCAGGACTACGCGGTCAACATCCGTCCCCGGTTCGGCTTCCCCGGCCAGAGCGCGCTGTTTGTGACGGAGCGGGGCGGCCGGCTGCAGCCGACGGAGATCAACGCCCGGTTCGCGGCCTACCGGGACGCGCTTGGCCTGCCGAAGGTCCTGACGCCGCATTCGCTGCGGCACTCCTATGTCACTCACCTCACCGAGGACGGGGTGGACCGGCGGTTCATTCAGGTCCAGGTCGGCCACGAGAGCGACAGCTCGACCGCGGTCTACACCCACGTCAGCGACGATTTCATGAACACCGCGCTGGGCAGGGCGCTGGGCCCTGCGCTGGACGGCGATGGGGAGGCACGCTGATGGCCGCGAAACTGGACTACCGCTGGAGGCTGCGGCAGGTGATGGCCAGCCGGGACATGTTCGCCACCACCGACTTGATCGGCCCGCTGGCCGAGCGGGGGATCGCACTGTCCACCAGCCAGGCCTACCGGCTGGTCGCCGACCGGCCCGAACGGCTCAGCTTGAAGATCCTGATGGCTTTGCTGGACATCCTGCACTGCACGATGGACGACCTGATCGAGCCGGTCGCGGCCGCCGACGCCAGACCCGCCAGGACCGCCCCAGGCGGTGAGGCGGGGGTCGGCGAGCTGCGGCCCAAGCCGGCCAGGATCAGTCCGGCGGGTCAGTGACGGACGACACCAAGGCGGCGGCCGGTGACCCGATCGGCGATCCGATCGGTGTCATCACCGCTTTGGTCGCCGCGGTCGAGCACAGCCTTACCGGTGAGCAGATCGAATCGGTAGTGACCGCGGCAGCCGGCGGGCGGGCCAAGCAGCGCCGGCTGGCGGCGGCGCTGAGCGGGAATTCGCAGGTGCTGACCTCCGGCCGGCCGCCCGCACCGCGGATGGTCGGCCAGCTGCTGCTGGAGCTGCGCAAGGACGGCGCGGCACAGATCGCGGCGCCCCGGTGCGGCAGCTGCGACAAGCCGGTGAGCTACATGCTCAGCTCAGGCGGGACCGGCTGGGAGTGCAGCACCTGCCAGGCCAGCCCGCAGGTGTGTGCCGGCTGCGGCCGGCTGCGGCAGATGGTCACCCGGGACCGCGGCGGTCACCCGCGCTGCCGCGCCTGCCCGGACACCGCCGGAGATCCGCTGGCGGCGCTGGCGGGCCTGGTCGCCGGCCTGGATCCGGCGATGGGCTCTGGGCAGGTCATGGCGATGGTGGAAGGCGTCGTCGCCGCCGCCAGCGGACAGCGGCGGCTGGCCTGGGCAGTGCTGGACAACCCGGCGCTGCTTACCGGCGGCGGGGCCGATGCCCCCACCCCGATGGTGCTGGCCTTCATCGACGCGCTGGTCACGGCCGGGACCGCAGGTGTGGTCCGGCCGGCGTGCCCGCGCTGCGGCCGGCAGGTGAGGTTGTCGAAGGTGGCCGGCGGCAAGCGGGTCTGCCGGGCCTGCGACGCCCGCGCCCGCGCGGTGCCCTGCGGCCGGTGCGGCGCAGTCCAGCAGGTGGCCGCCCGGGACTCAGACGGCGATCCGCTGTGCCCCAGCTGCCTGGTCCGCGATCCGGCCAACCTGGAGGACTGCGCCGGCTGCGGCCGCCGCAGCCACGTCGTCGTGCGCACCGCAAGCGGGCCGCTGTGCGCGAACTGCAGACCCAGCTGGCAGGCCATCTGCGCGATCTGCGGCCGGGCCGGCGCTTGCGAACTGTCAGAGGCGACCGGGCAGCCGTGGTGCCGGCGCTGCCAGAAGTGGTGGACACGCTGCAGCGGATGCGGCAGCACCGCACCGGTGCGCGGCGGCAGCCGGCGTGCACCGCTGTGCGCCCGCTGTGTCAACCCCGACCCAGCGTTCTGGGACCGCTGCCCGACCTGCAAGACGACCTGGCAGCTCAGCACCGTCTCATGCCAGCGCTGCGCGCTGCAGGACAGGGCGGCGGCCATGCTCGGCGGCCGCACGGGGACCATCCGCGCTGACCTGGTCCCCCTCCAGCACGCACTGGGCGCGGCCGGGCGGCCCGGCGCCGCGATGGCATGGCTGGCCTCGGCGAAGGTCACGGCGATCCTCACCCGCCTCGCCGGCGACGACCGGGTGCTGACCCACGAGATCCTTGACGAGCTCCCACCCGGGAAGACCCTCGCCCACCTGCGCTCGATCCTGGTCGCCACCGGAGTGGTGCCACCGCGCGATGAACGGCTCACCGGGCTCCAGCAGTGGATCAGCGATGTCATCGCGGCCAGGACCGACCCGGCCGAACGACAGGTCCTCCGCCAGTACGCGGTCTGGCATCACCTGCGCCGCCTGCGGAACCGCATCGGCGAGGCGCCGGTCAGCCAGCAGCAGGTGCTGAACCTGCGCACCCACCTCATCGCAGCCATCACCTACATGGATCACCTGGCCGGACTGGGCCTGACGCTGGCCTCCTGCACCCAGGCCGACCTCGACCGGTGGATCGCCGCCTCCGCCCCCGGCTACCGGGACCAGACCAGCCATTTCATCCGCTGGAGCGTCGAGCACCGGCGCGCCGGCGCGCTGACGTTCCCCGCCCGCCGCTGGCAGGGCCCGACCGGACCGCACGACACCGAGCAGCGCTGGGCTGATGCCCGCCGGCTGCTGCACGACGACACCCTGGCCACCGCCGACCGGGTCGCCGGGCTGCTGATCCTGCTCTACGCCCAGAAGATCGCCGTCATCACCCGGCTCACCACCGACCACGTCCAGCTGGACGACGCCACCGTCACCCTCGCCCTGGGCAAGGTCCCGATCGTGCTGCCCGAACCGCTGGCGAGCCTGGTGCTCGCCATAGCCGCCGGCCCCCGCGGACGGGCAGCCATCACCGCGACCATCGATAGCATGCCGTGGCTGTTCCCCGGCATCCGCCCCGGCCAGCCGATCAGCGACTCGGCACTGGCACACCGCCTGCAACTGATCGGCCTGCACCCCCGCCAGGACCGGTCCACCGCACTGTTCGCCCTGGCCGCCGAGCTGCCTGCAGCGATCTTGGCCCGCATGCTCGGCATCAACGTCCACGTCGCAGTCGCCTGGCAGCACGCCGCTTCCGGCGACTGGATGGCATACGCGGCCGACATCGCGCACCGCGACGACCAGCCCTCCGCACGTCCCCCGACCTCCGGAAACGAGAACTGATGTCCGCCCCCCTCACCGGCCGGCACTACCACCAGCTCACCACCTGCACCCACGACGAGGGCATCACCGCTCTCACCGTGGCCGCAGCGATCGAACACCGCGACCAGGTCCTGCTGATCGGCACCACCACCGGCGACTTCGAGGCGAGCTGGGAACTGCCGTCCGCGGCCGTGCTGCCCGGCCAGACTCTGCTGAACGCCCTGGAACTCCTGCTGGACTGCAACGGCTACGGACTGCAGCAGGTCACCCGGTACCTCGGCCACCACGACGACGAACACGCCGGCGGCCACACCGTGCGAACCTTCGGCTTCACCACCGCCGTCGAGGACCCGATGGCCCTGTGCTGCCAGGCCAGCCTCAGCCATCTGTGGGCTGCCCTGGACGACGAACTGCCCGCCGGCCTCACCCCCGCCACCCAGGAACTCCTCAATCCCGCCAGCTGTGGCCCGGGCCTGCTCGCCGGTATCCAGCCGCTGATCCTGCCCGACGCCATCCGGCCGTTCCCGCTGGCCGAAGCACTGCTGGCCACCGCCGGCACCTACCCGCTGCAGGCCGCCATCCGGCTGCTAATCGGCCACGTCGTCTTCCTCCGCCACAGCGAATTCACCAGCCGCTTCGTCGACCACGGCACACCCGCGCCGGATGGCACCGAGCTGGCCGCCATCAACTGGCCGGACGTCATTACCGCCCTCAACAACGGCACCTTCGGCTGCAGCTCCAGCGAGGGCAGAATCCTCCGCATCGCCGCCTGCCTCGCCGACGGCACCCCCGTCAATCTCAGCAGCGCCCTCACCGGCCTCGACGACCGGAACATGGCCCTGGTCAGCGACGCCATCATGCACGCCTCCGGACGCGGGTGATGGCGCACCGCCACTAACCGCCGGGCACGCTATCCACAGCGGCGGGCAACAAGCAGCCGCCGCCGCTGGTGTCAGCCATACCGTCAGCTCCGGCCGACGGATCACCACCGGCCAGACGACGACGCCCGGCCGGCCTCGGGACCGAAGGCAAGCTGAGCACCGCTCCAGTCCTGAGATCACAGAGGCTATTCCGAGGGTTCCAATAACCCACTCCACCATTAACCATCACCCCTGAGCTCGTGGACGCCGTCTCCGAGCGGGCCGCCCTGTACTACCAGCAAGGACACCGCCGATGACCGCCCTGGCCCCCACCATCGAGTCCTTCTTC
>Ga0070706_100006479_pt1 | contig 11052 bp, 7 predicted proteins | sample KBSK5501metaG_FD_65476 | JGI IMG/M metagenome (GOLD analysis project Ga0070706, IMG submission 65476) | Corn, switchgrass and miscanthus rhizosphere microbial communities from Kellogg Biological Station, Michigan, USA - KBS K5-50-1 metaG | ecosystem: Host-associated > Plants > Roots >...
GCCGCGAAGATCCGCGTCCGGCTGAACAGGTGCGGCTGGAACACCGCGAGTACCCGGCCGCCGGGCCGGATCTCGCGGGCTGCCCGCAGGTCGGCGGCCAGTTCGGTGGGGTGGTGCGCGTAACTGTCGAGCACCAGCACCCCGGCCGCCTCCCCCTTCGGCTGCAGCCGCCGGTGTACGCCCCGGTAGGCAGCCAGCCCCGCGGCGGCCGGCCCCGGGCCCAGCCCGAGTTCCAGTGCGGCGGCGTAGGCGGCCGTTGCGTTCAGTGCATTGTGACGCCCGGGGACGCCGGCCTCCAGCCGGGCCGGCGACGGCGCGCCCGGGGCGGCCGTAGCCCCGGCGGTCACCTCGAACCGCACCGTCATACCCTGCGGGCGCACGCTGGTGAGCCGGTAGTCGGCGTCCGGCGCCTCGCCGTAGGTGCGCACCCGGACCCCGGGCGGCACCGCCGTGGTGAGCGCCCGCGCCCCGGGGTCATCCGCGCAGGCGATGAGCAGGCCGCCGGGGGTGATCTGGCCGGTGAACCGCCGGAACGCGCCCTGGATCTGCGCCAGGTCCGCGTAGTTGTCCAGGTGATCCGCTTCTACGCAGGTGACGATGGCCAACTCGGGCGCCAGCATGAGGAACGAGCCGTCGCTCTCGTCGGCCTCGGCCACGAACATCGCGCCGGCGCCGTCCTCGGCGCCGAGCCCGGTCGCGGCGAGGATCGCGCCGATCACGTATCCGGGGCCCAGGCCCGCGTGCCGCAAGATCGTGGTGACCATGCCGGTCGTGGTGGACTTGCCGTGCGTGCCCGCCACCGCGATCCCGCGCCGGCCCAGCATCAGGCTGGCCAGGGCCGCGGCGCGGTGCAGCACCCGCAGGCCGCGGCGGCGCGCCTCGGCCAGTTCCGGGTTGTCTTCGCGGATCGCGGTGGACACCACCAGCGTGTCGGCGCCGTCGATGTTGGCTGCCGCGTGGCCGACGTGCACGTCGGCACCCTCGCCGGCCAGCGCGGTGAGCAGGTCACTGGGCGCGGCATCGCTGCCGGACACCTTCACCCCGCGGGAGATCATGATCCTGGCGATTCCGGACATGCCCGCGCCGCCGATGCCGGTGAAGTGCACCCGGCCCAGTTCGGGCAGCGGCACCGGGTCCACCGGTTCGACCAGGCTGCCCACCCTCAGCTCACCGCCCGCGCGCCGCGTGGCTGCGGACCGGGCGCCGGCTCGCGATGATGTTCATCACCTCGGCGGCCAGCCGGTCGTCGGCGTGGCGGCTGCCCAGCCGCGCTGCCGCCGCGGACATCCCGGCCACGAGCGGGGTGTCCAGCATCACCGGCAGCAGCACCTCGCAGATCCACCGCGGCGACAACTGCGCGTCGGCCACGATCAGCCCGCCGCCCGCCCGTTCGATGGGCAGGGCGTTCAGCCGTTGCTCGCCGTTGCCGTGCGGCAGCGGGACATACGCGGCGGGCAGCCCCACGGTGGCGAGTTCGGCGCAGGTCAGGGCGCCGCTGCGGCACAGCGCGAAGTCAGCCGCCGCGTAGGCCAGGTCCATCCGGTCCACGTACGGGAGCGTCACGTACGGCGGCCCGGCCGCGGGCAGGTGCACGTCCAGGCCGCTGCGCGGGCCGAGCAGGTGCAGCACCTGGACCCCGGCGGCGCGGATCTCGCTGGCGGCGTCGAGCACCGCGAGGTTGATTGACCTGGCGCCCTGAGAGCCACCGGTGACCAGCAGCACCGGCAGGTCGGGCCGCAGCCCGAAGTGCTCGCGTGCCTTGTCCGCCAGGGCCAGCCGGTCCAGCCCGGAGATCTCCTTGCGGATCGGGATCCCGATGCAGGTGGCGTGGGCGAGCTTGGTGCCCGGGTGGGCGGTGAAGACGTGCCGGGTGAACAGGGCGCCGATCCGGTTGGCCAGGCCCGCCTTGACGTTCGCGTCGTGGACCACGATGGGTATCTGGCGGCGCCGGGCCGCGAGGTATGCGGGGGTGGCCACGTAGCCGCCGAACCCGACCACGACCTGCGCCCGGGTCCGGTCCAGTACCTCCCCGGCGGCGCGCACCGCCTGGGCCAGCCGCCCGGGGACGCTCAGCAGGTCCGCGGTCGGCTTGCGCGGCAGCGGCACCGGCGGGATCAGCGCCAGGTCGTACCCGCGCCGCGGGACCAGGCGGGTTTCCAGGCCGCGCTCGGTGCCGAGGCAGGTGAGCGGGAGCCGGGGATCCGCACGGCGCAGGGCGTCGGCGACCGCCAGGGCGGGCTCGATATGGCCAGCGGTGCCACCTCCGGCGAGTACCACGCTCATCGCCAGGCCCTCCTGTTCACGATGGCTCGCCCCCGGGGGGCTCCGGGGGGTCGTCCCCCCGGCAGTGCGGGGGTTCCAGGGGGTCGCCCCCCTGGGCCGGCACTGCGGGCCTCGGCGAAGGTAGCCTACGGCTACCGAGCAGCCTCGGCTGCCTCGGCCTGGCCAGTGCGGGCGCTGCAGTCACTCCCGCCTACGGTCCAGGCCCAGCCAGCTTAGGGCGCGGCGGGCGGGGCCGGGGCCGGCCTCGGCAAGCGCCTGGGCGGCACCCGGCTCCCGCCGGGCGAACGCCATCAGCATGCCGAGCGCCACCATGGTCACGATCAGCGACGACAGGCCCGAGGAAACCAGCGGCAGCGGCACGCCGGTGATCGGGATCAGGCCGAGCACCGCGGCGATGTTCACGATGGCCTCGCCGACGATCCAGACCGTGGCGCCGGCGGCGGCCAGGCGGATGAAGGTGTCCTCGGCCCGCCGGGCGACGCGCAGCCCCGCGAACGCGAGCCCGCCGTAGAGCAGGGACACGCACAACGTGCCGACCAGCCCGAGCTCCTCGCCGAGTATCGCGAAAATGAAGTCGGTCGTGTCGTCGGGCACCCACCCCCACTTCAGCCTGCTGGCGCCGAGGCCCACGCCGAACCAGCTACCGGACCCGACCGCCCACTCGCCCTGGATTCTTTGCTGATCCCGGCCGACCGGGCTGCCCTGCGGGTCGAAGAAGGAGGTGAGCCGGGTGACCCGGTACCTCGCGACGACGACCAGCAGCAGCAGCACGAACACCATCAGCAGGAGAATCCCGGCATACAGGCGCAGCGGGGCGCCGACCACCCACAGCAGCGCCAGGAAGATCAGCAACAGGATGAACGTGGTACCGAGGTCGTCGCCGAGCATGACCAGCATGCACAGGATGCCGGCGCCAGGCAGCAGCGGGATCAGCAGGTGACGCCAGTCGTCGAGCTGGGAGAGCTTCTCCTTGCGGGCGAGCAGGTCCGCGCCCCAGAGCAGGAAGGCCAGCTTGGCCAGTTCCGAGGACTGGAACGCGAGCGGGCCGAGCTGTATGTACCGGGTGGCGCCGCCGGAGTACGTCCCGATCAGGGGGGTCAGCAGCAGGCCGAGGATGGAGATGAACATCAGCGGGTAGGCCAGCGCGCGGAAGAACTTCGGCCCGCACCGGGCCGCCACCCACATGCACGGCAGGCCGAGCAGGACGCCGAGCAACTGGTGCTGGAACCCCGAGTACGGTGACCCGCCCTGGTCCAGGTTCTGCACCGACGAGGTGGACAGCACCATGACCAGCCCGAGCGCCACCAGCAGCGTGGTGATGCCGAGGATCAGGTAGTAGGAGGTCAGGGGGCGGTCGAGCAGCGCGTGGAGGGACCCGCGCCGCGAGGCGGCCTCCGGCGCATCGGGCACGATACCGGGCGGGCCGACCGTAACCATCCCGCCCGGTTCGCGCGCACCCGGCCTGGAAGCCTCCTGGGCTCGCTCCATCATCCCAGTCTCCGGGGTGACCGGCGGTATCAGCGGGAAATCCGCCCGCGTGTCGCGGAAGCGCGCCTCGGTCGCGGCGCGGCTACCTGGGCATCCACTCCACGTAGAAGATCCCCAGGCCGAGCGCCACGAACAGCCCGCTGATGAGCCAGAACCTGATCACGATGGTGGTTTCCGCCCAGCCCTTCAACTCGAAATGGTGCTGCAGCGGCGCCATGCGGAAGACCCGGCGCCCGGTCATCTTGAACGATCCCACCTGAATGATCACCGACATGGCGATCACCACGAACAGCCCGCCCAGGATCGCCAGGAGCAACTGGGTCTTGGTGCACACGGCCAGGCCGGCCAGCACCCCGCCGAGGGCGAGCGACCCGGTGTCGCCCATGAAGATGCGGGCCGGCGGGGCGTTCCACCACAGGAACCCGAAGCAGGCGGCGAGCACGGCGGCGGCGACCACCGCCAGGTCCAGCGGATCCCGGACGATGTAGCAGCGCGGGGCGAGAAAGCTCGTGCAGTCGTTGCGGAGCTGCCAGTTCCCGATCAGCACGTAGGCGGCGAGAACCAGGCACGCGGACCCGGTGGCCAGGCCGTCCAGCCCGTCGGTGAGGTTGACCGCGTTGGACGTGCCGGCGATCAGGAAGACGATCCACAGCACGAACGGCGCCAGCCCCAGGGTGGGCCCGAAGTCCCGCAGGAACGACAGATGCGAGTCGGCCGGGGTGATGTCGTACCCGTCGGCGAACCGCTGCTGCAGCACCAGCAGCGCGAACACCGCGCCCACCACCGCCTGCCCGGCCAGCTTGGCGCTGCTGCGCAGGCCCAGGCTCCGCTGCTTGTAGATCTTGATGAAGTCGTCGATGAAGCCGACGAAGCCGAGCCCGGCCATCAGCATCATGACCAGCAGCCCGGACACCGAGGGCACCTGGCCGGTGGCCACGTTCCCGACGAAGTATCCGACTACCGAAGCGATGACGATGACCGTCCCGCCCATGGTGGGCGTGCCCCGCTTGGTGACGTGCGACCGCGGGCCCTCTTCCCTGATCAGCTGCCCGTATCCGCGCCGGGAGAAGATCTTGATCGCCAGCGGCGTGCCTAGCAGCGCGAGCAGCAGTGAGACCCCGCCAGCCACGAGGATGGTCTTCACTTGGCTGCCTCCCCGGTAAGGGCGAGAGCCACGCGTTCCAGGCCGATCGTCCGGGACGCTTTGACCAGTACCACGTCCCCGGGACCCAGGAGGTTCCCGAGCGCGGCCACCGCGCCGCCGGCGTCCGGCACGCTGATCAGTTCGCCGCGCCAGGACCGCTCGGCCTTGGCGCCGGTCAGCATCGGCGCGGCATTCTCGCCCACCACGATGAGCCCGGCCACGCCGGCGCGCGCGGCGAGCCCGCCGGCTTCCTCGTGCCGCTGCCGGGACTCCTCCCCCAGTTCGTTCATGGGGCCGAGCACCGCGAACGCCCGCCGCCCCCGGGCCACCGTCGCCAGGGTGTCCAGGGCCGCCGCCATCCCCTCCGGGTTCGCGTTGTACGCGTCGTTGATCACGGTGACCCCGTCGGCGCGCTCGGTGACCTCCATCCGCCACTTGCTGCGAGCCGTCGCCGCGGACAGGCCCTCCGCCACGTCGGTGACGGGCAGGCCCAGTTCGCCCGCGATCGCCGCGGCGGCCAGGGCGTTCACCACGTTGTGCGCGCCCAGCAGGCGCAGCCGCACCGGGGCGGTGCCCGCCGGGGTCACCAGGGTGAACGCGGCCCGGCCGTCGCCGCCCAGCGTGACGCTGTCCGCGCGGACCGTCGCGCCCGGGCGCAGGCCGAACGTCACCACCCGGGCGGCGGTCCGTTCCGCCATGGCCAGCACCCGCGGGTCGTCGGCGTTCAGCAGCGCCGCCCCATCCGGGGGAAGGGCGGCGGGCAGCTCCCCCTTGGCCCGGGCCACTTCGGCCAGCCCGCCGAACTCGCCGGCGTGGGCATGCCCGACGCACAGCACGGCGCCCAGCCGGGGCGGCGCGATCGCGCAGAGCTGGGCGATGTGCCCGGGACCCCGCGCGGACAGCTCCAGTACCAGGAACCGGGTTTCCGGGGTGACCCGCAGCACGGTCAGCGGGTGGCCGATCTCGTTGTTATAGGACTCATACGGCGCGACGGTCGGGCCCAGCCGCTCGACGAGCTGGGCGGCCAGGTCCTTGGTGGTGGTCTTGCCGACCGACCCGGTGATACCGGCGATGGTCAGGCGGGGCAGGGCCGCGGCGACCGCCCGGGCGAGGGCGGCCATCGCCCCGGGCACGTCGGGGACGATCAGCGCGGGCACGCCGGCCGGGCGGCTGGCGAGTACCGCCACCGCTCCGCCGGCGATGGCGGCAGCCGCGAAGTCGTGCCCGTCCACGTTCTCCCCGGGCAAGGCCGCGAACAGGGATCCGGGCCCGGCCTTGCGCGAGTCGATGACCACCGAATCGGCCACGGCACCGGGATCGGTGCCCGCGCCGAGGCTGGCCCCGGTGATTTCCGCGATCGACGCCAGGGGCAGCGGGATCACAGAATCCCCTCGCCCGGCCCGCCGCGGCGCAGCCGGGCGATCGCGCCCGCCGCGACCTCGCGGTCGTCGAACGGGATCACCTGCTGCCCGATGTGCTGCCCGCGTTCATGTCCCTTGCCAGCCACCACTATGACGTCTCCCTTGTCGGCCATGGCGACGGCCAAGCCGATGGCGGCGGCCCGGTCGGGCTCGACGATGATCCGCGCCCGTTCCGGCTCGCCGACGGTAAGCACCCCGTCCAGCATTTCCGCGAGTATCGCCAGGGGGTCCTCCGAGCGGGGGTTGTCACTGGTCAGGATGGCCAGGTCGGCCAGGCGTGCGGCAGCGGCGCCCATTAGCGGCCGCTTGGCGCTGTCCCGGTCGCCGCCGCAGCCCAAGACGATGGCCAGGCGGCCGCTGGTGACCGGGCGCAACGCCCGCAGCACCGCCTCCACGGCTCCCGGCTTGTGAGAATAGTCAACGAGCACGGTGAAATCCTGGCCAGCGTCAACTCGCTCCAGGCGCCCCGGCACCCCGGGGCAGGCGGCCACCCCGGCCACCGCCGTGGCCAGGTGCACGCCCGCCTCGACCAGCGCGACCACCGCGCCGAGGGCGTTGGCCACGTTGTAGGGCCCGGGCAGGGCCACGCTGGCGTCGGCCTCGACCCCGCCGGGGCCGATGATGCGGAACGTGCTGCCGTCCGCCCCGCAGCGCACGTCGGCGGCCCGCCAGTCCGCATCCGGGCCGCCGCCGGCGGAGAACGTGACCACCGGGATGCGCGCGCCATCGGCGAGGAGCCGGCCGTGCTCGTCGTCGATGTTCACCACCCCGAGCCGCGCGTAGGCCGGTGAGAACAGGGTCGACTTCGCGGCGAAGTACTTCTCCAGGGTGCCGTGGAAGTCCAGGTGGTCCTGGGACAGGTTGGTGAAGACGGCCACCTCGTAGGAGGTGCCTGACACCCGGCCGAGCGCCAGCGCGTGGCTGGACACCTCCATCGCCGCCGCGGTGACACCGCGCTCGACCATCGTGGCGAACAGGGCCTGCAGGTCGGCCGCCTCCGGGGTGGTGAGCTTGCTCTGCTCGGTGGCCCCCGCGATCCGGGTCTCCACCCCGCCGATCAGGCCGGTCAGGTGACCGGCCCGGCGCAGCGCGGATTCCAGCAGGTAGGTGGTGGTGGTCTTGCCGCTCGTGCCGGTCACGCCGATCAGCAGCAGCCGGGCCGAGGGATGGCGGTAGACCCACGACGCCACCTCGCCGAGCCGTGCCCGGGGGTCGGCGACGACGAAGACGGGCACCCCGCAGGCGCGGGCGGACTCCCGGCCCGCCGGGTCGGTGAGCACCGCGACCGCCCCGGCCGACACCGCGTCCTGGCCGAACTCGGCGCCATGGTGGTGGCCGCCGGGCAGCGCCGCATACAGGTCGCCGGGCCGCACCCGGCGCGAGTCATGGGTGACGCCGCAGACCAGCAACGGGCCATCGGGGCCGGTGAAGGGGTCGGGGCCCGGCCCGGCCATGACGACCCCGAGCAGCGCGGCGAGCCCCGACAGGGGCCGCCCCTGCGCGCTGAGGGGACGCGGATCCGCAGGCACGCGCAGAGGCTACCGCTGTCACCGGGCGGTGAGCGGCACGTCCGGGCGCTTGGCGCCATCTGGGGGGATCTTCAGCGACGCGAGCGCGAACTTCATTACCTGGTAGAAGGCGGGGCCGGCCACGTAGTTACCGAAGTAGTCGGCCTTCTTGGGGTTCTGGATATTGACCGCCACCACGAGCTTGGGGTTGCTGGCCGGCGCCATGCCGATGTAGCTCGATCCGTACCGGCACAGGCACTGCGCCTTGGGATCCCAGACCTGGGCGGTCCCGGTCTTGGACGCGACCGAGTAGCCGGGGATCTCCCCCCAGGGCTGGTAGGCCAGGGTGGCATCGAGGTAGGGGACCTGCTGCAGGATGCTGGTGAGCTCGGACGCGGTGGAGGCCTTGATCACCCGCTGGGTGTGCGGGCGCGGGGCCGGGGTGAAGTGCCCGCCGGGCCCGGTGGTGCCCGCCACGATGCTCGGCGACACCCGGATCCCGTGGTTGGCGATGGTCGCGTAGACGCCGGCCATCTGCACGGCGGTGGCCGCCACGCCCTGGCCGAACGCCAGGGTGTACCGCTCGGTCCCCCACCACTTGGACAGTGGCGGCAACTGCCCGGCGCTGGCGGCGGGCAGCGGCAGGCCGGTCGGCACCCCCACGCCGAACTTGTGGAAGTAGTCGTACTGCACCTGCGGGCTGACGTGCTGCGCGACCTGCACCATGCCGACGTTGCTCGAGTGGGCCACGATGCCGGCCAGGGTGAGCCGCTCGGTGGGGTGCCATTCCGCGTCGTGGAAGGTGAACCCGCCGATGTTGATCTGCTCCGGCACGGTGTACTTGGTCTTCGGCGTCTCGCCGTGCTCCAGCGCCGCCGCCGCGGTGATCACCTTGGCGGTACTGCCCGGCGGGAAGATCCCGGCGACCGGCAGGTCCACCGTGTCCGCCAGGTTGGTCACGTGGCCAGGCTGGAAGGTCGGGTACTGGGCCAGGGCGAGGATCCTCCCGGTCTGCGGCTGCATGACCACGATCGTGCAGTTGTCCGCCCTGGTCACCCGGATCCGCTGGGCACAGGCCTGCTGGGCTGCCCACTGCACTGGGGCGAGGATGGTCAGCCGCACGCTGCCGCCGGGCACCATGGGGCGCCCCTTGTCCGAGGCGAACGGGATGGGCTGCCCGGTGACTCCGGTCTCCACCTGCTGCTTGCCGTCGCGGCCGGCCAGCAGTGAGTTGAATGATTGTTCGATGCCTGCCTGGCCGCTCAGGTCCTGCGCGCCGTTGGTGTTGGTGAAGCCAACGAGGCCAGCGGCCAGGTCCCCGTTGGGATAGGAGCGGACGTAGGTGGGCGTGAGGCTGATGCCGACCACGTGATGGGCGGTCATGACGGCTTCAATCTGGTTACCCACCGGGACGGGCACCCCTTTGGCCAGCACCACGTAGTCCCGCGACGTGGGATGGTTCAGGTTATTCAGGATCGCGGCCGCCGACAGGTGCAGCGGGCCCGCCAGCAGGCCGGCCACCTGCTGGCGCAGGGCGGCGGTGGCCGCCGGGGTTTTCCCGATGATCTGTGGCGGGTCCGCGGTGACCGTGTCCTGTTGCACCGTTGTGGCCAGGAGCGTGCCGTCCGCCGTGGTGATGGCGCCCCGCTCGGCGGGGATGGTGATGAGCTGGAGCCGGTACTGAGCGGCATGCTTGGCGATGCTGGCGCCTTCCAGGCCCTGCAACTGGATGAGCCTGCCTGCCACCAGGGAGAGCGCGAATCCCATGCATAGCAGGCTGGCGTGCAGCCGCCGGTTGGGGTTGGCCCGGCGCAGTCTCGGCCGGCGCAGTCTCGGCCGGCGCATTTCGGTACGGCGCACGCGGGTGCGGCGGCCGGCCGGCTGGGCGGCACCGGGGCGGGCCGGGCCGGGGCGGCCGGGGCGGGGCGCACCGGACCGGCTGGGCCCCGGGCGTGGCCCGCCGGGAGTTGGCTGGCCAGGTGGTGCCTGGCCAGGGCGCCGGGCCCCGGGCCCAGGATGTCCGGCACCGGGCGCGCGCCGACCCGGTGCTGGTGGCCCGTGGGGGCGGGCGGCACCGGGCCCGGGATCGCTGCCCCGGCCGCCCAGGTCGCCCGGGCCGTCCGCGCCCGACTGCCGGACGGTCCCCCGCCCGGCGTCGTGGGCCCGGCCGGTGCCGGGGCGGCGCGGGCCGGCTCCCACCGGCGGCCGTCCCGGGCCGCGTGGCCGCTCCCGACCGTCCCTGCCACCGCCGGGTGTGGTCACGGCGTGTACCCGGGAACCGTGGGGATCCCGGGCATTTTGCTGGGCTGGCTCTGCAGCCGTCCGGTGCTGAGGTTGAGGAAGTGCAGCCGCGGCTGTACCACCATGCCCAGGGCGGCGGCGCGCTGCGCCAGCGAATAGGGCGATTCCTCGGCCGCGACCTGGGCCTGGAGTGCCTGTACCCGCTGAGCGAGGGGGACGTTGCCCTGCTGCAGAGCGGTGATCTGGAAGGCGCCCGCGGCCAGGACCGTGTTGATCATCAGCAGGCAGAGCAAGCCGCCGCCGAGCAGCCCCACGATGAGGAAGACGAACGGGGTGCGCGACTCCGGCGCGGTCCGCTGACCCGGCAGCGACCGGGCGGTGCGCGGGCTGGCTGACGGGTAGCCGCCCGGCCTGGCGGCGCCGCGGCGCGGGACGGGCGGGGCGGCTGCCGGGCGCGCCGCAGCCGTCCGCCCGACGGCCGGGCGGGTGCCGCCCGGGCGCGGCCCGGCGGGCCGTCCCCTGGCCGGGCGCGCCTCGGCCGGGCGAGGCTGCCTTCGCTCCGTCACCTGCGTGCGCCCGTTCACCGCGTTTCCCTTGCGCTCATCGGCCGTGACCCCCCGTTCCCCGCTCACGCGGCGTCCCTGATCCGCATAGCGGCCCGCATCCGGGCCGAAGCGGCTCGTGGATTGGCTGCCACCTCGGCAGCCGAGGGGCGCTCGGCGCCCCTGGTGAGAAGCTGAAGCTGCGGCCCGGCGCCCGCCAGCGTGACCGGGAGCCCCCGCGGCGTGGTGTCCACCGCACGGGCCGCCAGCGTCCGCTTGACCACCCGGTCCTCCAGCGAGTGGTAGGCCAGCACGACGATGCGGCCGCCCAGGGCGAGCGCGTCCACCGCCGCCGGCAGGGCCCGCTCCAGCGCGTCAAGCTCCCCGTTCACCTCGATCCGCAGCGCCTGGAAGGTGCGCTTGGC
>Ga0070706_100006481_pt1 | contig 11051 bp, 8 predicted proteins | sample KBSK5501metaG_FD_65476 | JGI IMG/M metagenome (GOLD analysis project Ga0070706, IMG submission 65476) | Corn, switchgrass and miscanthus rhizosphere microbial communities from Kellogg Biological Station, Michigan, USA - KBS K5-50-1 metaG | ecosystem: Host-associated > Plants > Roots >...
CGTGCGCGACGGAAAGATCGCCTACGTCGGCCCGGATCGGCGCACTAATTTTCCCATCACCGAAGACTTCGACGCCCGCGGTGCGACCGCCATTCCGGGATTCGTCGACTCGCACACCCATCTTCCGTGGGCCGGGTTTCGCGAATCGGAGTTCAATCGCCGCCTGCAGGGCGAGAGCTACGAACAGATCGCAGCGGCGGGCGGAGGCATTGCGTCGACGGTCCGCGCCACGCGTGCGGCAACCGAGGCGCGCCTGGTCGAGAATGTCGTCGAGCGCGCAAGTGCGATGGCGCGTCACGGCACCACCACCGCCGAAGCGAAGAGCGGTTATGGACTCAATGTCGAAGATGAACTGAAGCAGCTTCGCGCCGTCCGGGCGGCCAATGAGCATTCGCCGGTGCGCCTCGTGCCGACGTGCCTGGCGGCCCATGAGTTTCCGCCGGAACGGCGCGGCGACGCCTACGTCGATCAGATTGTCGAGGAGATCCTGCCCGCAGTCGTACACAATAAACTTGCTATTTATTGTGATGCATTTGTCGAGCGCGGCGTCTTCTCGCGCGAGCAGGGCGCGCGCATCCTCCGCGCCGGGATGGCGCTCGGTCTCAAGCCACGGCTGCACGCCGACGAGTTCAGCGACAGCGACGGCGCCGCCTTGGCCGTCGAGCTCAATGCCGCCTCAGCCGATCACCTCATGCACATTTCCGAGCGCGGCATCGAGGCGCTGGCACGCTCGAACACGATCGCGAATCTGCTCCCGGCGACGAGCTTTTTTCTGATGTCGCAACGCTACGCGCCGGCCCGCGCGCTCATCGACTCAGGCGCAATCGTGTCGCTGTCGACCGATTGCAATCCCGGCTCGTCCATGACCGAGTCGATGAGCATGGTCATCCAGCTCGCCACATTGCAGATGAAGATGACAGTGGAGGAATCGCTCACCGCCGCCACTCTCAATGGCGCCGCGTCCCTGAGCCTGTCGGAGGAAATTGGATCGATCGAGGTCGGAAAGCGCGCCGACATCGTCCTCCTCGACGCCCCGAGCTATCTCCACCTCGTCTATCACTTCGGCGTCAATCTCGTGCGCGATGTTTTTCGCGACGGCGTTCACTTGTAGAACGCGGCGATCTTCTCGTACAGCTTCGCGCCGATCGCGCTCTTCGCCTCGAAGGTGCAGCCTCCGACGTGCGGCGTGAGGATCAGCCGCGGATCATCGGGCAGGGGAGCGGCGGGCGGCTCGGGATCGAAGACATCCAGAGCCAGCCCGCCGAGGTGATTGGATCGCAACGCGTCCAGGGCCGCGTTCTGATCGAGCACCTCGCCCCGCGCGGCATTGATCAGAATCGCGCCCCGCGGCATCGACCGCAATTGTGCCGCGGCGATCATGCGGCGTGTCTCGGAGGTCAGCGGGACGTGCAGCGTCACGATCTCGCTGTTGCGCAGCAGTTCTTCCAGCGACCGAACGCGCGCAGCGCCTCGCTCGACGAAGTCGGCGTCGGTGATGTATGGATCGACCGCCGACACCGGCATGCCAAACACGCCCGCCAGTCGCGCCACCCGCCGCCCGACCTCCCCCAGTCCCACGATGCCAAGGCGATGGTGGCGGAGCTCGTGGCGGGAGGCGCAATCTTCGCGGTTCCAAACTCCGCCCATGAGCTCGCGAGTGTACGCAGGCACCGTTCGCGTGAGTGCGATCATGAAGCAGATCACCAGTTCTGCCACTGCATCGGCGTTCGCGCCGGGAAGATTGAGAATTGTGATTCCGCGCTCGCGCGCCGCGGCGTGATCGATGTTGTCCGTCCCGCTGGTGCCCTGCGCGATGAGCTCGAGGCGCGGGGCGCGATCGATCACCCGGCGCGTGACGCGATTGAACGAGCGCGTGACGAGCACATCGCACTCTCCGACAATCGCCATCAGCTCGTCCTCGGTCCGCACCGGCCGCTCGAGGATTTCAAACCGGCCGTCCGCGGCCGCGCGTTCGTGGAGTGAGCGATCGACATCCGCCGCGATGAGGAGCTTCTTGCGAGGAATCGTCATCCTGAGCGAAGCGAAGGATCTCAAGATGCGAACACGGTCGCAACTGGAGATCCTTCGCCGTCTTCGCGGCTCAGGATGACGGATCGTCTAAACTCAGCGCGATTGCGCCTGCTCCGCAAACATCGCGTCGCGTGGATCGCGCTGGCGGTGTATCACTTTGCATTCTTCTTTCCGACGCTCTTCATGCACCGGGTCGTGTCTCCGAACGACGTCTTCTACAATTTCGATCCGTGGTCGGCCGTGCGTTCGGTCGACGTTCAAAATTCACTTCTGAATGACCCGCCGACGTCGTACTTCACGCTGCTCTCGCTGGTGAAGAGCGACTGGCGCGCATTTCACTGGAATCCTTTCGTCGCTTCGGGCATCCCCGGCTGGGGCTCGGCAGCTTCGGCGTCGCTCACCCCGGTCATTCTGCTGCCGACGCTCATCCTGCCGCTGCCGTGGATCTACACCGGCATCATCTTTCTCAAGCTCAACGTGGCGTTTCTGTTCGCCTATCTCTGGCTTCGCGAAGAGCGCCTCGGCAAAGGGGCGGCGGCCGTCGGCGCGATTCTTTTCGCAGCCTCCGGTGCGATCGCCGTGCGATGGCTGTGGCAGGCGACCAATGCGACTGCGTTTTACCCCGCGCTGCTTTGGATCGTTTGCCGAATCGCGAAAGGCAAGCGGACGCCTTTCTGGATCATCGTTCTGATCGCGCTGTCCTACGCGCTGGCCGGATTTCCGGCGACGATGGCGTACGGCGCGTGGATCGCCGGCGTGTATTTGCTCCTGCGAATTCGCGTTCGGCCGCTCGCGACGGCGATCGTGGCGGTGGTTCTCGCGATCCTCATCGCAGGTCCGACGCTTGTGCCGTTCGTTCAATTCGTTCGGCGCAGCGGTTATCTCGAAACGCGATCGAACGCGGCGCTGGAGCACGCGTTTCGGCTGCCACACTTCGGGAACTTCATCAATCCCAATCGGCTCGGAAATCCGACGTACCACAACTGGAATGGCGATCGAAGCCTCGGGATTCGCAACAACTACATCGAAGCGACCGTCTACCTCGGACTGATCACTCTTCCGCTGGCGGCACTTTCTGTTTTTAATGGGCGGGCATGCCGGCGATGGTTCTGGATCGCCGCGGCCGCAGTGATTCTAGCGTGCATGTTCGGCCTGCAACCCGTCGCTCGAGTGATCGGAGCGCTGCCCGGCTTCAAATATTCGCCGCTGACGCGATTGCAGATGCTGCTACCGCTCGCGGGGGCGTATCTCGCGGCGGCGGGGGCGGGGTGGGTGGCGCGGCGGTGGCGGACGTTGATTGCCACGGCGCTCGCAATCACCGCCGCGGGAGATCTCGCGGTTTTCGCCGGCCGCTTTTATCCGTATCTCGATCCCGGTCTTGCGACGCCGCCGGCCACTCCGACCATCGCGTACCTGCAGGGGCAGCCGAAGCCATTTCGCATCGCGCCGTTTTTCATCACATTATGGCCGAACAGCTCGGAGCTCTACAGGCTGGAGGACATCCGCAGTCATTTTTCTTCGGAAGCGAAATATCGCCGGCTGCTGCAGCGCATCGATCCGAGCGCGGTGCCGCGCGACTCGACGGTGCTCACGTTCGACAGCCGCTACTTCAACTTTTCCGATCCCCTGGTTGGCATGTTAGGCGTGCGGTACTTCATCGAGAATCGAGACATCGAGATCATCAAGTGGACGACCTTCAAGTACACGCAATCGGGCGCGGTCGACATCATGGTTCTTCCGGGGCAGACTTTTCAGCGCGACCTGACCATCAGCGCCGAGCCGTTTTACGCGATCGAGTTGCCGGTCGACATCGAGCAGCAATCTGGTGCAGGTCCGCGCCTGGTCGTCTCGCTCCTGCGTGGGAACATCGCTCTTTACTCCCGCGCTTTCACGCCATCTGACATCAAAGTGGTGAACAAAGTGTATGTTCCGGTGCGGCCTTACGCCGGATTGGGCGACCGGTTGACGCTGCGCGTGCAGTCCATCGGCATGCGCGCAAAGATCTTTTTCTTTGGCCGCGTCATGACGCCTGTGATTCTCGATCGCGAGTTGCCCGATGGCCGTCTCTTTCTCAACACCGCTGAAGTTCCTCGCTTCCACACCGTGTCGCGCTTGCGCAAGATGACAGAATCGCAATTCCTGGCAGCGCGAGACATCGACTTTGCGCGCGAAGCGATCCTCACCGGCGCAGGCGACGTGACTCCAATCAGCGATGCCCAAGTGGTCCTTCGCAGCTATGCCGAGTATCAGCAGCGCGTCGAGGTGCGGTCGCCGGCCGCCACGTTTCTGGCGTCATCGGAAAAGCTGACGCCGGAGCTGCGCGTGACGGTCGATGGACGCGAGACGAAGCCGGTCGAAATCAACATGCTGTTCGCAGGTGTCCCCGTGCCGGCGGGCACGCACGAGGTCGTGTTTTCGCGGCGGATCGGGCGGGGATGGTGGTGGATATCGGCGCTTGCGGCGATCGCGGCAGTGGCAATATCGGTCATCGATCTCGCCAGCAAACTTCTGCGACATAATTGGAACTTGGCGGACGCTAATCCATGCGCGAACACCGGTTGAGATCCGCGCTACTGTTCATCTTCGTCTACGTCGTATCGACCGGAGCCGTCGCGTTTGTTGCGATCACAACGTTCGAGGTGGGTGATTCACTCGTCGGCTGGCCCTGGTTGTGGTTGATCTTTGCGTCTCTTTGTTTGCCAATCGCGATCGTCGGCGTTTTCGCGACGTGGGCGGCACCTGCGCGTACCGTGAGTTTCTGGCGAGCGTTCGCCGTCAACTCGTTTATTTGCGCGGTATCGCCGCTTCTCCCAATCGCAATCGGTGGCACAGGACTGGGGATCGGCTCCGCCTACGCGCTGGCGCTCGCGCTGCTTTTCGCATCAGCGTCGTTCTTCTCCGGCGTACGCCGTCGATCGGAAGAATCGTAAGTTCGGCGTCAAGTGCGGCCCAACTGGGCATAGCGCACACGACTTCCCCTTGAAATCAAAGAGCTGCGCGTAGGGTTCTATCAGCCATTGGCGTACACTCGTATGTGGGATGTTGCAGTTCCTTGAAACGTCGATGTTCACACGCCAGATCGCAGGTCTGCTGAGCGATTCGGAATATGCGGCGCTTCAAGGTGCTCTAATCGTCGATCCGGAAGCTGGAGACCGGATTCCAGGAACCGGTGGGCTAAGGAAGATTCGGTGGCTCGAACCGAAACGTGGCAAAGGCAAGCGAGGTGGCGTTCGGGTCATTTACTACTGGTTCGAACCTCGCAGCGTCATCTACCTGCTCGTCGCGTACTCAAAGGGGGAGCGAGACGACCTCACGAGCCGGGAAAAACGAGTTCTCAGGCAGCTCGTATCGGAGGAGTTCAAATGAAGAAAAAGCTTTTCAACGAATTGGTCGAGGGTGTTCGAGAAGCAGGCAGAATTCATCGAGGGCAGGCTGCGGCGTCTCGTCGCTTCATCTTCAAGCCGCGAGACGTTCGAGCGATTCGTGAAAAGCTTCACAAATCGCAGAGCGAGTTCGCGCAAATGATTGGCGTCAGCGTCTCCACGCTTCAAAACTGGGAGCAGGGGCGCAGAGAGCCAGAAGGCCCGGCGCGGGCGCTACTCGTTGTTGCATCGAAAGCCCCTCAAACAGTTGCGAAGGCTCTTGCCTCGGCCGCGCGACGCGGCGCGCCTGACTAAGCCGCAGACGCCGGCCGGCGCGCCCTCGCTCACCCCCGCTGCGCGACGATGATGATCTGGTAGGCGAACAGGCCTCGCCAGATGCGCGTGACGACCGTCAACATGCGCTCGCCGAGCCGCAGCAGAAATTCGGGGGCCTTAGGCACGATCAGCCGGATCGGCACTGATGAGCCGCGGATGGCGACGATACGAAATCCCGCGCGCTCGATATCGCGCTTGATCGCGCGCATGGTGTAGAAGCGAAGATGCGAGGAATCGAGAATGCCGCGCTCGCGGTATTCAAAAATTCCGAACAGCAGGCCGATGCGCACCGTGACGTTGGCAATGTTCGGCACGGAAACAAACAGGTGACCATGCGGCGTGAGCGACTCACGCACGCACGCGAGCAATGTGCGCGGATCGCGCAGATGCTCGAGAATGTCTGCGAGCACGATGACATCCGCCTTTGCCGGCAATCTCCGAACGGATTCGAGATCCGCGATCACGGCGCGATCGAAATGCTTGCGCAGATCAGCGATGCGATCGACGTCGAGCTCGAATCCGGTCGTGCGCTTGAACTGATCGCGCAGGGCTTCTCCCAGCTCCCCGCCCGCCGCTCCGAGGTCCAGCAGATTGTTTGCGCTGTTGTTGGAATAGCGCCGGATGAGATCGATGAGGATGCGATGGCTGCTCCCTTCGAAATTCTTGAAGGTGTAGACGTTCGGCATCAGTACTCCGACCACGGCTTGCCGTTGGCATCGGTCCCTGGAGCCGCGCTGCGAACGTCGACGATGCCCGCCGCCGCAGCCGGCGGTGCCGCGTGCGTGAAGTCATCGATGCGCACCGGCTCTTCAGTCACCACCCGCCAGTCGGCGAGGCCAGTCACGGGATCCTTCGGGATCATACGCAGATAGTGCGCCTGCACTAACTCGTTGAGCGTTCTTGGATGCCGCTTTTTATCCTCGCGGAAATCGCGAATGGCTTTGCGCATCTCCGACAGATCCTGGTGCATCATGCGGGCGGTTGTTGCCTGCTCCGATCGTCCGCACGCGGCAACGATCGCCAACGCGGCGGCCACGGCGAGCGGGTTTCTCGTCACTAGGTGATGCCGACCTCGCTGTTGTCGCCGAGGATGAAACGATAGGCCGCCGGCTTGCGGTGCGTGCGGCTGATCTTCACGTTTTTTCCGATCAGGCTGGCCTCGATGCGTCCGTCGACATTTGCCACCGTCGAATTCTCGAGCACGATCGAATTCTCGATCTCGCAGTGATCGAGCGAGCAGCCGTTTCCGATCGAGGTGTACGGTCCGACGTACGCGTGGGTGACGCGCGCATCCCGTCCGACGATCGAGGGCCCGCGGATGACCGAGTCGACGATCTGTGCGCCTTCTTCCACCACCACTTTTCCTTCGATGGAGCTCGATCCGCGAACGTCGCCGCGTACCAGGCGCTCGAATGTGTCGAGGACGGTGCGATTGGCCTCCAGCATGTCCTCGATCTTTCCGGTGTCCTTCCACCATCCTTTGACGATGTGCGGATGGACCGTGAATTGGTGGTCGAGCAGCCATTGGATCGCGTCGGTGATCTCGAGCTCGCCGCGTTTCGAAGGTTTGATGGCCTTGGCGGCGTCGAAGATGTTTTCGTCGAACATGTAGACGCCGACCAGCGCCAGATCCGACTTGGGCTGCGGCGGTTTTTCGGTCAACTTGACAACCCGTCCGTCCGCGGAGAGCTCGGCCACTCCGAACTGCGACGGGTTCGGCACCTTTGTCAAAAGGATCTCGCTATTGCAATCGAGCGAGCGGTATTCCTCGACCAGCGGCGTGATCCCGTGCTGCAGAAGGTTGTCGCCGAGGTACATTACGAAGGGGGAGTCGCGTAGGAATTTCTCGCCGGTCAGGACCGCGTGAGCCAGGCCGCGCGGCGCGTCCTGCTCGATGTAAGTGATGTTCGCGCGGAACTTCGACCCGTCGCCGATGCATTCGCGAATCTCATCGCCGGTTTCGGGCGACACGATGATGGCCATGTCCTCGATCCCGGCGGCCACAATCGCTTCGATCCCGTACATCAGGACCGGCTTGTTGGCGACCGGAATCAACTGCTTGGCCGAGGTGTAGGTCAAAGGCCGCATGCGCGTGCCTTTGCCGCCCGACAAGACCAAGCCTTTCATTTTTCCGTTGTGGGACATCTTTCAGTGCCGAGTGCCGAGTGCAGAGTTTGAGTTCCCTTTACTCGGCACTCGGCACTCTTAATGCGTACCGAGCGTGCCGACGTTTTTCAGCGTCACCGCGAACCCGTAGCTGTTCGTCGGCCTCGGCAATGGATCATAAACCAGATACCGCCGGTACTCGACCGCCAGCCCGTAGCACGATGCATTGGCGCCGATGAGGTAGCGCTGTTCGAGAAAAACGCCCTGGTGCGCGTCGTAATTGAGCTGCATGTCCGCGCGGATTTTGTCGCGGAAGATCGACGAGCCCGTATTCACGCGGATCTGGCTGCTGTTGAAACCGGCGGTCTGACCGGGCTGGGTGAAAGATGAGAACCAACTGAAGGTCATGTATTTGTCGGCATTCTTACCCGTGCCGCTGAGATTGCCCGCCACGCTGATCTGATCGAGCTGGTGCGACACGTTGCCGAAGGTTGCGCTGGCGTCGAACGTCAGCGATTGATAGGGATTCACGTGCAGGCTCGCCAGCAGCGGCGTGAATTTGTTCTCGCCCGGGGGCGTCGAGCTGCCCGGCAAATTGCCGCCGCTGGAGCTCGTGAAGGGCTTCGACAACGAGACTGATTGCCGCAGCGAGAATGACAACACCTCGCGCGCCGAGCCACCGTCGCCTTTCTCCTTGCCGATCAGCCGCTGCGTCAGCGAATACTCGACCGAATTGGGCACCACCGGCAGGAACGGAGTGTCGACGGAATCGAATCGGATGATGTCCTTCTGGGTCTCCGTGACGTTCGTGGTGTAGACGTAGATGAAGCGCGGCTCGATGACGTGCTTGAAGCGCGTGAAGTTTCCGATCGACTCGTTGAAAATCCTGCTGAACGACGGTCCGACCAGCTCGACCTGACCCTGCATGTAAGCACGGCGCAGAGACTGATCGACTGCGCTGGACTGAGTGGTTGTGCTGTCGGTGGCCAGGCTCGAGGTGTAGTACGTCTCGCGCGCCGAGATCTGCGGCTTGATCGAGAACCATGGCGGCGACGGAATCTGCATCGAGACGGTCGGAAACACGTCGGCGCGGAAGTAATCGGCCGACGGCCCGTTCACCAGACCGTTCGTCACCAGATGCGATGCCGACGACTCGAGCGAGAAGTAGATTGGCGAGCCGAAGAGACGATTGGGGTACATCCGGAACTGCAAGGACGGCAACTGTTCGAATCGCTGCCGGACGATCGGTGAGCTCAGATCGGCCGGATCGGTGTGTCCCAGGATGATGTCGCGGCGGTCAGACAGAATGTTGAATGAATACCGTGACGTATTTTTAGTGAGATATGCCGACGAATAAATCTGCGACAACGTATGCAGGCGCGGATCGCGGTCGTAGTTGCGAAAGAAGTCGAGGTTCGAAAAATCTTCGACGTCCACCACGCCGCGAAATCCGCCCGGAAGATTGTCCTGCGAGTGTTTGTACGAGTACTTCCACTGATCTTTCTTGCCGGCGACGTCGCGAACGACGTAGCCGTTCGCCTCGCCCAGCTTGACGTTGGCGTTCGGAAGGTATCGCAGATCGACGCCGAAGCCGTTGTACCCGTTGTTGTTCAAATCGGCATAGAACGTGGTGTCGACCGAGTCGCCCCACGGGACGAAATAGCCGAGCTCCAGACGATTCCCGAAGCAGTGCGTGCTCTTCGCATCGCACGATTGCAGGACCAGCCGCGGGATCAGCAATCCCTGGCTGCGGTCGCCTTGGTTGGCCAGATGAGGCGCGGCGTCCAAAGAATCGGGAATTGATGCACGCGAAACGAGACGTTGTTCATGCGCGCGTAGTCGTCAACGGTGACATCGGCGCGCGAAACATGAATCGACCATGCCGGTGAATCGAGATCGCACGACGTGAGCATCCCGTTGGACAGCCGGTAGGTGTCCTCCGAAATCTTCTCCATCTTCTCGCCCGTGAAATACATCGCCGGCTCGACGCTGCCGCTGGCGTGGAAGAACGTTCCAGTCTGCGTGTCGAGGTTGTAGACGGCCTGATCGCCGGCCAGGCGCGTCGTTCCCTGATCGAGGATGACGTGCCCTTCCGCGACGACGTCCTTGGTCTTGAAGTTGTACGTCATCTTGTCGCTGGTGAACTTGATGTCCTCGTACGTGAGCTTCACGTCGCCTTCGAGGATGGCGTACTCCTCTTTCTCCACGGTTTGGTGTTTCGCCTCCAGATGCACCTCGCCACCTTTTTTCGGTGGCGTGAAGAACTTGAACTTGCTCTTTTTCGGAAGGGTCTGCTTGTAGTACTGCGCAGCGGGCCCCATGTCTTTTCCCTGAGCGAGGAGTGAGGCGGCGGCGAGAGTGCAGAAAAGAAAAACGAGAGAAGGTCTCGTCATTTGCTCCGAGCCATTGTATCCGACGGAACTTCCGCGGAATTGGACGCCGAGACCACATCGCGATCGATCTTGCTCATCTCCTGAATCTGCATTCGTACTTTGATGATCTCCACCTGATAGAGACGGGCAATCTCGTCGGGACGGTTTCGCTGCTGCCGTTTTCGTAACGCAATCTTGTTGGCCAGCCGCACGAATTCGCGATGCGCCTTCCGATCCGTCCACCCGCCGCCGCCAAGGCGGAGAATCGGGTGGGCGGTGCGGCGGACGTCGGCGTCCTTGATGAACCCCAGCGATGCTTCGTGGCTCAATTCGGCGCGGACGTCCGGCCACTGCCGAAAGACGGTGATGACCGCGATCAGTGGGATGAGGATCGCCGCGCCGATGGCAGTGGCCCGATCGTCAGGAATGAGCTGCGGCACGTACGCCAGGCCGATCGCCGCGCCGGCAGTGATCGCGTCGATGATGAATTGCCGCATCTTGTCGGTCACGTGAAACGAGGCGAACGTGACTCCGTAGCCGGCCACGGCGCCTGCCAGCAAACATTCCGCGACAATTCGACACTCGATGTCGCTGTGCACGATCAACACGATAGCGGCCGATGTGCCGGACGCCGCGCCCAGGAGCATGCCGTCGATGGGTTCGCTCTCGTGTCCGGTCAGGCGAACGTACAGCGCAGCCAGAGTCAGCATGATCGCGATCGCGAAGGGGGCCGTCGTGCCGATGAGGCGAAGGATGACCCCGCTGGCCACTCCCGCCAGTATCGGCGTCATCCACGGATCGAGCTTGCTGTCGAGGGTCTTGAAGAATCGGACGCCCAGGAGTG
>Ga0070706_100006482_pt1 | contig 11051 bp, 9 predicted proteins | sample KBSK5501metaG_FD_65476 | JGI IMG/M metagenome (GOLD analysis project Ga0070706, IMG submission 65476) | Corn, switchgrass and miscanthus rhizosphere microbial communities from Kellogg Biological Station, Michigan, USA - KBS K5-50-1 metaG | ecosystem: Host-associated > Plants > Roots >...
GCCCGCGCGCGCTCCACGCCGGCCTTGACCCGCTCGCGGATGATGTCGCGCTCGAGTTGGGCCATGGCGCCGATGATGGTGAACATGGCTTGTCCAATGGGCGTGGCGGTATCGAGCTGCTCCTGGAGGGAGACGAATCCGACTTGGAGCCCGCGGAACGTCTCCAGAGCAGCGACCAGATGCTTCACCGACCGGGCGAAGCGATCGAAGCGCCAGACGAGGACGATCTGGAAGTGGCCGGCCCAGGCGGCTTTCATTAGCCGGTCGAGTGACGGCCGGCGCTCCTTACCGCCCGAGACGCCACGGTCGACGAACTCCTCGACCACCTGCCAGCCCCGCTGAGCAGCGTGCACACGCAGGGCTCCCAGCTGGACCTCGGGATCCTGGTCGTGGGTCGAGACGCGCGCGTAGAGGCACACTTTCATCGTGCAGGCGCCGCGTCGTGGCCCGACCCAGATGGCCGCCCTGATCTGGGGGGCGATGGGGCGCCAGAAGGCGTGGGAAGGGCTTTTGGCCGGCCGTCGGCGGCCAGCTGCCGATCCCGCGCCCCGGTCCGGGCGCCGGCTCCGGCGAGCATCATCCAAATCAGCCCGAGGTGCCTGACGTGCATACGCGCAGCGTACGGGGCGCGTGCCCGGCACTTCCGTCACTGACGGCCAAGTGACGGACAGCCATCTGCCGAGATGAAGGTCGGGGAGCGTCCTGCTGCTGTGCGGCGGACGATCCGCCCCGGGGGGGCGGACGGGCTAGGGGAGGAGGATCGCGCGGCGTCGCTGTGGCTCTGGGAGCGTGGCGAAGTAGGTCACGAACTCATTCCAGCTCTCTTGGATATCGTGCGCCTGCTCTGCCAGCCGCAGCTGATCCTGGAGCGTCTTGCGCGACTTCTTCAGCCGGCCGCCGAGGATGTCCCGCGCGATGCTCCGGACGTCGTGATGCGCCCAGCGCTGCAGGGCTCGACGGTCGACGCGCAGGCCCAACAGCTTTCGCGCCAGGGACACGACACGCGGGGTCGTCCCCTCGGCGGACAGGGCGACCTGCAGGCTCGTGGCATTCCGTACGGTCTCCTGAAACATCTGCTCCAGTTGCGCCAGCTGATCGGGTCCGCGCGTCATGTGACGAGACAGGTCAGGCAGTAGCTCTGCGAACACGCTGGTGGCCATGCGGGCGGCCTCCTCGGCGTCTCTCTTCTGGGGCGCGTAGTGGGCCGCGACGAGTACCGCATACAGGGCCTGCTGGAACACCGGCACCAACACCGCCCCGCTCTTGAGCAGACGGACGAGCGACACGGCCATCGCGTGCAGCGTGAACAGTCCCGGCTGCGACTGCTGCAAGGCCCGCGCGTCTCGATCGAGGGCGTCGAGGCTGCCCCCGCGCTCAATCGCGAGGCCGATCAAGTCGGGTGACAGGTCGAGGACGTGCACCATGTCGGGCCACACGGCCCACGGAGTTCCGACCGTCATGATCGGCGGGAGGCACCGCGAGCCGTCATAGGGATGGTCGGCCCAGTAGGCTGCGACCATGTTGGCCGCGATGAGGCGGGCGACGGCATCGTCGACCTCGCGTGGGGCTTCCGGGAGGGCCTGGGCCGTGCCCGCCAGCTGCAGGACGAGTCGTTCAGCGGCCAGGCGACTGCCCTGCACCAGGGCCTCTCTGGCCGGGCGAATGGCCTCATCGAGGGCATCACGTCGGCGGACCAGTTCAGCGTAGATGTGTTCAGGGGGGCTCTCGATCACCCAGTGCCTGATGTGGACGGGATGGACCGTGCGCAACCGCCCTGTCGCGGACGCCCGGCTGGCTCCGCTAGCCATGACAAGAAGGGGATATCGTTCGCGTCGTGTCGTGTGGTTGGGGTACACGCTGGCAGTAAGGAGCCGACCGGGCCATGGCGATATGCTACGGCCTCTCGGTGCACCGCCGAAACGAGATTACGAGGGTGAGGGCGCGGGATGCCGTGACCTCCATTCCGCCTATCGTCGAGCCGTCGCACGCCGGCCACGATCCTCGGCACGTCCGTTCCCCACGCCGAGGGCCCGCAATCACCGAAATCGTCTCGTTTCACCTCCGAGGTGATGTCGTCTGATTGGCGAGCGTCATCTCCATGATGCCATCGCATCGGAATTGGGTGGGAATGGACCTAGGAATATCCTGGGAAAATGGGAATCGGACCGGGTTTCCCCCGCGCTCGCACTCAGTCGAGCTAGCGGCCTTGCAGGGAGACCGGACATGGGCTTTTCAGACCCGCCCGCAACCCCAACTTCGGACGCATGATCTGTACGCGTCCGTTGTCTCCGCAGCCTTTCGGGGCGCCAACCTGATCTATGCTATCGGATGAGCACGGATGGCGATGCGTGACTCGGTCCGAGTAGAGTTCGAGTTCTGTTCTGTGGGCAGCGTCGGCGAGAGTTGAACGAGTCGAACAAAACCTTACTGCTTGGCGAGCATTTCGGTGAGTTCTGCGGTTCTGCTCTTGAGAAACTCGGGGATTGGCTTGAGCTGGGTCTGGAGCTGCGCATAGGCCGAGAGGCCGATGGCACGGGCGATCGTGACTTCATGAGTAAAGTTGAGGCAATTCACGACGTGAATGAGGTTCTGGAAGAGTGGCGCTGCGGTGATGTTTGAATTCAAGAAGGTATCGATGTCCCCGTAGTTCGACTTGATGCGCTTCCGATAAAGTAGGCTCAGCACGCTCGTCCGGCCGAGACTCCCAGAGACCGTCTTCCAGTCGTCGCTGGTCAGATTCTTTTTTCGTTTCCCGCCCGTGGTCTTGAACGACATCTTCTTTTTCCGTTCCTTCAGATCCTTCTCCCGCGTCCCCTTGAGAAACTGTGCAATCTGATGATTAACCGATTTCGGATCATTCGGGTCGAAGGCAAGTGACGAGAGTTCCGGGACCTTCGAAACCCCGTCGAACGTGATCGGGTCAACGCCCGTCGCACTGAAAGTTAGACAGGGCGGGTAGCAAGCGGTCGATACCTGCTCTCCGAAGCGATAGAGCACCGCCGTATGGGTTGTCTCGGTCTGCCCGGTGGTCTTGTAGAGCGCCAGGATCAGTGCGAACGCCGAGTAATATGCTTGTGGGAAGGCCCACTGCAATGCATTCTCAAGCTGCTCACCTGGAAGCAACCTGGGCGTCAGTCGCAGGATACGTTCGGTATTCCAGCCGTTGGTGGCCCACTTCCTGACCTCGTCCTCCCGGTAGTTCTTCGTGGGCTTGGGAGCCGGCCCCTGCAGGATCTCGGTCGTGAGTTCCTTGCTGAGCTGCCCATGATTGAGTCGCACACCCAGCGCGGCAAACTGCCGGTTCGTCATCTCTGCAGCGAAGTCGGCCTTGGTCGTCCATTCGTTCGACGCAGTCGCGATGATGCGTGTCGGTTCGATCGGAGTGTTGAACCAGTCCTCGAGATTGATCTCGGTGACCATGACCGGAACGGAACTCTTCGGTGACTGGGGAGAGCTCGGCGTTGCCCCCATGGATATTAGTGTGGCATGAGCGGGATTTTTAACGGCTGCCGTCCCGGCCCCTAGGGCGGGAATCCCCGATGGCATCCTGAGCGTGGGGACGGCTGTCTAACGGTCGACGCTCGGGCTCGGTCACTCGCGAGACGGACCGAGGACTTCCAATCCTGCGTGTACCTGAGTGGATTTCCGACGTTGATTCAGGTCGGACACAGCATGAGAGCGTCGTCGTCGGATAACCCCTTTGCTGTGATCCCGGTCAACGGTGGATGCAGCAGCTGAAGCGTGGGGGAGAATGCGTCACTCGGGGCCGTCACCTGCCGTACCAGCGATTCATTGATTTCGCCCGACGGCAATGTCTCACCGCCGCGTGCACCGCCGAAGCGCGCGCCCGCCACGGACTGGCGGGCGCGCCCCGACGGTACAGGGCTACACCGGTTCTGGCATCGGCATCGGGCGTCCCGTCTCGAGGAGAGTCTTGAGGCCGGCCAGGACGATGCCCCAGCCATTCGCCACATGTTTCGCGGTCTTGGGAGCATGCTCGAGCTCGTGGACGATGGTGAGTTTGCAGAGCTGGCCGCGCTTCTCGATCTCGTACGTTACCCGCGAGTGCTCATCTCTCAGTTCCGGGTTATAGAGCACCTGCCACGTCACCACGAGCCGCCGCGGCACGACGGCCTCAAGCACCGTGCCCTCAGTGTCGCGGGAGCCGCTCGCGCTAACTGAATGCCACGACGATCCTTTCTTCCAATCGGAGACCATCGTCTCGCCGAAGAAGTACTGTTTCGTGACTTCGCCATTGGTCAGCGCATCCCAGAGTTTCTCCGGGGTCGTGTGGATCAGGAGTTCGTAGACTTGCGTGTCTGCCATGGTGCCCTCCAGTCGGGATTTGAGATTCGACAGCGCCGCCGCGAACGGGGCGCGGTACTTGCTGACCCAGCGGTCGTGGACGAGCCGGATCGGCATGGGATTGAGGAAGTGCAGCTTCTCCCGGCCACGCTTCCGCGTGACGACGAGCCCCGCCTGCTCGAGCACGCGCAGATGCCGCATCACCCCGAAGCGGGTCATCGATACGCCCTCGCAGAGTTGACCCAGGGGTTGGCCATCACGTCGAAACAGGCGGTCGAGTAGCTTCCGACGGCTGCGATCGGCGAGCGCCTTGAAGATCGCGTCATCACGTTGAGCCACCCCCGATTCTGGACGTCTTCCGGTCACGCCCGCCCTTCGAGCGCGCGCTTGAGTTGATCGAGATGGTTATCGTCGTGCCACGCCATGACGGCCAAGAGGTAGTCGACGGTCATACGTCCGAGCCCGCCGAAACTGCCACCGCGGTCCCAATCTCCCAGGACACGTGCGCGCACGAACGTTAGCGTTGCCGCGCGGTGCTTGCGGAACACACTGAGCGCGTCGCTCGTGTCGTTCCTCAGGTACTGCCGCTCCTCCGCCCAACGGTCGCCGTGATCGGGCTGGCCGAACTCCGGCTCGTCTCTGCTGATCATGGCCTTCAGGCACTCCAGAAAGAGCTCCTCGGCGTCCCGGATGTGGCAGACCACCTCCTTCGCGGCCCAGTTCTTGGCGTCGGGACGGCCGGACAGCTCCGCGTCGTCTCTCCCTGTGATCGCCGCAGCGAAATCGTCTGCCGGGCGTTCCAGCCGCTTGAATCGCTGTTTTCGAGATTGTTTGGCCACCTCTTCCAAGGTCAACATTCGCCGCTCCTTTTCCCGTGCTTGTGAACATCTCGTGCTGGTGCGAAGAGTATATGTGACTAAACAGTCACATGTCAAATGATCGGTACAGCCGGGAGGGCGTATGCGGCGCGCTTGACCCCTGGCGCAGGCATTCGTCTGCCCCCGCTTCGGTCGACTCTTTTCAGGGGCTCTGCTGGTGGGAAGATCCGGTAAGCCGCCACCGCTTCGCAACACTGTTCTGGACTACTTCAACAATAATGGGCGCGCCAAGGCTCGATCGACGATGCAGGTCAGCCGCGCCTTGCGCGTCTCGTGAAACGTGCTCGAGCTTGCCCGGGGTCTCCGGGCGAGGGGCGAGCCGTGGCGAACAGGCACCGGTTGATCAGTTGTTGACCAGCTCGGGCGGGGTTCACCAGGTCCGGCGCCAACGGGCTCCAAGGGGGCTCCCAGGTGGCTCCCAGGAGCCTCCCAGGTGGCTCCCAGGGGGCCTCACGCGGGCCGGACTGGTGGCTCGCAGGAGGGTTCAACCGCGGCGCCGGCGAAGACGGACGACGACCCCGTCACCCTCCACCCCGGTATGAAAACCGGGCGAAGGCGTAGGTGGCCGCGATGACGGTTGGGGCCTCCCGTGGAGGCCGCTTCACCGTCGAGGGACTCGAGTACGTCGAGGTGGCCAAGCTCACGCCGGCGAAGGCGCGCGAACGCAAAGTCGCCATCCCGGGGGACCCGAACCCCGAGGATTGGCGAGCAGCACCTCCTGCGCAACTGAGGGCCGTGTAGGCGATCTCGCCGATCTACCCTTCGCTATGATTCCAACGGCAAGCGCACTTTCGGTTGCTGCGGGGGCCCGCAACCATCGAAATCAACTCGCCTCACCTTCGAGGCGAACGTCGTCTGATTGACTAGCTTCCTCGCCTCTGGGCCCTAGTGACGTCTTCGCATGGGAGTTGCGTGGGAATGGACCTGGGAAAGTGAGAATCGGACCGGGTTTTTCCCCGGGGCCCCCACCTGGTCGAGCTTAGCAATCTTGGAGCGAGACCAGACGCGAGGTTTTCAGAGCCGTCTCCATCCCCAAGTCCGAATGGATGATCTGTTGGTATCTGTTAGAATCCGTGGCCTCGGATATGTCGCGCGCTCCTCTATTGCCGGATCAGGCCGGATACCGACGGCTGCTTCGGTCCGAGTAGAGTTCGCTACCGAGCGCGGGGGATACGTAGGCACCATGGGCATAGCGGTCAACGTTCGCGATAGGGCACGCGAGCCAACCCCGCTTCAAGGGTTGATTCTCGGCGTCGACCTCGACGGCGTCTGCGCAGACTTCTACGCGCGGATGCGAGAGGTTGCAGCGGAGTGGTTCGAGCGGCCACTTCACGAGCTGACGGAGGACGTATCCTACGGTCTCGCGGAGTGGGGCATCGCCACCGAAGAGCAGTACAACAGCCTCCACCGGTTTGCGGTCACGGAGCGCGGCCTGTTCGAGACGGCCGCGATGATCCCGGGCGCACGGAGGTACCTGCGGCAACTCTCCGAGGAGGGCGCGAGGATCCGGATCATCACGCACCGGCTCGCCATCCGCTACTTCCACAACGCCGCCGTCACCCAGACGACCGCGTGGCTCGACCACCACGGCATCCCCTACTGGGACCTCTGCTTCATGAAACAGAAGGAGCAGGTCGGCGCCGACATCTACGTCGACGACTCCCCGGGCAACGTGGAGAGCCTGCGAGCCAAGACCCTCTACGCGATCTGCTTCGCGAACAGCACGAACAAGACGATCGCTGCGCCGCGCGCGAACACATGGGAGGACGTCTATAAACTCGTCCACCAGCAGGCCAAAGCGGCCGGCTTCCCGAAGTAACACGACGTCCTCGGCGCCCGGGTAGCTCCTAGCAGCGCCGGTCTAACCTCGAAACGGTGACTTGCGGGAAGGGGGCAGAGGACTTCCAATCCTGAGTGCATCGGGAGGTGGTTTTCACAAATCGGACGAAGACCAACATGTTTAGGATGTCCGGTGGGACACTCGGGTGGGCAGGCTGGCTATCGATACCGTGAAATCATTTTTCATCCCCCTGAGCGTCCGCTCGCGAATCTTCTCGCGCTCATACTCGGCGATCACACCCTGGACATTGAGGAGCAGTCGACCCTCGGCCGTGTCATCCGTAGAGCCTGGAGAAACGCGACGACAACGCCCAGCTTACGGAACTCCTCGAGCAGCAGGAGCTGGTAGACAAGGCGGCGGGACAGACGGTCCGGATCGAAGATCAGCAGGCGCTGGATACCCTCGCCTGCTATCGCTGCTCGGGTCGGCCCTCCCTAGGCAACTCGCTCCCGTCGCCATCCACGAGCCCGGCGGCCGCGAATGCATCGGCGGTTGCGGGATCGTCGAGGACACCGTTGCTGGCGAACAGGCGCCGCGTGACCCGGGAGGCTTCACGCATCTCGGCGAGCACGGTCTGCTCGGGATACGATTCGCCGAGTACGTGAGCCGCGTCGGCCGGGCGCACTCCGCAGCGCACGAGACCGGCCGCGATCGCCGCGCGATCCGGCGAGAGAAACCCGTGGATGAAGCCGGGGAGCAGCGGTCCCACCGAGGCCCGTTCGCCCGGCGTAAGCTGACGCCAGAGAAGCTCGAAGAACGCGGTGAAATACACGTGATGGTGCTTCTCGTCCTCGGCGTGATCGCCGAGCACCTCGCGGACGGCCGTTACGACCCGCGCGTCGCGCCACGACTCCTTGAGGGTGCCCGAGATCAGCGTTTCGGACACGACGACGAAGAGCATGTCGGCGATGCGGCGCAGCGCCGGTGTCCGCGACGCGCGCACGCGCCGGAGACAGTGTAGGAACGCGGGCGGCCCCGCGTCGCCTGGAGAGATGCCAGTCGCGGACTCCACCTGAGACGCCAGGTCCGCGGAGAAGAGGGCGTGGTACGCCTCGTCGCAGTATAGACGATAGGCATCCAGCCGCATCTGCGGAGACACCGCGATTCCGATCCGGCCGCTCGCGATTCGTCGAAGGACGGCGTTCACGCAGTCGTGCTCCAGTCGAGCGGTAAACGCGAGGTGCGTGTAGAGATGCTCGATCAGCGCGCGTCGGACCGCCGCGGGGCCTAACGCTGCGACGAGCGGGTGTCGAGCGATCGGCACGAGCGCGGGAGCGAAATAGAGGTCCCCCTCCGCCCCTTCCGAGAGCCGCCGCCTGGGTTTCGTGCGGACCGCCGCCCCGTCATCCCACTCCCCAGGCTTGCCACATCCGAAGGGCGCAAGCGGCTCTGGGGGAGTTGGCATCAAGATACCTCGCCGTGCTACCAGAACTCTAGGTGATCGCGGGGCGCCATGTCAATCGTCCCCTCGATGCTCGGCGACGACTTCGACCGCTTCGCTACCACTCACCGGCGACGAAGTGGAGCCGCGCGAGCCGTGCGGCGGACTGCCGGGCGCCCCGGAATCCCATCGTCCGCGGCTACCGGAGCTCCGACACGTGGCCCGCGTCTTCGAGAACCTTTCGGGCGGAGAGATGGCAGCAGCGGTATTCTCGTATGGAACGGGCGCGGGCTGCTGAAGCCGCGCAGCTACCGCTATTTGGGAGCTCCTCGGGTGTACGACGTGGGCTGCCAGCAAGAGTCAGTTCGGTCATGGCTGCGGGTGGTGGCGCTGCCTCTGGGAGCCATCCCAATTGCCCGGATGAGACCGAGCGTCGGCGGCGCCGCCGGTACAGCTACGATCATGGGTCGGCATCCGGTACTGGAGGCGGCGATACGGTGGGAAGGTGCGAAGTTTGAGCGAGCGCTAGGTGGCCGAGGGGCACTTCGCCTCCTTCAGCGTACTCGGGCATCGTGAGGCCGCCAGCAAGTCCGAGGAGATGGCGTTGAACTTCGACCTGAAGCAAATTGGCCGGGTGCTCGGCCTCGAGGAGTTCGTCTAGTGTGTGGGATCGCCGGTATCGTCAAGCTGGACCCGCGGGAGGTGGTGGAAGAGGCGCGTCTCAAGCGCATGCGCGATATCCTGCGCCATCGTGGCCCGGATGGCGAAGGGCTCTGGATCGAAGGGCCGGTCGGGCTCGCCCACCGCCGCCTCTCCATCGTCGACGTCCCCGGAGGCCACCAGCCCATGGCCAACGAGGACGATTCGATCTGGATCACCTACAACGGCGAAGTCTACAATCACTCCGCCCTGCGGCCGGGCCTGGAGGCCAGCGGGCACCGCTATCGGAACCGGAGCGACACCGAGACCGTCCTCCACCTCTACGAGGAAGAAGGCGACCGGTGCGTCGAGCGGCTGCAGGGCATGTTCGCCTTCGCCCTCTGGGATCGTCCGCGGCAGCGGCTGCTCCTGGCTCGCGATCGGCTGGGCATCAAGCCTCTCTACTACGCCTTCACGGACCACGAGCTGCTGTTCGCCTCGGAGATCAAGGCCATCCTGGCGGTCTGGGGCGAGCGCCCGACCCTGAACCCCTCGGCGGTTCCGGAGTTCCTCGCGACACGCTTCCAGGCCGGTGACGAGACGTTCTTTCGCGGCGTCCGGAAGCTTCCGGCGGGTCATGTCCTGAGCTGGTCCCGAGCGGGCGGACCGCAGCGACGCCGCTACTGGCAGCTTCCATCGGACACCGACGACTCGTCGGCCGGCCTGACCGAGCGAGCCGAGGACCTTCGCGCCCGCCTGGAGGCGGCAGTCCGCAGCCACCTCATGAGCGACGTGCCCCTCGGCCTATTTCTCTCCGGCGGGCTCGACTCCAGCGGTGTCGCGAGCCTGATGGCGTCCATGGTGAGCGACCGAATTTGCACCTTCGCGGTGGGCTTCGATGATACGGCGAGCAACGAGCTGCCCTACGCGAGACTCGCGGCCCGGGCCATCGGGGCTCAGCACCACGAAGTGGTCGTGTCACCGGACGACTTCTGGGGAGCCCTGCCCAGGCTGATCTGGCACGAGGACGAGCCGATTGCCCATCCATCGAGCATCGCGCTGCACTTCGTGGCCAAGCTGGCTCAGCCGCACGCGAAGGTGGTGCTGACCGGGGAAGGCTCGGACGAGCTCTTCATGGGCTATAGCTGGTACCGGGTGACTGCCTGGAACGAGCGGCTGGGCGGTCCGTACCGGCGCTTCGTCCCCGGCCCTCTTCGGAATGGTATCCGGCGGGCGGTGCCGCACCTGCCCCACTCGCTCCATCGCTATGCCAGCCGCACGTTTCTGGCGCTCGATCCCGGACTGCGCGCGCTGCTTCACGAGAATTTTGCCGTCTTCCCCGATTCGCTCCGGCACGCCTTGCTGAAGGATCACGCCCTGGCGGAGACCGTCGACCCCTACCGGGAACAGCGGCGATGCTTCGAGGAGTGTCCGGGCTCCACCCTTGATCGGATGAGCCATGCCGATCTGCAAACCTATCTGGTCGAGCTATTGATGAGGCAGGACCAGATGAGCATGTCTGCGTCCATCGAGAGCCGGGTACCATTTCTCGACCATGAGCTGGTCGAGCACGTGGTGAGGATGCCGGACCGCTTCAAGGTTCGGGGATGGACGACCAAGGCCGTGCTCCGGGAAGCCCTTCGCCCACTGGTCCCTCGCGAGATCCTTCAGCGGCGGAAGCTCGGCTTCCCCGTGCCGTTCGGCCGCTGGGCGCGGGAGCGCTTCGCGGCCGACATCCGCTCCACGATCCTGGGGCCCCGCGCGCTTCAGCGCGGTATTTTCGACCGCGTCCTGCTTGAGCGGCTCGTCGGCGAGCACGAGACCGGTGCGGCCAACCACACCGACCGCCTATGGCTCCTGCTCAATCTCGAGCTCTGGCAGCGCATTTTCCTCGACGGTGAAGATCCGGCCGACGTCCGCGCGCATGCCTGATCCGATGCGGATCCTCTGGGTGAAGGTCGTTTGCGTAGCTGGTTGCTCTCGCTGTCTCGTTCGGTGTGTCCGCCGA